>PVBE010176434.1_pt1 | contig 11681 bp, 6 predicted proteins | sample 1631181 | NCBI WGS metagenome assembly PVBE01 (sample SAMN08397723, study PRJNA350692) | Marine metagenome, whole genome shotgun sequencing project. | isolation source: water | place: Pacific Ocean | collected 2012-04 | reverse complement strand
CCGCCGGTTGCACCACCTTGTTAATAATAAGGAGATAATATAAATGGGATTACCAGTATTACAAGTACATAGAGATACAGATACTAGAATTTGTGCAGCTTTAACAACAGTTGTAAATCAGGACGATGTATTTGCAAATTTATTACTTGTAGCTTCAGATGGAGATACTTGTGACCATGGTGCTGGAGGACTAAATCCAAATGCACATCATGTTTATGTACATACTATATTAGTAGTTGGTCATCTTGCAACAGCTGCACCTGATGGTCGGTGTCCTACTGTAGGACCTCCACATTGTACACCATCTACATCAGAAGGTTCGCCTAATGTATTTGTAGGAAGTTAATTATTAAATGGAGAATAAAATGTTAGAAAGAATTAAAGAAAGAGAATGTAGTTTAGGAATTATTATGGTTATTGTTGGAGCACTATTTGTGATATTTCCAGCAAAATTAGCCGGTTTAGGATTAGTAGTATATGGGTTGTTTGAGTTGTTTTGGAAGAAGGATGAAAGTGTTATAGAAGAACATCATCACCATCATCACCATAATAAGAGTACTAAAAAGAAGAAAAGGGTAGTAAAGAAAGATAAATAGTCCTATGCCACAGACAATATTTACTGGACACACAGATGCTGAAGCTGTAAACAATAGCGATAAAGGCACAACATTCTACAGAGATTTAAATTTATATTTTAATAAAAATCCAGTTACTGGAGATATCTCTGCGGTGACTGATGTTCAAGACATAAAAAGAGCGGTTCGTAATATAATCCTTTTAAATACTTGGGATAAACCTTTTCATCCAGAACTAGGGCCTAATGTTAGAGGGGCTTTGTTTGAAAATTACGATATACCTACTATAACGGACGTGGCAGCTAAAATAACAAGAACAGTAAATAAATATGAACCTAGAGTTAGAATTATAGAGGTATTAATTCCAGAACCAGAGCTACAAGTAGATTCAAATACATTACGAATTTTTATATCATTTTTTTTAAAAAGTGCACCAAATATAGCTGAAGAATTAGAGCTTATACTAAAGAGAGCAAGATAAATGGCAGGGAAAACAACAGAAGGCAGAATGAATATTACTGGATTGGATTTTGAAGATATCAAAAACAATCTAAAAATTTACCTTAAAGGACAATCTCATTTTACTGATTATGATTTTGAAGGTTCTGGCATGAATATTTTACTAGATGTTCTTGCTTACAACACACACTATCAAGCATTTTATGCTAATATGTTAGCTAATGAAATGTTTTTGGATACTGCTGTTAAAAGAAACTCTGTAGTGTCACATGCTAAAGTTCTTGGTTATACACCCAGATCAGTACAAGCGCCAACTGCCTATTTAAAGGTGCAAGTACATGATGCTAATACACCATCAATAACAATGCCAGAAGGTTATTTATTTACTACAACAATTGATGGTAGAGATTATCAATTTGTAAATACGGAAGATAGAACAATAACTCCAACCTCTTCAGGATCAGCAACACAAACTTATGTTTTTGGAGATGACGGTATTGGGATTCCTGTCTATGAAGGTTCTTGGACAGAAACAAAATTTACTGTAGATTTAACAGATGTTGACCAGAGATTTATAATTCCTAATATTAATGTTGACATGTCTACAATATTAGTTTCGGTACAAACAAGCTCAGTGGATACGTTTAAAGAAACATTTACTAAAGCTAATGACCTTATAGATGTTGATGCTGCGACAAGAGCCTTTTTCATCCAAGAAACAATAGATAATAAATGGGAAATTTATTTTGGAGATGACGCTGTAGGAAAAGCTTTAATTGATGGAAATATAATATCTATTAAATATGTTGTTACTAATGTGGAAGCTGCTAATGGCGTTTCTTCATTTAATGCAGGAAGTGGCATTTCAGGTTTTAGTAATATAGAAGTTACTACAATTACTTCCTCTTCAGGTGGTGCTACAGCTGAAAATTTAGCTTCAATTAGATATAATGCACCGTTACATTTTGCTTCTCAAAATAGAGGAGTAACAGCTACTGATTATAAAGCTTTATTGCCACAATTATATGGAGATATAGAGTCTATTGCTGTGTGGGGTGGAGAATTTGCAAATCCGCCTGTATATGGAAAGGTCTATATTAGTATTAAACCGCACACCGGTTCTAATTTAACTAATGTGGTAAAAGATAGTTTAAAAAGTCAATTAAAAAAATATACTGTTGCTAGTATTACGCCTGTGTTTGTTGATCCAGATATTACAAAAATTATTCCAAACATTTCTTTTAAATTCAATGAGTTTAATACAACAAAGACAGCGTTGGATATAGAAACATTAATAGCTGCTAAAGTAGCTGAATATAGTGATGAGTATTTGGAACAGTTTGAAGGTGTTTTTAGGCATTCTAAATTTACAAATTTAATTGATAAGGTCGATGATTCTATTTTATCAAATATTACTACAATACAAATTAGTCAAGCATTGACACCTACATTAGCTACAATATCAAAATATACAATGGATTTTAATAATCCACTCCATCATCCACATGCAGGCCATCAAAGTATTCTTAAAACAACTGGATTTGTTTTAGAAGGTGGTTCAGATATTTTATATTTAAATGATGACGGTGAAGGGAATATTAGAACATATAAACTGGTTGGATCTTCTACGTCTTATGTAGACCTTGAAGCTGGTACAATTGATTATGATACTGGACAATTAATATTAACATCATTTAATTTTATATCTGCTGAGAACACAGACGGAACAATTACAATTACAGTTACTCCAGCTTCAAATGATATAGTTGCAGTTAGAAATCAACTTTTATTAATAGATACAACTAATTTGAAAGTAACAGGAGAATCAGACACAATAGCATCTGGTAGTGCTAATGCCGGTACAGGGTACTCTACAACAGCTACGTATTAATAAATGTCAGACTTAAAAAAGAAATTATCAACTCTGGTAGCTGAAAATTTACCAGAGTTTATTAAATCCGATCATAATGTTTTTGCAGAGTTTGTAAAAATATATTATGAGTTCTTAGAATCAGCTGAGCTTAAATTAAATAATTTAGGCTCTAAAGATTCTATTATAACTGAAGATTTTGATAGGATGATTTTAGAAGATGAAACTATTAGTAAATCATTATATAGAGATCCATCTGCTAAAGAAATCCTATTAGAAGATTATGATTGGACAGCTGGCGGTCCAGTATTAGTTAGGTCAGGAAACCATTTTGTAAATGGTGAAATTATTATAGGACAAATTTCTAAAGCTACAGCAACAATTCGTGTTGTAGATGTTGATGACAACTCTAGATTATTTATTTCAAGTCAAAATAAATTTTTACAAAATGAGCAAATTGTTGGCCAAACCTCTAATGCGGCTGGCTACATATTCAATTATACACCAAATCCAGTAGAATCTATTTCTGACCTTATGAAATATGCTGATGTTGATGATACTATAGATTCTTTCTTTGATGAATTTAAAACAGCTTTCTTAAAAACTATTCCAAAGACTTTAGCTCCTGGAGTAAATAAGAAAAACATTTTAAAAAATATTACCGATCTTTATAGAACCAAAGGAACTAGAAAGGGGCATGAGATATTTTTTAGACTGTTATTGGATGAAAATGTTGAAATATTTTATCCAACAGAAAACGTATTTAGAATTTCTGGTGGAAAATGGTCAAATGATCCTATATTAAGAGTGCAGCAAATTAATGATACTTTATTATTAGAGGATAATTTAGAGGTTGGTGGTTCGCAGAACGATGATATATACCTTGTATTAGAAACAGGTAATCAAATTTTAAATGAAGTATCTTATTCTCAACAATATAATTTAAATAATCTTGTTGGAGAAACAATAACACAAGAGCGAGTTAATGACCTTTCTCTCCGACAAGGTGGCCATTTTTCTACAGAAGTTAATGCTACAAAAACGCCGCCAGATACTAATAGTTATCCGGTTATAGAAAAAGCTACAGGTCTTGTTGAAGCTGTTACTCAATTGCAAATAGGAACATCTATTGTTTATGATTTGGTTTTATCTGGTGTTGTAGGCACTTTTATAGCAGGACAAAAAATATCTGGACAAGATAATACTAAATCAGAGCGAACTCTTTGGGCTAAAGTAGCATCACAGGTAGGTAAAATTGATACTTCTGATTCTGGACAATATTTCGTTAAAGAAGATCCTTTAAATATATCATCCCTCCACGGTGATGGGCTGTTAGCAGAAATTGCTGAACTTAAAACTGGTTCGGTAGATAATGTTATTATTTCTACACCAGGCCAAGGATATGAAATTGGTGACAAATTGTTTGTAGATAATACCGGAACTTTTGGAGCTTCTTTAAAAGGAGAAATTAGCGTGGTTAATGGAGGTATTGCTCCAGAAACTGGTTCATTAGAAAATGAATTTAGGCTCATCATAGAAGATGGTGGAACTGATGGAGCGGGAGCTAATGCTGGGGATGAAATTTTAATAGAAAATGGGTTATATTTAACCCAAGAAATAAATTATGGTATGGGAGCTGAAGACCATTTTATATTAGAAGATGAGTTGGTGCTATATGATACAATCTCCGGGAATAAGTTAATTCAAGAAAGAGATACCGGTATTAGAGATATTACTGATATTAGGTTGAAACGGTTTGGAGATAACTATCAATCCTTACCTTCAATATATCTGCCAGCAGGATCATCAACTTTAAATGAAGGTGCAGTTTTAGAGTCCGATGCTACAAGTATAACATTAACGTCTGTAGCTGAATTCCACTTCCCTCTACCATCGAGTCCAGGAACAATTTATATAGGCGAAGAAAAAATAAAATATTATGGAATAGCTTTAAACACTCTAACTGGATGTGTTAGGGGAGCTGGAGGTACTACAGCGTATCAACATAATGATGGATCGGCTGTTATTACTTATGATATAGTTGCTGGCCAAACTAGAAAAGATGGCATTGTTATAGCTTATGGTGACGGCAATATAGGAAAAATAGCAGCAACATCTATTTCTGAGCCTGGAGTACATTATTCAGCTCCGACAATAACAACAGTAGAAAACCTTTTACTTATTAATTTAACTGGAAATCCTCCAGTTGTAGGCCAAATAGTCACAAGTTCTTCTGGCGGAACAGCCCTCATTAAAGGTTATAATACAAAAACACAATTAATGAAGATATCTTCAATTAATGGAGATTTTTCTGTTGATGATACACTAACACAATCCGTTTCTAGTTTTACTGGCAAAATTTTTAGTACTGATAAGGCTGTGTTTAGTTCAATTGTTTCCGGAGCTGCAACGTTTGGGGCATATATTAATCAAGATGGATGGATATCAGAAGATTCTAAAAAAATACAAGACAGCTATTATTTTCAAGATTTTTCATATGTAGTAAAAACAGCTACATCTATTGGCCTGTGGCGAGATTCTTTATTGAGTTCAGTACACCCAGCTGGGTTTGCTTTATTTGGAGAAATTAATCCAATCCAAAGATTAGATTTGAGGATTAAAACAGTTTCAACATCTACAGCTGGAACTGCAAGAGAGCTTCTTACTCCGCCACTATTCTCAACCTTTAAGACTATCTTTACAACTAAGCATGGTCGGCGATTAGGAACGGAAGCAGAAACATTAAGTACAGCTCCAGAAAGCGGTGTTAGTAGAAATACTGAGCTAAGTAATGATAAAGATGTTACTTTATTCCTAAGAATGTCTATTAGTAGAGAACCTAGTTATCCTTTAGAAACAGTTGGTTATAACGGATATGGCCAGCCCAATTTAGGAAATTTTGATGAATTTAAATTCACAAACAGTTATTTGTTATCTGCTAGAAACGAAACTACTTCAGGCACAAATACCGGTTTTTATGAGTCACGACAAAGAACAACTCTAAATGAAGGTGCGATATTGTCTGCTGGAGATGCAACAATAACATTAACAGATGCTACAGAATTCCCTGCTGTCGGGACCATATTAATAGACAGTGAAGAAATTACATATACTGGCAAATCCGGAAACGATTTAACTGGATGTGCTAGGGGTGCTAATAGTACCACAGCAACAACACACACAGACGGCTCTGATGTATATAATTATGTGTTTGTAATAACACAGAAACATGGATACCGAATTCAAGATTGGTCTAACGTAAAATTGGGAGATATTATAGATTATCCAGGAAGACGTTGGTATATACCAGCACCGTCAGAAATTACAATAGAAAATGTATAAATAGTAAGATAAACTCGGAGATATGATTTAAAATGTCAGCAATAATTACCAATAAATTTAGGATTCATAATGCAGAGCAGTTTTATGAGTCTTTTGATGAAACGGCAAAAACACATTATTATCTATATGTGGGCCGGCCTTTACCATTTTCATCAACAACAGGCGGCGGGACAGATACAGTTCCTCCAACCCCAATCGACAACGTAGAAGAAGAATTCCGTAATTATCGGGATATGCTTGCTGCTAAAAAAATAACTTCAGCTGATGTTCAATTTGTGATTCCGAGACGAGATTGGACTTCAGGAACTGTATATGACCAATATATGCATGATTATAGTTCTTCTAACACTACAACTAGTGGTGCTACAAACTTAGGAGACTCTACCTTTGTTGTTATGACTGACGAGTTTAAAGTTTATAAATGTATGTGGAATAATGGTGGTGCTACAGCAACAGCTAAACCTACACACACATCTAATGTTGAAGTAAAAACCGGTGATGATTATTATTGGAAATATATGTACACTTTAACATCGACACAAGTACAAAAGTTTTTAACTGTAGATTTTATGCCGGTGTATGATACTTTAGGAGCTGTTACAGGTGGCACACAAACATCAGTATCATCTAGTGCAGCTGATGGTGAAATACGGCGTATTCTTATAACGTCTGGTGGATCCGGATTTACAGATGGAGATTATCATAATGTAAAAATTGAAGGTGATGGTACCTTGGGTGAATGTTCTGTTAAAATTGCTGCTGGAGTTATTACAGAAGTTACTGTAACAACTCAAGGTGTAAATTATAGATATGCAGATATAGACTTAACATCGAAACCTTCTATGGGGGGTGGGGTGACTGCTCCGGTGTTTAATGCTGTTATTGGGCCAGCTGGCGGCCACGGAAATGATTCCATCAAAGAACTTTATGCATTTTATGTTATGACAAACACATCACTTGTAGGAACAGAAGGTGCTGGAGACTTTGTAGTTGATCAGGATTTTAGAAGGGTCGGTGTAGTCCGAAATCCACAGGAATATGGTACAACTACATTAGCAACAGATACAACATTAAATGCTTTAAAAACATTGACATTTAGTGGTACTCCTGGAGCGTTCTTGGTAGATGAAGTTATTACTGGAGGAACATCCGGAGCTAAAGCTGAGGTTGTTAGGTTTGATGCTGGAAGTAAAAAATTACATTATATACAAACAGATTATAATGTTTCGGCTGATAAGAAAATTAAATCATTTACAGCTGCAGAAACTATTACTAGTGCAAGTTTAGCTACAGGTGTTGTAGACACATTAAGTAATCCAGAAATAAATTATTTTTCTGGAGACATGTTATATTGTGAACAAAGAGCGCCTATTGTTCGAGCTACAGACCAGACAGAAAACATTAAGCTGGTAATCGAATTTTAGGAAAAATATAAAATGGTACAGAAAACAGATTTAAACGTAAGTCCTTATTTTGATGATTACAATGAAGATGATCAATTTCATAAGGTACTTTTTAAGCCTGCTAAAGCAGTTCAAGCTAGAGAATTAACACAACTACAATCCATTTTACAAAATCAAATTGAACGATTTGGTAGACACATCTTCCAAGAAGGTTCAATTGTAATTCCTGGAAATGTTGGGTTTGATAAAAATTATTTTGCAGTTAAGCTTCAACCTAAAGTAGGGCGCTCAAACTTAGCTGATAATGCAAGTACTGATCCAAACCTAGTATGGGAAGTATCGACTTATTTATCCACATATAAAGATACCATAATCACAGGAGCTGATTCTGGTGTTACAGCTAGAGTTATTAATTATGCTGTTGGAGATGGAACAGATGCGGATACCCTTTTTGTAAAATATATATCAGCAGGAACAAATAACACTACAAAGGTTTTTACAGACGGAGAGCAAATCAAATCAGATGGCACTATCTTTGCTGCTAATGGAGCATCTTACGGAGTTAGTGCTTATTCAGCTATATTAGAAAATTCTAGTGCTACACATACTGGGTGTGCTGTAACTGTTACAGCTGGTGTTTTCTTTGTTCGTGGTATGTTTGTACAGACTGCTGATCAAGCATTAATAATAGAGAAGTATACTAATGTACCTACTTGTAGAGTAGGATTTGATGTCCGCGAAACTGTAGAAACTTCTCTTACTAATATTGCACTGTTAGATAATGCTCAAGGTGCATCAAACTTTTCAGCAGATGGCGCTGATCGCCTTAAAGTAGAATTGGTATTAGCAAAATATAGCTTGACAGATGCAACAGACACCAATTTCACAGAATTGCTGAGATTGGATGCTGGTAGAATTATTCACCATATTCGATATCCAGAATATAGTGTAGTTGAGGATATGATAGCTAGGAGAACTTCAGAAGAATCTGGAGATTATGTAGTAAGTCCTTTTGTAATTGATATTAAAGAGCATTTAAATAATGGCATTAATAATGGAATGTATGCACTTGAAGATGTTCCTGCTGGTGATTCTAGTAAATTTGTAGCCGTAATTAGTCCAGGAAAAGCTTATGTAGCTGGCCGAGAGGTTGAAATTCTTTCCGCAAGAACTGTAGAGTTTGATAAAGCTCGTGAAGCTGAAACTATGGTCGATGGCAATGTTTCTACTGATATGGGACAATATGCTAATATAACAAATGTTTATGGAGTTCCAGATATTCATCCAGATACATCAGCTGGCACAAATATTAAAACATTCAAAACACTACAATTGTTTAATAGACAAACAGCTAATAGAGGCCAAAGTAATGGAGAGCATATTGGTTATGCTAGAGCTAAAACGATGGAGTATTCTTCTGGCCTGGTAGGATCTTCTTCTACTAATGATACTTCGGTATACAAACTATATCTATTTGACATTAACATGTTTACTAATGTTACTATGTCAGATAACTGTTCATTAACAACCGGAACATTAATTACTGGACAAACTTCTGGTGCAATTGGTATGGTAATCTCAGGCACAACTAATAATACACAGTTCATATTAGAAAATGTTGTAGGCCGCTTCTCAACTGGTGAAGCTATTATAAGCAGCCATTCAGGCGATACAATAGCAGGCCAAACATCAATAATCTTGAACAGGAGTTTCAGCCAAGATGTTAAACAAATATTTCAAACATTTACAGCTGCAGCTGGACAAGATTTTACAGCTGATCTTTCTTTAGATGTAGAGTTTACATTATCAGGCAATTATGCTTTTGGTTCAGTAGATGAGGTTGGATTAGAAGATGGTTTAGGAGTTTTACGACAAGAAGGTCCCACTGTAGCACCAACTGATTTAGGTGATAATATCCTTGGGGAAGAAATTAGTAATTCGATAGTAGGTACTAATTCTCACTATGATGAAGAAATTGTAGTAGGAGATATTATTGGTATGCCAGCAGGCCCCGGCGGTGCAATTGAAACTCGGAGAATATCATTCATAGGTACTGGATTAGATTCTAATTTAGCAACAGTTGATTCTTCTTATACTTTAGATACAACTGGAGCAGAAGCTATACGCTATAGAGGAGAAATTAAAAAACCTGGTAGTTCGTTGTCGATATGGAAAATTCCACAAAGAAATATTAAATCATTATATCCAATTGATACACAAGTAAAGGTTAGAAGGCAGTATTGGGTGGAAACAACAACGGGCGGTGTTCTTACTATAAACGCAGGTACGAATGAAACATTTTTACCATTTGCTGATAAAGATTATACATTAAGTATAATGTTACTAGGCACATCAACAACTGGTATTGCTCAAGGTGATATAGTTTCAGCAGATTCTGGATTTACTCGTACGGCTTCAAATAAAACCTTAACCATGACTAACAATGATTGGGGAACAAATACTAAAATAAAAGTTTCAGTTACCCTACAGTTATCTGATGTTAATGAAGCAGCTAAAACTGTGACGAAAATGGAAACTAAAGTTATATCAGAAAATGATGCTTCAAGTTCTGTTTATGGTCTCCGGGTAGGAGACCGGCAGCTGAGTTTAGGTATTGCTGATGGTTATAGGTGTTGGAGTGTTTTTGAATCTGATAACATTGCAAATGCTCCTGTCATACCATCTTTAACAATATCAAGTTATACCGGTACCTTTTCAGACGGTGAGCAAATATTAGGTTCAGTTTCTAAAGCTACTGCATTAGTAGTTAATGATGATGCGGCCGGCACTTTACAATTTGTATATCAAACCGGAACATTTACTTCTTTAGATAGTATTACTGGCCAAACTACAAAAGAAACTGCTAACGTTGTAACAACTAATGCTTATTCGGAAGATATTAGTGAAAAATATTCCTTTGATGGTGGCCAGAGAGATGGATATTATGATTTGGCTAGAATTACGAGAAGGGGAAATGAATCAGCTCCTACTGGACAAATAGCTATTATCTTTGATTATTTCACACATTCTTCTGGCGAATATTTTTCTGTAGACTCTTATGCTAACCAAGTTGAATATGATTTATTGCCGACTTATTCTGGAGAGTCAGTTGGTGATCAAATGGATTTCCGGCCAATGGTAGGCACACCTACTTCAGCTACGATATCTCCATTCTCACATAATAATAGAGATTTTGAAGGTACTGGATCCTCTCTTACACATATACCGCAACCAAATTCGGTTATAGAATTAGATTATCAATATTATTTAGGACGTGCTGATAAATTATATATAAACGATAAAGGTCAGCTTATTGTATCAAAGGGCGCTTCAGCTCAACAGCCGGCTTATTCAAATAAAATAATTCCAAAAGCTATGATGTTGTGTGGTATCCATATTTGGCCATATACTCGTAGGACAAGTGATGTGAAATTAACTATTCCATCAAATAGGCGTTGGACGATGAAAGATATTACTGGTCTTTCAAAACGTATAAGGTCGATTGAGCGTACAGTAACTTTATCTTTATTAGAAAAAGAAGCAGAGAATTTTAGAATTTTGGATGCTAATGGGTTTGATAGATTTAAAACAGGATTTATTGTAGATAGCTTTAAAGATCACGGTGTAGGAAATATCTATCACGAAGATTACAGTGGCTCTGTAGATAAGTTTAAAGGTGAATTTAGACCTGAGCATGATGTTCAGGCTGTAGAGTTAATTGAAGAAAATACAACAGATTCGGATCGGCTTGATGACCACTATGTAAGAAGGACTGATATGGTTATGTTGCCTTATAGTGATACTAAATTAGCTAATCATGGTAACCCATATGCTTCTAGATTAGAAAATCTTAATCCATTTAATGTGATTTTTTGGGAAGGGACAGTAACCTTGGATCCAGAATCAGATTTGTGGATTGATACTGATAGAGAACCTGCTTTTACTGTAAACGTTGAAGGAGATTATGCCCAATGGTTGTCCTGGATGGGAGATAAAACTACCCGAATAGATTGGAATTCTTGGCAAACAGAT
>PVBE010861506.1_pt1 | contig 11683 bp, 7 predicted proteins | sample 1631181 | NCBI WGS metagenome assembly PVBE01 (sample SAMN08397723, study PRJNA350692) | Marine metagenome, whole genome shotgun sequencing project. | isolation source: water | place: Pacific Ocean | collected 2012-04 | reverse complement strand
TACCACCACGTCTACAGGGGTGCCGCTGCGATCGAACACGAAATCCTTGATGTGCACACCGTACAACCGCTCACCAAAGCGTCCGGCCATGGCCAGCGGATCCTCGTGGGCCTGCAGTGCCCAAGCAGTATCGAGGCAAAAGCCGATGCGTGGACTGGTCTGCGAGAAGACGTGGGCAATCGAAGTGGCGTTACCCAGCCAATGCGCCCCGCCGTGGTTGTGGACCGCCAGGTGAATATCGTACTTCTCCGCCAGCAGGGCCGCCGTTTCGTAGCTGTCGGGCGTCGTTGAAATGTCGAAATCGACACTCATGAACCGGCATCCGGCGCGCTGGGTGAACTCGAAAAAATCCTCCTCGAGGTCCGGCCGATTGCGCATGGTCTGGACGCCGATGGAAACAATCCTGACGCCGGCGTTTTCGTAGGTTTTGACGACATCGTCGAAGGTGTCGGGGGCCGAAAAATCAACGTGGACACCACACAACTCGATAGCATCCAGCCCCAGCTCACAAACGAGCGAAGCCACTTTGGCGTGGTCGTCGACAGCGCGGAAACAGTAGCTCTGAACCCCAAGGTTTCGGCAGATGTCGGTCATCTTGAATCCTCGGTAATGACCATGAACAGCACAGGCAGAACAATAGTTCAGGAGCGGGGCGATTCAAGAACCGCGCGGCCGGCGCGACGGCGACCAATCGTTGCTCGTTATTCCTGGCCGGCGGCGCCTGTGGCGCCGTCCAGGATCACCTCAAGCACGGCTTTCTTGAGGGCCGCGGGCGCCTGGCTGGTGTCGGGGTAACCATGGGTGCTGTCACAAGTGGAAATCACGGTCTGCCGCACGCCGGTGAGCGGATCGCGGAAAGTCACCTCAATGGTGGCGAGGCGCTGGACGTCTTCGGCCCGCATGTTGAGGCCGAAGATCATGATCACCGTTTCACCCGGGTTCAGGTCGTTGCGGGCATCCTGCTCGGGGACGGGTGCGGCAGCATTGAGCCTGTAGTAACCGTCAACCGCATCGCCGTCGAAGGTGACCTGAACAGAGACGTTGGCGAGGCCGTCCGCCAGGTGCCGGGCGGCCTGCACGGCCAGGCGCAGCACGTAGACGTTGCGGTTCGGCACGGGGGCAAAGTCGTGCGTAATGACGACCGGTTCCTCCCCCGCCGGCGGCCCGGCAACCGAATATGCCGTCGCTCCCGCGACCGCCTTTACGCGGGTCCGCCCAACACTCTCGGGCGGTGCCGGGCGGTGCCGCAAACGGGACAGTGGAATGCTGGTTGTCGGCGCGGCGGCGACGGCATTGAAGCGTTTCCCGCCACGGCTCGCCGGCGGCAGCTGTGCCTGGCGCATTTCATCCTTGGCGTCGGCCGGCATCAGTTGCAGCACATCGCGACCGCCATCATCGGCCTTGCGCTTGGCCTTTCCGGCCAACTTGCCGCCGGGCAGGCGATCCAACTTTGGCGTTCTCTTGCGTAACACGTTCAGGCTTTCCGCGACATTTGAAGGAGTAATCGCGCCCGACTGGTTGTCCGCGGCTGCCGCGGGCGTCTCCTCTGCGGGCCTGCCGGCAACGTTCAATGCGGCACCCTGCTGCCGACCAACCTCGGCCGGCGCTATATTGATCTCCTGCGGTTGCTCCGGATCCGCGACAAGAGCAAAATCTTGTTCGAACAGGTCGAGGCCCCCCTCGGCATCGTCGGCAACCAGCGCGACACTGCCGGCGCCAACGGGATCGGGCGGCGGCAGCGCGAGGGTGGCGGTCAATGCCGGTTCTGCAACCGTCCTCTCCGATACGTTGTTTCCGAAGAATAGAACCTTTCCTGCGGGCTCTTCGGTCCCGAACATCCCGCCGGCAGCAGCCTGTACTTCTTCCACGGCTTCATCCAGCTCGAACTCGATGCCTCCGGGTCCGGGTTCGATGGCCGCGGGCGCCACCGGCACCAGGTCGGCGGCCTCCAGAACAGCCGGAGGCTGCCCGGCGTCGGCGTCGGCAATGTCAGTGAACTCATCGTCGGCATCATCGGCAGCGGCGGTCATCAGAATATCCGATTCATCCCCGGATTTCCCCGAGCGGGCAGGGACGGCGACAGTGTCGACAGCCACACTGGCGGATGCCGCGGGCGAGTCAAATGCGAGCTCACGAACGCTGGACAATTTCGTCGGGAACTCCGCACCGGCCGGCCTTGCGGAGTCTGCCTGGGCGATCGGGTCGCCTTGGAGCTCGACAACCGCGGCGATCGCCACCGGTTCATCAGCAGCGGTGGCGGCATCGGCCATTTCCGTGCTTTTCTGCGGACCTTGCCGAGCGAAGTCAGCAGTCGGGTCACCCCGCTGCATGATTATTGCCGCCAGCCCGAACACCAATATCACTGCGGCGGCGAGCCGGAGGGCGGGCGAGCGCCAGATCATTGAGAGCAGCGGCTTCGCCCCGGTATCGGAGGCCGGGGCGGCGGTGGCCGGCGCCGTGATTGCGGCGATTCGCTCAGCCGCCAGGCGATTCGGAACCGAGCTGTCGACGGGAAACGCCGTGCTGACGGTCGAGACGACCTGGCGGATATCGTCAAGCACGGCCTGGCAGGCTGGGCAGTCGGCGAGATGCTCGCCGACCGCAGCAGCGCGGCCGGCGTCGAGCTCATCGAGCGCGTAGTCGGTCAGGAGCGTTTCAATGTCGTGACAGGTGTTCATGAGTTTAGGATGACGGCTCCCGGCGCATGGCCTTCGCCATCTTCTTCATCGAAGTGTGTAGAATGAAGCCAACGTTGCTGACTGAGATTTCCATGGTTTCAGCGATTTCCTTGTAGGACAATTCATCGACGATTTTGAGCATCACGATCTGTCGTTCCCTGTCGTTGAGCACATCGAGCATCTGCCAGGCGCGATCTGCGGCGTCGCGACGACTGTACTCGGCTGCCGGGCTCTCCGCGGCCGCGTCCTGCAGGTCCGCCTGCAGTGTTTCATGGTGGCCCTGGTGGCGCTGGTGGCGCCGTATGTGGTCGAGCACCAGGTTGTGCGTCACCCGATAGAGCCACGCCTGCACGTTGCGAATCGATTCGTCGCTGTCGTGGCGATGCTGCACGAACTTCGTGAAGGCGTCCTGGACAATGTCCTCGGCCTGCACGGCATTGCGCAGCATGCGCCCGGCATACCGCAACAACGGTGCCTGGTACTGCTCGACCACCGCGGTTATTTCATCGGCCAGGCTCTTTTCCACCCTGTGCTTCCGCGAATAGCTGCGTCGCTTTACTAAACATGACGCGGCAGATGTTGGTTTATTAGACCGGTTGGTTTCTGTTTTCGACCAACGATACAGGTCCCGGGCAATGCACACCCGGGTTGCGGGAGATATTTTATGCCGTAACGCACGGCGTCCGGTTCCTTTGCATGTCGCGGCTGCAGGGTGCCGGCCGGCTTGAAAAAATAACGCCTCCGGGCACATTAACCACTTGTTGCTTGTTTGGCATCCTCCCCCATGCCCATCACCGCCGGTCACTATTGTGTCAATGATGTTGCATCCCAGATATTTCCTGGTGCTCCTCACCCTCCTGCCGCTGCCCTTGTACGGGCAGAATGACGCCATGGCGAATCCCGCACGGAAGGAACGGCAGCAGATCAAGGAAAAGATCCGCCACGAGCTCCGGACCCAGATCGTGGCCGGCATCGACCGTGAAAAGATCGCCGAGCGCCTGGGGCTGGACACCCCGGTTCCCAAGATTACCCAGACAGCGAGCCAGATCGACTTGGAAGTGGAGGAGAGAGTTCACCAGCACGTCGAGAAATACTTTACTGAAGAACTGTCCAGAAAATACGGGGCCGAGGCGGCGGAGGAGTTTCCCCTGAAGCAGGTGAACGACGAGGTCGAGATAGTCACGAAACGCGGTGGCGTTGTCAAAGGCGTGCTGCTGAAGAACTACAAAACCTACATCGACGTCTCCGGGCGCCGCATCAACAAGATCGATATCACCGGTGACTCGCTGGCCACCTTCGACAAGCAGGTGAACACCAAGCTGCGCCAGCGTCATGTGCGTCGTCAACTGCAGGCCGAGCGCAACCGCCTGACAGAGATCAGCAAGGAGATGCGCAAGAAGCTGGCCGAAGAACTCTACACGAGCAGCAATTACCTCCGGCGCAGCGGCAAATGGATACCAGCAACTGAATTTCTAGATCAGGCAGTGACCTTTTACCGCAAGAAGCTCGCCAAGAAACTCCTGCCGGGAATCAAAACAGAGGTTTATACAGAATTCGGATACACCCTGCACGAGGGCAGCTGGGTAAAGCCTGCAGACATCCCGGCAATCACGGACCCGGCTGCGGGGATTGGCAAACCGCCGGTACTGATCGGCATAGGGCCAGGGCCGGCCGTTATGCCGCCCAGTGATCCCAGGCCGCCGCCCGGCAGCCATCGGCCCACGGACGTCATCCCGCCGTGGGAACGGCCGGACGAGCAGCAGCAGCCAACGACACCCGACAACCCCGACAAGCCCGACAAGCCTCGCCTGCCGTGGGAGAAAAGCGGCAGCACCGGCCGGCCGGAGAACAACGCCTGGGCGGCAGCGACAGCCGGTGGAAACACTGGCGGCTGACACCGGTGGCGCGGGGCGGGGCATGCAGACCTAAAGGAACATGGTTGATGCTCAAGAAATCGGTGTCAGAAAAACATGAGATTGGCCATCGCTTGAAGAAGCTGCGGCTGGCGCTCAGTGAGACGCAGCAGGATATGGCCAACGACCTGAACATCAGCCTCAGTCACTGGTCCAAGATCGAGGTGGGCGCGGTCGGGCTGGGCGGGGGCCTGCTGTACATGGTTTCCCACAAGTACGGGATTTCACGCGACTGGATCTTGGAAGGCGGGCGATGGCGGAGATTCGCCCGGCGATCTTTGCCGGGAACGACAAGGATTACAGCGACAGCCTGGATGAAAATGTCATTCGCCAATCGGTGACCGTGTCCGCAAGCTGCGCGAGTCCCTGGGCCTGACGCGTGACGAGCTGGCTCAGAACATCGGCATCAAGCCGGGCACCCTCAAGCAGGTCGAGCTGCCGCACCAGCGTCTGGGGTTCCATCCGGCCAAAGCCCTGGTCGATCTTGTGAGGCGCCGGCAGATCGCGCGGCTCATGCAATCGCACGAAAACGCCGTCGAATCGCTCATGGACTCGGCCATCGAAGAGACCTACAACATCATGATCGGCGGCGGCGCCTGGCGGGCTGTCCGCGAACTGGCAGAGAGCCTCGACGAGGATGAGCTGACGAGCCTCGGGAACTTCGTCAAAGGCCGCATCAAGAAGCATATCGAACCAATCAAATAGAGCCGAAGATCAATGAGGCCGGCGGCCTCGGGACGCGTCCACCGCAAATCCATGTTGTCGCGGCCCGTCCTCAACCCGGAAAGTCGCTCTGCAACGCCCACAGACCCAGGGCAGGGTTGCTGATGAAATAGATCTCCTCACCGTCCGGCATGATGTTGAACCCCTCATCGAGCTGATCCGGCGGATAGCGTTCGAGCATTTCACCGAGATCGGCATAGCGGTACCCGACCGACTCGATTTCTTCACGGCTCATCGCTTCGCCCGGGCAGTAGGTGATGGAGAAGCGTCCTTCGCTGGAGCCATGTATCATGTGTGCAGCAGCGCCCAGGCAATTGCCCAGGTCTTCATCCTGTGCCACCAGCGCGATCGTTTCGGGCGTGCCCGGATAACCGTGCTTGCGCAGCAGCGCGTCAATCGTCCGATCCTCACCGAATTCGCGCAACCCCGGAGCCAACACGAGCAGCTCACCGCCATCGGCGATGGCCATCCGGCTGCGATAGACGGCCTTGTTGCCGAGCCAGGTCGACTTGAACTCGTCCGCCTCGAGGTAGGCAACGACCTTGTGCAGAGGCTGCCCCAGAAGATTCAGATTGACTTGCTGGCTGAGGCGCGCGCCGCTGGCAAAAGTCTCGTCATCATCGCCGATATAGATACCGCGCATGTTCAGCGTGCCGGTACCTGTGTCGAGCTCCACGACGGTGAACACGAACCAGATCGGCAGAGTCCCGAGGAATTCATGCAAGGCGTAATTGAGAATCCGCCGCACCGGTGTATCGATCCGTCCCATGGTCCGCTCGGCGCCGTGGACCGAGCCGACGTAGTGCGAGCGATTAATCAAGTCGGCACCGCCGAGCCCGACGATGATATTCTTGCTGTAGTTGGCCATGCCAACGACTTCGTGCGGCACAATTTGGCCAAGAGACAGGATCAGATCATAGCCGCCGTGTATCAGTTCGCGGTCGACCGAAACCTCGATGTCGTAATCGACGAGGCCGGCGGACCACCCGGCAACCAACGCCGACGGAATGACCCCGACGGACTCGACACCGTCGCGCCAATCGTGATCGAGGAAGCGGTCACGCGGGATAGTGTCACCGAACATGGCGGCGATTTCGTCGTCGGTCATGGCAAAATGCGTGCCAATAGCAGGCATGACGTTGACTTGGACGTCCGGTCCGAGCAGCTCGTAAGCCATGGCTGTAAGGGGACCGGCCTGCGAGTGCTTTCGGGTAATGTCGGGCGGCACGAGCAGCACCTTGCGTGGCCGGTCGGCAATCGATTCGAGCGCCGTCTGCAGGTGGCGGCGCTGCTCCTCGGGCAGGATGACACGGTCGGTAGCACCGTCGTTGACAAGCATTGGCATGGCGGCCCCTTATGTTGCAGGTTCAGTTGCCGTTCAAATCGACCGCCGGCATGACATGGCCCGCCACCGCCGGCGCCGCATAGAGGCACGGCGAGACAACGCGCCACCGGTCTCGGTGACCTTTCTCGAGGCAGTAGCCAGTCGCGTCGATGGTGCAGCCAAGGCTGCCGCCGCTCAGCAGCCGGGCCTCGAACCCGAGCCGCTCAAGCAGCGGCAGGCAGCCGGCGAGATCCCAGATCCGGTGGTCGCCAAGATACGCCAGGTAGCGTTCGACCGCAAGATAGGCGAACGACATGACGGCGCAACAGACGCACTGTACCGGATTGCAAATGTCGATACTGCCGTGCTTCGTCGTCGCCTGGGTCAGGCAGATCATGCCATGGACAGTGTACCGTGCCGTCGGCGGCGCCAGCGGCTGCCAGGGCAGCGGTTCACCGTCCGTCCAGTTGCACAGGTCCAGCCACCAGACACCATCGGCGTCGGACGCCAGGAGCTCGCGAGTCATCGGCATATAGACAGCGCCCTGGCGCAGCGTGCCGGCCTGTGCCAGGCCGATGGATATGCCCCACATGGGCAGCCGGTTGGCGTACGGCGCGGTGCCGTCGATCGGATCGACAATGTACAACTCACCAGACAGCGCCTCGGCGACATAGTCGTCGTCCAGCGTCCCCTGGGTTTCCTCGCCCAGCAGGTACGTACCTGCAGAAGGGTGGTCGAAGGTCTGCCGGAAGTACTGTTCGATTTCATGATCGGCCCGGGTGACAACGCTGCCGTCGGCCTTCTCAGTCGGCCCTGAATTGTCGTAGTAATGCAGTGCAATCCCGGCAGCGTGCAGCAGATGACGGGCAATGTTGTCCTTGGACCAGGCGGGCATATGGCGGTTAAGAGATTGTTTGGCGCTTGTGAGACGGCAAAAGCAAATGTAGTCTGACGCGCCCGCGGCAAATTACGACTCCAACGGTGACAAATTTCACTGCTCCGGTATATTAAACATCTCGTTGAGAGTGGCCGGTCATGGGGATTACTGCCTGTACACGGCGGCTTCATCCCAATGTATTGACCCAAGTTGATTTGCATGCTATTGGCATCGCCGTTCTACTGGTTGCCGGAACCGAACCGAGACAGGCCCTGCGGGGCCGCAGATATGATACAATCGCACCGCCCAACTTGTCGAGACATCCGGCGGCTTGCCGCTGTGACACTGCTGACGGCTATGTGCGCCTTGCCGGCACGGGCTCAGACCGAGTTCCTGCGGACGTTCTACATGTGGAGCAACATGGCGGTCGAGGGCGTCCCCGTGCGTGCCGACGACGGTGCCAAGCGTTACTTCGTGGCAACGGATGCGGAGATTGTGCATCTGCGCTTCAAAGATGTCCGCATCGCCGGAACGATGTTCCAGGAAACCAGCAATGTCAGCCAGCTGCTCAACATTATCGACCGCAACATCAAGGAGCAGGAATTCGCCCGGGCCACTCGCAATACCGAGGACCTGAAAGTGGCTGTCGCCAAGTTCAAGCTGGCGGTGCAGCCGTTTCTGGCGGCCCGGCTGGAAGCACAGAAGCACCAGAGTCGAGCGTTGTACCACGCGATCGAATATTACGATGAGATGATTACGGCCGTGCCGAACACAATCGCGGTGCTGGAATTGCAAAAGCACGTCGATCACCTGGTTCTTGATCTGGTCAACGGCCGGGAGCCGTACAACAACAGCAACCTGGCGAAGCTGATCCGTTTCCAGCGTGACCTTATCCAGATCAAGGGTGATACGCCGTTGGTCCGGCATGATCGCGCCGAAGTTGCCGAGATCCTGCGCCGTGAACAGCAACTGTGTGTCGACACGCTCCATGAACAAGCCATCGAGCAGCTACGGACGACTTCGCTCACCGCCCGTGCCGAATCCTACTTGCTGGGGATCAATGGCGGAGCCGGTGTCAACGACCTCTATCATGAGAATCTGGCGACCTTCCTGGCGCAGGTCTACGAGATCGTCGACCGGCGACTGGAGCAGGTGATGCCGGCGGTCGAGAACCTGCTCCAAGCCGACATCGATCTGCCACAGCAAGCGTACGAGGAGGCCCAGCGCAGGGTCCACGGGATCGAGTTATTTCTGAGTCGGGCGAAACTGCAGATGTTCGGGCCGGATATCGTCAAGCTCAACAGCACCCTGGATGAGCAGCTCCGGAAAATCCGCGGCCACCGTGCCGCCGCCACCGCTCGGCACCGCGAGATCATGACGATCCAACGCTTCTTGCACAACGGCAATCGCGCCTTGCTGCAGAAGCGGTACGACGACGCCATCGCCGAGCTGGGCAAAGTGCTCGACGCAACGGACGACGCGGGCATGCAGGCGCATGCAAACGCTGGCATCCTGCGGGCAACCGGGGCACGTACGACGATGCAGCTGGCAGCGGTCGTCGGCAACACGCCGGCACAGAACCAGGAGCTGGTGAAGCGTGCCCAGAGGTTCTTGGCCGAAAACCACGATGCCCTGCTGGCCGCGGAATACCGCCTCGACGTGATCGAGTCGGGCATCCGCAAGGTGGCCGGCTATGCCATTTTTCAGGAGCAGTTCGCGGCGATCCTCGAAGGCGACGCTGTCGAGCAGTGGGATCGCTACACTGCTCTCGACCGGTGGCTGCTGGACAATCGTGGCAAGGTCCACAACAAGGCCTACTCGCAATGGGCCGATTTCGCCGAACAGCAGCGGTTGGCATTGTTCACCCGCGCTTCCAACGTGTTCAGCAACGACATTTCGTCTCTGGCCGGCGGCGGCCACGACACGTTGATCAGCCTGGTCGAGTATTGCCTGGCCGACGGTCGCCTGCAACGCGCCGATGAACTGTTGCAGTTCGGTTTCGAATATTTGACCCCGGACGGCTCGCGGTCGCTGTTCAGCCTGCAGAAGCAGTTGGCACAAGCCTATGCGCTCAAGGGCCTCAACGCCAAGGCCTTTGATTGCTATAACCAGTTGATCGGGAAAGACGAGGAGTCGCGTCACGACAGCACGCTGCAACAGCAAATGGCCCAGCTGCAACTGCGGCTGGCCAACCAGAAGGCCGCGGCCGGGATGCCGGAGGAAGCCATTGGGCAGCTCGAGGCACTGGCCGTTGCCGACCCGATGTTCGCCCGCAGCGGGCGGGTGCGTGAGCGCATCGTCGAACTGCGGCTGCAATTGCTGCCCGACAATCTCGACGACGACAGCCGCCTGAAAATTTTCAATGACCTCTGCGCCGACTACCCGGGGGCGGCCGGTGGGGTCTCGAGCATCAGCGCCATCGCGGGCGACATTGTGGCGGACTTCGAGGAAATCTGGAAGCAGGGAAAGTTCGTCCAGGCCATCGTCGCAGTGTACGAGTTCCAATCACAGTACGCCAGCCTCTCAAAGGAAATTGACCTCGAGAGCGCCATCGTGCCGATCGTCCGGCAGACCGTTCGACAGTACGACCGGGACAGCCAACAGGGCCGGCAAGTATCCGTCCTTTTCGTGGAAGCGCTGCAATTATTTGTGCGCCGCTTCGAGAACATCAGCGCGGCCGAGAATTTCGACGATCTCCTGGTCAAGTGGAAAATCGCCCTGGCCGAGAACTACAACGAAACCGGCCAAAGTATCAAGGCCGATGCAATCTACGGCGATGTGTTGATAAACTTCCCGCTTGTCGCCTTGGACTATTCGCTGGTGGAACGCCGCCGCGAGCTGGCCCGCAAGGTGCGCCTTGCCCGCATTCAAAGGCCCATGGGGATCAAGACCGACCTCGACTGGTTTCTGTTCGGTGTCACCATCATCATCTGGCTCAGTGCCTATGTCGTCGCCCACCGCCACGGCCGGGCGCGCGGCCATCTGCACTATCGCCTGCTCCAGTTCGCAACCGTTTTTGCGGCGTTCCTGGCAATACTTGTGCCATGCCTGATCTCCAATGTCGACTTCTCAACCGCCTTCGTGCGGGCCACCATAATCCCGGGTGTCCTGTTCTACGGTATCGGCTTCAGCACCTACCTCTTTTTCCCGCTGATTTACGCCGAGCGCCGGCTGGTGTTCGAGCGCCTGCTGCTCCAGGTGCTGGGCGGCACAAGGGATGACCGGCCGATTGCAACACACTCTTTCAAGGACCGGCTTTCTGCGAATATCGTACGCCTCGAAAAGGATCTGCCGTTGCTCCATGACCGGCTACTCTATCGCATCTCCAAGGCTCGCGAACTGGCAGATTCCAAACCGCAGCGCGGCTACCAGGAATTCGAGCGCCTGCTCAAGCGCCTCGACAAGGAACTGGTCAAGACCACCGAAGACTGGAATAACAACTTCGCCGAGTGCTTGTGCCAGCTCGGCCGCCTGGCGGTCGAGCTGGGCCTCACCGAGGATGCACGCCGCTATCTCAACCAGCACGTCGGCCTCAATCCCAAGCATATCGATACCCGCCTCTTGCTCGGTGACCTGCTGTTCGAGTCGCACGACTACGAAGGAGCGATCTCACACGTCAAGGTGTGTCTCGCCGCCCGCGGCGGCAACCGTGACCTGTGGTCCAAGCTCGGCCGCTGCTTCTTCGAGACCGGCAAGTATGTCTCCGCCTACAAGTGTTACGACTCGATCCCCGACAAGGACCGCGACAGCCTCTTCTGGAGCGCCCGCTCCTATGCCCGCGCCGACGAGATCGACAAGGCCGTCGATCACTTCCAGCAACTGCTCAAGCGCGACCCGAATGACAGCGAAGCGGTGTATTTCCTGGCATCCTCCCTGGCCGCCCACGGCGCCATGGACAAGGCGGTCAAGATAGCCGGGCTCATCAAGGAGGACGACGTCTTCTACTCCAGGGCGTTGGCGCTGCACGGCAACATCAAATACCTGGCCAACGACCTGCAGGACGCCAAGGCGAAGTTCAAGCAGGCGCTGACGATCGACGCCAACTGCATTCCGGCATTCGTCGGCATGGGGCAATTGGCTTTCGAAGGCGGCGACGGCGACAAGGCGGCAACCATATTTGATCAGGTTCTGCAGACCGAGCCGGACAATTTCAGCGCCAATTACTACC
>PVBE010538047.1_pt1 | contig 11683 bp, 9 predicted proteins | sample 1631181 | NCBI WGS metagenome assembly PVBE01 (sample SAMN08397723, study PRJNA350692) | Marine metagenome, whole genome shotgun sequencing project. | isolation source: water | place: Pacific Ocean | collected 2012-04 | reverse complement strand
GCAATCATGAGGTTTTCATCGGCCGTTGGATCGGGCACCGCATCCGGATCGAAGCCGGGTCCCATGTCCTCAACCGCCACGTTGATCTCCGACGAATCCACGCTGACCTCGACCTTGATCTCCAACGACTCGTCCCCGCCATGCCCGTGCCGGATGGCGTTGACCATCGCTTCCTCCATCGCCAGTCGAACGGCAAATGCAACGGTCCCGCCCAGCCCCGCTGACTCGATGGCCTGCTGGGTCTGTTCGATGATCCGAAGGCATGCCTCCCGCTTGCTGGCAACCTGCCACTGGCACCGCCATGATGGGTCGAATTCGCTGCTCATGGACATCCGCCCACTCCGCTCACCCCGCCCCACCGGAAGGGGATGCGACCCCAAACGCAGAGGAGCGGCGTGCTGACCATCTTGCCGGGGCGGTGTTCCTGCTGCTCGGCTGCAATCGCGGCAACGCGATGCTGCTCAGAGACGCATTGGGGTACAGACTGCCGCCTCATTCGCCGAGCAGAGCCGCTCTGGCCGAGGCGAGGTCTGGCTCGATGTGGAGCACCCGATCAAGCCGCGTAATGCGAAAAACCTCGCTGATCGTATCGTTGACATGCGCCAGACACAGACTGCCGGATCGGTCCTGCAGGCGGCTGTTCAAGGTAATGAGCATACCCAGTGCCGATGAAGACAGATGCTCGACCTGTGAGAAGTCTAGGACAATCCGGGGAGGTGCCGCGTCAGCCACGACGACATCCAACTCCTCTCCAATCGCTCGGATGAGCATCTCATCGAGAATCTGCCGATCACGCAGCCGGACCACGACATGGCCTTTCTCGATTGCCACGCGAAGATGCTGAAACTGCTCAGACATGGGGCATTGCCTCCTCAGGAGCGACGTGAAACACCGCCCGAACCTCCCGCAGGGTCAGGGCGAGTATGCAGAACCCACCCGAAGCGACTCGCTCAACCCCGGGAACAGCCGGTCCTCGCTCTCGTGCTGCAAGATGATTTCGGGGCGAAGCAAGATCAGGAGGGTGTTCTCCGAGGTCGCCGTAATACGGTTGGCAAAGAAGCGATTGATATAGGGAATCTTCGAGAGCATCGGCACACCCGCCTCGGTCTCGTACTCCTCGGTCAGCCGATACCCACCGAGCATCGCCGTCCCCTTGTCTGGCACTGAGGTCGTGACCATCAGTTGCTGCACGTGGATAACCGGCAACTGAACCGACGCCGCGAAATTTGCAGCGCCCCCGCCGCCATCGCCACCGCCGCCGGCGGCACCGGTTGCGGCAGCAGTTTCAATACCCGCAAGCTCGGACTTTTGAAAGTCGACATTCATCGTCACATAGCGGCGGTCCGATGACGCTGCACCCTTGAGGTGCAACATGACACCCGTATTCAGCGTGCCAACCTGTGGAATAAAGGCGCCGGACCCAGTGCCACTCGCCGCGGTCAGCCCCGCCACATAGGCCTCTTGTTCCATAATGGTAATCCACGCCTCTTGGCCGTTGAAGAAGGTCAGCCGAGGTGACGCAAGCGCGATGGATCGCTCGTCCGCCTGTGTGGCCTTGATCAACAGATCCACCTGAATATCGTCGAGATAACTCATCCCGAAGCCGAGTGCAGGCGCTTGACCCAGTAGGTTCTGAGCAAACAGTGGAGCGGCACCGGAGGCGATCGACTCGACGAGGCTCAGGCTGTTGTTGACAACGCCGATAGGGCTCCATCCGGGATTGAGCGCCCCGAGGCGAATTGGAGGAGTACCAGCGATCATGCGACCGTTGGCGGCATACACCACTCCTAGGCCATCGGCTGTGGGGAAGTTGCCATAGCCACCGGTATTGAGAGTATTGGCGGGGAGCAATGGATTGCCGTTCGCATCGGCCTGATTGATCGACCCGTAGGACACCCAAGGCTTGGGTTGGCCCGTGTTGGGGCCACCATCGCTGGTGAAGAAGTCGGCAAGTTGGGCATTGGCATCTGCATCGGTCATGTCTCCCCAGAGGCCCGGGTTGGTGTTGAAGTACAGGTCGAGATCCACCCCGATCTCCTCAAACCAGTCTGTCTGAATTCGCAGGAAGCGGGCCTCGACGCTGATGAGTACCGAACGGGCCTCGCGCAGTTGCGCCAGCAACCGCCCGATCAGGACATGATTGGCCGGTGTCTGCCGGATGATCAAGTTTCGGCTGAATTGCATCGGATCGTCAATGTTGGGATCAAACCAGCTTTCTGGATCGACGTTTCGCTTGATGATTTCGATGAGCTGCTCCAGCAACTCATCCTCCAACTCGGTGAAGTCTCCAAAGGCGCCGCCACCGCCACCGCCGCCACCGCCGCCGCCACCGCCGCCGCCACCGCCGCCGCCGCCGCCGAAACCGCCGCCGCCGCCGCCACCGCCACCGCCACCGCCGCCACCGCCGCCACCACCAAGGTTCAAGGCTGGTGGATCGGAGAAGTTCGGCACCGGCATGATCAGGTCACGGACGTCATAGACAATGGGAATGACACGCTTCTGAAGAGCCGCTTTGGTGGACACGATGAGCATGCCGTCCTGCACATCCCACATGGGATGATTCGCTTCCTCTCCAACCTGATCAAGCAGCTTCGTGATGACAATGTCCATCGGCTGCAAGTTCAGATCCAGCCCCAACTCGGTGTCCTGGTCGATGCCGTCGATTTCGAGCGATCGCCAATCTGTGTAGATCCTCTGGTTCTCTCCCAGAGCATCCTGCAGGACATTCAATGCTTGCTCGAAAGTCGTTGGATACGGAAAATCCGCCTTCCAAGTTGTGCTCTGCAAGTGGCGAAAGACCGCCCGATCAGCAGGCGGCATCATGTACCCACCATCAGTCCCACGGCGATGACTCAGTTGCGGCCAATCCTCCGGGTACGTTATCAGGCCACTGATGGAACGCTCGCCAGGGCCGCTAAAATTCCTGACCGGAATCTGCTGGAGCCGCTGATTCTCAAGCGAGACTTCCGCGTCGCCGAAGGCCCGCTCCTGCTCATAATCGCTGTACTGGCGGTAGATCAGCGTGGTCCGAATGACATCCCGAAGCGCAAGTGCTGCGGGATTCTGCGGATCGACGAAGAGAATCTCGTCGATGACCTGCAGGGCCTCCTGATATTTGAGTTCCGCCTGAAGTTGGCGCACACGGCGGAGATTACCGTTGATGATCTTCGCCTTCTCGGTTTGCTCTTTGGTCGCCAGAGCGACCTTTGATGCCTGTACTTCCTGCTTGGCGACCTGATCAGCGACGAGTCGGGCGTTGACCCGAGAATCGCCGATCAACGACATCAAGGACTCGGCCCGCTTGTTCATCTCAGTCAGTTCACCCTGTGAAAGCCATTGCTTCCTCTGAGCCAACTTGATCTTCGCAGTGAGGATGGCACGGTCGGCTGCGGCAAAGTTCTCCTGCAAAAGCAGTTGTTTGGCGCGGGCCACGCCTTCGTTAAACTCGACAAGAGCCCGTGAACGCTGCTCCTGATATCGCTGCTGAACCGATCCGACGCCCTTGGCCGTCGCGGGATTGAGCGTGTCACGCTCGTCGAGCATCGCCATCGCCTGCTGGTAGCCGCGGCTGGCCTGCTCGTTGCCTGGCATCAACTGAAGCGCCTCAGAGTACTTCGCGGCAACCTGTCGCCACGAGCCTTCCCGCTCAAAGCGGCGAGCCGCGAGAATGGCGGCATTGACCTTCGCCGCATGCTGGGTGGCGAGATCAACCTGCTCCGGAGTGTCCGAAGGATCTCCATCATCATCGGCCGCAGCAAATGCTGTCACACCACACCCCAAGGTGAGTGCCGCGGCCAAGGTCCAAATCTCAATACGCCCGATCAGGCGAAAAGTCATGGTGTTCTCCACTCTGAAACTCGCGAACAGATTCCCACCCACAAACCTCGATCGTGGAGGCGACTCTCAGCGTCTTGGCCGCAGCCGGGCGAATCCAATTCAGAGGCGCGGAGGATGGCGTACGGTAGTTCTATAAGGCCTCGCCTGCAACCACCGACCCCCCGCGAAGAGCCGACATTTCCCGCGTGAAGGTGTCAAAAAGCAGGGCCGCCTCGTGCGGACCAGGTGAAGCCTCGGGGTGGAACTGCAGGCCATGAATCGGCAGCGTTCTGTGGCGGAATCCGGCCACCGTGCCATCATTCAGGTGCGAGTGTGTGACTTGGCAGTCCACCCGCTCAAGGGAGTCCCCATCGACACAGAACCCATGGTTTTGACTGGTAATGAAGATCCGACCGGTCTTGAGATCCCGCACCGGCTGATTCGCCCCGCGGTGACCGAAGGGCAGCTTCCAAGTCGTCGCCCCGAGGGCCAGCGCCAGCAATTGGTGACCCAAACATATCCCGAACATCGGTACCTTGCCGACCAGCCCGCGAATGGTCTCAACGCCAGCAGTCACAGCAGCAGGGTCTCCCGGCCCATTCGAGATAAAGACGCCCTCAGGCTCCATGGCAAGGATTTTCGCCGCAGTGGTCCCCACCGGCACGGTTCGCACATCGCAGCCCGCGGCAACCAGATGCCGGTAAATATTTCGCTTGGCCCCGCAGTCGATGGCCACCACGCGGTATGGCTGCGTGGGAACCTCGGCTGGAACTGGCCACCAGCAGTCGATCGAGTCGGTCCACGATCCAGGACTGGCGGCACCGGCCTCGGATGCCAAGTCCTGCCCAACCATCTGCGGCTGTGATCGAATGGCTTCCAGCACATCATGGTTACTACGGGCCTCCCCCACCACGATCATCCCGCGCATCGCCCCACCTCCACGCAGGCGGCGGACCAAGGCCCGCGTGTCGATCCCCGTGACCGCCGGTACACCGCAGCCGGCCAGCCACGCCCCAAGATCCTGCTCAGACCGGCAGTTCGAGCGAATCGCAGCCGCCTCCCGCACGACGAATCCTGCCACCTGCGGCCCTGCAGATTCAATGTCGTGCTCGCAGACCCCGTAATTGCCAATATGGGAGGCCGTCAGCGTCAGAATCTGGCCACGATAACTCGGATCGGTCAGGGCCTCTTGGTATCCGGTCATCGCCGTGCAGAACACAACCTCCCCCGCGGTGTCCACCTCCGCCCCGAAACTGCAGCCGCGAAACACCGCCCCGTCCTCAAGAATCACGCGAGCGGATGGTGATGCAGCGGCCATGCCGCGAAGTGTAGACAATGCAGCCGTGCAGGAGTTGTTCCCCGAACCTGTGGTTGGCTGGGTCCGCGTCGCGGTTGATCGCCCCATCGACGTGGCGGGCACAGGACTCTCATACGCCCTGCCCCCAGAACTGGAGGATCTCGCGGTGGGCGAAGCGGTCACCGTTCCGCTTGGCCGGGGCAATACGCCCACCGCCGGCTGGGTCGTAGCCCGCGACGATGAGGCAGACGATGGACCCGCCACCATCAAACATGTCACAGCCAAACGAGCAGCACAGTCTGTTCCGGCGGATCTGATCGAACTGGGATGCTGGATTGCTCGGTACTACCTGGCGCCGCTGGGCCCCACACTCTCGGCCATGGTGCCCGCGCCGGTCAAACGTGGCATCGGCGCTGTCCAGAAGCGATACCTCGAACCGACGACCCTTCCCGATAAATTGCCGCGTCTGGGCCCCGCGCAAAAACAAGTGCTGAAAACCATCGACACGCTCGCCCGGGATGAATTGCCCATCGAGCGGACCGCGCTCCGCATTCTCGCCGGAATTGGAACCAACACGCCGATCGACGGGCTCGTCAAGAAGGGCCTGCTGCTGGAGCATCGCCGCACCTCGATCGAAACCGCGTGGACACCTCGCCTGATCGATACCACCCCACCGCCGCTGCCCACCGAGGACCAAGCCCGCATCATCGATGCTGTCGGTCAAGTTCTGCGCGGAGGCTTCTCGGCACATCTGCTCCGCGGTGTCACCGGAGGGGGCAAGACTGAGGTGTACCTGCGACTGATCGAGCAGGTACTTGCCCGCGGGCAGGCGGTGTTGGTGCTCGTGCCCGAAATCGCCTTGACGCCCCAAACTGCAGCAAGGCTCTCACACCGGTTTCAACGGCAGCAGATCGCGATGATCCACTCCGCCCTCCCCGCTGCTGCCCGAAACGCCCACTGGCACGCGATTCACGCTGGCGATGCTCGCATCGTGCTTGGCGCCCGCAGCGGCGTCTTTGCACCGTTTCCAGTCGGCTCACTCGGATTGATCGTCGTCGACGAAGAACACGATGCCTCCTTCAAACAGGATTCCAACCCGCGGTATCACGGACGCGATGTCGCCATACGACGAGCCCAGATGGCGGGCTGCCCGGTGCTGCTCTGCTCGGCCACTCCTTCACTTGAGAGTTGGCACAACGCGGCGTCGCGTGCAGATTGGTCGCTCCATCATCTCCCACACCGCGCACCTGGTCTCACGCTACCGCGAACCCGTCTTGTCGATATCGCGGAGGAACGCCGCGCCGATGAAGGCCGCCACGCCGCGATGGGACCGACCCTTCGTCACGCCTTGAGCAGAACGCTTGATGAGGGACATCAAGCGTTGCTCCTGTTGAATCGCCGTGGATGGGCCACCTACGTCGCCTGCAGCAGCCGGCGGTGTGGCTGGACGCTTGAGTGCCTCCACTGTGATGCCACGATGGTCTATCACCATGCCGGCAACCTGCCATCAAGCGGCTTCGTGCGGTGTCACCACTGTCACCGAGAAGTACGGCTTCCCAGCACCTGCCCCGACTGCGGCGCACGTCCGGCGCGGCTGGGCCTCGGAACGCAGCGTATCGAAGAGGAAGTACTCGCCCTGCGGCCGGAGCTGGTCGCCAATGACACGCTGCAACGGATGGACTCAGACAGCATGCAGCGGGCCGACCAGTACCACACCGTGCTCTCGGCACTCGCCGAAGGTCGCATTCGCGTCCTGCTCGGCACGCAGATGATCGCCAAGGGACTCGATGTGCCAGGCGTACATCTCGTGGGCGTCGTTGATGCCGATACGGCGATTCACCTCCCCGACTTCCGCGCCAGCGAGCGGACCTTCCAACTGGTCAGTCAGGTCACCGGACGCTGCGGCCGCGGCCGCGACCCCGGCCTGGCAATCGTGCAAACCATGGATCCAGATGCCCCCTCGATCGCCTTGGCGGCGGCGGGTGAAACTGAGGTCTATCTCCGGGACGAACTGAAGCACCGCCAGGAAGCCGGCCTGCCCCCCGCCACCAGAATGGCTCGCGTACTGGCAGAGCACACCGAACTCACCGAGTGCGAGCGTCTGATTGAACGGGCAAGCAAGACGCTGCAGACAATTGCGCCGGACAGAACGTGCGAACTGCTCGGCCCCATGCCCTGCCCGCTTGCGCGGATTCGCGGGCGGCACCGGCGAGAGACCCTGATGACCGCCGCGACCGCCGAGACGATGCAGCGATGGCTCCATATGGCGCTCCATGAGCGGGTGCTGAGCAATCCGGGCATCAGCGTCGACGTCGATCCGGTATCACTGCTGTAATACACCCCTTGCCATGACCACGCCTCCGAACCATCACCCCGTCCTGCTCGACGAAGTTGTCACCCTGCTGGCTCCACAGCCCGGTGATGTCATCCTCGACTGCACGCTCGGCCGTGGCGGTCATTCGGCCGCGCTCGCAGGTGCGGCCGACAACACCACGGTGGTCGGCATGGACCTGGACGAAACGAATCTCGCCTTCGCTGATGCTCGGCTCCGCGAGGCCGGGATCACCTGCCACAGCACGCACGGCAACTTCGTCCGCGCCCCGGAAACACTACAGGGGGCCGGGCTCGCCGCCGACATCGTGCTGGCCGACCTCGGCTTCGCATCCAATCAAGTCGATGATCCGACCCGTGGCTTCTCCTTCCGCCACGACGGGCCGCTGGACATGCGGCTGGACCCGACCGGCCCGATCACCGCAGCCTCTTTGCTTGCTTCGCTGCCCGAGCGGGACCTCGCCGAGCTCATTGCCCGCCACGGCGAAGAGCCACTCGCCGCCCGCATCGCTCAAAAAGTTGCACAGGAGCGATCGCAACGGCCGATTCACACGACGGGTCAACTCGCGGACTTGGTCCGTGAAGCCTATGGCGTCCGAGCCCGCACCTCGCGTCAACATCCCGCGACCCGCACCTTTCAGGCGCTCCGGATCGCGGTCAATGATGAGCTGGCAGCACTCCAAACGCTGCTCGATCGACTGACGCGGGCGCTGCAAGCGGACGACACGTCTTGGCTCCGCCTCGGCGCGAGGATCGGCATTATCGCCTTTCACAGCCTCGAGGACCGGCCGGTCAAGCAGTGCTTCACGAAACTGGTTCGCAATGGGCTCGCTTCCGATGTCTCCGCCGGTGCGGTTCGGGCGGGACAAGAGGAGCAGGATCGGAACCCGCGGAGCCGCAGCGCGCGGCTGCGGGTCGTCCGGTCGACAATTGAGTGATCAGTCCGCCCCCGCATGGATGCGGGAGTCCGGTTGATCGATTGGAGAGAGGCCACCACGCATGGACGCGAGGCGATGACTCGAGAGAACAAGTTCGCGCTGGTCATCGGATTTGCGATGCTGCTGGTTGTCGGCATTCTGATGTCGGACCATCTGGCAGAGGTGGCCCGAGGGACCCCCGGCAGCATCGTCATTGACGATCCCATGCAAGGTGTCGGGGAGTATCCGATCGAGTACCAACCGCTCGTGGCCGCTGCCACGGGAGCCGTTGATCTCTCGCTCACGCTTCCTGCCGTGGCGGGCATGACGGACCCGGTCCATGCCGTCCGAACGGGTGACACGATGTCCTCCATTGCGATGCAGTACTACGGCAATCGTGAATTCGCCGCAGCCTTGGCCCAGCACAACGGCCTGCCCAATCCGGATCGACTCCATCAAGGCGTCAGACTGATTATTCCATCAGAACTGACCGTGAGTGATCCACCGCCTCTGGCCACAGCGCCAACTGTCGAACTCGCGTCACCGCCCACCATGGCGGAGTACACCGTTCGCCCCGGCGACACCCTTTCGGAACTGGCCCAGCAACTGATGGGTTCGGCCAAACAAACCAACCGGTTGCTTGAACTCAATCGCGATCGGCTTCGCAGCGCCGATACGCTCTCCATCGGAACCCGTCTGCGGTACCCGCTCGCGGAGGCGACAGGGCAGCCATGAGGAATCGCTTCCTGCTGATGATTGTGGCCGTCGCGGCCGCCGGCCTGCTGCTGCTCTCACTGCGACAGCAGCGGATCGCCGTCATCCACAACATGAGCACCCTCCACCACGCACTCGACGCCGACCGTGCCCGCCTGTGGCAACTTCGCGCCGAGGTCGCGTCGCTGGCCCGCCCAGGCATGCTCAAGGCCGAGCCACATGATGACTGGGCGGCGGCGGTGCCAGCTTGGCGTGAGTCAGACACCAATGACGTTCGGTGAACAAGCGAGTCGAGATGCTGCTCGTCTGCAATCGCAGCGAATTTGCGGCCAGCAATCACTGCGGATCGCTTCATGGGGTACCGCGCTGGCGATCGTGACGACAGTCGGCCTGCTGCTGATACCGCTGCGGGTGCTGCAACTCCAGGAATCTCCGAGTCCACAACTCACCGCAGAAGTCGCAGGCAATTCCAGCATCCGCCACACCCTCGTCCGCCGCGGCGACATGCTCGATCGGCGTGGGCGATTGCTGGCAACGACCTCGCTTGGCTGGCGGGCCTTTGCCGATCCCGTGGAAGCCGAAGATCCGACTCTGCTCGGTGCCCGGCTCGATGAGGCCATCGGTATTCCGGCCATCGATACCGACCGAGCCCTGTCCGGTCGCCTGCACCGCCGGTATATCCCGGTGTCCGGCATCCTCGAACCGTGGCAAGTTGAGCGGCTGCGATCGGAACACATTCGAGGCATCGGCCTTGAGCCGCGGCCAATCCGACATTACCCGCAGGCCCTCGATGCCGCCTCGCTCGTGGGCGTCGTCGGTTTCGAACACTCGGGACTCGCCGGGCTTGAGCATTCCATGGACGGGTCGCTGCACCCGACCTCTGGACGCCTTCATACGATCCGCGACGCGAAACGACGCACGATGTGGATCCCGCCAGATGGATTTGACCCCGGTGCCGATGGTGAGTCGATCAGGCTGAGTATCGATCTGGCCATTCAACGGCTGGCTCACATGCAACTGAGCAACGCCGTCGCCAAATGCGGAGCAGCGGGTGGCCGCGTTGTCGTGATGGACTGCCGCACGGGCGAACTGCTTGCTGCAGTTGATGTGAATGCTGGCGAGACGAACACCGATCCCCGCCTTCGCCGCAACCGATGCGTCACCGATCCTTACGAGCCCGGCTCGACCTTCAAGCCTTTCGTCTGGGCCGCTGCGACGCAGGATGGGCTCGCGGATCCAGACGAAGTGCTCCAGACTCCCTCGAACGGGCCACACCGCACATCATTCGGCCGCCGCATTCGTGATGCGCACTACCGTGGCCCCACATCCTGGAGAATGGTGCTGATCAAATCACTCAACAGCGGCATGGCAATCGTCGCCGAGCGGATGAAGCGAGTTCGCCTGCGGGAACTCATCACGTCGCTGGGTTTCGGACAATCGACCGGATGTGGACTTCCCGGCGAAACGGGAGGTATCGTGACCAGCGAGCGGAACTGGTCGGCTTACACCCAGACCTCGGTGGCGATGGGGCACGAGATCGCCGTGACACCGGTGCAGATGGCGCGAGCATTCTGTGTCTTCGCATGCGATGGTCGGATGCCGACAGCAACCACGCGAGCCCGCGCTGCCGAAACGCCGCTGCTCTTCGTTCCGGTATTCGAACCGGAGATCGCCTCACTCACCCGCCGCACGATGGTGCGGGTGATGACCGAAGGAACGGGCAAGCGAGCGCAGTCTGAAACGTACTCGATGTTCGGCAAGTCCGGCACCGCCCAACTCCCCAAGGCCGAGGGAGGCGGCTATCACGAAGATCGTTATGTGTCGAGTTTCATCGCTGGGGCCCCGGCAGACACCCCCCGCATCGTCATCGTGTGTGTCATCGACGATCCCGACCGCTCGCTGGGCGCCTGGTACGGCGGCTCGACCGCCGGCCCGGTGGTGCGGGATCTGGTGGACGGCGTACTCCCCTACCTCGGCGTGTCGCCGGATAAAGGACCGGAGACCAGCCGAAGAGACTCGCCAAACGGATGATGTATGGCGTTGCCTCAGGGCGGCACCTGATCCCTTACCGCCAGCGGACCGCCGGGCCCGACATGCCGGCCAGTTCGCGATACCCACCAACGAGCAGAAGGCCGATGATGCCAAGCAACGCAAACACAATGGCAGCCGTCCAAGCACCGATGCCGGCGCACCACGAAGCCGCGATGAGGGGCTGCCACAGGGCCACATACCGAATGATCTTCGCCGCCGCCTGGCGCGGGCTGTTGGCTGTGACGATCTTCCACCGAAGCACCACACCCAACGCCAATACCGCGACAATCGGCCAGAGAAGCACGCCAAATATGGGGAGGTCGGGCCAGACCGCCTCGTCCATTCCAGTACGAAGTCCGAGTGTGACGATCGAAATCACAACCCAGCCAAGCACCACGACGGGGACAGCTCTCCGCGAGAGCACGGGGCGTTTGTCGGCGAGTACATGTACTCCAACCGATGTGAACACTGCGATGGTCATTGCCAACCACACAGCAGCAGGCATCGGCATCTGCCAATCGGGCACGAGCATGATGCCCGCGAGCACCGCGCCTGGAACTACCAAGCCGATTGCCGG
>PVBE012534131.1_pt1 | contig 11684 bp, 9 predicted proteins | sample 1631181 | NCBI WGS metagenome assembly PVBE01 (sample SAMN08397723, study PRJNA350692) | Marine metagenome, whole genome shotgun sequencing project. | isolation source: water | place: Pacific Ocean | collected 2012-04 | reverse complement strand
CTGCGTGGTTACCGCTGTGAAGCCCAGCTCGAATCACCAGTCGACGTCTGACCTTGCACCGCCACCGGCACTCATCGGTGAGCCGCGTGCATCTCCGCCAGCAGCACTTCGCTGCGCGCCGCCACAATCCCCGGCGAGCGCACGTCGAACGCACCGCCCGCCGGCGTTTGCACGCACCCACCGACGTGGCTCACGAGGAACGCACCCGCCGCGACATCGACCGGCTTCGCATGCAGCGACACGCGACCATCGAGCTCGCCGAGCGCCATGCACGCGAGGTCGTACGCGAGGGCGCCAGCGATTCGGATGCCCTCGAATCGAGTCGCGAGCCCCGCGAAGAGCGCACTGAACACCGCAGCGTCCCCCGGGGCGCGGAAGTCGCCCGCCATCCCCACGAGCGCCCGGTCCGGGCTCGGCGCCGGCGGGGCCTCGAACAGCTCACCGTTGACACGCATGCCCGGCACGTCTGCCTCGGCGACCAGCGTCAGGTCGCGACACGGGAGCCACATGGCGGCGGCGCGCGGGGACCCGCGGTGGTACCAGGCGAGGGAGACGGCGACGTCGGGGCGGCCGGCGACGAGGTTGCGGGTGCCGTCGATGGGGTCGAGGTACCAGATGTCCTCGGCGGCGGGGTCAACGTCGGTGAAGACCTCCTCGCCCCACACCGCGTGGCCAGGGAACGCGGCGTGCACCACCGCCGCGACGGCGTGCTCGATGGCGACGTCGAGCTCGGTCCAATAGTCGTGCGCGGCCTTCTCGGCGATCTGCGCGGGCCGCGGCGGCTTCCCGAGCAGCGGTCGTTCGAGCAAGGGGCCGGCGGCGGCGACCGCGCGTGCTGCGACCTCGGCGTGCATGTGGGCAGCATGGCGCGTGCGAAGCCCGTGTGGTAGCCCCGGGCCATGCACCCGCGCATCACCGGCATCGGAGCGGTCTCGGCGCTGGGCGTCGGCTCGGACGCCCTGTGGTCCGGGGCCTTGGAGGGCCGCGTGGGGATCGTCGAGCGCGCGTATGGCGACCTCGTGGCGTACGTCGGTGGCGCCCCCGTCGAGTCGGCGCCGGGCGAGCGCGCGTGGCGGCTCGCGCGTCTGGCGACGGGCGAGGCCCTCGCACAAGCAGGCGGGGCCGATTCGGAGATGGCCCTCGTCGTCGCGACGACCAAGGCGGCGATCGAGCGCGGGCAGCGCTACCTCGAAGGCGACGCCCCCGCACAGGCGCTGTACGAGATGCCGCTACACCGAATGGCGACGCGGCTCGCCCGTGAGCTCGGTCTGCGCGGGCCGGTGCGCACGGTGTCGGTCGCGTGTGCCTCGGGCACCACCGCGCTCGGGCACGCCATGCGCTTGATCCGCCGGGGTCGCGCGCGCCGCGTGCTGGTGGTCGGCGCGGACGCCCTGTGCGGGTTCATCGTGCGCGGCTTCGCCTCGCTGCGTGCGTTGGCCGACGCCCCGGCGCGGCCGTTCGACGCGGACCGGACGGGGTTGTCCGTCGGTGAAGGGGCCGCGGCGTTGGTGGTCGAAGCGGGCGACGGGCCCGCCCTCGCACGGATCGCGGGATACGGCGGCAGCAACGACGCGAACCACATCACCGGACCGTCGCGCGATGGCTCGGGGCTGGCCCGCGCGCTCAGGCTCGCCCTCGCAGATGCGGGGATCGACGGCGCACAGGTCGACCTGGTCTCGGCGCACGGCACGGGCACCCGTTTCAACGACGCGATGGAGGGGAAGGGCTACCGCTCGGTCCTCGGCGGCAACCGCGCGGCGGTGCACGGAATGAAGGGCGCCACCGGACACGCGATGGGCGCGGCGGGCCTGCTCGAAGCGGTGCTGTGCGTTCGAGGCTTGCAGGCGGGACTGTGGCCGCCGGTGGCGGGCCTCCAGACCCCGGATCCGGAGATCGATCTCGACCCGGTCTGCGGTGCACCCCGCCCGGTCGACGCGCGCTGGGCGCTGAGCAGCTCGTCGGGCTTCTCGGGCATCAACTCGGCGGTGGTCCTGTGTCGGGCGTGATCCTGACGGCGGCCGTGTCGCTTCCGCCGGACACCGACCTCGAGGCGGCTGCGGGCGAGGTCGTGCGCCGCCCCGAGCGCCTCGATGACCTCTGTCGCGCCGGGCTCGCGGTCGCCGCCCGCGCGCTCGAGGGCGCGGGTGATCTCGGTCGGCACGCGTTGGTGTTGGGGACCACGCTGGGGTGTCTGGAGAGCGACGCCGCCTACTACAGCCAGGTGGTCGAGCTCGGATTGCCGCGCACCAACCCGCGCATCTTCGCCTACACCCTCCCGAATGTGGTGCTCGGTGAGGTCGCGATCGCGTTGAAGCTCACCGGCGACAACCTGCTGCTCAACGCAGGGCGCGCCTCCGGGCTCACCGCGCTCGCCGAGGCGGCTGATTCCATCCGCGCCGGCGAGCTCGACGCGGCGCTCGTGCTCGTGCTCGACCCGGTGGGCCCGGCGGCGACGAAGCTCTTCGGCGCCCTCGGCACCATCCCGCACTCGGCGGCGATGGCCTTCCTGCTCGAGTCCGAGGCGCGCGTGGTCGAGCGCAGCGCGCCGGTGCTGGCCCGGATCGGCCCGACGCACGTCGGCTTCGACCCCGAGATGCGCGACGCCTGGCCAGCCGAGGATCGGCTGAGCGCAACCGGGCTCGATCCGCTCTTCGGTGACCTGGGCGCGAGCGCGACGCTCAAGGCGCGGTGCAGCTCTGGTCACGCGTGCGAGGTCGAGTTGCTCCCGCCCGCGCCGTGCGTCGCCGGTGACGTCGCCTACTTCCCCGCGAGCTGGCCCATCTTCCGCGGACATCTCCCGGGCAACCCGCTCGTCCCGGGCGCCGAGCTGGTGCGCGTCGCGGCTGCGGTGCACGGCGGGGCGCTGGCGCGCATCGAGCGATTCTCGTTCCGCACCCCCATCGGTCCCGGTGACCGCGTGCGCGTCGAGTGGGACGACGACACGGTGACCCTGCGGATGGGCGAGACGGTCTGCGCCGTCGGGCGGTTGGGCTTCCGATGATGCGCCGGGTGCGCTTTCTGGTCGGCGGTCTGGTCGCCGTCTCCGTGCTGGGCTTCCTCGGTGATGGCTGGTGGGCGCTCGACCTCTTCGCCCACTTCCGGCTGCACTACGCGCTGCTCGTGCTGCCAATGCTCGTCTATCTCCTGAAGAAGCGGGACTGGCGCTGGGCGCTGGCCGCCGGGCTCGTTCTGACGTTGAACGCGGGCTTCGTGGCGCCGCTGCTGTGGACCGCCTCGCCGGCGCCAAAGGACGCGCGCTCGGTGAAGCTGCTCGTGGTGAACGTCAACCGGTCGAACCTCGACTTCGAGTCGGTGGCGAAGTTCATCCGCAAGACCGACCCCGACTTTGTCGGGCTGGTCGAGGTGCACGGTCGTTGGCTCGAGGAGCTCGCGGTCCCGCTGGAGACCTATCGGTATCGCGCCGCCATCCCGCGCGACGACAACTTCGGGATCGCGCTCTACAGCCGCCACGAGCTGTTGCTCAACGACGTGATCGAGCAGCCCCTGACGCAGTTCCCGACCGTGCGCGGGATCGCGAAAGTCCACGGTGAGCGCATCCAGATCGCCGTGGTGCACCTGCCGCCGCCGATCAGCGAGAAGTGGAGCCGCGCCCGGGACGCACATCTGCGGCAATGGGCGAAGATGCGCGCCGACTCGACCGGGCGCTTCGTGCTCATGGGCGACTTCAACGCGACGCCGTGGTCGGCCGCCTTTCGCAAGGTCGTGCACAGCACGGGCATGCGCCGTGCCGGGCCGGGCGTGGCCGCCACGTGGCCCTCACCGCTCGGGTTCCTGGGGATCCCCATCGACCACGTCCTGATCGACGGAAAGCTCGCCCCGCGCAGCGTCGAGGTGGGCCCGGACGTCGGCTCGGACCACCGCCCGCTGCTCGTGGAACTCTCGCTACTCTGACAGCGCGAGGAGCAGGATCATCGGCGGTGCACGCGGCGACCTCGGCGTGGTGCTCGGTGCGGTTGCGCCAGCGGAAGTCGATCCCGAGCAACTGGACCGGTCCGGCGGGCGTCTCGACGCAGGTCTCCTCGTCGACCAGCAGCTGTACGCCGACCGACTCGAGCTCGCGCGCGACCATCTCCGGCGCCTCGAGGTCGTGGTTGCCCCGGCACGCGAAGACGCGACCCTCGAGGGCGCGCAGGGGCTCGAACGCCTCGGTGATCGCGCCGGGCGAGCCCCTCGACTCCATCGTCAGGAAGTCGCCGGTGAGCAGGACGAGGTCGGGGTCGTCGGCGACGGCGCGGGCTGCGACGCCACGCGACGGCGATCGTCGCGAGCACCCCCGCCGCGCTGAAGAGCCCGAGCGTCATCTACGACCCCTGTCGACCAGGAACACCATGCCAGTCACGTCTGCGCCGGTCACCCGACGCTGACGTGACATGGATGTCGAGGTCGGCGCGCAGGTCGCGCGAATAGCTACCGGCAGGGTCCCGGCGACACGGACAGCTGGAAGTCGCCGCTGGCGTGGCCGTAGCCGTCGACGAAGAGCAGGTAGGTCTGTCCACTGACCATGTCGAGGGTGAGCCGGGATTGCAGGCCGACCGCGTCGTCGTTGCACGCGAGCTGCGTCTCCCCGTCGGCGGTGCGGACATGCAGCACGGTGTCGTAAGTCGAGCCAGCGAGGCTGACACACGCGGCGCCGGTGGCCTCGGCGTGGAATGCGTACACGACCTCGGGGCCAGCGCCCGCCCAGAAGGAACCGCAGTTTGCGTCGTGGTCTGCAGAGGCCCCATCGGTCGAGCCCTCGAGCGCGCCGAAGCCGTAGATGGCCGCGGCGTTCTCCTCGTTGACGACGGGAGGCGGCTCGTCACCTTCGCAGTAGCCCGGTCGCACCCGCAGCACGTAGTCGCCGGCCCGCGACGCGCCGTAGCCGTCCACGAAGACGACGTAGCGCTGGCCGCCCCGGGCGTCGAGGGTCAGCCGCGACTGGAACCCGACCGCGTCGTCGTTGCACGCGACCTCGGCGCCCTCGCACTCGTCGGCCCGCACATGCAGCACGGTGTCGTAGCTCGAGCCCTCCAAGCTGATGCAGACCGGACCGTCCGCCTCCGGCTCGAGGGCGTAGACCACCTCCGGGCTCGCCGCGCCGCCGCCGCAGGACGCACCCTGATTGGATGCGGCGCCCGTCGTCGTCCCCTCGTAGATCCGGTCCGGGGAGCCAGCCCCGACGCAGCCGCCGTCGTTCGTGCCGGAGTCGCCCTGATTGTGGCCGGTCGTCCCCTCGAAGTGGCCCCCGCCCTCGATCATCGGGGCGCACCCGCCGGCGATGCAGCCGCGACCCTCACCGCATTGCTCGTGGGTCTCGCATTGCCAGCCGCCCTCGAGGCAGAGCCTGTCGTCGCACACCTGGTCCGCGGGGCAGTCGCCGTCGATGAGGCACTCGACCGGATGGACGGCGTACGCCACGACGTCGCCGTCCGGATCGCTGTAGCGCCGCGTGTTCAGCGAGACGTAGACCGTGCCCCAATCGTCGCCCTCGTCCACGTCGTTATTGGGCGTCAGGCCATCGTCATCGTCGTCGTACGACACGAAGCTGATGACGTCGGGCAGGCGGTCACCGTTGACGTCGCCGACCTCGCAGGGCCGCCGCGTGTTGCGGCATCGCATGCCGAGCGCGTTGACCGGGTCGTGGATCTCCGCGCCGTCGGAGAACGCCACGCGCACCATCTCGCCGGGGCCGAAGAGGACGAGGTCCTCGTAGCCGTCGTCGTTCATGTCGGCCGCGCGATAGCCGGTCGGCTGGGGGCGGATGGTGCCCTGGTAGCTGTAGCCGGACTCGCCCTCGTTGTCGGTGTTCTGCGAGTGGTAGTGCAGGTCGCCGTAGAGCCAGCTGCCCCCGAATCGAGGGAGCGGGGCCTCGCCCAGGTGCACGGTCAGGTGGTTGCGCAGGGTGATCGGGTGGATGACGGGGTCGTCGTCGTCGCCGATGAGGCTCTCGAATTTCGCTTCGACCTTCAGCCGGCTCGCAGCCGAGGGCGAGGGTCGTGGCGAGCAGCAGCAGCGCGAATCGAAGTTCCATGGGGATCCCCAGTCAGAAAGAAGCTGGGGAAAAGCTATCGAGGAGCCCGGCGGAGAGCCTTCGCCTGCACCTTCGAAGAGTCTTCGAAGTGCTCGAATACTCCGCGGACGTACCGTGCTCGGGTCAGGAGGCGGTAGAACGGACTCGTGGTCGTCGTCATCCCCGCCGTGCTCGTCGCAGGACTGATCCTGTCGCACATCCTGGGAGCCTCGCTGCTGCGTCTGCTCGCACCTCGACCCGGGCATGCGCGGCGGGTCATGCCGTCGTTGCCGCTCGGGTTCATCGAGGATGGGCCGCGCGCCGCGGAGCGCTGGATGCGGACCGTGCGTCGCGCCGAAGGGCGGGCCATCGCGGCGCTCGACGGGGGTGGCCGCGACGTCAGCGCGCGCACCCTGGCCGCCCGGATCCACGAGGACGAGGAGGTGGTCGCCGCGGCGCTCTCGCGTCTGCGCGAGGAGGTGCCCTGCCGCATGCGTGTCACCCGCGACGGCCGCATGCTGCACGACTTCGAGGCGGCCGACATCGAGGCGCTGCGCCGCAACCGCCGGAGCACCGCGCCGGTCCGGGCTGTGATCTTCGTGCTCGCGGCGTTCGCGAACATCGGCGCGATCTGGCCGGTCGTCACCGTCCTGATGCTCGCCGTCGTCACCCTGACGGCGGTGACCTCCGACACGACCGACCCGGTGAACGTGGGCCTGGTGGGGCTCGGCATCATCGCGGCCGTGCTCGCCTGTGCCTTCATCGGCGGCGCCGCGATGCACCACGCGCTGCTGCGCCCGTGGCGCTCGTCACCGAAGCTGGGCCCCGCGGGACCGGAGCCCGGGATCGCGCTCATCAACGCGCCGGAGGACGACAGCCTCGACACGGGCGAGGACGTCCTGTTCGGGTGGTTCGGCAATTGGAGCTGGGGCGGGTCCGGAAGCTCGTCTTCCTCGAGCTCGTCGTCGTCCTCCTCCAGCTCGTCGTCCGGCGGCGGCGACGGCGACAGCGGCGGCGGGGGCGGGCTCGGTCAGCTGATCATCATCATCATCCTGGTCGCGATCATCATCGCCTGCCTGATCACCGTCTTCATCTGGCTGCGCGGCCTGTTCCGCGCTCTCTTCGCTGACCGGCCCGACTACGCGCGCACCTCGCCGACCGAGTGGGTGCGCACCGCCGAGCGGGTCGACCGGCTCGAGAAGTACATCCCGACCAACGACCTCGTCGGCCGGCTGTGGCGTGCGCTCAGGCGCACCTACATGCTGCGCCGCCCCACCGACCGTGAGCTCGGGCCGCGCATCCTCTCGCGCGCCCGGCGCCGAGGCGGATCGATCACCGCCCTCGAGATCGCCCTGCTCGAGGGCCTGGACGTGCACGAAGCGGTCGAGGCCGGCACCCGCCTGTGCCAGATGGTCGGCGGCCATACGTGCGTGGCCCACGGCGAGCTCGCCTTTCGCTACCCGGACGCGGTGATGAAGCGGATGCGCGCCGAGGAGTGCCCGGACTTGATGAGCGAGTTCCTCGAGTTCGACCGCGACGGTCCGCATGTGCGCCGAAACCTGGACCAGCGGGACGACCGGCTCCCGGTGAACATGGTGGGCGTCCAGCTCGGCCACCTCGAGGGCGCAGGCCGGCTCGCGGCGGGCGCGTGGTTGATGGCGCTGACCGCCGGGTTTCTCTACTCGGCGCCGCCCGACTACGGGGTGCCGGCGATGCTGCAGGCCGGGCCCATCGTCTGCATCGTGGCGACGCTCTGCGCGCTCGGAGCGACCGCGCTGGCGACGGCGACCTACTACACCGCGGCGGGCCTGGCGGTCCTCGGCATCCGGCGCGACGCGCGGCGAGCCATGTTCCAGGAGATCGTCGAGGCGATGAGCGAGGGGAAGGACCGGGTCGACCTGGGGGACCAGGTCAGCCGCGTCGAGGGCGCGGTGATGGTCGCGTGGCACCGCGTCGAGCGGGCCCAGCTGTACAAGGAGATGATCGGCGTGGCGGCCGACCTCGACCTCGAGCCGGTGCCCGAAGAGGGCGAGGGCATTTGGGACATCTCGGGGCTGCGCAAACGCTACGACCTGGTTCAGTCCGTCGACGCGTCGGTCGCGGCCGAAGGCAGCCCCGACGACATCCTGCACGAGGCGGTCTTCACCCTCGACCGGGTCTCCGCGCTGGCCTGAGGTCCCTCAAGGCTTCTTGGGCGCCAGTCGCTCCACGTTGAAGACGTCGTCGAATTCGCGCACGGCGGCGCGGACCTTCTCGGTCTTGGCCGGCCTCGTCGAACTTCCCGGCCGACCAGAGCTCATCGCCGAGCTTGAGATGCGGCACGGTGCGCGGCGTGGGTCCGGGCGCGGGTGGCGGCGCGAGCAGCAACACGGCGATGCACAGCGTGAGGTGCATCTCAGAAGTGCGCTTCGAGGGAAGCGCTCAGCCGGTAGCGGTCGGCTGGGTTTCCGAAGCCCAGGTAGGTCGCGCGCCCGGCGACGTGGATCGGGCCGAGCGCGAGGATGAGGCCGCCCGTGAATGGTGAGTAGCGCACCTCGTTCGCCTCGCCGTCCCACAGCTGCATGATGTTCAGAGCGCCGTCTGCCTCCAGGCCGACATGGTCGCCGAAGGTGTAGAGCATGCGCAGCCGGTAGAGGAACGCCCGGTACACCAGCCCCGCGCCCTCGCGACGGTCGAAGGCGAACCCGGACAGGCCGCTCATCCCTGTCTTCGCGCCGTTCGCGCCGAAGCCGAAGCCGAGTGAGTACCCGCCGTACGAGGCCTCATCGACGAGGCTCTGGATGTGGACCGCCGAGTAGAGATTGACGGTCCACACGTCTGGCGATCGGATGCGTACGTCGACGCCCACCGTGCCCGCCAGCTCGTCGCGGTCGAGGTACGACTGGCCGACCTGGAGGCGTGTCCCCGTCCAGGGGCTGACCCGGCGGAAGATGTGGCTCTCGTCGGCCCGTCGCCCCACGCTCTTGAGGTAGATGTAACCGCGGGTGTCGAGCTTGTAGTAGCCCGGGTGCCACGCGACGATGAAGGGCGGCGTGGCCTCCTGTTGCCCGAAGTCGGCGCGCAGCACCTCCGCCGCCTGCTTGCACGTCTGCCGGCCCTCGCACGTCGTCCCAGCTGCGGTCCACGGTCGCCACCGCGGGGGCGCCCAGCACCACGAACGCCAACAGCCAGCCGTTTGCCATGCGCTTCCCCCCGAGGAACCTAGCGTCGCCTATCCTATCGGCATTCTCGCAGCCGATGGACAACCCGTCGCCCCTGTGCGGTCACCTGCACCATCGCCGTGTGCAGCTGCTCGCCGCCGAACGCGGCCAGCCCCTCGAAGGCGGCGTCGAGGTTGGTCAGCGGTCGGCTCACGACCTGCTCGGCGTCGTGGATGAGGTCGAGCCGCACCGGTCCGCCCGCCGCGTCGGCGTAGACCTGGGCCGGGCCGCCCGCCAGCATCACCAGCGGCGCCTCCAAGTTGGCGGAGAGGCCCGCTCCTGCGGGGGCCCGCACCTCGGGATCCTCAATCTCGCCCGCGGCGCTGCCCGACGTGCTCGAGCCGGACGCCTTCGTGCCCGAGTGCGACGACCAGGACCTGCGCTGCCAGGGCGACAACGTCGTCGAGATCTGCAACGGCGACTCCTGGGTGATGGCCTTCGAATGCGATCCCGGCGACGTGTGCGTCGACGGCGGGTGTCAGGGCTGCGAGCCCCAATGCGGCGACCGCGATTGCGGCGAGGACGGGTGCGGCGGGGACTGCGGCGACTGCGACGGGGAGTGCGTCGAGGGTCACTGTCCCGCGGGTTGCCCCGAGGGGTGCGGTGAGCTCTGGTCGGCCACCTGCCAGGACAACTTCGGCATCAACCTGTGCGTGCCGGCCGACGCTGATCCGCAATGCTCCGAGCCTTCGGCATACATCCCGTGCGGAGAGGGGCGCGCATGCCTGGACGGTGTCTGCTCCGGGCCGTGCGTGCGCTCGGAGGTGGTGGTGTTGCTCGACCGCTCCGCGAGCATGGCCGGCGAGCGTTGGGCGTTCAGCCGCGGCGTGCTCGCAGGGCTGGCGGCTGACCTCGCCGGAAACGCGCAGCTCGGCGTGCGGCCTTTCCCCGCGGCGGGTGGCGGCTGCGAGGCGGGCGACCTGGTGGGTCCGCAAGACGACGCCGTGCTTGCCTTCCTGAGCGTGGCGGATCCGGCCGGGGACGACGAGACGCCAATCCTGGCGGCGCTGGCTGGGTTGGAGGACGACTTCGGCCAGCCGAGCGAGGGCCAGGTCGTGGTCCTGGTGACCGACGGCGGAGAGACGTGCGCAGACGACGAAGCGGTCGTTGAGCGGGTCAGCGCCCTGCGGCGCTTCGGCGTGCGCACCTTCGCGGTGGGGATCTCCGACGACGCAGACGGCGAACTGCTGGCGCGCGTGGCCGAGGCCGGCGGAACGGAAGACGTGGGCGTCCTGAACGCCGACGACGCCGACGAGGTGGCGGCGGCGCTCACCGCGATCGCCGGGGTGCTGGAGACGTGCATCTGCCAGCCGGATGAGCAGATCTGCGCGGGTGACCAGCTCCTGACCTGCGCCGGCTCCACCTACGACCACCTCGCGGAGTGCGACCACGGCTGCGACCCCGAGCGCCTGGAGTGCAACGCGGTTTGCCGGCCCGGCGTGGACGTGCGCTGCGATGGGGCCGACCTCGAGGTGTGCGGCGCGGCCGGCGACGGCTACGAGTTTTCCGAGACCTGCGCGCTCGGCTGCGAGCCGGGCGTCGGCTGCAACGAGGTGTGCCGCGAGGGCGGGCTCGGCTGCGATGGCGACGCGCTGGTGGCCTGTGAGGACGGCGAGGTCGGCGAGGTCGAGGTCTGCGACCACGGATGCCACCCGGCGCACGGTCGCTGCGTGCGATACGGCGACGTGCGGCTCGACGGGGACGATGGGCGCAGCGGCGCGGTCCAGATCTTCCTCGGCGAGCCGGGCTGGTCCTACATCGAGTCGCGGCGCGGGCGCGGGTTGGAGGCGGGCGCGCTCTGCCGCCAGCTTGGGCTCGGCATCGTCGAGGCGTGGGAGCTGGACGAGGCGCGCGAGGACGGCGACGTGATGGTCGTGGGCGACATCGACTGTATGGAGGGCACGACCGGCTCGACCAATGCGCCCGCCTGCCCGAGGTCGACGACGAGGCCCTGCGCTGGGTGGTCCGCTGCGGCGCGCCCGAGCAGAGCCGCTGCGACCAGGACACGCGCGTGGGGAAGCTGCCGAGCGGCCGGGTGCTGCGCGAGGATTGCGAGACCGGTTGCCACCCGATCCTGGCGGGTTGCGAGCAGGTGTGCCCGCGCGACGCGAGGCGCTGCGTAGATGGCCAATGGTCCACTTGCAACCGTCACGGCACGGAGATCTCGGGGCCGTTCGAGTGCTTCGAAGGCTGCCTGACGGACCTCGGCCGCTGCCCGTCGGACCACGACCTGCGGCTGGTCGACGGTGACGGGGCGTGGGACGGCCGGGTGGAGGTGATGGGGACCTTCGGGTGGGGCGCCGTGTGCTCGGACGAGTACAGCGAGGCGGACGCCAACGTGGCGTGTCGGCAGCGTGGGAGCCCGGCCAGACTGCGCACGAGTATGCGGCGAATCTCGAGGGGAACCTCAAGTCGCTGCTCGAGCGCTTCAAGTCGGGGTCGTACCGGGCGCCGCCCGTGCGACGAGTACACAT
>PVBE012098732.1_pt1 | contig 11684 bp, 14 predicted proteins | sample 1631181 | NCBI WGS metagenome assembly PVBE01 (sample SAMN08397723, study PRJNA350692) | Marine metagenome, whole genome shotgun sequencing project. | isolation source: water | place: Pacific Ocean | collected 2012-04 | reverse complement strand
TCAATAGTCTCAGATTCATTATTGCTGGTCAAACGCCGAAAGAATGAGGAATCGGAATACGGTAACCCAGAGAACTATGCTGGCGAACCTGAATGCCTTTTCGCTCAGCCTTTTACCAGGGAGAGGAATTCGGCGCGGGTGGCGGCCCGGTTGCGAAAGAGGCCCCGGGTGGCCGAGGTGATGATGTTGCTTCCCGGCTTCTTTATGCCACGCATGGTCATACACAGGTGCTCCGCCTCTATCACCACGGCCACGCCGTCCGGTTGGATAGCCTCCGTAATAGTGTCGGCAATCTGCCGGGTTAGCCGCTCCTGAAGCTGGGGGCGGCGGGCCAGGATTTCCACCACCCTGGCCAACTTGCTGGCCCCCACGACCCTGCCGTTATTGTTGGGGATATAGCCTAGGTGGGCGTTGCCGAAGAAGGGCAGCAGGTGGTGCTCGCACATGGAGTAGAAGGGGATGTCACGGAAGACCACCATCTCCCGGTGTCCTTCCTCAAAGCCCACGGCCAGCACCTCCCTGGGGTCCTGGTCCATGCCGCTGAAAAGCTCGGCATACATATCGGCCACCCGCCGGGGGGTTTCCCGCAGCCCTTCCCGCTGCCGGTCCTCACCAATGGCGTCAATCATCTTCCCCACTATCCGCTCTATCGCCTGGCGGTCAATCAACGATACCTCCGGGCGTGGCACGGCTCAGAGGAGGCTTTATAAGTCTGGCGGCCTAGGCGGCGCTGGCTGCTGCGGTCGGCTGAAAAGTAGGTGTCCCCGCCTGAATAGAGGGCGGGCAGTACATTTTTCAGGTTCAGCATCTCTTGGGAGTTAAAAGCCTTGGGGCTGGAATGCACCGCCACCACCTCTCCGACGAACAGTGTGTGGTCCCCATAGCTGCGGTGGTCCATCACGCGGCATTCGTAGGAGGCGTAGTCGTCTGTTAGCAGAGGGGCGGAGATTATTGTGGGCGGCTCCCGTTTGATATTGAAAGTGGAGAACTTGTCCACATCGTCGTCCTTGGACACACCCACTTGGGCTATCACCTACGCCTGGTCCACAGGCATGAAGTTGACGCCGAACTCCCGGCTTTCCATAATCAGCCGGTAAGTCAGGCGGTGCGGGGAGATGGCCACCCCATACAGCGGTGGGGAGTAAGAGATGGGGGCGTGCCATACAGCGGTCATAGCGTTCTCTTTGTCTTTGCTCTGGGTGGTCACTACCACCGCCTGGTGAGGATAGTGGTGGAAAAAGCGTCCCACTTCATGCGTTACAGTCTTGTCCATGAGCTACCTCCAAGTGTCCCTATGATAGCTTTTTCTATTTGCTCCAGGTCTGGTGGGATAACTGTGGGTTCTGGGGCCTGGCTCATGGCTGTATCAGGGTCCTTCAGCCCCGTGCCGGTGATGACACACACTATCTGCTTGCCAGCCACGCTTAGCCCTTGCCGGGTTGATTTTAATAGGCCGGCGACCGATGCCGCTGAGGCGGGTTCACAAAATATACCCTCAGCACTGGCCAGTAGCCGGTATGCCTCCAGAATCTCATCATCGCTGACAGCACCCACACCGCCCCCGGACTCGTTACCGGCCGCCACCGCGCCCTGCCAGAGGGCCGGATTGCCGATGCGGATGGCGGAGGCCACGGTGTGGGGGTCGGCAACCGGTTCACCTCGCACTATCGGGGCGGAGCCCTCAGCCTGAAAACCCATCATCCGGGGAGTACGGCTTGATTTCTCCCTGCCGTGGAACTCCTGAAAGCCCCGCCAGTAAGCGGTGATATTACCGGCATTACCCACGGGGATAAACAGGTAGTCCGGTGCATCCCCCAGCGCCTCAATCACCTCAAAAGCGGCGGTCTTCTGACCTTCAAGGCGGTAGGGGTTGAGAGAGTTTACTAGGGTGAAGGGGTGCCTATCGGATAGGCCCCTGGCAACCTCCAGAGACTGGTCAAAGCTACCCTCTATGGCGATTACCTGGGCGCCGCAGACAAGGGCTTGGGCCAGTTTCCCCAGTGCGATGCGCCCCTGTGGCACCAGTACGATTACCCTTAGTCCACAGCGGGCACCGAAAGCCGCTGCTGAAGCGCTGGTGTTGCCCGTAGAGGCACAGATAATGGCTTGGCTACCTGCCTCCACAGCCTTGGCCACCGCCACCACCATGCCGCGGTCCTTGAATGAGCCAGTGGGGTTGCACCCCTCCATCTTGAAATACACCTCCCCACCCGTCTCACGCTCAATTTGCCTGGAGCGCACCAGGGGGGTCTCCCCTTCCCCTAGGGTAATACGGGGGGTGACCGGGGTAAGAGGCAGGAACTCAGCATATTGTGTCAGCACGCCCCGTCCCACCTCAGGCCTCCACCCGGAGGAAGCTGGCTATCTCCGTCACCGCCCCCAACTCCTGCGTCTTCCACAGCGCCTGCTGCACCGATTCCTCCAGTGCGGGATGGGTCATCAGCACCAACTCGGCGGTGCCGGCGGCCTGGTGGGCCTCCATCTGTATAACAGAGGCGATGCTGATGGATAGGTCACCCAGGACCCGTGAAATCTGCGCCAGCACACCCGGGCTGTCAGCCACCACCATGCGCAAATAGTAGCGGGCAGTCAGCTGAGATATGGGAGCGATATCCCGGCCTATATCCTGTGTGGGGCGGGGCACCGGGCCTATGCCCTGGTATAGCCTGCGGGCGATGGCTAGTACATCCGCCAACACAGCGCTTGTGGTGGGGAGACTGCCTGCACCCAGGCCGTAAAAGATGACCTGGCCCACCAGGTCTCCCTCCACCTGTACCGCATTGTAGGCGCCACTCACCTTGGCCAGCAAAGACTCCTGAGGCACTAAGGCCGGGTGTACCCTCACCTCCACGGCACCATCCCGCTCTTTGGCGATGGCCAGGAGCTTGATGGCATAGCCCAGTTCCCCGGCATACCGGAAGTCGCGTCCTGTCAGCCGACGGATGCCCTCACGGTATACATCCTCCGGCTTTACGCGAGTGTTGAACGCCAGGGTGGCCAGTATGGCCAGCTTGTAGGCGGCATCAACACCATCCACATCATCGCTGGGGTCAGCCTCGGCAAACCCCAGCTCCTGGGCTGCCGTTAAAGCGGCGTTGAACTCCAACCCTTCGGCCGCCATACGGGAAAGTATGTAGTTGGTGGTGCCGTTGATGATGCCGTGGACCGCGCTGATGCGGTTGGCGGCTAGGTCTCCCACAAAAGATCCTACAAGGGGGATGCCGCCGCCGACACTGGCCTCGTACCTCAACTCCACACCCTTACTCTGGGCCAGCGAGACCAGTTCCGGGCCGTGTTTGGCCATCACTTCCTTGTTAGCGGTCACTAGGTGCTTGCCGGAGGTCAGTGCCCGGCTGGCATATGGCAAGGCTGGGTTCTCCCCGCCCATGAGCTCCACCACGATATCAATCTCTGGGTTACTCAGCACCTCATCCGCATCGGTAGTCAGAAGATTGGAATCCAGTGACACGGCACGGAGCTTATCCGTCTGGCGTACTAGAATCCTCTGCAGCCGCAGAGGGCAGCCCACCCTGCCTGCCAGGCCGCCCTTCCTTTCTAGAAGGGCCTGGGCCACCCCAGAGCCAACTACACCTAACCCCAGTAGCCCGATGACTATCTCTTTGCGGTCTTTAACGGTTTTCATTTTTATCTAACGCCCGGAGCCGCCACGGCCATCACCGGGATGTCTGGGAGGTAGCCCAACTCTCCCGGCGTGGACTGAGGTTCTCCTCAATATGGCTGGTCTCCCTCTTTCCGTCCAGCCACTCCTGCCAAGCCACTCCTGCCAGTTGCTCCCGGTGTGATGCCTCCAAATCCCGGACCTCACGCCCCTCTACCTTAGCAATTACGTACCCGTTGGGGGTGGCAATGGGCTGGCTGGTCTCCCCAATCCCTAGGGCGAATATGGCGGCCGCCACCTCCGGTAAGCCCACTACATCGCGAGTCACCCATCCCACCTCACCACCGGTGGATGCCGTCGCAACATCCGTGGACAACTCCTCGGCCAGTCCGGCAAACTCCTCCCCAGCTTCCAACCTGTCCAAAACTTGAAAGGCGTCCAGGTCTGTTTCCACCAGGATATGGTACAGGTTAACCTGCTCCGCTTCCTGGGGCACCTGCTCCAAAAATTGCTCAAACCCTTTGGTCTGTAGTAGGGTAGCCTCCACCACCCGGCGCAGTTCCCCTGATGTGAAACCTACTTCCCACAGGTACTGGCGGTAGCTCTCCTCTAGGCTTGCCAGGCCCCCTTCTGTGCTGGGTTCGGCCGGTGGCCGAAGATATTCCTCAATCTCTGTAGGGGTTACGGATAGTCCCAGTGAGGGTGCTTCCTGACGGAGTATCTCGTTGTTTATAGCCTGCTGCAGTACCAGCGATGCCGGCGGGGACGTTGTTGTGTCAAAAGGGCCGGCGGCGAACCGGAGCATTTTGGAGAAATAGGAAGAACTGATGGGCGTGCCGTTAACAGTGGCCACAGTCTCCCACCGGGGAAGGACAAGATTGTATAGATACCCGAACCCGATGACGGCCGGCGCGGCTGCAATCGCCGCTATACAGGCAAACAGGATAGTCCGCTCTCGTCTTCGCCGCTGTGCAAGTCGGGATAGATGAATCGCCGACACATGAACAGGTTGCCTCTGGGGCTGTTTCTTGGGCTTCACGTCGCCCGCCGACTAATCCCTGGAGGGTAGGCCGCCGCCATATATGTGCTCAGGGGTGTAGGGAAAAAGAGCCAGATAGCGGGCCCGTTTAATAGCGGCAGCTATCGCCCTTTGGTGACGGGCGCAACTGCCCGTTTTGCGCCGAGACTCTATTCTCCCGCGGTCAGAAACATAGCGGCGCAGCCGGGCAGGGTCCTTGTAGTCAATCACCAGACCCTTGTCAACACAAAAAGCGCACGGGCGACGACGAGCGGCGTACCGCCCTCGCCCTTCGCGCTTTTTACCTCCTTTTACAAAACGGGGCATCTATACTCTCCCTCTCCCTCATAGTTTGGATTAAAATGGCAAATCCTCTGGCTCCACTTCGCCCTGGGGGCCAGTCGACTCCTCAGTCAGTTGAGCCGCTGGCTGGCGGTCGAGAAACAGAACCTGGTTGGCTATTATCTCGTTGCGGAAGCGACGTTGCCCGTCCTGGCTTTCCCACGTGTGAGTCTTCAGCCTTCCTTCTACGTAGGCACGCCGCCCGCGGCTAAGGAACTGGTTACAGGTCTCAGCCAAGCGGTTCCATGATACGATAGTGAACCACTCTGTTTCCTGCTTCCTGTCCCCTTCCTTAGTGGTGAAACCGTGGTTCACCGCCAGATTGAATGATGTAACTGGATTACCGTTGGGGGTGAACCGCATCTCAGGGTCATTGCCAACATTCCCGATGAGCATCACTTTGTTCAAGTCGGCCATCTTTGCCCCTCTTCATTCACTCTTTTTTTACAACTAGGTAACGCAGCACTTCATCAGCAAACTTCAGGTTGGCCTCCAACTCGCGGTTGAGCTTGGATTCCCCCTGGTAACTGGCAAGGACATATATGCCTTGGCGGAAACTCTTGATGGGATACGCCAGCTTCTTGCGCCCCCATTGTTCCTGGCTGATAACCGAGCCGCCGTTAGAATCAATCCAGCCGGTAAGCTTTTCCAGGCTGGAACTAAGGGCTTCCTCTTCCAATTCTGGGTTGAAAATCAACACCATTTCATATTCGCGCAAACATATACCTCCTGATAGACAATAGACATTATAGCACGGGTTCCAGAGGTGGGAAAGGCGAGTACTGTCCAGCGGCACTTGACTGTCGTCTTATAGGCTTATTAACTCAATAACATTGCTCAAGTACAGCGGCTATAGCGAGTAGCAGTCTTTAGGGGTAGCCTTGGCCATGCTTGACAACGGACGAAGCCACGCTACAATGGTTGGCAAACAACTGATAGAGGATTGGCAAATACCCGAGGGGCATCTGGAAAGACGGAGGAGCAAATGGGCACACCACTGGAAGGCATAAGGGTTATAGACCTCACTGTCTGGCTGCAAGGGCCTTACAGCACAGCTATGCTGGCGGATATGGGGGCGGAGGTGATAAAAGTGGAAGACTTCCCCCAAGGGGATCCGGCCCGGGGTGTCCAGTTGTCATCCGCAACCGGTATATTCCCGCCCAGCCCTATCAACTACCTGATTGAGCTGCAGAGCCGGGGCAAGAAGTCGGTGGCCGTAAATCTCAGGCAGGAGGGGGCCAGCGAGATTATCCATAAGCTGGCTGCCAACTCCGACGTTTTCGTCTCTAATTTGCGGAAAGGGGCACTGGATAAGTTCGGCCTGGACTACGGTGCCTTGTCAGCTATCAATCCGCAGATTATTTATGCCACCGCATCCGGCTACGGGCAGAAAGGCCCTGATGCGGCACTCCCCGCCATGGACTTCGCGGTACAGGCCCGTGGGGGTATGCTCAGCATCATCGGTGAACCGGATTCGCCGCCGCCTCCGGTGGGTGTGGCGGGATACGCCGATACCATAGGGGCCATGCAGCTTGCCTTCGCTGTCACTATGGCGCTTCTGGCCCGTGAGCGTACCGGCATCGGCCAGGAGGTACACACCTCACTACTGGGGGGCCAATTGGCTGTGGGGGCTCTGGAGCTGCATGGCTATCTCTTCTCCGGACAGAACCCCAGCCGTGTCAGCCGGAGGAATGCCTCCAATCCGCTGCGTATCAGCTACGAGGCCGGTGACGGCCGGTGGCTGTGCTTCAACCTTACCCAGTCCGACCGATATTGGGGGGGCTTTTGCCGGGTGCTTGGCCTTGATGAGATAATAGACGACCCCCGATTCAACAGCGCCTCTTCGCGTCAAGAGAACTGCACTGAGCTGGTATCCCTGCTGGATCAGGTCTTTGCCACTAGGCCCGCCGATGAGTGGCAGGGTAGGTTCAACGAGGCACAGATAATATGCGGCGTGGTGCAGACCTTCGGCGAGGTGGTTGCGGACCCACAGGTGGTGGAGAACGATTACATCGTTACGGTTGACCACCCCCAGCATGGCCCTTTGCGGGAAATAGGAATTCCCATGCAGTTCAGCAAGACCCCCGGTAGGGTGAGTTCAGTAGCGCCGGAGTTCGGGCAGCATACGGAAGAAGTGCTGCTGGAAGTTGCCGGCTATACTTGGGAGGACATCGCCCGCCTCAAAGAGCAAGGGACAATAGTCTAAGCCTTCCCGATGCTCAGTGATTCCCGAGCTTGGACCAGCCGGGTGAGCAGCAGGTTAAATGGGGTCACCAGCCCTTTCTCCTTTCCCAATCTCACCACTGCCCCGTTTAGAGAGTCTATCTCTGTGCGTTTCCCGCGTTGCAGATCAGCATACATGGATGCGTAGTGGGCTGCGGTAACGGGAATAAGCTGGTTGAACAGCACCTCTTGATACTCTACGGGCTGGGACCAGAAAAGCTTTACCCCCTGGGCGCCGGCCACCGCAAACACCTCGCTGATTACGCCAGCAATTGAATGCCTGGTAGGCTCCATCTCTCCAAGCCTGCCGTAATTCACTCCCAGCAAAGCCGAAAGAGGGTTGAGGCAGCAGTTGTACAGCAGCTTGCCGCAGAGATAGCCCCCTATGTCTTCGGTGGCCAATGCGGCCACCCCGGCCTCAGAAAAGATCCCTGCCAAGGACTCAATCCTGTCAACGGCCACAGCCCCCCAGGGGTTCCCCAGCATCAACTCACCCCCCTGCACCGTAACCTCCACCTTGCCTGGAGCCGTTATATCTGCGCCGAACATCACCCGGGACGCAAGTGTGCGCTCCTTCCCCACCCTATTGGCAATGGCCTCGGCGTTGCCCAGTCCGTTCTGGAGGGAAGCGACTAGGGTGTGGCTGCCGACCAGCGTGGCCACATCGTTGATGGCCTCTAAGGTGTCGTAGGTCTTGGTGGCGATGAGGGCCAAGTCTATGTCTTCGCCGGTTACATCCGCCGCGGATGTATGTGCTGCTATCTCTCTCACCCAATGCTGTCCCCACAGCCCTGAGATAAGCAGGCCATCCTGGCGCACGGCCTTTATGTGGGCCGGACGGCCCACCAGGTGCACCCGGTGCCCCCGGCGGGACAACATACCCCCGGCGGCGCTGCCGATTGCCCCCGCCCCCATAACCAGGATATTCATGTAAGATAATCCCTCCCCACGGTTTTCCCAATTATATCAGCCCGCCCCTTTTACTACCCTGCTACTCCGCCTTTCAGCAAGCATAATCTTGCCCGCCCTCCCTGCCCGAGGATTATATTTGGAGGGCGAAGCCCCTCAGACCCCTCACAGGCTGCAGCGCAGCTAGTTAGAGACGCCGCTTGCTGTGCCTTGCGTCTACGGGTAAAGAATGGTTTGTAAGTGGAGGACACTCCTGCGTAGCCACCTCTGGGATAGGGGGCTATAATGAGGGCTAATATGGATCAACTGACCGAGATAGCCGACGGCATTTACCAGTTGCGCTTCACCTTAGAGCAGGCCCGTTCCCAATCCCGGGTGTACTTGGTGGCCGGGGAACGGGGGGCGGTGGTGGAGACCGGCCCAACCATCATGGTGCCCTCCATCGTTGAAGCGTTGAAGGAAGCGCCAGGGGGTCTGGACGGGGTGGCGTTCATAGTCCTCACTCACCTTCACCTGGACCACGGCGGAGGCATCGGAGCACTGTCACAGGCCCTCCCCAGGGCCACAGTGGTGGCGCACGAGCGTGGTATCCGGCACTTGGCTGACCCATCCCGGCTCATAGAAAGCACCCGCATGGCCTTCGGACGCCGCTTTGAGGAGCACTACGGCCCTATCCTGCCGGTGGCACCGGAGAGAGCCCACCCCGCGGTTGATGGCGAGGTGTTAGACTTGGGAGTGCGAAAATTGGAGGTGGTGCATACACCGGGCCATGCTCCACACCACCTGTGCCTGATGGACTCCCGCACCCGAGCCGTGTTTGTCGGTGAGGCCCTGGGGCACTTCTTACCTGATACCGGCCTGCTGGTGCCCTCCATTCCCCTACCGATGGTGGACCTGAAGGCCATTTTCCGCAGCATCAACCGTATCCAGAGGCTAAACCCGGACATGCTGATATTCTCGCAGTTCGGACACTCCCCCGACACGGAGAGGCTGATATTAGAGGCCAAGCGGGCAATGGCCGCCACCTCCCGCATAGTGCTCTCCCGCCTGCGTGGTGGCGGCAGCGAACAAGAAGCGGCGGCCCTGGTGCTGGCGCACTATGATGAGAGGGCCAGCCATATTGACCCCCAGGTGCCACCCATGAGGTTCTCCGGGGCGTGGGCTGGCACTACCCTGCAACTGGTGCAGTCCCTCCGGGCCTACTTTCGCAAGCGAGACCTGCTGTAACCCTCACTCCCCCATTATCTGTAGCACCACCTGCCGGTGGCGGGGGCGGTTGTCGAAGTCGGCCAGCACCACCTGCTGCCAGGTGCCCAACGCCATTTTCCCCGCCGAGAAGGGTATGGTTAGAGAAGGGCCCATTAAACCGGCCCTGAGGTGGGAGAACCCGTTGCCGTCTCCCCAGGCCAGGTCATGGTGGTAGCCCGTGTCGGAGGCCACCAGCCGCTCCCAAAGCTCCTCGGTGTCCCTGAGCAGGCCAGGCTCGTACTCCGTCGTGCTGATACCGGCCGTGGACCCTACCACGAAGACGGTTACTATTCCATCCTTGACCCCGCTGTGGGAAACCTCGGCCGCCACCTGGGGGGTTATGTCCACTAGGTGGCAGCGGCCTTGGGTATCCAGGGTCATCTCTTTTGTCACTATCATCGTCTACCTCCCTCCGGAAACGGCTTTAGCAGGCCCATCTTCAGTCAGTCTATCCCAGAACATGCAGGTCATCAGGCAAATAATGGCTGGTCAATGTCTAGGTCATTGACCTAGACAAAGACCTAGGCAGTTCCTTATTCCTGCGGCCCCTGCAGGGGCTTCGTCTTCCATTCCCCGCGTGTATCCAGAAGGTGTGTTCAGATAATACCCTGGTCTTTCAGCGCTCCGATATCCTCCCAGGTGTAGCCTAACCCCAGCATTATCTCCTCGGTGTGCTGGCCTAGCTCCGGGGCCGGCCCCTGCAGAGCCGCCGGGGTCTCGGTGAACTTCACCGCAAAACCAGGGAACTTGATGTTGCCCATGGCCGGGTGGTCCCAGTCTATAATATAGTCATTGGCCAGCATCTGCTCGTCCTCGGTCAGGTCGATTAGGCGGTTTGCTACGGCGATAGGCATGTCAGCCGACTCACGCATGGCCTCTATCCAGTCCTGTGCGGGGCGGGTGGCGAAGACCTCATCCAGAATACGCACCAACTCCTCCCGGTTGTGCATCCGCGCCTCCTCATCCAAAAAGCGTGGGTCGTGCTCCAGCTCAGGGTGGCCGATAGTACGGCAGAAGTTGCTCCAATAGCGTCCACCCTGAATGGCTGCCATCACAATCCAGCGGTGATCCCGGCAGCGATAGGAGTTGTAGAGGGGGTTACGGGGTGGCTTAAGCCGGTTGTGCCGGGGTATGGAGTTGCCCATGGTATAGGCCGGCATCAGGCCGTTGCCCTGGATGAGGGCCATGGCTTGTAGCTGTGAGACATCCACCCTCTGACCCACCCCCAACTTCTCTCGGGCCAGCAGCGCCGTCACCACCCCGAAAGCTATAAGGTAGGATGTTACCCGGTCTCCAAGGCCCAGGCTCAGGAAGGTGGGAGGGGAGCTTTCTTCTCCACTGGCCATCATGGCCCCGCTGCGGGCCTGGGCCACTAGGTCCAGGCTGGGGCTGTGCTTGTCCGGGCCTTCGAACCCGAAGCCGGACGCCCGGGCATACACCAGCCGGGGGTTAAGCTGCTTGAGGGTATCATAGTCCATGCCCATGCGGGCCACGGCGGCCTGCCTGTAGTTGGTAAGGAAGACATCAGACTCCTTCACCAGGCGGTAAATGACCTCCTGCCCCTCCTCTCGGCGCAGGTCTACCGTTATGCCCTTTTTGCTCCGGTTGTGCTCCTCAAAGAGCAGGTGACGGCCGTTGAGCATCAGCGGCACCCCGAAGAGGCTCTGGATACCACGGAGAGCGTCCCCCCGCCCCGGCTCCTCCACATGGATAACATCGGCCCCCAGATCAGCCAGCATGGCGGCGGAATACGGCCCCACCTGGAAGACGGACCAGTCAATAACCTTTACACCCTGTAACGCCCCTGGCTGTAGCATATTACCTCCGTATTTGTTACCGGGGATGGGCAACTCTCAGCCACCAGTGGGTAGTGCCTCTAGCAGCATGTCGGAGAGAAACTTCACCCGCACCCCCGCAGGGGCCCTGCGCTGTAGCCTGCCGTAGCATGCCATACACGGCGTGACCACCGTGCTCATCTCGTACTTCTCCGCATTCTGGAAGATGGCGTCTGGGGCGATAACGCAGCAGTACTTGGGGATGTCCACCACTTTTAGCCCATTCACCCTATCCAGCCACCCCCGGTAAGTGGCCCAGTCCAGGTCCCAGTCGCGGTCGGGGGCATAGACCCAACTCCGGTGCTGCCCGCCGGAGAAGTAGGCAATCCCCGTGGGGCGGTCCAGCTTAAGCATTGTCTGCGCCATAGGCTCCGCTAACATATCTAGATAGTAAAGCTGCTCCACATCACAGTCGGGGTAGAAGCGGCGGGCCAGATAGATGCACCACAGGCAGAAATATAGGATGCGCTTGGCCCCCATCTCCCGGTCC
>PVBE011410351.1_pt1 | contig 11684 bp, 9 predicted proteins | sample 1631181 | NCBI WGS metagenome assembly PVBE01 (sample SAMN08397723, study PRJNA350692) | Marine metagenome, whole genome shotgun sequencing project. | isolation source: water | place: Pacific Ocean | collected 2012-04 | reverse complement strand
CCACCAGGGGGGAGGAATTCGAGACCACCGCCTCAACCAATCCGTAGTGGCCATCCGAGCTCGACTCCTCGCTGGCTTCCTTTTCCGAGAGGGGCACGAGGCCCCGAATTCGTTGCAGGTCGACGATCGTGGATACCACTCCCGCGAAGACCAGCCGATCGTCGGCCTGGATGAGTTCCTGGGGCCGCACGGGCGTGATGACCCGCTGTCCGCGATCGATTTCGACCACGAAGAGGCCCGGCAGATTCCTGAGGCCTGCCCCCTCGACGCTCTGTCCCACCAGATCGCAGCCGGATTCCACGACCATCGTGGTGATGTATTCCCGTCGCCGATCCCCGAGTACCTCGGCGGGGGGTTTGCGGTCGGGCAGGAGTCGGGGGGCCAGGAAGATCAGGTAGAGCAGTCCGAAGAAAGCGATCGGAAGACCGACCGGCAGCAATTCGAAGAATCGCATCGGAGGCATCCCCGGGGAGTCCTCGATCAGTCCGGCGACGACCAGGTTGGTACTGGTGCCGATCAGGGTGAGGGTGCTGCCGAGGATGGACGCGTAGGAGAGCGGAATCAGGAAGCGGCTGGCCGAGAGCCCGCTGCGCTTCGCCCAGTCCATGACGGAGGGCGTCATCATGGCCACGAGGGGCGCGTTGTTGAGAAAGCCCGAGAGGGCGGCGACCGGAATGGTGATTCGCGCCATTCCGCCCCGGAGTTGCCGCGAACCCGCGAGAAGTCGTCCCACGGTCAGATCCAGGGCGCCCGTGTCCCGCATCGCGGCCGATAGCATGAAGAGCACGCCCACCATGGCCACTACTGGATTCGAGAAGCCGCTGAAGGTCTCCCGGGGGGTCAGGATCCCGGTGACTCCGAGGCTGATCAGCGACGCCACCAGCACGAGGTCCGGTGACGCGACTTCCCAGACCATCAGGCCCAGGGCGATCAGTACCACGGCCAGAGTGAAGCCGATCTGCCAGTCCATTCGGGTCGCACGATACCCGGTCTGGGCGGGTCGGGGCAAGCCCGCCCGTCCCACCCGGGGCGGATCGCGCGTCGCTTCCGGGCGCGAATGCCCAGATGCGTCAAACTGGGGGGATGGCGGATCGAGGCGGATCGTTCAGCGAAAGGGAATTCTATCTGGCGGAGTTCCGCGGGCGCACCCTCGGCATCGCTCTGCCGGATGGGGATTGGGACTCTTTCGCGGATCTGGGCCCCGTTCTTCGAGAATTGAAGGGCAACGCCAGCCGCATCGTTCTTTTTTCGCCACGACGGAAGGTCCTGGAAGAGTTGACGGGCCGCTGGATCCCCGCGCGCAAGGGGACCGCCGCCATCGGTGACCTCTGGTGGGCGCTGCGGGAGGATCCCTGCGCCGGGGTCTGGTTCGAGGCCGCCCGGAGCGGGGAATTCGCGGCCCTCTGTCGCGAGTGGGTAGTGCGCCTGCAATTGGCCAAGCTGATCTGGATCGACGCCCGGGGAGCTTTTCGGGATGCCTCGGGAGGGCGCGTTTCCCTCGCGGCCCTTTCCGATCTCGGCAAGCTGCGCGCGCATTGCGAGAACTCCCGGCCCGCCGATCTTGCCCTGCTGGCCGAAATTCAGCTCATCTTGGAGGGGGGCATTTCCTCGGTGAATCTATGCGCCCTCGACGGACTCGCCGACGAACTCTTTACCTACAGCGGCTCCGGGACCCTCTTCACCCGCGAGCGCTATATGGACGTGCGGAGACTCGGGGTCGACGATTTTCCCGCGGCCGAGGATCTCATCGAGCGCGGGGTTGCAGAGGGATTCCTGGCGCCCCGAAGCGATTCCGAACTGCGAGGCGTGCTGGGAAATGCTTTTGGGGTCTTCGTGGAGGGGCGATACCTGGCCGGAATCGCGTCCCTGGTCCCCTATCCCGAGGGCGGGATGGCAGAAATCGTGAGCCTCTACACCCTGACCCGATTCCTGGGGGAGGGGGTGGGTGGTTTCCTGATTCGGTATGCGCTCCAGGAGGCCGCCGAGGCGGGATTTGCTGGAGTTTTCGCGTGCACGACTTCCGAGCGGGTCGAGCGCTTCTTCACGCGCCACGGTTTCGAAGCCGTCGAGGCCACGGTCTTGCCGGCGGCCAAGTGGGCCCGCTATCCGGCGGATCGACGCAGGAGGGTGCGTTGCCTGCTGCGGTCGCCCGCCTGATTCGAGAAAGGACGCGGGCGCCCGGGTGAGCACGCTCTTTCTCATGGGGCCGGGACGGCGCGGGATTCCCCGGGGCTGTGGATTGAGTCGGTCGGAGCATCCCCGGGCGTGGCCGAAGCTTCTTCCCAGGGTGGTGAATCGCGGTTGGCGATTCGCGTGGACGATAAGCCGGGTCCTGTTCCGAGTCGGCGTTGCCGCCGATCCGGTGGAGATCATTCATCTAGGCGCCGCGTTGCCGTTGCGCTCGAGCACTCTCACCCGGGTACTCCGCTCGCTCCTAAGAACTCGCATTCGGGCGGGCCGCCCTCGACAGTACCCCTATTCAAGCTTGCTCCGGGAAGGGCTTGCCTCGCCGCCGGTCGCCCGGCTGTCGCGCGTGGGCTCTTACCCCACGATTTCAACCTTACCGGACGAGGGCAGGACCCTCGCCACACGCATCGGGCAGAAGCCCTACGCGTGCTCTTCGGCGGTGTGATTTCTGTTGCGCTTTCCCTCGGGTCACCCCGGGTCGGTGTTACCGACTTCCCTGCCCTATGGAGCCCGGACTTTCCTCCCGTGGACGGTGATTGTCCACCGGCGATCTCCTGTCCACCTCCGACCGACAAGTTGGGACGCTAGCCGATCCGAGCTCCTGGGCTCAAGCGCTGGGCAGCGGAGCGAAGAATGGGTCTCCCGCCAGAGACCCGAGATGGCTCGTCGGGGCCCGCTGTCTCGCCTTCACCCAAGCCCGCAGCGAGCGCGCGTCGGAGAATTCGCCCGGAGGTCGGCAGCAGGGCCCCGGTCCACGATGAGAATGTGATTCTATATCGGGTACTTCCCGTTTTTTTTCCGCCCCGGCTGCCAGCGCGGCGGAGAGCCATCCGCGAGCGACGGCGTCGGCCGCACTCGGGGATGCCGACCGGATCGAGGGGTCGGGTTCGTCCCGCATGAAACCCGCATCCGAAATGCATCTCGGGAATGAATCTGCCAGATATACAGTTGACACTCAGGTAGGTATCAATTAAATACTTCTCGAATGGGCAAGAAGGAAGTGAATTCTCCGAGACCCGCCGGAGCGGATCGATCCGGGATTCTCAGCCCGGGGCAGATCTTCGATCCCGTGGCTCGGGCGTTGGAAGTCATCGGCGACCGCTGGACACTCGTCCTGGTACGGCAGTTCCTGGCCGGCCCCCGTGGTTTCCAGGAACTGCGTACGCGCACGGGGATTGCGCCGCGGGTGCTCTCGAGTCGGTTGCGGCAACTCACTGCGGATGGTTTCGTGGAGGCCGTGAGTGCCGAGGGGCGCTCCCTCTACGCTCTCGCACCCCGGGGCCGCTCCCTCGAGCCGATCATCTCCTCGATCGCCCTCTGGTGGGTGCGACACGGGTTTCGGGATCTCGACATCGATCCCTCCAAGTTCACGGAAACATCCGGGCAGTCCGTGATCGAAGCGCTGCCCTTCCTGCTTCGCGAAGAGAGAGCGGCCGAGGCTCACGTCACCTTCGAGATCCGCCTGACGGGAGAGGGCGGCGGGGTGTGGGTCGTCGTGATTGATGCGGGGCATTGCGAGGTTCGGTCGGGATTCGCGGAGCACGCGGACGTCCGGTATACGGCCGCTGCCGACGTCTGGTGCGGCGTCGCGCTCGGATTGGTGGATGCCCGGGATGCCGTCAAGCGGGGCCTCATGCATAAGGATGGTTCGAGCCTGGCCATGGACCATTACTTCTATCAGATCGCCCGGGGAGGGATCGATCTCGAGCAGGACTCCGAGGTATCCGAGACCGGGGTCGGAATCAAGGAAACAATCGAAGGGGCCGACGACGCTCGGCCTCGATCAGGAGGTGAGCGGAAATGATTTCTTTTGGTATGTCGGAGGAACAGGAACTCGTTCGTGACGCGATGCGCGAGTTTGCGGCCGATGGGTTGAGGCCGATTGCACGGGAATGCGACGAAAGTTCCGCAATTCCCGACGAAGTATTGCAGTCCTTCTGGGACCTGGGCCTGACGAGCACCCAGATCCCGGCCGCGTACGGGGGAGGGGATGAACCCCGGGCGCCCGTCACGAACTCGATCCTGATCGAGGAACTGGCCTATGGGGATCCCGCACTGGCTATTGCGGGGATGGCACCCTCTCAATTTGCGAATGCGATCGTCGATTTCGGGAGCGAGGAGCAGAAGCGCCAATATCTGCCCCTCTTCTGTGGCGATTCCTTTCACGCGGCTTCCCTGGCGATCCTGGAATCCGGGCCCCTGGGCGAACCCCTGCAGCCGAATACCCGGGCCGAGCCGAAGGGGGATGGGTGGGTTCTTTCCGGCAGCAAGTCTTTCGTCGTTCTGGGGGATCGGGCCAGCCATTTTCTCGTCTTCGCCCGGAATGACGAAGGGGTGGATGCCTTCATCGTTTCCCGGGACGCTCCCGGGCTGAAAATCTCGCAGCCAGAACTCAATATGGGCTTGAAGGGGCTCACGACCGTGAGCCTCGAATTCGAGCGCGTAGAGGTTGCCGCTGAAGACCGCCTGGGCGGGGACTCGGGCTGTGATCTGACGCAGATCGTGAACAACAGTCGGGTTGCCCTGGCTTCGGTTCTACTGGGACTGTCCCGTGCCGTCCTCGATTATTGCATTCCCTATTCGAAGGATCGCGTTGCCTTCGACGAACCGATCGCCAAGAAGCAATCGATCGCCTTCCGGCTCGCGGAGATGCACATCGAATGCGAGGCCATGCGAAATCTGGTCTGGCAGGCCGCCAGTCTGTTGGAACGCGGCCGCGATGCCAGCCGCGAGGCCCGCCTGGCTCGGGGCTATGTGAACGAGAAGGCCCTGTGGATCGCCGACAACGGAATCCAGGTGCTGGGGGGGCATGGCTTCATTCGAGAGCATCCGGTGGAGATGTGGTTTCGCCACGCACGCACCATCAGTGTGCTCGAAGGCACGGTCGCGGTCTAGACCGCAGCGTCACCCGTCCCCGAAACAACTCGCATGCCGCGCCAGAAAGCGGATGCCGGAGGAAGACCCGAGATGATCGACTACACATTGACCGAAAACGACCAGGCCATCATTCGCCGCGACCGTGAGGCGGCCCTCATCTGCCGACGATACGCTCGCCGATACGATGAGAACGAGCATGAGATGGCTCCCGACGTACTTCCCGAAGCCGAGGCCTTCGAAGCCGAGGCCGAGCCCCTGCCCGAGCGCGGAGCCGACGATACCTCCCTGGTGACGATGCTGGCGATTCGCTCGATGATCGCCCATTGGGGCGATTATACGGTGCGTCTGCGGCGCGAGGGGGGCGGGCTCGGGAACGCGGCCCTTGCGGCAGCGGGAACGGCGGAGCAGCAGTCCAAGTGGGAACATCTCGTACTCTCGATGGCGATCACCGAGCCGGGTTGTGGCTCCGATCCCTCTCGCGTCGCAACCACTGCGGTTCTCGACGAGGAGACCGACGAGTGGGTGATCAACGGGGAGAAGATTTTCGTCACCACCGGCATTCGCGCCAACGCCGTCGTTCTCTGGGCCACCCTCGACAAATCAGCCGGTCGCGCGGGAATCAAATCCTTCCTGGTCGAAAAGGGAACGCCCGGCTTCGACGTGCCCCATAAGGAAAAAAAGTTGGGGATTCGGGCCGATGATACTGCCGCCTATGTCTTCACCAACTGCCGCATTCCCCGCGGCAACCTGCTGGGGGGCGACGAAAGCGTTTCGAAGAAGAACTCGGGCGGATTTCGTGGCGTCATGAAGACCTTCAACATGACCCGCCCGATGACGGCCGCCATGGGCCTGGGCCTGGCCGAGGCCGCCCTGGATTTTACCCGGGAGCAACTCGCCGCGGCCGGGGTGGAAATCGACTATATGGCGGGCCTGGGAAGCCAGAGTGCCGCCGCCGAGAAGTTCGTCCGTCTGGAATCGATCTTCGACGCTTCGAGGCTCACGACCCTGCAGGCCTGCTGGCTGGCGGGAGAGGGCAGGCCGAACAATATGGAGTCCTCGGTCTGTAAAGCCCATGCGGGCTCTTCCGTGCGTGCCATCACCCAGGGTTGTATCGAGATCCTGGGGGTCATGGGGATCTCCCGGGATCACCTGCTGGAGAAATGGGCCCGGGATTGCCGCATCACGGATATCTACGAGGGGACGGGAGAGATTCAGCGCCTGATCATTGCGCGCGGGCTGCTGGATTATTCGCGGAAAGATCTCAACTAGGGCCGGGCCCGTCGCTGGCGCTATTTCCCCGAGGTGAGCAGGCCGGGGGGGGATCGCCAGCGTCCTATTTCCGGGGAACGACGATCCCATATCCGCCTTCGAGCGCGATTGTTTTCGCCGCCTATCGCTCGGCGGAATCCGTGATGTCGGTATCCATGACGTTCCCGAGCAAACCCGCCCCCTTCGGATGTCGCGGGCCGTCGGAGAGAGATTTCACAGGGTTTTTTTTGTGATTCTGCGCCCGCTTTTCCTTCATGCCGGCTGCTAACCTGAAACTGCGGCGGGCAGCAGGCAGTTGGGCCGGGTTCCTGCCCCGTTTTCCCGCCCGTCTGCGGCCCGATTTGGCGGTTGGGGGTGAATTGAACGCTCCGGGTGGGGAACTTCTGAGACCGGCAAATGATGCGACGGTCTCCGGCCCGTCCGGATCTTTGGTGGCGATCTCTCTCGGGGACGCTGCAATCGACAGGCAGGGAGATGATGCGGGCCATTCAGTTCGAGGAAGCGGGAGATGAGGATGTTCTGAGAATCGCGGATGTCGAACCGCCGAGGCTCGGCGCGGGCCGATTGCGTATCGAGGTTGCGGCGACCGCGCTCAATCGAGCGGATCTGCTTCAGCGCCAGGGCCACTACCCGCCGCCCCCGGGCGCTTCTTCCATTCTCGGCCTCGAGTGCTCGGGCGTCGTCGGCGAAGTGGCCGACGACGTGACGGGCTGGCAGTCCGGAGATCGGGTGATGGCATTGCTTTCCGGCGGTGGCTATGCGGAGCAGGTCGTCGTGCACGCTGGAAGTTGTCTTCCCGTGCCCGAAGGCATGGATCTCGTCGAGGCGGCGGGACTCCCCGAGGTCCTGCTCACGGTATTCCTGAATGTCTTCGAACTCGCCGGATTGGCGTCGGGAGGCTGGCTGCTGGTTCATGGAGGCGGCAGCGGGATCGGAACGGCGGCGATTCAAATGGCTCGCGCGGCTTCCGCACGGGTGATCGTTACGGCGGGCAGCGACGAGAAGTGCGAGCGTTGCCTGCAATTGGGAGCCGATGCTGCGATCAACTACCGGGATGGGGATTTCGTGGCCGCGGTGGCCGAGGCCACGGGCGGCCAGGGGGTTGACGTGGTGTTGGATTCCATCGGTGCCCCCTATCTGGAGGGCAATCTCGCCAGCCTGGCGATGGGAGGGCGCCTGGTCTTGATCGGTTTGATGGGGGGAGCGAAGGCCGAAATTTCCCTGGCCGCGATCTTGACCCGTCGGCTCCAGATCATCGGCTCGACCCTGCGGGCCCGCCCCGAGGTGGAGAAGGCCGCCCTGGTCGAGGGCTTCCTGGCGCGCTTCGCACCCGCCCTCGAGAGCGGTCTGATCCGCCCCATCGTCGACCGCATCCTCCCCCTCGCAGACGCCCCGGAGGCCCATCGGGTCATGAAGGCCAGCCAACATTTCGGGAAGATTCTGCTTCGCGTTGGCCGCTGAAATCACGGCTGGCCGCGGGATCGGATGCGGGGGAAGCATCCATTCGTTCAGAGAGGGTTTTCCGGATGCGCGCCCGGGGACGGCGCCGGAAATGCGGGCTAGTGTACCGGCCCCGGATTTTGGTCCGGGGGCCAGGCGTCGTGAGCACGTGAGCGGTAGTGGAAGCCATTCAAGAGATCGAAGTGAAGGAGGGCAGGAACTGTCATGCCGGAAAGTCAACGCACATTCGCGATCATCAAGCCCGACGCCGTCGGCAAGAGGGTCGCGGGCAGAATCATCGCCCGCATCGAGGAGTCGGGTCTCGACATCATCGCATTGAAGAGACTGCAACTCGATGAGCAGACCGCCCAGGGCTTCTACGCGGTTCATAAGGAGCGACCCTTTTTCGGAGACCTCGTCAAGTTCATGACGTCGGGGCCCGTGGTGGCATTGGTACTCGACGGCGATGACGCCATTCGCCGCTGGCGGGAGTTGATGGGGCCGACGAATTCCAACGAAGCTCCGGCGGGAACCCTGCGTGGAGATTTTGGGACGGATATCGAGCGCAACGCGGTTCACGGATCCGATGCCCCGGAGACAGCCAAGCTCGAAATCTCCTATTTCTTCAATGCCGGTGAGATCCAGGCCCTGGTCGAGGCTTTGCCCTAGCTCGAGCGCGAAACCCCAGATCGGGGCCGGCATCCCGAGGCTCGCGCAATTGGCTTCGCCTCGCAGAGGTTCCGGCATCCGGCAGGGCTATTGCCCCCCGTGCAGGCGGGGTCTCTGCATCAACGGCCGCCTCCCATGGCCGCCGCGTCACCATTCGTCGGCGACATCGGTGCCGCCCGGGCGCGAACTCTCGCCTCCGGGTGCCCCCGGGGCCTTCGGCGACCGTCGCTTTGCTCCTGCCGCCCGATCAGTCCTGGGCGCGGCGCAGAAAGGTGGGGATCTCGAATTCATCCTCGAAAGGGGATACGAACTTGCGTTCCTGCGCGGCGGGTCGTTTCGAATCCTCCCCCCGGAGCTTCTTCCCGCTCAGAACCGGCTGGAGAGCATCATCGGATTCCTCCGCGCTCGCCGTGGAGGTCGTGAATTCCGGTCGCGTGGATTCGAAGGGATCGTCGCTCGAATTTCGGGGGCGCGCTGGATGGGTACTTTCCCACTCTTCCTCGAGTCCTGTCGCGATCACGGTCACTCGCAACTCGCCCTCGGCCACTTCGTCGTCAATCACCGCTCCGAAGATGATGTTGGCATCCTCGTGGGCGGCTTCCTGGACCAGCATCGAGGCTTCGTTGACTTCGAAGAGGGTCATGTCGCTCCCGCCGGTGATGTTGATGAGAACCCCCCGGGCGCCATCGATCGAAAGATCTTCCAGCAGGGGACTCGAAATGGCGAGTTGAGCGGCATCCAATGCGCGGTTGTCCCCGCGGCCGATTCCAGTGCCCATCAGGGCCACGCCCGCCTCGTTCATGACGGTTCTGACGTCGGCGAAGTCGAGGTTGATCAGGCCGTGAACGGTGATCAGGTCGGAGATGCCCCGAACCGCACTGACCAGAACATCGTCCGCCAGCACGAATGCATCCTGAAGTGCCGTCTGCTTGCCCGCCAGAGCGAGCAGTCTCTGGTTCGGAATCGTGATCAGGGTATCCACCACCCCGCGCAGTTGTTCGAGACCCTGCTCGGCGTGCTGGGTGCGGACTCTGCCTTCGAAGGGGAAGGGCTTGGTCACGACCCCCACCGTCAGGGCCCCGACTTCTCGGGCCACTTCCGCGATGATGGGTACGGCGCCGGTTCCCGTTCCACCCCCCATGCCAGCGGTCACGAAGACCATGTCGGAACCCTCGATGATCTCCCGCAGGCGATCCCTGGCTTCCAGCGCTGAGGCGCGACCTCGATCCGGATTGGCCCCGCAGCCGAGGCCCCGGGTGACCTCGGCGCCGAGTTGTACCTTGACCGCGGCCCGGTTGTGGGCCAGCGCCTGGGCATCGGTATTGGCGGCGATGAATTCCACCCCCGAAAGTCCCGAGGCGATCATGGTATTGACCGCATTGCCGCCGCCGCCGCCGACCCCGATTACCTTGATGCTGGCCCGTTGTTCGGCGGCGCCTTCGAAGACCAGAAGATCGTCGCCCGCTTCGGGGCTGAGTTCGAGAAGATCCGCGGGCTCGTTTCTGGCGGGGGAATTCTTGCGGGCAGCGCGTTTCTTCTTGGTCCCGCTATCGCCGCTTTGCCCGCCGCTTTGCCCGCCGCTCTGCCCACTGCTTTGCCCACTGCCGCGCTTGCCACCGCCTCCGGTGTTGCCGCGCCCACTTCTCCCCCCACTGGTCGCCATGACTTCACCCCCCAAAGGTGTGCCGGGCCTCTCGCCGACCTCACCAATTTAACACGACCCGTTCGTTTTGCACCGAATGATCCGTGAATCTCCGTCGAAATCTGTCGATTCTCCTCGATTGTCGACGCGTCCTTCGGAATCAGGAGAAATCCGAGTAGAACCAATCCCTCATTCGCTGTTTGACCCGACCGAAGATGGAGTCATCGCGAATTCGGAAGCGGCTCTGTTGCTGTGTCCAATGCTGGTCGAGACCGAAGGTGACGAGACCCACGCCGGTGGCATACATGGGACTCCGGATCAGATCCTGAAGCCCACCGATATTGGAGGGGAGACCCTGGCGTACCGGGCTCTCGAAGATCTCCTCCGCGAGTTCGGGCAATCCGGCCAGAGCCGAAGCCCCCCCGGTCAGTACGACTCCAGAGGGGATTCGGAGATCGAGTCCCGGAAGCCGGATCTCCTGTTGCACGAGGCTGAGGATTTCTTCCACCCGGGGCTCGATGATCTCGCAGAGGATCTTCCGAGACACTTCCCGGGGCCTCCGTCCCCCCACGCTGGGCACCGAGATCACATCGTCGCCGGGCAGGTAACGGGCGGCCGCCATGCCGAATTTCTTCTTGATTCGCTCGGCCTCGTCGAAGGGGGTGCGCAGGCCCACGGCGATGTCGTTGGAGAGGTGATAGCCCCCGAGACCGAGTACCGATGTCTGCTTGATGGAGCCTTCGGAGAAGACCGCGATATCCGTTGTTCCCCCGCCGATATCGACCATGCAGACACCCAATTCGCGCTCATCCGCGGAGAGAACGGCCTTGGAGGAGGCCAGGGGTTCGAGCACGATGTCGATCACGTTCAGTCCCGCTCGATTGCAGCATTTGACGATATTCTGGGCGCTGGTAACGGCCGCGGTGACGATATGAACCCTGGATTCGAGTCGCACGCCGCTCATTCCGAGTGGTTCTCGGATTCCGTCCTGATCGTCGATGATGAATTCCTGTGGAATGACGTGAATGACCTCGCGATCCATCGGGATCGCGACCGCCTTGGCGGCATCGATGACGCGCTTGACGTCGCTCTCCCGCACTTCATGATCCTTGACGGCTACGACGCCATGGCTATTGAGGGCGCGAATATGCCCCCCGGCAATGCCCGCATAGACCGAGGTGATTTCGCAATTGGCCATCAACTCGGCCTCTTCGACGGCGTGTTTGATCGACGCCACCGTGGCGTCGATATCGACGACGACCCCCTTTCGGAGCCCCCGGGACGGATGGGTTCCGATTCCCACCACGTCGAGCTGTGTGCCATTCCCCTGGGCTACCACGGCGCAGATTTTGGTCGTGCCGATGTCGAGTCCGACGATGAGTTCCTCTTTGCGTGACACTCTTCTTCCCCCCTTATGGCCGACCGAATCCTCGGTCAGCCCGTTTGGGCGGGGCATGCATCCGCATGCGACCGCCGCTTGTCTCCCTTCCAGCCGGAAGGGAGACTTTCCCTCTCAGGAAATTCGGTCCAGCTCAGCTTCGCTGGGAAATGGATTCGCGACTCCTCTCCTCCTCGGGAAGATCGCGCAGGACGGCCTGGT
>PVBE011457822.1_pt1 | contig 11685 bp, 8 predicted proteins | sample 1631181 | NCBI WGS metagenome assembly PVBE01 (sample SAMN08397723, study PRJNA350692) | Marine metagenome, whole genome shotgun sequencing project. | isolation source: water | place: Pacific Ocean | collected 2012-04 | reverse complement strand
GCCATATGGCATCGCCGACGCGCTGTACCACGAGGTGTACCCCTACGCGCAGATCACCTGGGAGGTACACTTCAAGAGCTGGTTCCACGCCTCTGTCGGCGTGTTTCAACCCCTGCGGTTCGACCCGGTGATCTACGCCCCCATCGTGGGGATCAGCGTCCGCTTCAACACCGAGTCTCGAGGCGGCGCCTTCGCTCCGAAGCGTGAGCCCCCGCCGCCCCCCGAGCCCCCGCCGACCTCGCCGGCCCGCAGGCCCAACGAGTGGCCGTGGGAGTCTCTGTAGTCATCCGCTGACGGGCGATGTGGGGGCCGCATTTTGTTGATAGGATAGGCAGCCACGGAGGACCCCATGACCCTGGACAGAAAACAGGCCGGCCCCACCACTGTGATCCACGGCGCGGGCGAGCTTGGCGGCAAGGGCGAGGGGCTGCTGCTGATGGATCAGATCGACCTGCAGCGGGCCCACAAGCTGAAGACTCACATCATCACCTCGGGGTTTTACGAGCGCTACCGCGACGCCGGCTGCGTCAACAAGGAGGACGAGGAGCGCCTGCGGCAGATCCACGCCTCGTTTTCGCGCACCCCCATCGGCGTGCGGGCCTCGGAAAAATACGAGAACGATCCCATGCGCGCCACCTCGGGTATCAGCTCGTCGTACATGCTGCCGAACAGGCACCGTGAGCGGGATCAACGCTTCTCTCAGTTTCTGCGCACCCTGCGGCTGATCTACGACAAGTACGCGGCGCGGCCCATGGCGCCGGGAGAGCGCGAGGACGTGCTGGCGGTGCTGGTGAACCCGATCCCCGGCGTGGCCAGTGAGACCCGCGCGGGCAGCATGTTCTACCCCATGTCGTCGGGTGTGGCCGACTCGGTCTTCAAGTATCCGCTCACCGTGGAGGACGGCCCCCAGGACCCGTCGGAGGGCTTCGCGCGGGTGGCCTTCGGTCACGGCTACGGCGTGGTGCTCGACGCCTTCGAGGTGATCCCCATGGCCACGGTGTGCAACCCGCTCAACCCCGGGCTCATCGGCAACCAGCGCTACTTTTACGGCATCCCGCTGGTGGACGAGCCAACGTTGACCGACTGCGAGATGTCCACGCTGTCGCTGCTCAACATGAGCTTCGCCGACCCGAAGCACTCCCGCTGGTTCCAGGACGGGCGCAACCGCGTCAACTTCGAGCGGCTGATCATGGAGGACTCGCTGAACTACCGCAGCGACCTCGAGGCCACCATGGAGCGGCTGCACAAGATCGACAGCGACTTCCAGATCGAGTTCACCTGGAACGTGGTGGACGGCAAGGGCGCCCTGCACATCGTGCAGTTCAAGCGCCTGCGCTCGGCGGACTTTTCGCGCATCGACATCCCGGCCTTCGACCGCCAGTCGCTCATCGCCACGGACCAGTTCCAGGGCCACGGCGTGGTGGAAAACATTCGCTCCGCCGTGGTGATAAACCCCTTCGCCTACAACGAGAAGCTCTACGACCGCGTGCTGGATCAGCTGGCCTCCTTCAACGATCAGATGAAGGATCAGGGCGAGCGCTACATCCTCGTCTGCCCCGGCCGCCTCGGCACCAAGAACCGGGAGTGGGGCTTCAACGTCCCGTTCCAGAGCATCTCCAACTCGGCGGCGGTGGTGGAGTACGGCTTCGACGTCAAGGGCAGCTCGTCCATCGCCGTGACCTCGGAGGAGATGACCGGCGGCATCTACGGCAGCCACTTCCTCTACCAGATCCTCGGCGGCGCCAGCGCGGCGGAGAAGGCCCGGCGGGCGCGGATGTTCGGCTCCCAGGGCACCCACTTTTTGACCAACCTCTACACCACGGGCACGCTGTACCTCTTCGTCAACCCGGCCGAGGACCACCTCGCTCCCTGGTTCTTCTCGCCCCCCGAGGGCAAGGTCACCGAGCCGGTGTACATCAAGCGCTTTGACCAACCGGTCACCGCCTACGCCGACATCTTCCAGCGCCGCTGCCTGGTGGCGCCGACGCGCAGCAGCACGGCCCTCGGCGCGACCAAGGGGCGGGCCTCGGGGCGCATGATCCGCGTGATCAACCCACACAAGATCCAGAAGGCGTTCATCTTCGCCATGAACCCACAGATCCGCGAAGCGGCGCGGCGCCTGGCCAAGAGGCTGCCCCACTGCGAGCTGTCCTTCATCTCCGACGCGGCGGAGTGCAACGCCAAGCTGGCCGAGAAGACCTTCGTGCTCTTCGTCGACGAGGGGGCCATGCCGTTCCACGACCGCCAGGTGTTCAAGCGCAAGAACCCCTTCGGCGTCACGGCCCTGCTGACCTACGACACGCCGGTGGGCTGCGCGCCGACGCGGGAGGAGGTCGAGCGCATCTATCCGCTCTGCCGCAACGCCGACCTGGTGTTCTACGTCAACGAGACCGACTGCAAGCCGGTGGACGTCATGCCGGCGGTGATGCGCCACGCCGAGGACCTGCACAACATCGAGTACCACAAGCGCGCCCGCCGCTTCATCTTTCTGGTGGTGGATGACGAGCTGCGCTGGTTCAGCCAGTTCTTGCCGGTGCTCTACCGCATCATCGGTCAGCGCGCAGGGGTGATGACCGCGCGCACCTACGAGGAGGCCCACACGATCCTCGATCAACACGGCAGCGACGTGGTCTGTCTGATCACGGACATGCTCTTCCCCATGGGGGACAAGGTCACGGCCGAGGCCGGGCGCAGGCTGGTGCTCTCGACCAAGAAAAAGTGGCCTCGCATCCCGATCATCGTGGCCTCCAAGATGGCCAAGGCCGAGGACCTGCAGCGGGCGGCGCTGATCCTGCCCAAGGGCGATCCGGGCTACGTGGAGATCCTCAACCAGTACGTGCACGACTTCACCGGCATCGGCGACTTCTTCTTCGTGGACCAGGGGAAGATGTGGCGCTGCGCCCAGACCCTGGCCCAGCTGGGCGAGGCCATCGCCGAGGCGCCGGTGGAGCTGCTCGACGAGTACGCCGAGAAGGACTACTTCTCCACCTGGCTCTACATGCACGGCTTCCGCAACCTGGCCGACCGCCTGGTGATACGCCAGGACCGCGGCGAGGAGCTCAAGGAGGTGCTGCTGTCGAACATCGAGCGCGAGCTGGAGGTGGTGGAGCGGCTGGAGCTGGTGATGCACAACCGGGACAAGGAGGTGGTGGGGCGGGCGCGCACCGTGGAGGAGCTGGTGGCGCTGGTGGCGCGGGTGGACCTGCGCACGCTCAAGGAGTATTCCAAGAAGGACCACTTCTCGATGTGGCTCATGCGCAAGGGGTACCCCAAGGAGGCGGACCGCGTGCGACCGATCCACGGCGAGGGCGAAGAGCTGCGGGAGGAACTCCTCGCGGCCCTGCGCGGCGACGAGGTATGATATGAGGCAGGCACCACTGCAGGAGGCGTAAGCCATGCGCTCAAATACAATTATCTTCATCTGTGCGCTGACCCTGGCCGCGGCGTGGGGCGGCCAGGCCCTGGCCGCCGACGGCGGCGCCGGCACATGCAAGAAGCCGCGCGTGCTCATCGTGCTGGACAAGTCGTCCAGCATGGTCACGGGCAAGGTGGGCGGTCAGACCAAGTGGAGCATCGCCACCGCGGCCATTACCGGCGTCGTGAGCAAGTTCGAGCCGAGCATCGACTTCGGCCTGCTTGTCTTCCCCAACCCGAGCCAGTGCGGTTGGGGCAAGGTCAAGGTCGGCGTGGGGCCGGGCACGGCCAAGTCGATCATCGCCGAGCTGGCCACGCCGCCGCCGTCCAAGGGCAACTGGACGCCCATGGCCCAGAGCCTGGACGTCGCCGGCACGGTGCAGAACCTGCAAATGGCCGGCTTCAGCAACAACGTGCTGCTGATCACCGACGGCTGGCAGTGGTGCGACCCCTACGACTCCAAGACCCGCAGCCTGCCGGTGACCTCGGTGGCCAACCTGACGCAGAAGAAGATCACCACCTTCGTCGTCGGCTTCGGCGACTCGGTGGACACCAAGACCCTCAACCAGATGGCCGACGTGGCCAAGACCAAGGTCAGCGCCACCTGCAACCCCAAGGGCACCAGCTCGACGGCCAAGGACAACTGCTACTACCAGGCCAACAACTCGGCTCAGCTGGTGGCGGCGCTGCAGAGCGTGGCGCTCAAGCTGACCAACAAGGAAAAGTGCGACAACATCGACAACGACTGCAACGGCAAGGTGGACGACAACCTGTCCCAGCCCTGCAGCAACAAGTGCGGCTCGGGCACCGAGACCTGCACCGGCGGCGTGTGGGGCAACTGCACCGCGCCCAAGCCCGAGACGGAAAAATGTGACGGCAAGGACAACAACTGCGACGGCACCGTCGACGAGGGGTGCAAGTGCGTGGACGGCAACACCCGGGCCTGCGGCAAGGTCACCGGTGAGTGCTCCGCCTGCACGCAGACCTGCACGGGCGGCGTGTGGGGCGGCTGCAGCGGCGGCACCAAGCCCGCCGCCGAAAAGTGCGACGGCAAGGACAACGACTGCGACGGCAAGGCCGACGAGGACCTCACCCGCTCCTGCAACACCAAGTGCGGCGCCGGCACCGAGACCTGCTCTCTCGGCACCTGGATCGGCTGCACCGCGCCCAAGCCCAGCGCGGAGATCTGCGACGGCAAGGACAACGACTGCGACGGCGTGGTGGACGGCCCCAACACCCCCTGCGCCAACGGCGTGTGCAAAAACGGCATCTGCCAGGTGATCAGGCTGGACGCCGGCGGCTCGGCGGCCATCCCGCCGGGGCCCCAGGAGACGGGCTGCAACTGCGAGACCGGCGGTGGCACGCGCGGCGCGCTGTGGCTCGGGCTGCTGCTGCTGGGGCTGGCGGCCTGGCGGCGCCGGCGCTGATCAGCTCATCGCCATAGCGTGGCCCAGCGCGGGGCGCCGAGGGCGGTGCGCACGAAATGCACGCGGAAGCGGCGGGCGCCGTCGATCTGCCGCTCCAGCTCCGGGGGGCGCTCCTCGAAGGTGAGCAGGTAGCGCTGCCGCGTGGCGCCGTAGGCCAGGGGCGGCATGACCGCGCCGCCGATCTTGACGTGGCTTTGGCGGGGATCGTGGGCGTCGAAGAGGTAGCGGCCCTTGTAGCTCGGTCCCAGCACCAGCGCCTGCCCCAGCTCCAGCCGCATCATCGGGCCCGCGACCCAGCGGAACCGTCCCGAGGTCGGGGTCTGCACCATGCGCAGCTCCACCCCGGCGCCGCCCGGGTGCAGCCGCGCCAGGTGCCGGGCCAGCCGCCGGGCGGCCACCATGCCGGGGTCGACCAGGGGCGGGCCGCTGCAGGCGCCGTGGGGCCTCGGCGCGCTCCAGCCCGGAGGCAGGGTGTGGGACGGCGAGGTCTCCTGGACCAGCGAGTCGATGCCCCAGGTGCCGGCGCCCGCCGCCAGCACCAGCCCCACGGCGGCGCGGCGCATCCATGGCAGACGCAGGCGCAGCAGGCCCGCGGCCGTTACCAGGGCCAGCGCCGGACAGAGGGGCAGCAAAAAGCGCATGAAATGAACCTTGATCAACAGCACCAGCACGGTGCCACCCAAAAGCCAGGCCCAGATCACCGGCCGCATCCGATTCGCGGCCCCGCGGTCCTGGCCCCGGAGCCAGCCCCAGGTCGCCAGCAATACAGCCGGCGCCAGCCAGAGCGGGAAGGCCCAGGGCAGCACCGAGAGGTAGTAGGCCGGCGTGGCGTCGGCGTTGCCGCTGAGCTGGGCCGCGTCCAGCTGGTGCCGGGCGAAGGTGCGCGCGATCTGCTCCAGGTGGCCCAGCCACCAGGGAGACGCCACGACCAGGGAGACGGCCGCCGCCAGCAGCACGCCGAGGACACCGCGGACTGGTTTTCGATGAGGTTTGTCCCCCGCCTCGCACCGGGACGCGTCGCCCATGAAGCCGGACACCAGCGCCGCCAGGGCCAGGGGCACGAAGAACAGGGCCACCTGGGGGCGGACCAGCACGGAACAACCGAGCAGCAGCCCCAAAGCGGCGCCGGGCCAGAGCCGCGAGAAGCCGCGGGTGGCCAGCAGCAGCCAGGCGGCAGCCGACAGCAGCGCCGCCCCGGGCAGGTCCACGCCGTAGCTGCGCCCCTCGCCGTAGACCACCGGCAGCCAGCCGACCATGGCGGCGGCCAGCAGGCCCGCGCCGGGTGACCAGAGGCGGCGGCCAACCCCGGCCACCGAGATCAGCAGCAGCGCCAGGTAGCCCAGGTAAATGGCGCGCAGCCTGGAGGGCCCCTCGCCCGTGATCAGGGCCAGGGCCGCCCCGGGCAGGTACCCCGCCGAGGGCCACCAGCCCGGCTCCACGGGGCGGGCCAGGGCCAGCACGCCGTCCAGCCCCTGCTGGCGCAGCACCCGCGCCGCCTGGAGCTGGGCCTCCAGGTGCGGGCCGCCGTCGTGGGATCGGAGGCTCAGGTCGTTGGAGAGCCACGCCACGTTGACCGCGGCATGGGCCAGCAGCAGCGCGCCCAGCAGCGACCAGAAAAGAGGTGCCCTCAATTGGCCTCCAGTCGCACCGCCCCCGCCGTGGCGTCAGCCAGGGCCTGGTCCAGCTCCTGCTCCAGGGCCGCCTCCACTTGCACCGTGTAGCGGGCGCCGCCGGCGTCGAAGTCCTCGGCAGTGACGGCGCCGCCCAGGCGCTCGATGGCGGCTCGCACGGCACCCAGCCGGGGGAAGGGCACCCGCGCCAGCCGCGTCACCATGGGCAGCAGCTCCTCCCGCGGGGCCTGCTGCAGGCAACGGGCGGTGACCCCACCGTAGGCCCGGGCCAGCCCGCCGGCCCCCAGCTTGATGCCGCCGAAGTACCGCGTCACCACGGCGATGACCTGGTCCACCTCCTGCTTCTCCACGGCCCCGAGCATGGGGCGCCCGGCGGTGCCTCCGGGCTCGCCATCGTCGGAGGAGCGCGCCTGATCGCCCACGCGGTAGGCCCAGCAGTTGTGGGTGGCCCGGGGATCGCTCACCCGCGCGAGGAAGGCCATGGCCGCCTCCACGCTCTCCACCGGCGCAACCCGGCAGATGAAGCGGCTCTTCTTGATCTCCTCGGTGAGCTCGTGCTCGGCGGTGAGGACGTACATCGTCGGTCCATGGTGCTTCAGGTGGTGGCCGAAGGGCAAGGGCGGGGGCAGGGGCGAGGGTTGGGCGAGGGCAGGGGCAGAGGCAGGGGCAAGGTTTTTTGGCACATCCACCTACATGTAGTATATGTAGGATAGTTTAATACACTTCTCCACATGAGAGGACATCATGGGTCTCCCGAATACGTCAGTACTGGTAGTGGCAGAAGAAGCCCCGGTAACCATCGTCGTCGAAAAGAGCTTCCACGGACGCGCGCCCCCGTCGTCCACGGACCGCTCCTTCGAGGGGGCAAACCTCCGGGGGGCCGATCTCCAGGGCGCGGATCTGCGCGGAGCCAACTTCCGCGGAGCGGATCTGTCCGGGGCCAGCCTGCAGCTGGCCGACCTCGACGGCGCCTGCTTCGACGGCGCCATCCTGCGCAGCGCCGGGCTCCAGGGGGCGCGCATGTGGAGGGCTGACCTGCAGGGGGCCGACCTCACCGGCGCAGACCTGCACATGGCGGGCCTGCGGCGGTCCACCATGGCTGGCGCCTGCCTGGACAACGCGGACCTGGCTCTGGCCAGCCTCTTCGAGGTGAACCTGGCCACGGCGCAGCTGCGAGACGTCAACCTGCGCGGCGCCGACCTGCGCGGCGCCTTCCTCATGGGCGCGGACCTGCGCGGGGCGCGGCTGCCCGAGGCGCGGCTGCAGCAGGCCATCCTTCAGGACGCCCAGCTCCAGGACACCAACCTCCGCCGCTGCTGGCTCACGGGCGCCTGCCTGGACAACGCCGTGCTCCACGGGGCACAGCTCCACGGCGCGCACCTGCGCAGCGTGGACCTGCAGGGCGCGGACCTGCGCGGCGCCATGCTGGACGGGGTGTCCATGGAGGGGGCCGACATGCGCTCCGTGCGGATGCAGGGCGTGAAGATCCATCGGCCGATGCTCAAGGCCGCCCGGCTGCGGCGGGGCAACCTGCGCCAGGCGGTGCTGCCCCAGGCGAACCTGAGGGCCGCCCACCTCGACGAGGCCTACCTCCAGGACGCCGACCTGTCCGGGGCCAACTTCCTCGACGCCACCTTTCGCGGAGTCAACCTGCGGCGCGCCCGCCTCGACGGGGCGTTCTTCCTGCGCGCCAACCTGGCGGGTGAGAACCTCCAGGGCGCCCGGCTGCGGGACGCGGTGCTCACCGGCGCCGACCTGCGCGGCGCGAGGCTCCAGGGCGCCGACCTCAAGGGCGCCAACCTGCGCGAGGCCGACCTGCGCGGCGCCTTCCTGCAGACCGCCAGCCTCTTCGAGGCCGACCTCTGCGGCGCCGACCTGCGCGGTGCGCGGCTGCACAGCGGCGTGCTCACCCGGGCCAACCTGGTGGACACAGACCTGCGCGACGCCACCTTCGCCGACGCCGCTCTGTGCGACGCCGACCTCCACGGCGCGCGCGTGGCCGGCGCAGACTTCACCGGCGCCGACCTGCGCGGCGTGGAGCTCGGCCTCGACGACGCCGACATCATGGACGAGCCGCCGGGCACGGAGACCACCCTGCCCGACAACGTGATCCCCTTCCGTCAGCCCGCCTGAGCCTCCGCTACCTCCGCAACACCCTCGCCACCGCCTCGGCCATCAACCCATGACCGGCCGCCGTCGGGTGACACTCGTCATGGATCAGCGACTGGTTGAAGTACCGCCCGCCGGCGTGCTCGTGCTCGTCGAACAGCTTCTTGACGTCCACCAGCGTGGCGCCCCCCTGCCTGGCCGCCTCGCGGATGGTCCGATTGACGCTCAGCACGCTGCCGAGGTTGCCCACCGTGTGCTCCCGGGCCAGGGCGAAGGCTCGCTCCGACTCCGGGAAGCGAGCCATGCGGTTGAACAGCTCGCCGCGCAGGTGGTGCAGCAGCGGCGCGCGGGGTTCAAGGGCCAGGGCGCGATCCGCGGCCGCCAGGGCCTTGGCGTGCCGCCCCCGCTCCAGCAGGCGGGTCACCTCGCCGGTGCGGCGTCGCAGCTCGGCGCGGCGGCCCGGCGCCAGCGAGTACGGCTGGGGTCGCTTGTACTTCGGGTGCAGCCGGTAGTTGAACGGCATGGTGAGCAGCAGCACCCGCCGGCGGTCCGTGGAGGCCAGGCGGATCATGGCCCCGAGGTTCTGCTGCAGGTTCGCCAGGAAGCGCTCCCGGGTCGTGAGCCAGGCCGCGGCGTCGAACAGGTCCTTGCGGTCCTGGGGGTCGTTGCGCAGGGCGGGGTCACCGGCCGGCGCCCAGTGGTTCAGGTTGAGCGAATAGAGCACCCGCGACAGCAGGTGGCTGTGGGCGGCGAGGCGCCAGGCAGTCAACGCCCGGCGCTGTGCGGGCGTCAGCGGCTCGGGGTTCCAGTAGATCCACTCGTTGTTGCCGAGGAAGAGCACCACGGCGTGAGGCGAGAAGCGGCCCAGGCGGCGCAGCAGCTGCACCAGCTGGCCCGACGTCCAGCCGGGCTGGGCGGCGTTGATCACCCTGTACGCGGGCCCGAGCAGGGTTTGCAGACGCGCGGCCAGGCTCTGCTCGGCGGGGTAGGGGAAGCCGAAGGCTGCCGACCCACCCACCACGAAGACCAGCCGGCGTTTGGCGGGGGCCTGGTCCGGCCGCAGGGGCACCTGCCGCGGCTTGCGGAAGCCGGGGGCGATGGCCTTGCCCATGGCCATGAACGGGCCCATGTCCGGCCCGGTCTCCGGGGCGCGGACGTAGACGCTGTGGGGATCGGACCAGGGGCAGGGGATTTGATCGCTTATCGGATCTCGCGATCGGGAGACCTGCACCAGGGCTGCGCGCACGCGGTCCCGGGAGACGCCGCCGTCCACGGCCCAGCCCGCCAGCTCGAGGCCGCCGGCCGCCAGCGCCAGCGCCGTCAGGGCCAGGGCGAGGCGGGCGGCCACGGCCCCCCGGCGGCGCGGCTGCGAAATGTCGAGATCATCCACACCATCGACGGTAATATGCGACCACGAACTGGACAACAACGGAGGCAGACCTTGGCGAACAAGGACTACGAGCAACTGGACGGCGCCACCCACCAACGCCTCAACCGCGGTGAGGTGCTGGTGGAGACCGCCGAGGTGCCGGGATCGAAAACACCGAGCGTGGTGGTGCGTGGAGTGGTGGAGGCGGCCCCCGAGCGCGTGTGGGCCATCATCGACGACACCGCCAACTACTCCCGCAACCTCACCGGCCTCAAGCGCTCCGAGGAGGTCTCGCGCAAGGGCGAGGTGGTGCGAGTGCGCGTCACCGTGGGCATGCCGTTTCCGCTCAAGGACCTCACCTCGCTGACCGAGGGCGTGCACACCGAGGTGCCGGGCGAGCGCTACAGCCGCGTCTGGAAGCTGCTGGAGGGTGACTACCACCACAACGCCGGCAGCTGGAACCTGGTCCCCTTCGACGGCGACGCCGGCCGCACCTTCGTCATCTACAAGCTCCACGCCGAGCCGAAGATCCGCATCCCGAAGAAGATCCAGATGATGGTGCAGAAAAAGGCCGCGCCGGACATCATCGAGAAGCTGCGCAAGGTGGTGAGGTAGCCCCGGGCATGGCCCCGCCGCGCACCAGGCGGCTGCTGCTCATGGCGGACCACGGCCGCCACCCTCTCTGGGACGTGGATGACCACCGGGACGTGGATCCCTGCACGCTCCCCCTGACCGACCTTACCCATCGCCTGCTGACGGTCTGGGCCCGGCGCCACGCGGACGCCGTGGTGCTCGACGAGGACGGCGCGCCGCGGGTGGGCCCCATGGACGCGGCGGAGCTGGTGGAGCAGGGCCAGCGGGTGCACCGGCAGATCCAGCAGGAGCTGGAGCCGCACCAGGTGCTGTTCCACGCCGAGATCGCGGCCACCGTCATCCGGCCCGATCCTGCGCCGGCGGCGGCCCCGGAGGCGGAGCCCGAGGACCGCAAATACTGGCGCGGGCTCTTCACCCGGGTGGCGGAGCTGGAGCACCGCTGCGCCGGCGGCGGCCACACCCGCTCGCTGGTGGCGGGGCCAGACGGCGCGCCGGCGGGCCTGGCCTGGGTGCCGGCCGCGCTGGACGAGGTGCCCCACCTGGACCACCGCCGGGTGGTGGAGCTGCGCGGCCCCGGCGGCGAGGCGCTGCTCTACGTGCCCCTGGCCAAGCTGGGCGGCGTGCTGCGCCAGGCGGCCGCCGATGTCGGCGCCTCCGAGGAGCGGCTGCGCCCCCTGACCTCGCTGACGGTCGGGGACGCCGAGGTGGCCGTCAACGGTCTGCTGCAGCTGGTGCTCCGGCTCGTGATCCTTCACGTCAGGCGCCCCCCCGTGGCATGATGTGGTTGATGAAGGTCCTCTGCTTGTTGCTCGCTGTCTCGCTGCTCGCCGGCTGCTCCCGGGACCTGACCCGTTTTCAGTTCGACCTGGGCGGGGGCGACGCGGCGGCGGACGCGAGCCAGGTGGGCGACACCGGGCCGGACGCGCCTGACGCTGGTGACGCCACGGCGGATCAGCCCGTGGCAGACCGCGGGCAGGGCGAGGGCCCGACCGGTGACGCGGCGACCATGGACACGGCCACGGTGGACCACAAGGCGCCGCCGGATAACAAGGTCATGGACCACAAGGTGCCGCCGACGCCGGACGTCACGGCGTGGCCCGACACGGCGCCGCCGCCGGATCTGATGCCGCCGGACCTGACG
>PVBE010464898.1_pt1 | contig 11685 bp, 9 predicted proteins | sample 1631181 | NCBI WGS metagenome assembly PVBE01 (sample SAMN08397723, study PRJNA350692) | Marine metagenome, whole genome shotgun sequencing project. | isolation source: water | place: Pacific Ocean | collected 2012-04 | reverse complement strand
ACCAACATAATGCTAAAATGCTATATGATTCAAAAACCTATATACCTTTACCTTATGATTTTGATATGACAGGATGGGTTGATCCTAGTTACGGTTTTGGGAACCCTACATTAGGTATTAAATCTTTAACTGATCGTAGATATAGAGGTTTTAAAAGAGATTCTGAGTTAATGAATAAAGTTCGAAAACAATTTAATGATTCTAAAGACGAAATAATTTCATTAGTTAATTCTTTTAAACCTGAATTTGATAGTGAAAATGAGTTTGAAAACATGTATTCTTTTATGTCAGAGTTTTTTAACATAATTGAGGATGATAGTAAATTTGAAAAATTAATTGTTAAGGAGGCTAGGACTAAATAATTTATTTGATATCTAGAGTGCTTTTTAATTTTTTAAAAATCTCAGTATTTTCATAAATTCCTTTAAAAGCTTCTGAATTAGGGCCATAGCTAAAAACTGGAACCATAGTGGCTGAATGCCCCTTGGTAGCAAATCTGCCAGATACTTTGTTTTGAGAAATTCTTCCTCCTGTTAGAGCTAATCCTCCTGTTTCATGATCTGCAGTTACTACAACTAAAGTATTCCCATCTTTTTTTGCAAAATCTAATGCAGCTTGAATAGCAGAATTAAATTCAATAAATTCAGTTGTAACATAATTCAAATCATTATCATGTCCTCCCCAATCAATTTGGGAACCTTCAATCATAATAAAAAATGGAGCTTTTGAAGAATTTAATTTACTTAGTGTAATTTTGGTCAATTGATCTAATGGGTATTTTCTGTATTCAAGAATTGATGGCGGTTCTAAATCATATGTAAAAAATCCTATTTTTGAATCTTTACTAACATTATATTCTTCAATAGATTTAACAAAAGTATATGAATCCATTTCTTTAATTAAATTTTTTCCATCAGTTCTTTTATCAAAATAATTTTTACCACCACCAACAAAAAAATCTACAGAATGATTGCTGAATTGCAATGCAATATCTTCATATTCATATCTAGAAATAACTTTAGCATAAAATGATGCTGGTGTAGCATGAACAATACTAGAAGTTGCTACTAAAGCAGTTTTATATCCTTCATCTTGACAAATTTCTAATATAGATTTTAATGTTACATTTTTTGAATTAATTCCAAGCACCTTATTTAGTGTTTTTTCACCTGTAGACATAGCAGTTCCACTAGCAGCAGAATCAGTCACAAAACTGTTAGAAGAAGTAGTTTTAGATAACCCTATATATTCAAACTCTTCCAATGCTATAGAGTTTCCGTTAGCATACATTCCTGCACTTATTTGAGTAAGCCCCATACCATCTCCAATTAGAAAAATAATATTTGGAGAGTCTTGTGAATAACCAAAAATTGTATTTAAAAAAAAGATTAATGATAGATGAAATTTTATATAAAAGTTCTTGATTTTCATTTTATCAAAATTGATTTGTAAATGTATTGATTTGGAAGTTTGTTTCAAAATAAGATATTAACGGATTAAGAAATTAATTTATTATATTTAAAACTAATCTTTAAAAAAATAAAATGAATAAAATTTTAACAATCGCTATTGCACTACTTTTTATTAGTTGCGCTCAAAACTCTGAAGAATTAAATAAGCTTAAAGCTGATAAAAAATATGTTGAGAATAATGTAGAAATGTACGTTTCTGTTTGGGAAAGTGCCTTTTCTGAAAAAAATATTGAACTTGTGACAAGTGAAAACTTCCACGAAGATGTTACAGTAGTTACTGCTTCTGGAAATGTAACTGGTCTTGATGATTTTAAAGCATATTATGCTAATTATATAAATGGATTTTCTGATGGAGAATTTTCTGTAATTAATGCTTTTGCTCAAGGTGATAATTTAGTAAAACATTGGAATTTTAAAGGAACTCATGATGGAGAATTTTTTGGAATTCCAGCTACTAACAAAACATTAGATCTTTCAGGGACTACCCTTGTAAAAATGAAAGATGGAAAAGTATTGCAAGAAGAAGATTTTTATGATAACTATTCTTTTATGAAACAGCTTGGTTTAATAGAATAAGTTTTAATCTTTAATTATTACGCCATCTGCTAGAAATGAAAGAGTAATTTCTGGTTTATTTATTAAGGAAATTTCATGTTTGGATTTTCCAGCATCTTCAGCATAATGTTTTAATTGTTTTACACTAATTGTATCAACAGATATTTTACCATTAACTATTGTTGATTTGCCTTCAGATCCTGTTTTAGGAACAAAGAAACCATAATCTTTAAATCTAACAAGGACTGTGTCTTTTTCAACCTCTATTTTCATCCAACATCCTTTCATAGGACAAGTTGAAAGAATCTCACCTTCAATTTTTATGTTTTTTTCAGAATTATTTAATAAACTAAACTTGTTTTCTTTATAGTTTTCTATTCCAATTAAATCAATTTTTTCACCATAATAATTTAAAATACTTTCATCTTGAGCAAAAGAAACAAGTGGAATAAACAGTAATAGTAGAATTAGTTTTTTCATTTTTATAAAGGTAGTTAATTTTTAATTTTCCAAAAAGCAATTCCTCCTGCTTGCTTACCAATATTAACTGAAGAAATTTTTTCCAGTTTTTCAAGACTTATTACATCTACAACACCTGGTTCACCACCAATACCCTCAACTGAAACAAAAGCATATTTACTATCACTTGAAATGGCAATTCCATGTGTAACGCTGGTAGTATTTTTAATTATTTTAGATTTAAAATCATTTTCTAAATCTAAAATTGCAGTGGTTCCTTCACTTTTCAAAGTAGCAATAAGAAATTTTCCATCAGGTGAAATTTCAACATTATAAGGTCCTTTACCAGTAGAAATTCGATTGCTAATTTTCCAATTTTTTAAATCAACTTCAATTATTTCATTTGAACCATTTCCTGCGATATAAGCAATGTTTTTTGATGGGTGTGGAATAACCCATGTAGGCTTAACTTTAGAGTGATTCATTTCTTTCATATTCATCTTCTTTTTCATAGATTCATTCATCGTCATTTTCTCATTCATAGATTTATCCATACTCATTTTATTATCTAGACTCAATTTTCTGGAAACTTTTAAACTAATAGCATCTATTTCATAGAGTTCTGATGACATCATTGAAACAGAGTATTGTTTCAAACCATCAAATGATAATCTAGATCCATGAGGCATTGTTCCAGTTTTGATACGTTTGATTTCAGTCATAGTTTCTGGATCAACCACGGATACACTACTAGGTTTCATATCCCCATGAAGGTTGAAGTTTACACAGTATAATAATCCAGTTACAGATGATATTTGCATTGATGCTGGAAATAAACCTAGAGTAGTTTGGTCAATAGGTTTGTTATTTTTTGTTGAAAATTTAATGAGTTTCCCAAAAGGATTTCCATGGGCAAGAGATAAATACCAATATTCTCCATTAGGATCAACGGTTATTCCGTGAGGACCTTCAATCTCAGTTGGTAGTAATCCAACATCAATTCTTTCTATTTCTTCACTTTTATTGTTGCTAAATTTTATTAACGAAACTGTATCATCTGATTCAGCTGCGACATAAACAAAATAACTTTGAGATTGAACATGTCCAAAAAAGAAAAAAACTATTATAAATAATCTCATTAATCTACTAAATGTTGGTTTGTTTTTGAATTATCGGGTTTTACTTTAGCTACTTTAGCTGCTCCAAGACCAGTGTTAAAATCTGAATAGAAAACATGTCCTTTATATAACTGAGCTCCCCAAACCATAGTTGCATTTGCAATATATCCATTGGGACTACTGGGTAAAATATAACCAATTTCTCTTCCTTGTTTATATAGATCACCCAATAAGTCACCACTGATATCAACAACTCTGACACCTCCCGAATACATAGCTACATATAGAATATCACCTTCAATCCAATAATTATGTGATCCATGGCCAGGAAGTTCATATCTAGCAACTTCTTTTGGGTTATTTAAGTCATCAAAATCAACAAAATGTAGAAACCCAGCAGTTTCATTTAATCCATTTGGATTTACACCATTTGGAAAAATTTCATCTCCAAGTATTGTGTAAAATTTTCCAGTAGATTTACTTTTAAATGGAAATGCAGCATGATTTGCACCACTATCATAAGTGTAATTTCCAAAAGCAATAGGTTTAGATGGGGATCCTCCTACAATGCCATTTCCTACATCAACTAAATAAACACCATCTCTCCAGTTTGAAGAATAGGCAATTCCATCTTCAATCCAGACATCATGAATAGATTGACCTTCTTTTCCAATTTCAAACATTCCAATCTCCTTAGGATTTTTGGGATCATCTATATTAATAATATAATATTTTTGTCCATTACTTAATGCATAAATATGATTTTCATATATAAAAATATTATGTACTCCACCAGTTAAGTTTTTAGTATACTCAGAAATTATTTTTACATCATAAGGATTTGAAACATCTATAATAATTATACCATTTTTTCTATTTGAAGCACCTTCTCGACTGATAACGCATATTTTTCCATCTGCAGACACTTTAACATCATTAACTGTTCTTGCATCAACTTGAACACTGTCTATTTTTTTTATGTTTGTTGGCTCAGTTACATCCCAAAAATAAGATGTTCCATCAGCCCCCCAAGTTCCAGTCACTGCATAATCATTTCCATCAACTCCTTCAAAAACCCAGAAATCTGAAGTGTGTTTATCATTGACTAAACCAGTTCCAACAGTTTTAACTTCTCTTTTTACATTTCTTTGAAAAATATTTACAACTTTTGATGTTGTTACATTACCAATTTTTGCAGATATAATATATTTTCCTGCAACATCTCCAACAAATCTTCCATCTTCTAAAATAAGTCCTGATGCCGTGTTGCTTTTATCAAATGATTTTCCAGTAAAAGAAAAATCAACAGGTAAATTACTTATAACTTTACCTTTTTTATCATAAGCTGTAGCTTTAAATTGAATTACATCTCCAGTTTTTACATTATCATTATCAGAAACTAATTCAATTTTTGAAGTAGGGTTTTTCAAAATTCTAACATCTATTTTTCCTTTAATTCCATCAATATCAGCCTCAATTGATGAAAAACCGTCATTAACAGCAAGAATATTGTTTGAACTATCAATGTTTATTCTTTCATTAAGTGCATTTAGAGAAAAGCTAATATTTGAAAAATATTTTGAGGCAATATCAGTACTCCAATAATCAATAGTTCTTGTAATATCTAATTCATCTGTTATCTCATATACAAGTGGAATGTAATTTCCTACATAAATTGAATTGTTTGCAAGTTTTAACTTAACTTCTTTAATTTTTGGATAATTAACAAAAACCTCAAATGTTTTAGTATGTCTTTTTCCACCTTCTCCAATACATATAGCCACTACTTCATGAAATCCGGATTCATTAGCTTTTATCGATCCATTTTCATTATCAACTGAGATAGAAGTGGCAGAAGAAAACACACCCTTTTTGTTATAATAAATAATATTACTGCAATTAGATTTCAATCCATCAGAATTAGAAACATATGTGTTTGGACTAAATGACTCACCTATATTTAATTTAAGTCCATCAAGATCAGAGATTATTGTCTTGTTTTGAGAATACAATGTTAAAATAAAACAAGAAAAAAGTGTAGTTAAAATTATTTTTTTCATAATAGTGCTTTTGATTATTCAATTTAATAAAAAAAAGGGAAATCAAACTTGTTAATTTCCCTATAGTGACCTCGGCAGGATTCAAACCTGCAACCTCTTGAGCCGTAATCAAGTGCACTATTCAGTTATGCTACGAGGCCTTTTCCTCTGCTGAGAAGACTTTTAAAATTGTGTTTGCAAATATACTTATTTAGACACTTAAAAAACTCTATAGAGCCTCTTTATTTCCAGTTATTCTAACTTGTTTTGATTTTCTATAAAAACTGAAGTGGTAGGATATGCAAAATCACTTTTATTTTTTTTAACAATCTCAATTATTTTAAAATTGATTTCCTGTTGGGTATCAACCAATATATTCCAATCAGGGCTATTTACATAATAAAGAACCATCACATCTAAAGAACTATCACCAAAGTTTAAAAATCTTACTTTTCCGTCTTGATTGGTTTGCTTATGGTCATCAATTAATTTTTGAATATCGTCTACAATATTTTTTATTTGGTCAACAGATGAAGAATATGTTAATCCAATATTTATTTTTACACGTCTAACAGGTCTTACTCCTAAATTATCTAGTTCCGCATTAACTAGATTTTTATTAGGAACTGTAACAATACTTTTATCAAAAGTTCTAACTCTTGTACTTCTAAATCCAACTTTTTCAACCATACCTGTAATAGAACCTATTGTAATTACATCTCCAACTTGAAAAGGTTTATCTAAAAAAATTGTGAATGATCCTAAAAGATTTTCTAAACTTTCTTTTGAAGCCAATGCAACGGCAACACCACCAACCCCAAGACCTGCAGCTAAAGCTGTTACATTTTGATCGAATACATTTGCGAGGATAACAACAATAGCAAAAATTATAACCAGTACTTTTCCAATTTCAATTGCAAAAGGAATTAATTGATCATCTACTTTACTATCTGTTTGTTCAGCTTTGAATATTAATCTAATACCTATGTATTCAACGGACTGAAGAATAGTCCAAAAAATTGTAATAATTAAAAGTAATGAAAAGGCTTTTGATAAAATCATTTTAACACCAAGTTCAGATGAATCTACTAAACCCCAAGACTCTGGAAAACTTAATGAGTTAAAAGCAAAGTAAAAAATTAGTAACAGTAAAAAATAATATAGAGGTTTTTTTAATAGTGAATCAAATTCAACTTTACCATTTTCATGATTTTTATTTCCAACTATTCTAAATATAATTTTTCTTAGATATGAACTAACTGGAGAGATTAATAAATAACCAAACAGTAGAATTAGTAAAAAAAATATATAATCTTTTACTTCATTTTCTAAAAAAGTAATTTTTAAAAAATCTAATTTATCCATTGTATTGTTTTAAGTAAAAATATTAAACTTTTATTAAATTTTATTTATTTCAATCCAAAATGGCAAAATGTTTTTTCTTTCTGTTTTAAAAGTAGGAATTATATCATAATTTCCTGTATTTACATAAATATCATTCATTATGATGTAACCTTCATTATCAACAGTTGAATTTATATTGAATGTCTTATTCCCAATTTCTAATAACATTTTACCTAAGGATTGATTTATGTCTTTAAATTTAAATTTGAAATTATAAGTACCATCCAACATTTTAGTTCTCCAAAATCCATAAACTTCATTTTGTGCCCAAATACCTCTTTCTCCGCTAGCATCATTTCTATTTAATATAGTTGGATTTTCAAATTCACTGCCTATAATAATTCTTGGTTGGTCTATTAAATTTTTAGATTTAATCAAATTATTATAAAAACTATCTATCTCAATTTTTAACATTGAAGCTTTTGTTTGATTAGTTTCAATTAAATTAATTTTTTCATAAGGATCTTTTGTTATGTTAAATAATTCAAAATCTGTAATTGGAGAATTGTAGTTTGTATTTCCAACTAATTTATAATCCCCTTTTTGTATGGAAATATTATTATATAATTCTGGTAATCTTCTTGTCCAATATGAGAAAAAAGATCTGTTTTTGTTTTTTGTATTGGACAATAAATCAATCCCGTCAATTATTCTATTTTTAGGCAAACTCAAACCACATAATTTTGATATAGTAGGTAAAACATCTATATGTGCGGAAAAAGTATTTTTGTCCTGACCCTCAGAAAAAAATCGTGGATATCTTAAGTAAAAAGGAACTTTAATTCCGCCATTATAAACATCACTTTTTAATCCTCTTAGACCAGAGACATATCTTCGTTGCTGAGGACCATTGTCAGTCATAAATATCACAATTGTATTCTCAGAGATACCTAGTTCATCTAATTTTTTTAGTAACCTTCCTACATTATCATCAATGTTAGACACCATTCCATAAACTTTTTTTGCATCTTCCTTGTCTTTTTCACTCATGATAATATCATCTTGATTAGAAACTTTTTCTAGATCTAAATCTTTGTACATTTCATAATATTTTTTTGGTAGTTGTAGGGGAGTATGTGGAGCATTAAATGATAAGTAACAAAAAAAGTTTTCTGACTTGTTTTTATCTATAAAATTTATTGCTTCATCTGTAAAGATATCTGAACAATACCCATCATATTTTTTCTTTTTATTATTTAACCATAAAATAGGATCAAAATAGCTTGTATTCCCTTTAAAATAATTTGTTATATCACCAACTTGACCAATACCTCCCGATAAATGAATTAAAGATTCATTAAAACCTTGATCAGAAGGTCTTGATGGATAATTATCTCCTAAATGCCATTTTCCAAAAATTCCTGTTTTATAATTAGCTTCTTTTAAAACTTCAGCAATAGTAATTTCATCGGTTGACATTATTGCTCCTCCGTTATATGTGTCTCTTACTCCAGTTCTTAAAGAGTATCTTCCAGTCATTAGGCTTGATCTAGTGGGAGCACAAACTGGAGAGACATAGAAATTATTAAATCGTAGGCTTTCATATGCTAGAGTATCTATATTAGGAGTAAATATATTAGTGTTTCCATTATATCCAAGATCTCCAAAACCCTGATCATCTGTAATTATTAGTATTACATTGGGCCTGTCTATCTCTTTTTTATTACATGAAAAAATTATGCAAGAAAAAATAATAAAAACAAAAATTTTTTTCATAGATTATTATTGTGAAAAATTATATATGTAAAAATAATTATTTAAGAGCTTCTATTATAGTTTCTTTTAAACCAAATTCAGGATTCCATCCCCAATCCTTTTTTGAAGAACTATCATCAATTTTTTTTGGCCAAGAATCAGCAATTTTTTGCCTAAAATCAGGTTCATAATTAACTTTTAAATTAAAGCCATTTGACTTTATTTCATTTAGCAACTTTTTGGGAGTAATACTAAATCCCGTAATATTATATGAACCTAGAATTGATAAATTACTTTTTTTTGCTGCCATGAGAGTGATAGCAGAATTTATTGCATCATCAATATACATCATAGGAAGTTCGGTATTTTCATCTAGAAAGCAGGTATAATCAATTCCTTTTTTTGCAGCATTAATCATATCAATAATGTAGTCTGTTGTTCCGCCTCCGGGTGCAGTTTCTACAGAAACTATACCTGGATATCTAAGTGATCTGATGTCTAATCTAAATCGATTAAAATAATATTCCATAAGTTTTTCACCAACTAATTTTGTTATACCATACATAGTAGATGGATTCATCAGTGGATTTTGAATTACTAAATCAAGCTTAGACTCTGTACCAAATACAGCCATGGAACTTGGCCAAAAAACTTTTTTAATATTATTTTCTACTGAAATTTCAGCAATATTTTGAAAGCTATTCATATTTAATTTCCAAGATTTAAAAGGATCCTTTTCTCCACTAGCTGATAGGATTGCAACAAGATGATAGATTATATTAATATCATGTTTCTTTACTAGTTCATTTATTCTTGTTTTATCTAAAGAATCTGCTTGTTCAAATTCACATGGAAGTTTAGATTTAGGAAGTTTTATATCTGTAGCAAGAACAAAAACATTTAATTTTTTAAAATGTTTTATAAACTCCGTTCCTAACTGACCCAGCGCTCCTGTTATTAGAATTCTATCCATATTATTTATTTAAAATAATAGCTTAATTTTATTCAAATTAATTTTATCTAATGTACGAATCTATAAAGAAAAGACTACAACTTGAATTAGAGGATATTAAAAAATCAGGTCGTTTTAAAAATGAAAGAATTATTTACTCTAAACAAGATTCAAGTATTACCGTTGCTCATAATAAAAATGTTTTAAATTTTTGTACAAATAATTATCTAGGTCTTGCCTCAAACCCATTAGTAATTCAAAAAGCAAAAGAAACATTGGAATCACATGGTTTCGGCTTAGGATCAGTAAGGTTTATTTGTGGAACACAAGACATACATAAGTCTTTAGAAAAAAAGATTTCTAATTTTTTAGGAACAGAAGATACTATACTTTATGCTGCTGCTTTTGATGCTAATGGAGGTTTGTTTGAACCTCTTTTTAATAAAGAAGATGCAATAATTAGTGATGAGTTAAACCATGCTTCACTTATCGATGGAATTAGATTATGTAAAGCAGAAAGGTTTAGATATAAGCATAATGATATGGTTGATTTGGAGAGACAACTCAAAAAAGCTATAAAATGTAGAAATAGAATAATAGTAACAGATGGAGTTTTTTCAATGGATGGAACTCTTGCACAATTGGATAAAATTTGTGATTTAGCTAAAAAATACGATGCAATTGTCATGTCAGACGAATGCCATTCTACTGGATTTATTGGAGAAAATGGAAGGGGAGTTCATGAAGCTTTGGGTATTATGGGTGAGGTGGATATTATAACAGGAACATTGGGTAAGGCTCTTGGTGGAGCATCTGGTGGTTTTACAAGTGGCCCCAAAGAAATAATAGAATTACTTAGACAGAAATCTAGACCTTATTTGTTTTCTAATAGTTTGGCACCTTCAATTGTTGGAGCTTCTTTAGCAGTTCTGGATATATTAGAATATGATAAAACTTTTTTAAATAGATTAAAAGAAAACACTAAAATTTTTAGGGATGGAATGAAAAGATTAGGTTTTGATATTAAGCCTGGTAACCACCCCATTGTTCCAATTATGCTTTATGATGCTCACTTAGCTCAAAAAATGTCTAATGAACTTCTTGACAGGGGGATTTATGTAATAGGATTCTTTTTTCCTGTAGTTCCAAAAGGAGAAGCAAGAATTAGGGTACAATTATCTGCATCTCATACTACTGATCAAGTAAATCAAGCTTTAAATGCTTTTGAAATAGTTGGAAAAAAATTGGGTGTAATTAACTAAAAAGAAGTAGTAATACTAAAGCTTAAGCCTGTGCTTTCAGGTACATATCTACAAATTCCACCAGTACATACAAGACCACCTCTTTGTCTTCCATAATTGACTGTATAACGATTTATACCTTTACTATAACTTCCTCCAAAATTATAATAGTGTATTTTTTTTTCTTCTACTGGATTTTGATAATTATACATATCTGTAATATATAATGAAACGGCATAGCTTAGATTATACTCTAAACCAAAAGCTGACCAATTTTTTGTATCATCCTTTGTTGAAAGGTGTTGAAGTTCTAATCTTAAAGATTTATTATCATTTATCTTGTAGGTATTTTCTAGTACTATAACATTAGAATTTACTTCACCAGAAGTTTCTTCAACTAATCGTTTATTATAATACTGATTTGCATAAAGAAAAATATTTTCAAATTTTTCAGACCATTTTTTTCTAATTTCAAGGCTTGTTTCTGAAAAATATTTTTCTCCAAAGCTAAATAAATCGGTGTCATAATTTTGATTAGAAAAATCAAAAGTTCCATCTAAATTATTCCATAAAGATGCGTTTATAGCTATACTAGTACCATATTTTCCGCCTAAAAAAGTTTCTTGTTCAATAAAGTAGTATAAGTCGGTCTGTATCCCTATTTCTCCAGCTTTAGTTAAATTATCACTTTGAAATGAAACATTAGGTTGTGCTGCATAAACATAAAGATTAGCTAAGGAATAATCATGT
>PVBE012317374.1_pt1 | contig 11686 bp, 12 predicted proteins | sample 1631181 | NCBI WGS metagenome assembly PVBE01 (sample SAMN08397723, study PRJNA350692) | Marine metagenome, whole genome shotgun sequencing project. | isolation source: water | place: Pacific Ocean | collected 2012-04 | reverse complement strand
GGGAAGAGCGGCTGCTCGACCTCCCACTGGAACCAGTGCTTGGCTGGCTCAAAGGTCGCCAGGGTCTGGCACCGGTACCGCCGGGCTCCGGACTCGAAGACCAGCTCCAGGCTCTGGTCATCCTCGGTGACGGACCACTCCGAGCAGGTCCGACCCAGGCGCACAGTCTCCCCGTGCACCGCTGCCATCTGCGCCTCATGCTGGGCCACGAGCTGGTGGTACTCCGGGGTCTCGAGTGGGTGACCCGGCGGACCGGGGTTGGGGAGCTCTGCGAGCCGGGCCGCCGCAGCGTCCTCGTCGAAGAGCGGCAGGATGTCTGTGGCGCCCTCTGCATTGCGTAGAACCGCAATAGCACCCGTCTCCCACTTCGGTCCGGTCGACATGTTCCGGTGCAGACTCGTCAGGGCCTTCTCCAGCCCAGCGACCTTCTCCCCCGTCGGATCCGGTGCCGGTGGCCCGCCCCCACAGCTCAGCATCACTGTCTCGAGCTCGGAGATCCGCACACGCCCCTCCGCCTCCCCAAAGCGAACCACGTAGCGACGAACCCCGTAGGTTCCAGATAGCGCATCGATGGCAGGACCCACGCCCGCCGCACGGACGAAGCGTCCGTGCTCCAGCTCCACCTCCTCGGGGCTCCGTCCATTCAGCTGTCGCTCAAACCAGGTCATTGGATGTCCATCTTAGCGAGGTGCGGGCCAGAAGTCGGGAAGCGGGACCTCGGGTGGTCGGAGGTCAGGGCCCTGTAGACCCAGATGATGAAGGAGAAAGGGCACGGGCTGCCCGTCGGGTGCCGCCCCACCACCATAGCGACCATCCCCACAAAGCGGGATCCCCACGCTGGCAGCATGCACCCGGATCTGGTGCATCACACCGGTCGTGATCACCGCCTCCCAGAGCCACCCTTCCGAAAGCGCGGCCACCCTCCGGAAGCATGTGTGCGCCGGATACCACTTCCCACGATGGGGCGTGGCTCGCCCTCGCTGGACTACCATCCGTCCCCGATGGCGCCGGTCATGGGCGACTGGGGTGCGGACCTCGTGGGTGTCCCACGGGACATCCCGGGCCGTCACCAGGCGGTATCGCTTCTGGAAGGCTCCCCCCGCAAAGGACGCCCGCAGGGCCCTCAGATCCGCCAGTGTCCGGGCCGCGATCACCTGCCCGGAGGTGGGCGTGTCGAGCCGGTGGGCGATTCCCCCGGAGAAGCCCTCCGGCCAGTCAGTCTCCGTCTGCTCGGGAGACTCAGCGAGCCACCGAGAAAGGAGGCAGTCTCCCCCCGCGTCCGCATGCGGAGGGAAGACCGGGATACCCGCCGGCTTACACAGCGCCACGACCCCGTCTTGTTCCCAGATCTGAATCATCGGGTCCACAGTGCCCCGACTGCAGCCGCTAGCGCCAGCAGACTCACCACCTGTGCCGCCACATAGATGTCCGTCGTGGTGCCCGCCTCTACGATGAGACTGCTGCCGACCATGCCCAGGGCGCTGCCCACACCGCCAACCGCTGCCGCCAGCAGACCCTGGGCGCTCGTGCCCACCGAGGCGGGTGCGCGCCGACTCACCAGCGCCACGCTGGCGATCCAGAACACCCCGAAGGTGATCCCGTGCATGCCCTGCAGGGCAACCAGCACCCAGCCATCCGTGAAGTTGCTCATCCCCCACCATCGCACCCAGGCGACCGCCACCACCATCACCAGCAGTGAAGCGGGATGCCATCGGTCCAGGACCTCTCGGGCGTAGGTCATGACCACCACCTCCACCAGGACCCCGAATGCCAGCGCCACACCGGGCCAGGCGGTGCCGTAGCCCAGGGCGTCGAAGTGGACTGCCAGGAAGGAGGTAGACCCCACATGTGCAGAGAAATGCAGTGCTGCTGCGAGGAGCACCAGCCAGATGTGGACATCCCTGGAGAGCTTCCGGAGCGCCGGTCCCACCGCCACCCGATGCACCCGCCCCATAGACGGCATCGCCATGGTGATTCCCACGAACAGGACTGCCACCACGACCACCGCATCCAGCGGGCCCACACTCGTGTACTCCGTCAGCCAGCCCACACCGAGTGCGGCCACCATGAAGCCCACAGAGCCCCATCTGCGGACTCGGCCATAGGCCCCCTTCCCCTGGCCCTCCAGGCTGCGGATCGCGAGCCCGTCCAGCACGGGTCCACACGGCGCTCGTCCCACACTCAGGAGTGCCATGGCGCCGATCACCAGGCCTGTGCCCCCAGCACCGCTGTACCACAGCAATACCGCCCCCCCGCAGGAGAGCAGTGCACCCAGGCGCAGCAGCCAGGTGGCCGCCTGGAACATGTCCGCGAGCAGCGCCCACAGAGGTCCCACCAGGAGGCGACTGAATGGAAGGACGGCGAGCGAGGCTGCCAGGCTCCACCCCGTAATGCCCCGGTCCTGAAGCAACAGGGCCAGGTAGGGAATCAGCGCGCCAAGACCCGCAAAGGAGAAGCCGTAGACCCACGGTAGCCAGGCCTGCGCCTGGTTGTGCTTCGACCCGTCGGACACCGACTCCCCCTGCCCTGGAGGGCTAACCGAGGGGACAGCCCGGTGCGGTCTGCCAATCCGGCCGGCTCTGCAAGGGACTATCCTCCTCCCCTCATCGTGGGACGCAAGCCAAGTGCACTCCCAGAACCAGCCCGGGCCCACACACTCGCCCGAGGCCGGATATGGAGACCAGGCGTCTCAGGGGTTTCATGGCATTCGTCCATCTGCACAACCGCACCCAGTTCTCGCTGCTGGATGGTGCCATGCGGCCAGGCGAGCTCGTGGCCCGTGCCGCTGAGCTGGGAATGGGTGCTGTGGCGGTGACCGATACCTGCAATCTGTACGGCGCTGTCGAGTTCTACAAGGCAGCGCGCGCCGCAGACATCCGACCCATCCTGGGTGCAGAGATCTGGCTCTGGCCCGAGGGACTCGACACCCTGGAGCCGAGGACCCCGGATGGCGGGTGGCAGATCGCTCTCCTGATCGAGAACCAGCTGGGCTACAAGAACCTCTGCAGCCTCATGACGGATGCCATCTTCGATGGAATGCACTTCCGTCCTCGGATCGACCTCGCCCAGCTCGCCTCCCGAAGCCAGGGCTTGATCGCGATGACCAGTGGCCTGAATGGACCGCTGGGCATGAGCTGCCGTGACGATATGGAGCTGGCCCGAAGCCGGGTGAGCCGCCTGGCCGAGATCATGGGTCCGGACCACCTCTTCCTGGAGCTTCAGGACACCGGACTGAGTGGTCAGCCTGCCCTCTGTCAGCGGGCTCGCAGCCTCTCCGCAGAGCTGGGCATCCCCACGGTGGTGACCAATGACTGCCGATACCTCGAGCCCACCGACGCGGTCACGCTCGACCTACTCAATGCAGTGGCCCGCGGGGAGACCCTGGACACCCCGGGCCGCCAGCGGATCCCCACGGACCAGCAGTACATGAAGACCGAAGAGGAGATGCGCGCACTCTTCCCGGAGGATGGCAAAGCCATCGACCGGACCGCCGCCATCGCCGACCGCTGCAGCTTCTCCTTCGAGATGGGGACCTACTTCTTCCCTGCGACGACCCCACCCGACACCGCAACCGAGGCAGCCGACCAGCCCGACACGGACGATAACTGGGCCTACTTCTACACCGCGTTCCCACCCCCGAAGGACATGGGGCTGCCTGACCCGGATGAGGCCGTCCCGCCCCGCCCAGAGGGCTGCGGCAACATGAATGGCTACTTCCGCTGGTATGGCCAGATTGGGCTGGACAAGCGTCTGGAGAAGATCGACTCAGCACTGCATCCCGACTACCAGAGTCGCTTTGATCTGGAGTGCGGAATCATTGAACAGATGGGCTTTCCCGCCTACCTCTTGATCGTGGCGGAGTTCATCAACTGGGCCAAGGACCATGAGATCCCGGTGGGGCCAGGACGAGGCTCTGCTGCAGGAAGCATCGTGGCCTGGGCCATGCGAATCACGGACATCGATCCCATGCGCTTCGGGCTGCTCTTCGAGCGCTTCCTGAATCCGGAGCGCGTGAGCATGCCGGATATCGATGTGGACTTCTGCCAGGACCGGCGGGAGGAAGTGATCCACCACGTCCGAGACAAGTACGGCTCGGAGCTTGTCAGCCAGATCATCACCTACGGAAATCTCAAGGCAAAGGCAGCACTCAAGGACATCGCCCGTATCTGCGGCCTGGACTTCAACCAGGCCAACCGGATCGCCAAGTTGGTGCCCGATGAGCTCGGCGTCACCCTGGACCGGGCCATGGGTGAGGAGCGCCTCCGGTACCAGGTCAGCGACGACCCCATGGTGAGCCGGCTGGTCTCCCTGGCCAAGCGCGTAGAAGGCATGACCCGACAGACCGGCGTGCACGCCGCGGGCGTGGTGATCGCGGATAGGGCGCTGGTGGAGCACGCTCCTTTGTACCGAGATGGACCCGACGGTGGCCCCGTGGTGCAGTTCGACATGAAGTCCGCCGAGTCCGTGGGCCTCATCAAGTTCGACTTCCTGGGGCTGAAGACCCTGGACCAGATTCGGGACGCGCTCACGCTGATCGAGCGAAACACAGGTGAGCGGATCTCCCTGGAGGACCTCCCCCTGGATGACGAGCCAACCTTCCAGCTCCTGCAGAAGGGGGACGGCCTGGGCGTCTTCCAGGTCGAGTCCTCCGGCATGCGGGAGCTGCTCAGCCGGCTCCGGCCAAGCTCGATCGACGACCTCATCGCGCTCCTCGCCTTGTACCGACCCGGCCCGCTCAGCTCGGGCATGGTCGACACCTTCATCGACTGCAAGCATGGCCGGAAGGCGGTGAGCTACCCGCATCCCTCTCTCGAGCCCATCCTGGAGAGCACCTACGGCGGCATCGTGTACCAGGAGCAGGTCATGCAGATAGCTCAGGTGCTCAGCGGGTACAGCCTGGGCGAGGCTGATCTCCTTCGCCGAGCGATGGGCAAGAAGAAGAAAGAGGAGATGGACAAGCAGAAGGCCCGCTTCCTCAAGGGTGCCGAGAAAAACGAGATCGACGCAAAGCTGGCCGACGAAGTCTTCGAGCTGCTCGCCTTCTTCGCAGGCTACGGCTTCAACAAGAGCCACTCCGCCGCCTACGGGATGATCAGCTACCAGACCGCTTGGCTGAAGGCCCACCACAGAGCAGAGTTCATGGCCGCGCTGATGAGCGTGGAGTCGAACAACACCGACAAGATCCTGCTGTACATCGGTGACTGCAAGCGCGCAGGCATCGAGGTGCTGCCGCCGGATGTGAACCAGAGCCTGGCCAGCTTCGACGTTCCAGCGGACAACCGCGGGCAGATCCGGTTCGGCCTCGCAGCGGTCAAGGGTGTGGGCGAAGGCGCTGTGGCGACCATCGTCGAGGCCCGTAAGGCTGCCGGCGGTCAGTTCGAGAGCTTCATGGACTTCATGGAGCGCACAGACTTCAGCCGGGTGAACAAGAAGGTCCTGGAGAGCCTGATCAAGTGCGGCGCCTTCGACTGGACCGAGACCCCGCGGCGCGTGCTCTTCGCGACCCTCGACAACGCCATCTCCATCGCCCAGCAGATCCAGCACCAGGCGGCGTCGAACCAGACCTCACTGTTCGGCGGAGCCATGGCCCAGCAGGTTCGGCCCCGGCTACAGCTGCCGGACCTGGGTGAGTGGCCCACAGCTGTGAAGCTCGGCATGGAGCGAGAGGCGGTGGGCTTCTTTGTGACCGGCCACCCCATCTCCCAGTTTGCAGACATCGTCGAGCATGCCGCCACCTGCACCATCGACCGTCTCCCCACCCAGCCTGCGGACAAGGAAGTGGCCATCGCAGGCATGATCTCGACCATGCGCAAGACACGCACACGGAAGGGATCACGCATGGGATTCGTCACACTGGACGACGAGCGTGCTGGCGTGGAGTGTGTGTTCTTCTCGGATGCCTGGGCCCTCTCCGAGCGCGTGCTCACTGCCGGCCAGCCCGTGCTGGTGCGCGGCAAGCTCGAGAAGTCCCACAGGGAGGGCGAGAAGACCTGCAAGATCATCGCGGAGAGTGCTGAGCTCCTCAGCAATGTCCGGGAGCGTCGCACCCGCAAGGTCCACCTGGTGCTCAACCAGGATGAGCTGATGCCCAGACTGGATGCGCTCCGCACCCTGCTCACCGACTCACCTGGGACTTGCCCGGTGCACCTGCACATGCGCATGCCGGACCTCGCCTGGGTCAGTCTTCAGCTCGGCGCGAGCGTGGTCCCTGAGGACACCCTTGTTCAGGGGATAGAGGAGCTCTTCCGCCGTCCCGATGTGGCGAGGCTGGAGTGACTGGGCTGCTGCTCATTGGCGCCGCTCTCGCCACGGAACCTGTGGTGGAGAAGGTAGAGGCTGGCCACATCGACTGGTCTCGAATGGTGCTCCAGATCACGGCCAGAGGCGACCGAACCGTCGGCGCCTGGAAGGGCCGGGAGATCCAGGAAGCAGATGCGCTTCGCCGGCTTCAGCCCATGCTCATGGATGCTGCACAGATGATTCGGGTGCACCCCGGTGTGCGCGCGGAGACACTGATGCAGGCCGGCCCGGGCGCAAACCCCATCCTGATCCGACAGCTCGATGACGGCCTTCAGAAGGTCTGGCGCGTGTCCGAGACCCGCTACCTCTCCGGCGGCGGGGTCGAGATGGACGCAGAGGTGGACCTGTATGCCTGGCTGCGCCCAGCCCTGGTCTCTCGGGCCCAGGGACAGCCGCAGCCCCCCAGCCCCGAGGGGCAGACCGGCCTCCTCATCGACGCTCGCCATCTGGCGTTCAGGCCCTGCGTCGCACCAGAGGTACAGCTAGCGGACGGCACGGTCTTCTACAGCGCCGCCGAGGTCGCCCCGCAGACAGCCAGCGTGCATCCACCAGTGGTCTATGTCAGCGATCCGGCCGTGCCATCGGCCAGCGTGCGGGCGGGCAGCCAGCCTGAGTTCATCACCGCCGCCTCGAGCACCGGGAAGTGCACGCTGAAGCTCTCTGAGCAAGACTCATCCATCCTCCCCAATCGCGCGGGAGTAAAGGGATGGCTGGCGACAGCCAAGGTAGTGATCGTCGTGGACATGGGCCGATGATGCGCCGCCCACCCACCAGCCTCTCTGCAGGTCCCATGGGTCGTCCAAGGCCACACCCACCTGCACCACCCTCCGGACGCTGGGCCGTGGTCTTGGGCTGGACCCTGACCTTCCTGGTGGTGGGGGGCGGCCTGCTCTGGGTGCTCTGGCCGATTTTCAGCGTTCTCTTTGCCAGTGCAGCCCTCGCCTACCTGCTCGATCCCCTGGTGGACCGCCTGGAGAGCCGCGGATGGGGCCGGCCGGCTGCCATCGGGCTGATCTTCACCGGCGTCTTGCTCGGCTTGATCCTCCTCGCCCTCATTCTCATCCCAGCTGTGGCCGCACAGTTTGCGGAGCTCATCGTCAATGTTCGGGTCTACGTGGACAACCTGGCCGGGCTGATCGGCCCGTGGGCGACCTTCATCGAGCAACAGACTGGGCACCGGGTACCTGTAGACTTCGAGTCCCTCAAGGCAGAGGCGCCCGGCTGGCTCGCCCAGCTCTCCCCCGATGCCCGCGCTGGGATTCAGGGCTTCATTGGCAGCCTGTTCCAGTCCAGCATGGGCTTTGTGAGTGCCGTGCTGAACCTGGCGCTGCTGCCCATCTTCACCTTCTACCTGCTCCAGGACTGGGACAACCTGGTCCGCTTCTTCCACAATCTCGTGCCCCAGCGCCAGCTGCCCCGCGTCGAGCGGATGGCTGGCGAGGTCGACGCCCGCCTTGGAGCCTTTGTCCGCGGTCAGATCACCGTCTGCATCATCCTGGGCGTCATGTACAGTACCGGGCTGTGGCTCAGCGGCATCGACCTCGCTGTGGTCATCGGCCTGCTCAGCGGCGCGCTGTTCATCATTCCCTACCTGGGCACAATCGTCGGCATCGTGCTGGCCACCACCTTGTGCCTGATGAAGTACGGGGTGGACGCCCACCTGGTGTATGTGGCGCTGACCTTCGCCATCTCTCAGGGCATTGAAGGATGGGTCCTCACCCCCCGCATCGTGGGTCAGAAGGTCCGACTTCACCCACTGGTCGTCATGATGGCGCTCTTGGTCGGCAGCAGCCTGGGTGGCATCTGGGGCATGCTCCTCGCCATCCCGGTCACCGCCACGCTCAATGTGGTGGGCATCGAGTGGCTGGAGGCCTACCGGGCCAGCCACGTCTTCCACGGAGAGGACAGGTGAGCGAGATCCCCTGGTCCTGGAGAGGACGGATTCGCTACGAAGATGCGCTGGAGCAGCAGCGCGCCCACAGAGGAGAGGTCATCGCTGGCACCGCCGGCGAGGTGATCTGGCTCCTGGAGCACGACTCGGTCATCACCACCGGACGACGCCCGGTCTCTGACCTGCCGAGCCCAGAGGTACTCTCCGCTCTCAAGACCCGGGTGGTCACCACTGAGCGAGGCGGCCTGGCAACCTGGCACGGTCCCGGCCAGCTCATCGCCTACGCGATCATGGATGCGTGGGGCCGGGGCCTGGGAGCACGTGGCGCCATTCGCGCCATGGAGGAAGGTGTCATGGCATACCTTCAGACCCTGGGGATCTCCAGTGATCGTCGGACGGGACATCCTGGTGTGTGGGCTGGCCGAGACAAAGTCTGTGCCATTGGAATGCACTTCAGGAGAGGAGTCTCCATGCACGGCATCGCACTGAACCTCGCTCCGGATCTCTCCGGCTTCGGACTCATCCTTCCCTGCGGGATCACAGACGGGGGCGTCACCTCCGTGGCACACCTCCTCGGCACAGCCCCGACAGCACAGTCAGCCGCCCCCGGCCTCGGTCAGGCCCTGCAGTCTGCGATCACTCGGGCCACAGGGAAAAAACCACCCCCGAGCGACCTGAAACACAGTTGACGTCAACCGGTCTGAGCGATAGCTCAGCGCGGTCGCAGGCACGTAGCTCAGTGGGAGAGCACCGTCCTGACACGGCGGGGGTCGGCGGTTCAAGTCCGCCCGTGCCTACCACCTCAACTGCGACGCCATAGTGTCCCGCATCCTCGGATGCGTTGACACGGCCCCCCTGGGGGGGTACAAACGGCCTTCTTTCATCCATTCAACTAATCCCGCGCACGCGTGGGAGATACCAACTTCCAGGAGATTTCTTGCGGCGTCCACCTCGTAGAGGCTTCCGACCAGAACCCGACAAGAACAGCCTTCGCTGTAATGACCGCATCCGCGCACCGCGGGTACTCGTCATCGACGACGCAGGCACCAAGCTCGGTGAATTCCTGACTGACGATGCCATTCAATTGGCGCGAGATCGTGGTCTGGATCTCATCGAGGTTGCCCCCAATGGGCGGCCTCCAGTGTGCAAGCTCGGTGACTACGGAAAGATGAAGTACGAGAAGTCCAAGAAGGATGCACTCGCAAGAAAAACCCAGGTCACAATCACAATCAAGGAGATCAAACTCCGACCCAAGACAGATCAGCACGACTTCAATGTGAAGCTCAAGCACGCACGTCGCTTCCTGGAAGGCGGGGATAAGGTCAAAGTGACCGTCCGCTTCCGGGGCAGAGAGATGGCCCACCGAGAGATCGGCGAGCAGCGTTGCATGGAGATCGCAGGTGCAGTCGAGGATCTGGCCACCATCGAGGCCCGGCCTCGTATGGATGGAAGACAGATGTTTCTCATCCTGGCGCCCAAAAAGTAGGTCCAGGCAGGAGGTTTAAGAAAATGCCAAGATGAAGAGCCACAGCGGCGCCAAGAAGCGTTTCAGCTTCACCGGCACCGGCAAGGTAAAGGTCAAGCCCGCAAAGATGCGGCACATCCTGACCAAGAAGAGCCAGAAGATGAAGCGGAAGGCGCGCAAGATCCAGATTCTGAACGCGTCAGATACCCGCCAGGTCAAGGCACTGCTGCCCTACGGGTAGTCCCCCACTTTCAAAAACCCGACTCGCCGCTACCGCCTGAGGGCAGGGACCCGGCCAATATAAGGAGTCAATCATGGCAAGAGTCAAGCGCGCACAGATCCGTAAGACGCGGACTGCGAAGCTTTTTAAGCGTTCCAAGGGATTCTTCGGAGCCCGGAACAACACCCGACGTCAGGCCAATGAGGCCGTCCTCCATGCCCGCGCGAATGCGTTCCGCGGTCGCAAGGAGAAGAAGCGGCAGTTCCGCGCACTGTGGATCACTCGGATCAACGCAGCGCTGATGCCCCACGAGATGAAGTACTCCCGCTTTATCCACGGACTGAGCCTGGCTGGTGTGGCACTCAACCGCAAGCAGATCTCAGAGCTGGCGATCCACGATACAGCGGCCTTCGAAGTGCTGGTTGGTCAGGCCCGCACGGCCCTCGGGTAGTCTGATGAGTCTCCTCCTCCTCGTGCTCTTCTTTGCCGGCTGCAAGGAGGAGGACAAGGTCTATTACGAGATGTTCAACTGCTCCAATGACTACACCTTCATCGAGGTGGGGTCCGAGGAAGTAGCGGATCACGGGCAGGAGGATGACACGGATGAGTGTGGTGGACTGGGCATGGGCAGCATCGACCTGAAGAGCTCGACCTGCGAGTCCTCCGTCGGTCACGCAGTGGTGGACCCTTGCATGGCACCCATCGGTACAGAGCACGACATCGTGGTCTACATCGACACCACCCAGGCAGACAAGGTGGACCGGGTCACGGTGCGCCTCGAGTCTCCTGGAAGAGGTGCGGACGAGTACACCCTGGAGCCCGATAGTGCGGATCCAGGTATCTACAAGACCACGTTAGTCAGCGTGGGAACCAAGAACGAGACGCGCGAAGACTTCGTTCAAATTAAGCTATTTGCAGTCGATCCTGACGGCGGCGAGGAAGAGTAGCACCATGTCCCAGACACTCACCAAGGCAAAGCTCGTCGAGCGCCTCCACGGGCGCGTCGGTGTGACCAAGAAAGACGCCAGCGAGCTGGTCGATGAAGTCTTCTGCATCATGCGAGATTCCCTCCGTGGTGGAGAGAAGGTAAAGATTTCCGGGTTCGGAAACTTCCTGGTCCGAGACAAGGCCGCCCGCCGCGGACGCAACCCGCAGACCAATGAAGAGATCATCATCGCCCGCAGACGCGTGCTCACCTTCAAGCCCTCACAGGTCCTCCGCTCCGTCCTGAACGGAGGCCAGTAGGCCATGGCCGAGAAGACCGAGGCGAAGATCCCCGACAAGCTGTACTTCCGCATCGGAGAGGTCGCTCAACTCGTCGGTGTGGATGCCCATGTGCTGCGGTACTGGGAGAGTGAGTTCAAGATCAAGCCGCACCGGTCCAGCTCTGGCCAGCGCCTGTTCCGCAAGCAGGACCTCAGCCGGTTCTACCGGATCAAGAACCTGCTCCACGAGGAGGGCTACACCATCGCCGGAGCACGACGGGTGCTCTCCAACACAGGAGGAGCCGCACCGTCCGTGGATGCATCCCGCGTTCGGGACGCGATCGCTGGAATGGAGAAGCTCCGCCGCCGCATACAGAACTTCCGAGATGAGATGGACCCGCCCAAGGCGGGTTGACCGTCTCCACTCGCAGGAATACACAGCCACCGCTTTCGGGGAGTAGCGCAGTCTGGTAGCGCAATTGACTGGGGGTCAAGGGGTCGCAGGTTCAAATCCTGTCTCCCCGACCACTAAACACCGCCTCCTGGCGGGATCGAGCCCGGCGCCCCCAGCGCCGGGCTCTCTTTATTGTGGCCACATGACTGGC
>PVBE012233941.1_pt1 | contig 11686 bp, 14 predicted proteins | sample 1631181 | NCBI WGS metagenome assembly PVBE01 (sample SAMN08397723, study PRJNA350692) | Marine metagenome, whole genome shotgun sequencing project. | isolation source: water | place: Pacific Ocean | collected 2012-04 | reverse complement strand
TGGTTGATGAAAAAGTGTTAGCTATTTTGTTAGCTACTGGGAAAGAGGGGAATATGCAGGAGCGTAAGTCCCCTTAATCATTGGTTGCGGAGGAGGGATTTGAACCCCCGACCTTTGGGTTATGAGCCCAACGAGCTACCAGACTGCTCCACCCCGCCCTTTTATATTATGTAAATATTGCGTGATGTCAAACTACGGAGCCAATTTCTGAGAGCAGTTTGCTATAGGTCGAATCTAATGCCCCATAATCGGATTCAAAATAATCTTTCTTGTTTCCTTTTGAACCTTTTATGAAGTAACTAAAGACTATTTTGCTACCATGAATCTGCATACAGAGACCAACCGGAAATTCACAGCCTAAATTTAAATCTTTCAAGAACTTTCTTTCGTAGTTCGAAACTAAAAGGTTTGTCTCATCTGAAAAATCTTGAAAATATTTCGACATACCAGAGTCTTGTCTAGATTCTATAGCTAAGAAGCCTTGTAATGGCGGAGGTACAAGTTCATTGATTTTAAAAATCTGGGACACGTGCTCTTCCAATCCAAGCCTCTTAATTCCAGCATATGCGACAATAACACCATCATATTCATCCGAATATACTTTGTTAATTCTGGTATCCACATTTCCTCGTATTGGTTCCACTCGAATATCAGGTCTAATCTTCTTAATCTGTTCAGTTCTTCTTAGACTTCCCGTCCCAAGAATAGAATTAGGTTCAAAATCATTAAGACTTCTTCTAGATTTCGCTATAAGAACATCTCTTGGGTCTTCCCTGTTCGACACAGCAATAATCTCTAACTCTTCGGGCAAATTTATCGGTACATCTTTATAGCTGTGGACAGCAATATCAACGTCTTTATTTATTAGTGAGTCCTCAATTTCTTTTACGAAAATTCCCTTTCCTTCTACCGGATTAAGACGAGCGCTCTGGCGTTTATCGCCCGTTGTAATTATAGGAATAACATCTACTTTTAAGTCATTAAAATTGTTTACCAAGAAAGTCTTTACAAAATTCGCTTGCCATAATGCTAATTTGCTAGACCTAGTCCCTATTTTTACGTCTACTTTCATTGCCTAATTTAAGAAGATTATCCGTGGTCTTTTTTTTGTTTGAGTCGAAAATATCTGATAGGACCTGCAAATACAGGCTTTCTTCAATCTCGGATTCAGCCTTAATTTTATTAACGGGAGAATGGAGTATCTTGTTTGAGATTCTTCGCGAAAGAGTTTCCGCATCCAATTTGTTTTTGTTTTCATCAATCTCGGAATTAACAATCTCGTAAACATGCTCTCTCAACCCTTTGATTATATCCTTAGAATTATTTATGTTTTTCCAGTACGTATAGGATTCTACAGAATCTTTTATTATTTTAGATGCTTCTTCCAGATTTTTATTGTGTCCAACCAAGTCATTACTAATTATTAATTTTAAATCATCTAGATTATACAGAAAGCACTTGTCGATATCCTCTACTCGTGGGTCAATATCTCGTGGAACCCCTATATCAATAAAGAAAATGTTGTGCTTTTTTCTATTTTGGAAAATTTCTTCCATATCTTCTTTTGTAATTAAAAAATTTTGTGAACCAGTTGAGGAGAACACAATGTCAACTTCAGATAAATAACTGTCGATATTTTCTAAAATAACTGGCTTACATGAATATCTATCGCCAAAAGTAATGGCGTTCTTCAAATCTCGGCTTGCAACAAAAATATTTAATAATCCTTCTGCTTTTAGATGAGAAACCAAGAGTTGAGACATTTCACCTGTTCCAATAATCAGGACACTCCTATTTTTTAAATTATCAAATATTTTCTTGCTTAATTTAACCACTAATGACCCAACCGAATTCCCTTTGTTGCCTATAGAGGTTTCCGATCTAACTTTTTTCGCTGTAAAAAGTGATAGATGAATCAGCTTATGCAAGAAGGTTCCTATGGTTCCAACCGAGTTAGCTGCTCTGTAGCTTTCCTTAATTTGATTAACAATTTGTGGCTCACCTACAATCATCGAATCTGAGCCAGATGCAACTTTCAATAAATGATAAACAGCATCTTTGTCGTGCATAAACTGGTACGTAGTTGGTGATTTTTCAATCTTAAATTTATGAAAGTCAGATACAAATTGAATTATTGTGGATTCAATATTCTCAATTTTACTGTAAACATATACCTCTATTCTATTACACGTTGACAAGATAAAGCACTCGTCGATTCCTTTTTTATCAATAAGTTCACCTAAGGCAAGATGTAAGTTGTCTTTATTAAATGCGAAATTTTCAAGAAATGAAATTTCAGTATTGTTGTGATTAATTGTTAAAACCGACAGCATTTACTTGATCCTTGCTATATTTTTGTTCCCAAACCCTGTAGTCGTCAGAGAAATATTTGAGTCGTGTTTTTTTGTATTCTTTCGAACTGTATAAGGCATCATACTCTTTGACGCCAGTAAGCTCCGAGAGTGTTCTGAGCAAAGACTTGCAATCTTCAATGGACCGCCCATGAACCATGGTAAATACAGAGTAAGGCCAATCCGGATAAGTAGGTCGTCTATAGCAATGGCTTACGGACTTAAAGCTTGCCATTTGTGTGGCAATTTCTTCAATCATATCTTCAGATATTTTCCAAACACCCATAGCATTTGCTCTGAATCCGACTTTTCTGTGATAAAGAATAGCAGCCATTCTTCGCATTATTCCGACCTGATTAAAAGTTTTAAGGCAATTGATTACATCTTCTGATGCCATATGGATTTTTTTTCCAATCTCTTCAAAAGGTCTTAGCACGAGAGGCATATCTTCTTGAACTTCTTTTATAACGTTTATATCTTCTTGTGTAAATTTATAATCTCGAGAAATCTTTTCCTCGTTGTAAAAATCTTTATCCCCTGAAGACAAAGGGTCGTCACTAGTCATGTCTAGTTTTACACCTATCTTAAAAAGTTTTAACGTAGGGAAAATCCTTGTAGATTTCGAATTTGACAATTCCCCTAACAGGTTAATAGTCCCTTCTAAGCCTAATAGGCTATCCGGGGGGACTGCCAACGTAAACCACAAATTATAAAGATGGTTTCTCTTGTAATTATGAGTAACTCCTGGATGTGAACTAATTATCTTTGCACTTTCGTCAAGTTTATCGTCATCAAATGCCATAGCGACAAGAGTAGAATCGTATTTCATGCTTCGAGTATCAAAGATTGCGCTGATTTGTCTGATAAAATTGATATCTTTTAATTTCTTAGTTCTGGTTATTACCTCTTCCTCGGAGATTGACAAGTCTTCACCCAAGCTCAGGAACGGCCTATCAGTCAATGGAAAACTAGACTGTAGCAAATTAAGCAAAGTATTGTCGATTTTCTCTACACTCATATCGTCAACAGTCTTCGTTGTACTCCTCAAAAAATAAATCTAGAACAACTAGAGTATACCATTCGGTGACATTAGGGATATCTCATCCACGTTCAAAGATTTTTTGTTGGTAATAGAATCAAATAATACACGGGCAACTTCAGAATCGTCCATCATTTCGGATGTATCCCATTTGCCATCGAGATTATCCCATATGCTTGTAGCCGTGGGACCAATTTCAGCATGAACGACCCTTATTTTCTTTGGTCTCAGCTCTTCTCTTAAGGATTCAGTAAATCCCTTCAACCCAAATTTAGATGCACAATATGCAGACCAGTCAGGAAAGCCGATTTTTGAAGCTATAGATCCAATATTTAATATCAAGGAATTTTTTTTTAGCAATGGAAGCATATTTTTAGTTAGCAAGAATGCCCCTGTTAGATTTGTATCAATAATACGGTTCCAATCATTTAGTTTGAGTTTTGCAACAGGGGCAACAACAGCCAATCCAGAATTATTCACTAAAAAATCTATTCTTTTATATTGTTTTTTAATCAATCTTTGTATCCTGTTAACATCTCGCGAAGAGGCAACATCTCCTTGATAGCAAATGAGACTCTTATTGTATCCTCTAAAATCTTTAATTAGAGAATTAATATTTTTTTTACTTCTAGAAAAAGTTATTACTTCGATACCATTTTGAAGAAAGATGGAAGCCAAGCCCTTTCCTATACCTTTTGTGCCACCGCTTATTACCGCAACTTTTTTTTTCATTAAACCTTAGTTCCTATGCCCACCTATCAAATTCAAAAATTCTGCTCTTGTTCGTTCATCCGTTCTAAAATATCCTAAAAGTTTACTGGTAATAGTATTTGCATCTGCAGCCTTAACTCCACGCATTTCCATACAAAGATGTCTCGCTTTCAAAACTACCGCAACCCCCTTTGCTTCCAGGTGCGACTGCAAGTATTCAGCAACTTCATTAGTAATCCTTTCTTGATTCTGAAGTTTGCGCGAAAAAGTCTCAAGAGTTCTTGCAAGTTTACTCAACCCAACAATTTTTTTATCTGGAATATATGCTATATACCCCTTGCCAAAAAAAGGCAGGAGGTGGTGTTCGCAAAACGAATAGAAAGGAATATCAAGTTGAACTATCATTTCGTCAGTTTCTTCGGCACTAAAAGTCGTCATATCAAATTCTGGTGGATTCAAGAATTCTGTAAAAGTATCTAGGTATCTACGTGGTGTCTTTCGAAGACCTTCCCTGTGCGGATCTTCGCCAATTATTTCTAAAAACCTTACAACCGTATCCTCACGATCTTCATCAATGTGCTTTTCAAACGGGAAATGCACCCATTTGGTGTCTTTGTCCTTTTCAAAAAGTGTTATAAATTTTTTTCTTGGATAGAGTTTCTTGTATTTTTTCCTTGTTTGACCAGAATCTATAATATCGTCCAAAATAATGTCAGCATCTTCGGGAGTGGTAACATTCTTACATGCGAAAAAACCCGCTAGAATCATTCCATTTCGTGGGACACCATAAATTTTTGTCTTAGAATCTATACGATATTTTTTCTTAACAATATCAATTCTAGATAAGACATCTTCCCAAGTTAGTTCCACAATTTTCTTCATCGTTATTCCTTATAATCAAAATAATTTTCTGACGTCTCCCATAATCTAATATGGTGCAAACATGCTGGGCTAGGAATTTTGCTTGCCAGTTCTCCCCATAAGTATTTTGCTATATTCTCACCCGATGCACGATTTTTTGTAAAATACTCTACTTCGATATCTAATCTTTTGTAATCAAGCTCATCAATTACCATGGTGGCGGCATCATCTAATTTCTTTATATCGATAATCATTCCAGTGTCGACGGCGATATCCCCTTTGACCGTTAGCTCAACGTGGTAATCATGACCGTGCCCCCGAGGGTTGTTACATTTTCCAAAAACTTCCTTATTCTTTTCATCAGAGAATTTATCATTATGCAATCTATGTGCAGCACTAAAAGAATAAATCCTCGTTAGAGTACAGTTTTCTTCACTCATCTCGTTTCCAGTAATCAACAAATAAATTTTTAGTTTCGTAAAGTCTGACTTTTTGCAATCTACAATCCCCGCAATGTAATTTTTCAGTTATGCATTCGTACAATACCTTTGCAAAATTTTCAGTTGTGGGAATCAGTTCTTCAAAGTAATCCGTATCTTCGTTTAAAAACTTGTGATCAAATTCTTTTAATACACCTTCAAGAATCGGTTTAAGTTCGTAAATATTGATAATCATGCCTGTATTGGAATCAAGCGGACCTCTAATTGTTGCTTCCAAGATATAATTATGACCATGGCCATACTGACTCGTACATTTTCCAAAAACCTCTAAATTCTTCCTGCTAGACCACTCCCTCTGCCAATATCTATGAGAGGCAGAAAACTCTAAGCGTTTCGTTAGCGTTCTGTATTCTGTCATAATAGCAAAGTGAATAATCACCCAATAACTTGAACGATATTCTCCATTATTTCTAAAGGAGTTTGTTTACCAACGGGGCTAGGAGTTATGATGGCCATATCAACCCCAGCTTCTTCCCACTTAGATAGAGTTTCTTTACATCTACTTGCTGGGCCAACAAGAGCCACCTCGCTGACTAATTCGTCCGTCAAGACATCAGCAGGTTTCTCTCCGCCTTTTATTTTATCTATTATCTCTCCGTATCCGCAAAGAGTAAGTACTCTTTGATAAAAAGGCAGCATACAATAGCCCGTAAGTCCCTTTTTGGCTGAAGCTAAAGCCAAATCTAAGTCTTCGGAAATAAATGAAGCTAATCCTATCGTCATAACAAGATTCGATTCAATAGATGATGATTCTCTTCCTTTTTTTCCAGATTCAATTAGTTTCTGCAAGTGACCAGGGGTTGTAAGATAGGGCATAAGACCGTCTGCAACTTCTCCTGCAAGCTCTGCGGTTCTTTCCGTAAGTCCAGCTATATATATTGGAAAAGGGTCTACTTGTCGCTTAAGTCTAGTTTGTTGAGATGAGCCATCTAGATGAGAACGGACTTCGTTAACATAAGTCTTCATAGATTCTATAGGGTCACCCATATCAATTCCAAGAGCCGCATTGACCGGAGCATGAGAAACTCCTAATCCAAGCAACATTCTTCCTCCGCTAGCTTCTTGAATCGTCATTGCTTCTGCAGCACACATAACCGAATGACGCAAATATATATTAGAAATCCATGTTCCTACTTTTGTTTCTTTCGTATGATTAGACATGAGATGAGCATTAGCAAGACTGCTATATGGTGGAACTTCTGGTGATAATATTGCATAGGTGTTTGAGTCCTCCGCCAATCTGGCAATTCCAATTAAATCAGGTGTTGAACAGCCAAACACAGGCGTTGTAACAGAAATATCCATATCTAGCACCTCCTTAAGATATTAATAGTAAGTTTACTTCATTAATCTAACAATTGTAAGAGTTGGTCCATCATATCCAAAGGGCCTTGCTCGCCTACATTAAAAGGAGTTAATATAGGCAAAGTTGCTCCATCATTATAATAAGAGTCTAGAACTTTTCTGCAGTCTTTTGGTTTTCCATATAGACACACCTCGTTTAAGAATTCTTCAGTTAGCGCTTCCTCTGTTGGCGTTCCAGAATCTATCTTGTCAACAACGTCGCCAAACCCACTATTTGTTAAAACTCTTTTGTAAAATGGTCGATTTGCTTGTCTTCCAACACCTAGTCTTGCTGCCTTCAGTGCCGCATCGACATCATCGGAAAGAAATGTTGGCATCCCAGCTGTGAATTCAAAACTTGTAGAATCTTTTTGAGTACGAGAAGTATTCACAGCCGCATATAGATCTTTCAGATGCGACCTGCTCGCAAGATAAGGCATGATTCCATCTGCAAGTTCCCCAGCCAGAGAAGCTGTTTTGATTGTTAAACCAGCAATATGAATATCAAAAGGACTTATATTCCTTTTTATTATCAACTGAGTAGAGCTACCGTCAGCATATGCCTTAACTTTTGTTACGTAGTCTTTAGTCTTTTCGTATGGATCTCCCATATCGATTTCAAAAATATCATTAACAGGTTTATGTGAAACTCCTAAGCCCAAGATCATTCTCCCCTCGGATAACTCCTGAACAGTTAAGGCTTCGGCCGCACACATTATTGGCTCTCTCATGTAAATATTGGTTATCCAAGTACCTACTTTAATTTTTTTTGTCGCTTCCGCCATTACCTGAGCATTAGAGATGGCGCTATAGATAGGAACCTCGGGGGAAAAGATTGCGTAAAAACCGCCTTGCTCAGCAAGGGAGCCAAGATTCCTTAGTTCTTCAACGCTGCATCCTCTTATCGGAGAAGTGATTGCTAGTTTCATATTGTTCACCTCGACTGATATAAATTTATTCGATAATTCTTAATACTGATTCATGATATCTCGATAATATTCTGATCTTAACTCAACTTCAGATTTTTCTGAAATAATTTTTTTTATTTTTCGTACAACGTCTTCTTTGTCACGAGGATAAATGGCCTTTATGGGTAAATAATTAGAAATATGATTTGAAAAGAAATAACCATTAGATAAATCTGTATTTTCGGCGATAATTTCCAATTCTTTTAAAAGCTGAAATTTATCTGGTAATTCGAATTCCCCTTTTTTCCAACTCTCATATATTGGGGCATCAGGTCTAACTTGTAGTGATAGGAGGCCGACGTAATCCGGGTCACCTTGTGATAACATATCAGCTGTTTCGTAAGCATGAATAAAACTCCTATCTTTTCCTCCCACACCCAATAGGACCATTCCGGAAACTTTGATTCCCGCTTTTTTGAGTTTCAACATTGACAGAATTGTTTCCTCTTTGTTCGCACCTTTTTTTATCCTTGCAAGTGTCACATCATCTCCGCTCTCAAATCCAATATAAACCATAGATAAACCTTTAGACGCTAAATCGGCTAATTCGTCGTCGCTTTTTCTTAAAATATCTCCCACATTTCCGTACAAAGACACTCTTTCCATGTTTGGATTGGAACTATAAATTTTCTCGATGGTCTCCGACAAAAGATTAAAGGGCATAACTAGGGCGTTGCCATCAGTAATAAAAGATCTTGTAAGACCTGACGATGAATTCTCTTCGATTATTTGAAAAATGTCCTTCTTGCTTCTCATACGAAACTTTTGGTTTGATTGTCTATACATGGCACAGTAAGTACAGTTGTTATGAGAGCATCCTATCGTTGCTTGAACCAATAGACTATTCGCCTCACTAGGAGGTCTAAACATCGGTTGTTCAAATTCAATCATCGTATTTACACACACTCACTTTTACATACAGAGATACTTATATATAATAACATTCGGGATGGGTAAACTTAAAGATTTAATAGATACGTACAAACTCGAAGACCACGAGTCAGCCGCTGTTCCATATATTGTTGGAATATTTTTATTCATTTTTTTTGTGGTTGGATGGGCTGCATTAAGCTACTTATTGTTTTAACCAATCAACTAAAGCATCTACTATATTGTTTGCATCAATTTCATTACCTGTGTTGTCTAGTAGTTTATTTGTGGATTGATTATGAGTTAAAACGAACAATTGTTTAAAATTTCTTTTGTTATTGGTAAAAACACTTCCGAGTATCACATATTCATAATCTTTTTCATAAATAAATATTCCTTTATTCGTGGGGTCACCATTTTTGTTCATATATACAAACAGTGCCTCTTTCCCAGTTGTTTGCATATCCAAAGCATGGCGTAATGCAACTGCGCTATGCTTTTCAATATTTAGACCACGTTCTTGAAAATAATTTTTTAAACTATCGATAAAATCAGCCATTTTTTAACGAACAATATCTATACTGCTATAGTATATATTACTGCATGGTTTTAGATACAAGATTACCTTTAAGTTTTATAACAAATGTTTCCACAGTCAAAAGAGATTCTAATCAGTTAAGCACTATTAAGCTTAGGGTTGTTTGCAAAGATGGCTTTCTTTACTTAACCAGGAGAAACAAAAGTTCTTCTTGGTATAAGAATCTACTTAAAAATCAATACGTGGAAGTTGAGATTGAGAATGGCTTATTACAATGTGAGGCATCCGAAGTTGTTAACAAAGAGGAGAGAGTTGAAATCTCTCGAATTAAATTCAACGATGAGAAGAAATATGAGGATAGATACGGTTTTAAATTAACAATCAAGAATAAAATAAAAAAGAAAGCCTAGACAGTATTTAAAAAAATCTAATATGGTCTACGGCTCTGGTCCAAAATTTAAATGTCCACTTTTTATAACTTTTGTATTGCTATTGAGCCTACTCACTTCAAATGAAAGGGTCGGAACCTTATCATCTTTTAGCCAACCTCGAACGGTGAGGTCGTCTTCTGGCCATACGGGGCTAGAGAATCTAAGATTTACATCTTTGATTTCTCCAGGCAATCCTTTGAGATAGTTATCGGTTATCTGCTCGATTACCATTGCCATAGTACACAATCCATGCACGATTATACCTTCCAGACCAGCTTTTTTTGCATATTCTGAATCGATATGTATTTTGTTGCGGTCTCCTGAAGCCTCCGCATATTTATAAGTTATGCCATCAGGAATATGAAAATTTTTATCTAATACAAATTTTTTCTCTTCAACCTCAGTTTGAGGTTTTGGTTTTGATTCTTTTTTAGAAGTATTTTTCTGCAATTTAGAATCCTCTGCTCGAATAAACAAAGTCCAATAGGATAGCCCTACTTCCTTTGAATCACTGTCTTCATGGATAGATTTTAAAAAAATAATATAATGTCTACCCTTGTTCTGGACATCTTCAATTAACGAATGAGTGGTGATTTCTTCTCCACACTTTAAGAGTCTTTTAAAAATCATTTTTTGTTCTCCGTGGACAAGCATCAAGACGTTTTTTTCAGCTTCTTCTTTTGAACCGTGTAACTTTTCCAGTTCCCAGAGTTCTTGTATATGTGCTATTTCTAGAGCCACATTAAACATTGGTGGGGCATATTTAGATTGTAAATAGAATGGATTAACAGAATTTATTGCTTCAAGATAGTTTTTTACGGATTCCTCATCAATCGTAACAGTTTTTTTCTGAGTTTTATATCCTATAACGTCAGTATTTATTCCCAATGTAACTACTTCCTATATGAAAATCTAATTATATCCTAAAGTATCAACGATATCATTAATGCGCTTTTTTCTATCTTTTGCATTCGTCAAGGTTCTACCAAGGACGATAAAGTCAGCACCTCTACGTATAGCTTCTTTGGGCGATACCACTCTTCTTTGATCATCATTATCTGATTCTAGCCTTACCCCGGGGACCAAAATCTTTACCGCATCAGAGAAATTGTTTCTTATTAGCTCTATCTCATCACCAGAACAAACAATTCCATCCACTCCGGCTTTGATTGATTGTTCAGCAAGTCTTAATACATTGTCCGCAACATTGCCATTGAGACCAACGGAGTTCAATTCAGAATCATCAAAGCTTGTTAGTACGGTAACACCAAAAATTTCTGGTCTATCTTGATTTTTTTCTTCCTCAATTTTTTTCAACTCATTCAGAACGGTACTAATTGTTCTAGGTCCCACTAAAGAATGTATAGTAAATATTTTTGTATTTATATCAAAAAGGAAACCCAATGAGTTCGTAATTGTTGTAGGAATATCGAAAAATTTAAAATCAAACATAACCGAAAGATCTCTTTCCTTTAAGAGATTTATCAACTCCAATGAATTAGGCAAGAAAGCTACTGGACCGATTTTGACAAAATTCAGAGGTGGGACAAGTTCATCAAGAAGCAATTTAATCTCTTCTAGGTCAGGTGTGTCCAGGGCTAGAATTAAGTTATCAAGGCGCTTCATTTATCTTCTCTTTAATTATTTTGTAATCATTTCTTTTTATTTCTTCACCGACTCCCATGAATCTATCTTTAAATTCTATTGCATTATTTGCAAGTGACTTGGGTCCAACCACAACTTGGTATGGTATCCCTAGAAGTTCTGCGTCCTTAAATTTGACTCCTGGACTCTCAAGTCTATCATCAATTGCGACATCGATTTTCGCATCAAGAAGGAAATCGTATATTTCTTCGCTAAGCCCTACAACATCATCATTTCTTAAATCGGTCGCTATGACAACAACTTGAAAAGGAGCTATTGAAGCAGGGAATTTGATTCCACTGTCGTCATTATTTTGTTCCACTGCGGCGGCCATTACCCTTCCTACACCTATACCGTAGCATCCCATAAAAAAATATTTTTCTTTACCATCCTTATCAACAAACGTAGCATTCATAGACTCACTATATT
>PVBE010388573.1_pt1 | contig 11686 bp, 1 predicted proteins | sample 1631181 | NCBI WGS metagenome assembly PVBE01 (sample SAMN08397723, study PRJNA350692) | Marine metagenome, whole genome shotgun sequencing project. | isolation source: water | place: Pacific Ocean | collected 2012-04 | reverse complement strand
TAGTAGTAGTAGTAGTAGTAGTAGTAGTAGTAGTAGTAGTAGTAGTAGTAGTAGTAGTAGTAGTAGTAGTAGTAGTAGTAGTAGTAGTAGTAGTAGTAGTAGTAGTAGTAGTAGTAGTAGGATAGGTCCTACCGGATAGGTCGGATAACAGGGTTTTCGAGGGGCATACACATACTACGTTGCACTCTCCATTGCATACACTTGCGCGCACTACCTGGCCCAAATTATCCCATTCTTTCTGTCAGGCCCGGCGCGCGGCAATGGACGCGCTAAATGCCTCCGCGAGGTTTTGCTTTGCTACAGAGCAACATGACGTGGCCCCTGCTACAGGACCAGACTCCAGTAGTCTCGGCGGCAATCTTGTTGCTTTCCTTCTTCTGTGTAGTGCCCATGCTACAGAGCAGGCTTACAAGAGCGGCGGGGCATTGGCTACAGCACAAAGCTTGCTACAGAGCAGCGCGACGTGGCCCCTGCTACAGGACCAGGCCACAGTAGTCTCGGCGGCAATCTTGTTGCTTTTCTTATTCTGCGTAGTGGCCATGCTACAGAGCAGGCCGACAAGAGCGGCGGGGCATTGGCTACAGCACAAGGAACGCACGACTGAGCCGAGAAACTCCAGATTGCTGTCAAGGACAAGCACCTCTGCGGCAGAGCTCTTTTACCTACGTCATACTCGCTCGTGCGCAGCGACAGCAACGGGAAACAAAGGCGGCCATCTTCATCAAAGCGCCGCTCTCAAAACATCTGGCGCTGATTACATAGCCAGACAACTACAGAGTATTTGCCGAAACTGTTGCATAACAGTTTTCAATCCACTAGCGAGACTGCTTCAGAGCATCTGGCAAATAGGAGAATACTTCATTCAGACCGCGATCAGGCTGATGATGCTGTTCCAGACTATCTGGCGAAACTGTTGCATAGCAGTTTTCGCTCCACTAGCGAGACTGCTTCAAACCGCGATCAAACTCATGATTCTGTTCCTTGCAATGCTACAGAGCTACCTGGAGATTGCCCTCACATGGCTTACGCCACTTGAGGTAGCAGCATGCTTTCACTTGGTCAATGCGTGCATACACCAAAATGTCCACACAGTGCAGGAGATGTCTGCTGTTGCAGTTGCTCTGGCCACTCTTCTCCTTGCCTTGATGAATTGGCACGTCCCACGAATAACCAAATGGCAACCACTTATATGTCGCGTCCTGACCGCTATGTGTATGTATGCCCTCCGCAAGGATACGGCGTGCACAGGCGCGGCGCTGCTACTGCCGACCTTTGGAAAAAGATCACAGCCAAAAGGGAGCACCGCCAGGGAGCGATCCACCACAGCGAATCATGCTACAGAGCTGACAGAGGCCGCTGCAATGCCGCCCATCACACAGCAGGGCGACGACCAAGGACACGCTGCTACAGAGCACGTGCTGCCACACTTGAGCACCAACACTCCTAGCACTCAAGAGCAGATGAACTCACTGGACGACGTAATCTCCATCATCGGACCACTTGCAGGAGAAGGAGAGCGCTACCGAGCGCTACAGCATGACGCGGAAAACCTGCGCAACGCAAAGCAAGATGAGATCCGAAAGTTGTGTAAATCGTGGGGCGTAATGCTTACGCACAAGAATCAGCAAGGCAAGTATCCAAGACGATTGGATGCAGACCTGAAGCGGGACATCGAGGTGAAAATGATCCAGCGCGCAAGAGAGCTTCAAAAGCAATTGGAAACCGCGACGCCCAGCATTGCTACAGAGCATCTGGGAGCAGACTTTCCTTTTGAAGATGCGGTGCTTGAGCTGCTCCAGCGCTTTAAAGACGGGAGCAAAGCTGCGGACATTATGGCAAGAATTGTTGATCACGCGTGTCGCTCCCCTAACTCCATCAGTCACCGAGTCGCTGCGATGTGCCGAGAGGCACATTGGCATACTTCCACAGATCTCTGCAACGACCAGCCTATTGACGCTTGCGGGTACATTGCTGCAGACGCCGTGTGTCGCTTGCGTGAAGCAGCCCTCAGAGAAGGAGGGGGCTGGCATCACATTTTACTGCCAGATTATGCGCAGCTCCATTGTATCCACCGTGGCAACGAAGTCCTGCGTAGGACAGATGACGATCGCACTCTGGATTCCGACCAAGTCAACAGTCTTGTTCGCCACTACTCGCATCTTCACGAAAGGCGAGGAGCCGCAGAGGAGTGGTGGGGTGGTGCTGTCGGCCTTGATCACTTTCTCATAGGCCTGTCCACCTTTGCGGAAGAACTCTCCACAACCACTTCAGACAAGCAACACCAATGGCGAGCCTGGGTGGTGAATACGCAGACCTCCGCACAGCCTGGAAGTCATTGGTTCGTAGTGGTTGTGGCCGCAAAGACGCAGCTGCCACAGAGCGCTGCTGAACATCCCACGGGCGCTTCAAGCTCACATTCACTCGACACAGTCGGCCAACTCCTCGAGAGCATCGGCCCAAACGAACAGCAACCGACGCACACCCAACTGCTACAGAGCAACGGGATACCCGCCGATCCAAACGCGAACAACTATCCGAATCTCTTTCACTCGCCAGACAGCGCTCTATCAAAGGCTTTGCTCTGGGCGCAAGCAAATGCTAGGGAGCCAAAAGTAGCATCTTGGCTGCATGCGTGTAGGCAATGGGACTCCGCAGTGGCGACCAACGAGCACTGTTCTCGAAACAAACGTCGGATGCTGTGCAAAGACCACGACATCCCATTTACCAGGGACCTCAAGTCCTCTACAGACATGGAGTACATCCGACGACAACTCAGTAACCGCATAGAGCAGCTTCTGCTGCAGAGCGAGGCTTCCACCAAGAAGCGAGCAGCTCCTCCGGATGCCACACTTCACCCGCCGCGCAAGAAAGTCAACCTCAGTAATTATTTTAAACCCATGGCCCCTGGCGCTTCACTTCCAGTGGTAGAGGATCGCGACATCCCTGACGTCGCTACCGATGTAAGATCCACCTACCTTCGCTTCCACGTGAACCGGAACAACCACGCGGAGAACAAGGATTTCCATATCCTAAAAAACATACTGTCTGAGCTTCGCGGTTACGTGGGCCGACGGCGATTGCTGCAACTGCTCAAAGATCCCCCGAAGACTCCGAAAACGGTGCGACAGCATTTCCTCCACTTGGAACTTTTCTGGCCCTCGTTCCCCCGCTCTTGTGCAGAAGCCCGAAAGCTCCGCCGACATATAAGGCCGTCGCAGACATGGTCACTCTACTATGCTAGGCTTTGCGTTCTCGCACAAGCGCGGCGATGGCTCTCTGCTACAGAGCGATTGGATGCCATTGAAGATGCGCCACTTACGCCTAAGACAACTTACCAACTGGCCGTCGCCATCAAGCACCCGACAACCAGAGACTATGCACCATTTGGGCGCGACTTCGAAGACCTTGATGCCTACAGCCCAATCATTACACGACTCCTCATCTACGCTGAGATCCACAACTACGAGGACCACACTTACGGAACGTTCCGCGCGCCGCGCGAAGAGTTGCCCTACACGTACAGGCAGCTGCAGGACTACATCCTTGAGCGACGGCGGCTGCAGCACCTGAGCACCACAGTAGCGGACTCTTCCCGACAGCTTGTACAAACTGCTGCAGATCTGGCGGTCAAGCTATGCAAGTTCGCGTCGACGTTCATCGCGCTTCGCTATCTCATTATGTTTGCGTTACCGCCGAAGAAACGAGCAGACGCGGTAGAAGTCGCACCGTCGACCATGGACAATCGGAGCGCTAGTCGAGGCGATGCTACAGAGCACGTGACCCTGAGCCCAGGCACAGCAAAAGCGATGGCAAACAGCTTCTTCAAGTTTGTGGAGCAGGAGCATCTCCAGCAACATCTGAGTCCCATGAGTGCTGGTCAAATTCTAGTGCTATGCATCTTCCACAGCAGACTATCTTGGCAGAAAGGAAAGCCTTTGGTATTACACGACCGCGATCAGTATTGGATACCGAAGCCTACATACACTCCAGCATCGCAAGTGCAGGCGCCTTCGCCGCCACACTTCGTAGAGCGAATACGTAGCACTGCTACAGAGCATGTTCCGGCAGAGCATGTTCCGCCAGAGATGCAGCCACCACGCACTTGCTGCCTTTGTGGCAAGGGATTCGTTGATGCACCAACACTGTGGAAGCACTGCGACATGGAACACCACAGTTGGGCCGAGGCAGTGAAGCGCATACTCTGGGAAGCTGAGCAACTAGAGGCAATTCCTTTACTCCCGCCTGACAAGCGTCGGATTATTCAGAACTTCACTAACGCTCTTACATTCTCGAAGCCGGCGGAAGGTCACTTTGGGCGCGACAAAGCGTGCATGAGGCAATTGGTGGGGTGCGCAACGTGCGCGAAAGTCTCGTGGATAGACAGGTGCTTCCCATGCCATCTCTTCCAAGACTGCCCAGATGCATTGCGACAGCGAGAGGAGAATGATGCCGATGATGCTGAAACCGGAGCTGCAACGGATGAGTCTAGCGACGAAGAGGCGCCTGCTACAGAGCAGCGCCGGGGAAGACTGCTTAAGGACGAAGATGGCTACTATGTGATGGACGCCCACGCGATAAACGAGCTACTCGACGTGAGCAAATACATCGAAGCCTGGCCGCAGATCCCCAAAGAGGAGCTACACGCATCCTCCGTGCAACACCCCAGCCACCCAGAGTACCGATGGCTGCTCAACACGCGAAGGGTACCCGTACAGGCGCCATCTTCCGGTTCCGCTGCTACAGAGCGCGCCCTGCCGAAATGCGCTGGCGTGGGTATCAAGGACCGGCCCCTATGGCTATGCAAATCGTGTACATGGGCCCTTTGCAGACCCGAGCCCCTCATGCCATTCTTTGCTTTAGCTAACTGGAACTGGGGCGGCCGATTGCACCCTCTGTACTACAACCTCAGCATCGCTACAAAAGCTCTGCTCGGATTAGCTATAATGATCTGCAGACTTATAGTTCTGCGCCATAGCGAGCACCCAGAAGACCAAGAGAAAGGTTTCGTGGGCAATACCATCCTATTGACACAGCCGCGTCCAGAGGAAATCATGCAGACGCTCCCCCCAGCCGACGCTGAAGTGTCTAAATACTTGTCAGTCTGCTTTAACAATCAAAGTATGACGACAGCAGATCTAGGCAAACACAAGGCCTTGGAGATAGATCCTGAAGAATACTTTAGATGCAGCGAGCTTCGCAAAAAGGTCTGCCCCGTATTTGCAGAGGTGAAGCTCGACGAACAGCAACTTCGGACACAGTGGCCTGAGCGAGCGGTGCCGACAGCCATCCTACGAGGCGCTCAAGCCATGGACACGTTAGAAACCTTCAAGCCCACTCTCGATGGGCCGGCAACCATGAGAGCACCTACGTGCAACTTGCCTTCCAACGACAAGGACTCGCGACAAGTGATCGACGACAACGACGACGATGGCCCCGATGCTACAGAGCACGGCACTGGCGATGCTACAGAGCACGACGCTGGCGATGCTACAGAGCACGCGAATGCATCGACGTTGCCCCTCGACCTGCCGGCGGAGTTCTTGATTGGAATGCCTGAAGACGACACCCATGATCCAATCAATCTCATGATCGTCTTTCAGAAGAACTTGGAACTGGTACAAGAAGCGGGTAAACGCATCTATACTTTGGAGCAGCGACGCGTGCAAGCAACAGGGAGCAAAGAACTGGGCGAAGCTGCCGATGCGGCCGCCATTCTGGCAGCTGAGAAGACTAAGCATAGCGCAGCATTGGTAGACTTGCGGAGACTAGCTAACAAGATGGGGAGGGAGTACCAGCAACAAATGACAGACGCGCTTGCCACTGCCCGCATGGATGGTGCGCAGGCTAACACTCCGAGGACATTGCACATCAGATCTGGGAAGCCAGTGAACATATTCGAGGCGCAGGCGTGGTCAGCAGCCTTCGTGGAATTCTTCTACGGGGACTGCGCGCCGAATCTAGACAGGCCGCGAAGAGTTGGAGTGCGAGAGCTCTTTCACTACTTGGCCAGCCGCGAAGAATTAGAATACAGCCTCGAAGCGGACAAAGATGATCCATTGATTCCGGGGGGTTGCTACAGAGCACCTCCGCAATCCCGGTGGAATTCTCCAGAGTTCATGGCCGTCTTCGCGGATGTGGTTCGGAAGCTGCGCATTCTACAGACCACAAAGCACATGTGGAAGGACAGTGCACCTAAATGGCGGATAGACATACAAGCGATATGTGATGCAAAAGTGGAACACTTCGAGCAGTTGTCGGCCATCCTTGCGCGCCACGGCCAACAGAGCATGCCTGAGATGATGCGAGCAGCCGCCGAACACAATTTGCTTCCATTGTTCAAAGCACTGCAGTACGTCTCCTTCCAGACTGCAAACATTCCACTGACGCAGGGCTACAAAATGAGCCTCAGACAGCTGGGCTTTGCGCTCAACGTATACGATGGCCCGCTGACCGTCTTTCTCACTACCAACTTCGCAGACATGTATTCGCCGATATCAGTGATCCTTATGAATGGAGCTGGCGAGCCTCTTGGCAAGCGCGACTTCAATCTGCTAGACAACGAGCCATGCATGCCGACGCTGCAGGCTATGCATCGCGCATCAGCCAAGCACCCAATGCTACAAGTGGAGGCGTTCCTTCTACTGGACGAATTGGTGCACGCCGATTTGTGTTGCATGTCCGCCTTTATAGGCGTGAGGGCATATGGCGACACTGCCAAGCAACCCTTTCGAGAAGACGACTTCGCAACCGACGGCCAGCATGGTATAGCCCAGTTCCCACGGTCCGCATTGAAGCCGTTGGAAGCCCAGGGGCGTGGCTTCACGCATGGTCATAAGAAAATTATTTCCGTGCCTCGAACGACAGCTGCGCGACTCAAACACATCTTCACGAAGGCCGCTGCTACAGAGCACGAAGAAGAGGAGCTCCGCAGATGGTGCCAGCAAGCGCGGGAGGCAGTGCTGCAAGCCGCCTGTACTTTGCAATACGATTCTGCTGTGCACTCAGGCACCCAACTTGGAGTCGCATTACGGCCGGAACCTTTTTCAAGCCGGCAGCAGCAGCGTAGCAAGTTCGATGGGCAAGTGGAGGAGGCTGACGATAGCGCACCCAGGCGACACCTCATTCCAGTCACCGACCGAGAGCTCAACGGCCACTTGAAGAGGGAAGAAGAGAGTAGCATAGCAGAGTCAAGACCAATGCGTCATCCCTACAAGGAACTGCCCCTGACTGGTGCCATTCAAAGCATGATGCCGATGTATCGCCGCTCCGACAGCTTTGGTCACATCGAGATACCAGACGAATTCGGCTACTATCCGGGAGCTGCTACAGAGCGCCCTGAGAACGGTGGATGGCTTCCGTATGCCAAGGAGTACGCTGTTGGGCCAGACGGGGAAGTGACAGGCTTCCACATGCCGAATGGTGAGCTCGCATCAGCAGAACAGATCAAAGACGATTGCGAGGCATGGAAAACAAGCTTTGCGCGAGACCAGCGGGCCAGCTTCATCCAGAACCACGACCACGACTGCACAGGCACATGCATCAAATACCAGCAAAAGAAGAGTGCTACAGAGCTTCCTCAGCGCGCTGGCCAAAAGATTGCTGGGCCTGGCGTTCCCAAGTGCCGCTTCAGATTCTTCCGCCATGTTGCCCTACGCGTACTTGGGATTATCAAATATGTAATCAGGCGCGGGAAAGAGCTAGTCGAGAAGGCCTTCATCGCAACTGGCAACGAAGAAAACGAGTTTGGCAAAGCCATGGTACCACGACAGTCACCCTTCAGGTCTTCCTCTATGGACGTGCTGCAATCAACGATCCGCTGTAACGCCGACTATCAATACCAAAGACGAGCAGTGCCAGACCTCCAGGTCACAGAGCAGGAGCCTTCTGCCAAAGAGAGCCACAACTTCACCGCATCCTTCTTGTGCGGCTGCGGCGTGTTCAAGCGCAGCATGGGCAAGCTCATCATGACAACTCTTGCAACAGCGATGCGAGCAGCCAACGTTGCAGACTTCTACATGACGAAGTATCTGTCCAAGGCTCAAGAGGCGCTTGGTCCGGTCATGCAGCCTTTCATCGCAGGTATGCGCCGCAGCGCTACCGCAGAGAGTGCACCGGAAGCTGCGGAGACCACTCTCATCGAACGCGCCCGGCAAAGAATACGCCGGTTCATCTTCTGCGCGAATCGCACGATGTGGTTTTCTGCCTGCGAGCTCGGCGTCTTTCTCACAACCGGCGACAGTTGCGTCAGAACAGAAAAAACAACCAAGGTCTTCTCTGGCAAAGGCGTCGCGATGATGCACGAGTGCAAACGGCTACTGAACCATAGCACTGCTGCAGAAGGACTCCTGCTTGCTCGTAACAGCACGGAGCGCAGAGAAGCGTCGTCTATGGATGCATTCCTTGTAGCACAGCCTGGAGACACCAGAACCGACGAAGATAGTGATGCTACAGAGCACGCTGGCAGTGACGCTACACTCGATGAAGATCGCGATGCCGCAGAGCGCGCGCGTGGAGACCCCGATGCCGATGACCCGCTGGATGAAGATAGCGGTGCTACAGAGCGCGCGCATGGAGACCCTTCCGGCGCTACCACAGAACCACCCACAAAGAAGCAACGAAAACGATCCGCCGTCGCGAGCGATGAGCAGACAGGCGATGCCACAGAGCGCGCCGATTACATGGAAGACGACTGCGACGAAGCTCTTCCTGCAGTTATAACAAGCCCGGACGCAGCCACTGCCATTACAGACGCTACAGGGAAGAAGCAAATGTTCGCAAAGAGTTTGGCGCATCGAGATGACTGGCTGCATCGTGGCATCATGCTTCGCGACATGGATTACTACCACTATGCACGCTACGTCGCAAGAGAGGAAATGCCAAGATCAAGAAGTGCGCAAAGCTACCAAAAGCGGCATGGCGTCTATTACCTCTTTGATGCACACTACTCCCTTGCAAAGAGCTATGTCCAAATACTACGAAAGCAAGCAAAGACAGTGCAAAACGTCGGGCCGCAATGCAAGCGCTCAGATGTTAATGGCGGCGAGGACAACGCCGTGTATAAAGCATACTTCCATTCCTGCGTGCATTGCCCGGGACCCCAGCGGTGTGCGGACCCTTTGATGTACCAGCAGTTGCTTTATCCGCGAATAGACGACATCGATAAATATTTGGCGACGCTACAGAGCACGCCTTGCACGAAACGGGTGCAAACGCGATTCGCTCCAGCATGGAAAGCTCGCCGCTACGAGCTCGAGGTCCTCGCCGACCGAGCTGCAGAGAAGCACAACAGAGCCATGCGTAGCGGTGTGATTCACGACACGACTTCCTTCAAAGGTGTACGCATCCCCAGAAAAACCAATGCTCCAGACGCTGCTACAGAGCACGCCTTCGAACTCAAACTGCAACAAGTGCTCATACAGCAGACAGTTCTTCGCGCGATGAGTCGCGGCACTTGTCTGGAACGCGTGATGCAGAAGCTCATGGAGTATCTGGCTTGCCCCATGCCATGGCACCCCGACCAACCACATCTGGCCGAATGGCAAGCTTTTTCTACTCGAGAGATTCTCTTCAACCTAGACCAGTCGGTGGAAGCTCGCAACATGGCCCAGAAGCAGGCAGCCAAGCACAAGAGTCTGCTTACAAAAGATGGCGAGGAGGATGATGGCGAGGGGAATGCGTCCAAACCTAAAATCATCATTGAAGATCTCGGAGGCGTGCCTCCTGACCTTGATGACGAAACGTATGCAGAGGATGCACCTCATGCCAAACACGAGCTCCAAATGCCCACATCTATCATCGCGCGGTTGCTGGCAAGGACGGCCGAGCGTGATACTGCTGGCCACGTCGGCCGCCCGAAGGACATGCACAAAGAGATGCAACGTGTCGCCGCCATCTTTGGCACCGAACTTGACGACATCATTCAACCGTTCCACGTGGAACATCACGACAACCGAGCAATGGGCACCGCAATCCACGAAGCATTGCAACATCAAAAGACAACGGCCCAGACCTTGCGACAGCAGCAAGATACAGAAGTGGCAACCGAGCAGAACGAAGCACATGCCGAAGTCCATCTGCTTACTCAGGAGGCGGCAGAATTGCTACAGAGCCTTCCCACAGACCTCGCTGCATCAGGACCAGTGGCTTTTGCGAAACATCTTGTAGAAGCAGCCACACTTAACCAAGACCAGCGGGCACCAGTGGCGCTCATAGCAAAAGACATGCAGATTGCCTGGGAGAAACAAGGCAAACCGCAGCATATGAAACCTCACGGTAAGATTCTGCGGATGCTCTTGCTCGGTGGAGGCGGCTGCGGCAAATCACGCATTGTGAATTTAGTTCTCACAGCGTTGTTTCTCCAATTCTGGGGCCCCCGCGGCTGCGTGAAGGCGGCGCCATCAAACAAAGCCGCCAGGGGAATCCTAGGCAGGACGTTACACGTTGTGGCCAAGCTCGGAGGTGGCTCGCTAACCATGTTGAACTTGCGGTGCAACGCTGCAGCCCAGAGCGCGCTCGCATACCTCTGGGTATCATGCGGAGCCTTCATCATTGATGAAGCAGCCCAAGGAGCAGCCGCATTGTATCACGCAGTCGCCCTGCGCAGTTGCTATGGGCGCGCATCTGCTCACGGAGTGGAGGCATCGGACTACGCGGAACCGTCTCAGACCTTCGGAGCCATGCCAGTAGTCGTTGAATGCGGCGACGAACTACAGCTTCCGCCAGTGCCCGCGTCCGCTAGCTTATTTGCGGAGCAGAGCCGAGCTGCTACAGAGCATTTGGCGGGAGTAGAGATCTTCAAGCAAAAGGACTACGTCTATCGACTCAGCACAATGAAACGATTCACCGATGCAACGCTCATATCTATACTCACCAAGATGCGCCGCAGCGGTGGTTGCAAGCTCACGACACAAGAATGGAAGGCATTGCGCGACACAGATATTAGTGCAGCGTCTGCTACAGAGCAACGCGAACGGCTGCGAGGAACCGAGCTCTGGTATCAGGCTGCGCCAACGTGGGCCACCGTATCCATGGCTCAAGGCATCCGCTCGCGACTCTCCGCAGTACAGGCGGCTGCGACGCTCTTCATCGTGCCTGCCCAGGATTATGTGCTCAATCGCCCACAGAATTCCAGGCTCACAGACGCGTATCTCGCCGAGCAGATAGCCAGTGTTCCCAACATGAACAACACCGGCAGGTTGCCCAGTATTGGGATGGTGCACCTTGGGATGATCATACGTCTGACCAATACAGTGGAGGCGCCAGAAGCAGTCACGGACAGCACAGGCGAAGTAGTTGGTATCGATCCTCATCCGGACGAGCCTGGTGCTGCTACAGAGCACGCGTCTCCCATCGAAGGTATCAGAATTCTACGCAGGTTGCCCACTGTGACAGTGAAGCTTCACAATGTCAGCACCAAGCTTTTGCCCGCAATGCCTTGCACACTTCATGCCGTCGACGGGGCTTGTCGAGACTGCGAGAGCTGCGACTTCCGCGCAGGATGTGTAGCAGTCGAGCCGCAGCTCTCACGCCGCAGCTTCCCTGTAGAAGTCCAAGATCCAGGTTCGGACGCGTGGTACACACTACAAGTCCAGAGACGACAGCTACCGATGACGATCAAAACAGCAAGCACCCTCAATACGCTGCAAGGCGTGACGGCTGTTCCTGGCCTCATTTTTCGTTGGTAATT
>PVBE010099366.1_pt1 | contig 11686 bp, 9 predicted proteins | sample 1631181 | NCBI WGS metagenome assembly PVBE01 (sample SAMN08397723, study PRJNA350692) | Marine metagenome, whole genome shotgun sequencing project. | isolation source: water | place: Pacific Ocean | collected 2012-04 | reverse complement strand
TGGAAAAAGAAGACTCTGCAATCTACAGCGATTTACTCAAAATCATGGAAGAATCCCAATTAGATTTTACGGAAACATTCGTCACGTTAGCTGATGGACTCGAGCAATCTGAGACGGATCCAGACTTTTCCAAGATTGTCAGCTTGAGTGATTGGATTGAGCAATGGTCTCAACGATTAACTCGAGAGCCTGGTTCTTTAGCTGATGTTGCAAAACGGATGCAAGCTGTAAACCCGGTTATTATCCCGAGAAATTTGAAAGTTGAAGAAGCCCTTGTCGCGGCAGAGTCAGGAGACCTTGAGCCAACGCATCGTCTGCTTGATGTACTCAAATCACCTTTTTCAAAAACAAAAGAAAACGAGCCGTATCAAAAAGGGGCGTTACCTGGAAGCCAGCCATACTGTACGTTTTGTGGAACGTAGCAGTTTAACATTCTCTTGTTATCGCTAGAAAATTCTAATTAGGCTTTATTGAGTCATCCAAATCAGTTCTTTGGGTAGGTGTATGTTTCCAAAAAAGTTTTATGGGCTTGTGTTCTCTTTTGTGATGTCTGTTCTGATGTCTGCCCTTATGTCACTGGTGATAACGCTTCTTCATGTTGGTATCAGGCCCGGAGTCGTTATCGATTGGCTCAAGGCATGGGGCCTTTCATGGGTTATTGCTTGGCCAACAATCTTGATTGTATCTCCACTTGTGAACAGAATCGTTGCGCTTTTGGTCAGGATGTCGGAAGAGGAGTGAGTGCTACACTCCGAAGTGGAGAAACAAATTTGTTATGCTGACTTCATGTCATCTCTGTGTCGGTGACGAACAATTTCTCCTTCCACCATGTAAATAACATCTTCTGCAATATTTGTCGCCATATCTGCTATACGCTCAAGGTGTTTTGATACAGAGTTAATTTGAAGCAAGCTTTCGACTTTTTCTGGATTTTTTCTAATCCGCTGCATGACTAATTCGCGTACTGCTTGTCGCCCTGCGTCAACTACATCATCTTCTCTTCGTACCTGTCTGGCCAAATCTGGATCGGCCTTAACCACAGCATCGAGACTGTTTTTAACCATCTCTTCGGCTTGCTTGGCCATGATGGAAATTTCTTCCGGTAGTTTGAGTGGGCCTGTGGTTGTGAGTTGTGAGACAATTTTTGCGATGTTGCCCGCAAGATCTCCAATTCGTTCTAGATCATTGTTGATCTTTAGTACCGCAACAACAAATCGTAGATCAGCTGCAACAGGTTGATATAGTGCAAGGACCTTGAGGCATTCTTCTTCTAATTCGACCTCGAGACGGTCAATTTCGCTGTCATTTTCCAGGACTTTTTTTGCGAGTGCTACATCTTGTTTGAAAAGCGCAGTATTGGAAAGGCTGATAGCTTCTTCAACAATTGTTCCAAATCGGAGAATTGAATTCTTCAGTTGTGCAATCTGGTGTTCAATGTGACGTGTCATGACAGATTTCTATAGTCAGCTTGCGTTCTTGTTTCTGTAAATCATCCGAACCTACCAGTTACGTAGGATTCCGTTTCCTGTAATACAGGATTAGTGAAGATGTCTGACGTTGGACCGTACTCGATCAATCGTCCTAGATATAGAAAAGCGGTGTAGTCGCTGGTACGGCTGGCCTGCTGCATATTGTGTGTCACCATAAGGACCGAGTACTGCCCACGCAGTTCTTGAATGAGATCTTCAATTTTACCGGTTGCTATGGGGTCAAGTGCAGAGCATGGTTCATCAAGCAAAAGGACCTCTGGTTCAGCGGCTACTGCCCGAGCGATACAGAGACGTTGTTGTTGGCCTCCAGAGAGTTTCAGAGCACTATCGTTCAAGCAGTCTTTTACCTCGTCCCATAAGGCCGCACCACGAAGACTAATCTCACAAGCTTCCTCTAATACACTATGATTTTTTTCACCATCAATTCTTAGTGCATATACAACATTTTCAAAGATACTCATCGGAAAAGGATTTGGTTTTTGGAAAACCATTCCCATTCTCTTACGAAGATCAATGACATCCATACGAGAGTCATAGATCGAATCTTTATTTAAATGCATTTCACCTGTGACGTGGACATTCTGAATAAGATCGTTCATCCGATTGACACTTCTGAGGAGTGTTGATTTTCCACAGCCACTTGGCCCGACTAAGGTAGTAACCTGATTTCGCGGAACAGGCATGGAAATGTTGTGAATGACCTGTTTCGTTCCATACCAGAGATTGAAGTCATTGATTTTGAGCACCGGTGTTGCCTCAAAAACACTTTGATGAATCTCAGCGGGAACGTCATCTCCTCGAGCAACAGCTTGAAGACGGTCGGAAGAAACCCCCGACCGTTCGTCGCCCACAATGGATGGAGATATGTTTTCTTTTTGTACAGGCATTAGCTTATTTCACTTGAGACCAGTTGTAATTAAGTCTTCATCCAAATCTTTAGAAGTGTTGAGGTACGTAGCGTCTCTTTAGGTGTGATCGAATATAGATTGCAGTAATATTGAGTATTGCAATTAAGGCAACAAGTAATAATGTAATTGTGAAGACCATGGGTTTTGCTGCCTGGCTGTTTGGGCTTTGAAACCCAACATCGTATACCAAGTAAGCAAGGTGCATGAACTCTCGATCGGGATGAATGAATGGAAATGATGTGTCGATAGGAAGATCCAGCGCTACTTTTTTCACTCCCACAAGCATAAGTGGTGCGACTTCCCCCGCGGCACGGGCCATTGCTAAAATCAACCCGGTCATTATTCCTGGTAATGCTCTTGGCAAAACGATACGGCGAATAGTTTGCCACTTGCTAGCGCCGCACGCGTACGATCCTTCTCTCATTGAATTGGGTACAGCTGCCAAAGCCTCTTCTGTCGCTATGATGACGACCGGCAGTGTTAGTAAGGCTAGTGTCAGTGATGCCCATAAGAGACCGCCTGTGCCATATGTTGGCTGATTGTCTGCAAGCAAACTTGCTCTGAAAAATAATTCATCAATCCATCCACCTATGCCGTAACAGAAAAAACCGAGACCAAAAGCACCGTAAACAATACTTGGAACGCCAGCTAAGTTATTGATTGCAATTCTCACTGTAGCAGTAATTGGTCCATCGGCGGCATATTCACGTAGGTAGAGGGCTGCAAGAATGCCAAATGGTGCGACGAGTATTGCCATGAAGAAAGTCATGCTGACTGTTCCACAGATGGCAGGGAAAACGCCACCGGCACTATTTGCTTCGCGGGGATCATCAGAAAGAAACTCCCACCAACGTGCTCCATAAACACGAAATGATTCCCAAAATCCAATGTTGTTGGGCTGCCATGCTTGAACAATTTCTTGTATTGGCAGAGTGACAGAGATTCCTTCGGCAGTTTTGAATTCAAAATCCCACCCTTGATTAGCCTCTCGTAGTGAAGCTAACTTGCTATCAAGACTACTTGATAGCAAGGCAACTTCTTTTGAAATTTGTTTTTCTTTTTCTTTGGCCGCATCTACAAATGAGTTCTCCTCATTACCGTACTTAAGGCGGGCATCAAATACGGCAAGTCGTGCACGTCGGAGGCGTTGTTGTAGTTCACCTCGTTTGTGCCTGTCTAAATAGTTTGCGTCGCGGAATTGCTGGCGAACAGTTGGAGCGACTTCTTTGTATTTTGCCCATGCCATTTCCGGACCGTTGCTAACGGCAACACCATTTTTCAAGACACGGACAGGAAAGCCATGGAACCGACCACCTTCGATCCGTTCAACTACAGTTGCAACTGTGGGTTGCTGCGTAGAAGCAATATCATTTTCATCAATCCATCTATAGTGCGTGCCCGTTGTTTCAAAGTTAGCAATATGTACAAGGCGACGGTCAGTAGAGTCTTTATCATCCTGAAGGTTTGTATGCGTCTCGCGAGACGTTACTTCACCAAGACAGGTCTCACCATTGCGTAGCAGGATTTCATAGAGGGGACGGGGCCAAAAATAAAGAGAACCACGGACTGTAATGAACAACAAGAGTCCCACAATCATCATCACAGCGATTGCAAGAGCTCCCGACATTAACCAGGTCCATGGTTCACCATGTGCCATAAGTGCTGAAAATGGTGAGCGGATGTTGTGCCTCTGAAACCGACTAGAGTTCATGCACTCTCCTTCGGAATCTTTGTCGTACTAACTCAGCGACTGTGTTAATAAAAAATGTTAGACCAAACAAAAGCACTGCTGCTAAAAACAAGATACGATAATGAGCAGACCCCTGTGTTGTTTCTGGTAGTTCTGTTGCTATCGTGGCGGATAATGTCTGAAAACCGCTGAAAACATTCCAATCCATAAGTGGTGTATTTCCTGCCGCCATTAAGACAATCATTGTTTCCCCAATGGCTCTTCCGAAACCAATCATTACGGCTGAAAAGAGTCCACTTGCTGCGGTCGGTAGAATGATACGAACGGTTGTCTGCCACGGAGTTGCACCTGCACCGAGCGAACCGCTCCGAAGGTGATCAGGGACGCTAGACAAGGCATCGTCAGCAATTGTGAATATCAACGGTATGATCGCAAAACTCATACCAATAGCAACAACCATAGTATTGCGTTGCACATACGTGCCAAATATTCCGCTCCGAGTCTCCCATCGCAGGGCATCAAGAAACATTGCAGCGGCCGTTGAGGTTATGCCAGCAAGAAAAAATCCAAAAATAAAAAGAAGGAGTGCCATAAAGACAGTCTGCCAGTGTCTCCATTTGCTGCTTCGTTGGCGAATCCATGGATTTATAAAGCGACTGATTACAAGAGTCGCTACCATCGCTGAGAGAGGAAATAAAGCAAGAACCCAACCTCCCCAACTGCTTGCACCTCGACCATTCAGCCAAGCAAAAATGTCACCATCAAAAAGTAGTGACTCTGTCAGTCCTGCAGCTGACCACCCGAAAAAAATACCAAGAGGCAGTGCCGCGAAGAGCACGATAGGAAATCTCCAACTGGATACTCTGCCGCGTAAACCAAGTGGCCAGAATTGCCATAAAAAAGCACCGGTCAGGAGCGTGATTGGGACTGTAAAAAGACTTGTAATAAAAATCATTACTCCACGTTCAATAAGCGGTGCAAGAATGAGGCCAGCTATAAAACCAAGTACAACACTCGGGAGACTCGCCATCATCTCAATGATCGGTTTTATTTGAGACTTCCATGTTGGAGTCATAAACTGACTCGTATAGATTGCAGCAAAAATAGCAATTGGTGTAGCGAACAACATTGAGTAGATAGTCGCTTTGATCGTCCCGAACAAAAGCGGTACTAAGCTAAATTTTGGCTCGAAAGACTCGTGTCCTGTTGTTTCCCAAGCGTAGTCCTTACCCGGATAGTTTTCGTACCAAATTTTTCCAAAGAGTGTGCTGAATGAAACCTCTGGATAGCCGGGTTTAATATTCCAAGAAGTGAGATTTTTTCCATCATACGCAATAAGATTGTGTTCACGGGAACCAAGCAGCAGGACTTGTGTTTTTTGAGCTAGCGCTGACCTTTTTTTTGAACTAATCTCAGCAACTATTGAGTGATTCGTGGCTTGCAGGAGTCGAATAAAGCCGTCTGCATATGCGACGGCAAAAAGACGTGACCTTGGGGAAGCAGAAATAGCCAAAATTTCGTTACCTATTTTTTGTTTGTGATTTTCGTTTAATCGAGAGGCAAACGTGGCAGTGATTTTTGTTTTTAAACCATCCTTCGTTGTGACGCTGGTATCCCGAGAAGTGAATAGAATTCTTGTTGTGCCACTGTCGTCACCGAGCACAAAAGAAGATCCGCCGAAAAGCCGTGCGACGTGGGTAATTGTTTGATTTTTTTGAAGCAGTCGATGTTGCTCCATTAACACAGGCTGTGTTCCATCTCGAAAGAACAACCGCTTAAAGATGCCATCTCGACTAAACACAAAGAGTTGATCTCCAAGTCCAGAAACTCGAATAAAACGAAAGTCTGAGTGGCTTCGATCTTCCTTGATAGTTGTTTCTAAAGTTTGTGATGAACTTTCATCGGTAATAAGATTTTTTTGAAATGATCGTTTTTGAATTTGTATATTGCCTTGATCATCAAGTGCTGCAACACAGAAACCATTCGTAGTTATTGCTAAATCGATATCGATGATCGGTCTCGTTAGAGCTGCAGATCCAGGTTCATCTAATTCAGCCAGAAGCTCAATCTTTTTTGTCACATCGTTTGATGAACGAAGGTAAATCACATTATTGATAGTGAGTAGTTCACCAACGTTAAGAGAGATTGCCGCCAGTGGAATTTTTTCTTTAGGCACATACGAACTCGTAAGACCAAGTCGTCCAGTACAAATCGTGCCATCCTCAAAACCAAAAGCGGACTGTAGAGTGTCTCGGAGATGGCAAATAGAAGAAGCTTGTTGAAGCCCGCAGCTCTCTGTTGAACGTGTAAGAAGCCTGTTGCCAGTCTTTACTTCAACAACAGAAATTTCATCCGCGTCACAAAACCATGCAAGAGATCCAGAGTCATCGAGGCCAGAAGCAAGCAAGCGATCGTTTAGAAGATTAAATGGAATAGATTGTTCGAGTTCGGTGGTGGCAGGATAAAACAGTGGAAGTGCTACAACTAAAAGGAAAACACCAACAAGAAGAACTACAGCAATCGTTGCAAGGCCACCAAGCGTAATGACGAATTGCGCAAATTTATCACTGAGTGAAATTGTAGCGCGTGTCGCATTCCTTTTCTTACGCCCAGTGTATGTTGGTAGCTGATTCATGGACCACGGCTAATGAAATGAGTAACGCTAAATAGAACAACGCAGTCTATGAGTGACTGGGCGTTGAGAAATTCAAGAAACACACTTCTATCTACGACTGGTTTTAGTAGTCTGCTGACAGGCGGTCTACCGTTTTTATCTGGTACCGTCAGAAAGTGTGAATTCATTTACTTCACACCAATGCGACGTAAGTTTCTCTCAGATATTGTATGAGTTATTGGGAGATAGCCGACTTTCAGTACGTCAGCCTGACCAGTTGCACTTAGAACGTATTTCAAGAATTCGCGGCGAAGTGGTTCGAGTTCACTTCCGGGTTTGTAGTTCATGCTTAGATAAAGAAAGTGAACAAGAGGATATTCTCCAGAGTAAGCATTCTTTGCATTCGGAGAAATCCGCTTGCCACTTTTGGTTGAGCTCAGTGGGAGCGCTCTGACATCAGCTGTTTTATAGCCATATCCACTATAACCAATCCCATAACGATCATTCGCAATTGCTTGAACGACAGACGAACTACCTGGTTGTTCCTGAACGTTTGACTTAAAGTCACCTTTAAAAAGAGCATGCTCTTTGAAATATCCATATGTACCGCTTGCAGAATTCCGGCCATACAGTCGTATTGGTTGGTCTTGCCAGTCGCCAGTAAGCCCCAACTGCCCCCATGTAACAACTTGCTTTTTCATGCCGCCGTTACGGTTTTTTGAGAAAATTGCATCTACCTGTTGTAATGAAAGACCGTTAATCGGGTTGTCTTTATGGACGTACACCGTGAGCATATCTATGGCTGTTGGAATCAAAGTTGGTGCATAACCAAAATGATCTTTGAAGGAATCAATTTCACGTGCTTTCCAAGGCCGACTCATCGGGCCAAAAGTGCTTGTACCTTCCATAAGGGCCGGGGGTGCTGAAGAAGAGCCTTTGCCCTCGATGCCCTCACGAACACTTGGATAAAATTTTTTAAAACCCTCTGTCCACAAGGCAACCAGATTGTTCATCGTATCAGAGCCGATGTACTTAAGAGAACCGGCTACTTCACCATTAGCTGACTGATAAGGCTGTAACTCAGGGTCAATTTCTTGAGTAAGTGGTTTCGAGAAAACAACAGATTGAAGGCTTCCCTCAGGGAAGATAATTAAAAGGAAATACAGAAGGGTGTGGAGGTGTCTTTTACGAGCAAGAAAGTCCATATAGCCAGCACCTTGAACAAGACATTGAAGTAAGACACTGAAAAGCGATAAAAACTCACTTCGGGGCGTTTCTTTAACTTACTCATGTTTGTGTGATTTTTATGAGTAATTGTATGGCGTATTGAGGGTCATTTGATTCGGTCAGAAGTAAATAAAATAAAATTAGTTTTCGTTGGAGAGAAGAGTTTCTATTTCACGGTAACGTTGGCGATAAATCCACCGCTCCCAGAGTGTTGCTTTCCGTAAGTTTGGATCATTTGGGTGAATCGTGTGTTGCTTCCCGGTACGCGTGATCAGAAGCAGTTGTCCGTCTTCGAGTAGCTGTTTTATAATCCAAAACTTATCCACAGTGTACGAGTAAGTTTCCCCACGTGTTGCCGCATCAACACTACGAGCTCGCGGGCCTGGCGAAACGCTATGTTTCTGTTTACTGTAGACAACTAGATCGTGTGATTCCCATTTCATGAAATGTGCCTAAATGTTGTCCTGATAACGGCAACTATGAAAAGTTTTCTTTGTCTTTAGACTGTAATTCACCAGTATACTCTTATTCAGATCACTAAATAGCCATCTGGAACGCTCCTGTGAATCTCACGTCTTTAGTACACCTTGTTGGCGAACTCATTGGAGGTTTGGGCATCTTTCTGCTCGGCATGAAGTTCATGTCTGAGGGCATGCAAGCTGTCGCTGGAAATAGCTTGCGTCGGCTTATCAGTACCGTAACGGGTAATCGTTTTTTTGCGATTATTGTTGGGGTTATTGTGACCTGTATTGTGCAGTCAAGTTCTATTACCACAGTAATGGTCGTTGGATTTGTGAACAGTGGTGTGATGAGCCTTGTGCAGGCTGTGGGCGTCATCATGGGAGCAAATATTGGGACTACAATTACCGGATGGATACTAGTCCTTAAAATTGGAAAGTACGGCTTGCCACTTCTTGGTTGCTCGGCTTTTGTGTACCTGTTTTCACGAAAGGACCGCTGGCGGTACTATGCGATGGGACTCATGGGAACCGGAATGGTATTTTTCGGTTTGGAGCTCATGAAAAATGCATGTGGCATCATCAAAGAGACACCTGACTTTGCAACATGGTTTCAAACCTTTCAGGCTGATAGCTATCTTGGTGTACTCAAGTGTTGCATGGTGGGCTGTATTCTTACGACCATGGTGCAGTCCTCTTCGGCAACGTTGGGAATCACAATATCTCTTGCTTACCAAGGGGTCATATCTTATGAGACCGCAGCTGCACTTGTTATTGGTGAGAATGTCGGCACAACAATTACGGCACTTCTGGCATCATTAGGCGCAACAACAAATGCCCGCAGGGCAGCTTACTTTCATGTCCTCTTTAACCTCACCGGAGTATTTTGGATTACCCTTATTTTTCAATGGTACATCCAACTTGTGCAGTGGATTATCCATGTAGATGTTTTGAAAGAAGTGATGGTAGATGGTTTCGCTACGTTTCCGAATACGACACCAGCAATTGCTGCAACCCACAGTATTTTTAACATAGCCAATGTCGTGTTATTCATTCCATTTGTTGGAATACTTGTGCGAGTCCTTGAGCGGATTGTCCCGTCAAAAAAATTGAAAGAGAAGCCGCGCCTTACCGGATTAGACATGCGGATGTTGGATAATCCGGGGTTGGCGATTGAGCAATCAAAAAAAGAACTAGAGCGAATGGGAGACAGTTGTGAAAAAATGCTCGATGTTTTGTCACAATTGCGGCAGGCAAATACTCCAGACAGTCGGCTCAGTAGCCAGTTGCGAGAGTATGAGATTTCCCTGGATACTATTCAGGAAGAAATAACAACATTTATGACAAAGCTTGTAGCGAGTGCTTTACCACATGATGTTGCAGATGAAATATATCGACAATTGCGGATAGCACACGAATACGAATCAATTAGTGATAATATTGAAAATCTTGAGCGACTTGATGGAAAAATGAAGCAGTATGGAGCCAATGACTCATCAAAGTTCCATAAATGCATTACAGAATTGAGTGATTGCACCCAGTTAGTTTTGAAAGAGATAAATACGGCACTTCGTACAAAAGATCAGGGTGCTCTTAAAGAGTTTACCTCTGTCAGGGAACGTGTTCGATCCCAAATCAAAGCACTCAGGTCCAACAAATTTGATGAACTTACCAATGTTGGTGTGCCACCCGCAGCTACGTCTGTCGTGCTCTCCATCCTGAATAGCTATGTACACTTATTCAGTCATTTCGAAAATATCGTGGAAACCTTGTCTGGAGAGGCATGACGGCGTGCCCAAAAGGGCGACGTTTGAAGAAATCATGCAATGCAAGCTGTTATAAATCGAAGCGGTCAAGGTTCATGACCTTGACCCATGTGTCTACGAAATCATTGATGAACTGTTGCTGGCCATCTTCGCTTGCGTACATTTCACTTATGGCACGTAATTGTGCGTTTGATCCAAAAATCAGATCAACACGTGTGGCATGCCATTCCACGAAGCCTGTTGAACAATTTTGTCCAGCAAAAATGTTGTTGCACTCTGTCGTCTTGTGCCACTCGATATCTTGACGAAGCAAGTTGATAAAGAAATCATTCGATAAGGTTTCACAGCGATTGGTAAAAACGCCAAGGTGAGCTTGGTCATCAGCGATGCTATTGGCTCCTAGAACTCGAAGCCCCCCGACAAGTACCGCCATTTCTTTCGCAGTGAGTGTCAAAAGATCGGCTTTATCCAACAAGAGTTCTTCAGCAGGACGATCAATATGTTCTGCAACGTAATTGCGAAATCCATCTGCTTTTGGTTCGAGTACAGCAAAAGACTCGATGTCAGTCATTTCATCAGTTGCATCAGTCCGTCCAGGATGAAAGAAAACAGAGACTTCACATCCAGCCCGACGTGCAGCTTCTTCAACTGCTGCGCAGCCTCCGAGAACAATCAGATCTGCGAGTGAGACCTGTTTATTATTGTGAGCCGTGGTGTTAAATGCCTGTTGGATATCTTCAAGGGCAGCAAGCACCTGTGCTAATCGAGTTGGGTCATTTACTTCCCAGTCTTTTTGTGGTGAGAGCCGAATGCGTGCGCCGTTGGCACCCCCTCGTTTGTCACTCCCACGAAATGTTGATGCGGCCGACCATGCCGTACGTACAAGATCTGCGATGGGTAAATCTGATGACAGAATATGTTGCTTCAAAACTGAAACATCATGTTGATCAATTATTTCATAATCAACATTGGGCACAGGATCTTGCCAGAGTTGGGCTTCGGGAACCTCTGGTCCAAGGAGCCGTGTTACGGGCCCCATATCTCGATGAGTCAGTTTGTACCAGGCTCTTGCAAATGCATCAGCAAATTCAGCTGGGTTTTCAAGGAAGCGACGAGAAATCACTTCGTAATCAGGATCAACACGGAGAGCCAGATCTGTTGTAAACATCATGGGCGCGTGGGAATGGTTGGGATTGTGTGCATCGGGCACTGTGTTCTGTGCCGATGTTTCCTTGGGTGTCCACTGCCAGGCACCCGCTGGGCTTTTTGTTAATTCCCATTCGTATTGAAACAAATTCTTGAAATATCCATGTGACCAACGGGCTGGTGTTGAGGTCCATGCACCTTCAAGCCCACTGGTAATTGTGTCACCGGCGTTCCCTGAACCAAAACTGTTTTTCCACCCAAGTCCCTGCTCCTCAATTGATGCGCCTTCCGGGGGTGGTCCGAGATGATCTGCGGGTGCGGCACCGTGCGACTTTCCAAAAGTATGGCCACCCGCGATGAGTGCTACTGTTTCTTCATCATTCATTG
>PVBE011155535.1_pt1 | contig 11687 bp, 10 predicted proteins | sample 1631181 | NCBI WGS metagenome assembly PVBE01 (sample SAMN08397723, study PRJNA350692) | Marine metagenome, whole genome shotgun sequencing project. | isolation source: water | place: Pacific Ocean | collected 2012-04 | reverse complement strand
TCAGAATCCGAGGTGGGTGTTGGTCAGCTCTGGGACGGGTTCTGGGGAGTGAAACCCCCCGCCCCGTGATAGGTGCGCTCCGTCCCAATGATCCTGACGGAGACCCCATCATGGCCCGCTACGACTCAGTGCTCGATCTGGTCGGAAACACCCCGGTTGTCCGCCTCAACAGCGTCGGTCGAAACCTCCCTTGCACCCTGTGGGGCAAGTGCGAGTTCCTCAACCCCGGCGGCTCGGTCAAGGACCGAATCGGTGCCCGCATGGTGCTCGAGGCCGAAAAATCCGGTCGCATTCGCCCCGGCGACACCCTCATCGAACCCACCTCGGGCAACACGGGCATCGGCATGTCCCTGACCGCGGCGGTGCGCGGTTTCAACATGATCATCACCATGCCGGCAAAGATGAGCATGGAGAAGCAGTGGACCATGGAGGCCCTGGGGGCCCGCATCGTGCGCACGCCGACCGAAGCCGCCTGGGACGATCCCACCAGCCACATCGAGATCGCCAAGAAGATGGAACGCGAGCTCGATCGCGCCCACATCCTCGACCAGTACAGCAACCCGGACAACCCCGACGCCCACTACGAGGGCACGGCCGAAGAGATCATCAAGGACTTCGGCGAAGACCTGCACATGGTGGTCATGAGCGTCGGCACCGGCGGGACCATCACCGGCGTGGCCCGCAAGCTCAAGGAAAAGCTCCCCCATGTCACCATCGTCGGCGCCGATCCCTACGGCTCCATCCTCGGTGGAGGCACCGAGGTGCACTCCTACCACGTCGAAGGCATCGGCTACGACTTCTTCCCCGACGTCCTGAACAACGATCTGGTGGATCGCTACGTCAAGACCTCGGACAAAGAGTCGTTCCTGATCGCGCGCAGGCTCATACGCGAAGAGGGCCTGCTGGTGGGCGGATCCTCGGGCGCGACGGTCTGGGCGGCGCTACAAGCGGCCCAAGAGCTCGAGGAGGGGCAGAACTGCCTCGTCATCCTGCCGGACTCCATTCGCAACTACATGACCAAGTTCCTCTCCCCTGAGTGGATGAGGCAGCAGGGGTTCCTGCCCGAGGAGTAGAGATGCACTTCGACACAAAGGTGGTCCGCGCCGGAATCAGCCCCGACCCGACCACCGGCGCCATCGTGCCGCCCCTGTACCAGACCGCCACCTACGTGCTCGAAGAGGTCGGCAAGGACAAGGGCTTCGACTACACGCGCTCGTCCAACCCCACGCGCTTCACCCTCGAGGCCAACCTGGCCGCCATCGAGGGCGCCAAGCACTGCGCCACCTTCGCCTCGGGCATGGCCGCCGTCGACTCGGCCATGAAGCTCTTCTCCCAGGGCGACCACGTGGTCAGCTCCGACGACGTCTACGGCGGGGTCTCGCGGCTGTTCAACCAGTTCCTGACGCGCCAGGGCTTGAGCTTCACCTACGTGGACACCTCGTTCCCAGAACGGGCCGAAGCCGCCATCCAGCCCAACACCAAGATCATCTGGATCGAGACCCCGACCAACCCCCTGCTGAAGGTCAGCGACATCCAAGCGCTCGCCGACATCGCCCATGCACACGGCGTCCTGCTGGGCGTGGACTCCACCTTCGCCACGCCGGCCCTGCTGCGGCCCCTCGAGTGGGGCGCCGACATCGTCATGCACTCCACCACCAAGTACCTCAGCGGCCACAACCAGCTGATCGGTGGTGCGCTGCTCACCAACAGCGACGATCTGCAAGCCCGCTTCCGCCACTTCCAGAAGTCCATCGGTGCCATCCCCAGCCCCCACGACTGCTGGCTCACCCTGCTGGGCGTCAAGACCCTGAGCCTGCGCATGGCGCGGCATTCCGAAAACGCAATGGCCATCGCCACCTGGCTCGAGCAGCACCCCAAGGTTGCCCGCGTCACCTACCCCGGCCTCGAGTCCCACCCGATGCACCACGTGGCAAAGAAGCAGATGTCGGCCTTCTCCGGCATGATCAGCTTCGAGCTCACCGGTGGCATCCCCGCCGGCAAGACCCTGCTCAACAGCGTCAAGCTCTGCGCCTTGGCCGAGAGCCTGGGTGCGGTCGAGACCATGATCACCCACCCGGCCACCATGACCCACGTCGAAGTGCCCCGCGAAGAACGCCTGGCCCGCGGGCTCAACGACGGTCTCTGCCGACTCAGCGTGGGCATCGAGCATGTTGGCGACATCATCGACGACCTCGAGCAGGCCCTGGACCAGGTCGAGTAGTCCCACCGAACGGGTGTGTTCATGCCCCCTGTCCGCTTTCACTCCACCAACCACCGGGACACCGACAAGAGCTTGGCCCACGCGCTGCTCATGGGCCAAGCGCGGGACAACGGGCTGTACATGCCCCGGCCCGTCCCGGCCTTCGACCGGAACGACCTGCTGCGACTGTCCCGGGTTTCCTACCCCGAGCTCGCCTACTCCGTGCTGGTCCGCTACGTCGATGACGAGTTCGGGAGGGAAGAGCTCCTGGCGATGTGCCACGACGCCTACGACTACCCCGTGCCCCTCGAACGGGTCAGTCGTCGCCGCTATGTCATGCGCCTGGACCAAGGGCCCACCGCCAGCTTCAAGGACTTCGCGGCGCGCATGATGGGCCGCATGCTCGGCCGTCTGGTCCAGCCCGGCGAGCCACCCCTGGTGATCCTCGCCGCCACCTCGGGTGACACCGGCAGCGCGGTGGCCCAGGCCTTCGCCGGGGTGGACCACATCCACACGGTGGTGCTGTTCCCGGTGGACGAAGTGAGCGACCGCCAGCGCAAACAGATGACCACCATCGGCGGCAACGTCCGCACCATCGGGGTGCAGGGCAAGTTCGACGACTGCCAGGCCATGGTCAAGCGGGCGTTTTCGGACCCGGTGCTGGCGGGCATCCGGTTGTCATCGGCCAACTCCATCAACATCGGACGCCTGTTGCCCCAGTCCGTCTACTACCTGCACGCCTACCTGCGCCTGGCCGAGGTCGCTGCGGGTGAGCGCATGGTCGTCTCGGTACCCTGCGGCAACCTCGGCAACCTCTGCGGTGGTTTGTTGGCCCACCAGGGCAGCCTGCCGGTGCAGCGCTTCGTGGTGGCCACCAACGCCAACGACGAAGTGCCCGTCTTCTTCGACACCGCCCAGTACCACAAGATCGAGCCCTCACGGGTCTGCATCTCGAACGCCATGAACGTGGGCCACCCCTCGAACCTCGCGCGACTGGTGCACCTGTACGGCGGCCACATCGACGAGTTGGGCCGGCTGCTGACCGTGCCCGACATGGACGCCATCCGCCGCGACATGTGGGCCACCTCGGTCACCGACCAACAGACCCGCGAGTGCATCGCTCGCACCTGGGCCGAGCACGGCGTCATGCTCGAACCCCACGGCGCCGTGGGCTGGGCCGGCCTGGAGCGCTTTTTCGCTGCGGGCCTGGCCGAGCCCGACGCGGTGGCCGTCAGCCTCGAGACCGCCCATCCGGCCAAGTTCCCCGACGAGATCCGCAGCCTGACCGGCGTCGAGCCGGACGTGCCGGAGAGCCTGGCCCGGATCGAGGAGCTGGCAGAGGAGTACCCCACCATCGCGGTCGACTACGAGCTGTTCCGCAGCATGCTGCAGGACTGGCACGGGGGCTGAACATGACCGTCAAGTACGTCATCCTCCTGACCGACGGCGCCGCCGACCTGCCCATCGAGCGCATGGGCGGGCTCACCCCCCTGGCCGTGGCCCGCAAGCCGAACATCGACGCCCTGGCCACCGCCGGACGCGGCGGCACCCTGGCCACGGTGCCCGCTGGAATGACCCCAGACTCGGCCGTCGCGAACCTGTCGGTGCTCGGCTACGATCCGCAGGTCTGCTACCAGGGGCGGGGCGTGCTCGAGGCCGCCAGCCTGGGGGTGGAGCTGGGCCCCGACGACATCGCCATGCGCCTGAACCTCATCGGCGTGGCCAACGACACCATCGCCGACCACAGCTCCGGTCACATCTCCACGGCCGAAGCCACCGAGCTGCTGGTCAGCCTGAACGAAGCCCTGGCAGGCGACGGCGTGGAGTTCCATCCGGGCAACAGCTACCGCCACCTCTGCGTGCTGCGGGGCGCTCGCTTCGATCCTCGGGTGGCCGACTGGCCTCCCCACGACCACGTCGGTCGCCCCCTGGCGGATGCGCGCATCACGGCGCGGGTCCCGGAAGCGGAGCCCACCGCCGCCCTGCTCAACCAGCTCACCGACGCAAGCCGGGCAGTACTGGCCGACCACCCCGTCAACCAGGCACGCATCGCCCGAGGCAAGCGACCGGCCGGCGCCACCTGGTTCTGGGCCGCGGGCCACAAGCCGGCCATGCGCACCCTGCAGGACCGCTACGGCATCACCGGCGCCATCATCTCGGCGGTGGACCTCATCCACGGTCTGGGCCGCTACGCGGGCATGACGTCGATGCACGTCGAAGGCGCCACGGGCCTGCACGACACCAACTACGAGGGCAAGGCCGCCGCCGCCCTCGAGGCGCTGGAGTCCCACGACTTGGTCTACCTGCACGTAGAGGGTCCGGACGAGAGCGGCCACGCCCGCGACCTGGGCCTGAAGATCCACAGCATCGAGAGCATCGACCGCCGCCTGTTGGCCAAGCTTCAGGCATGGGTAGCAGAGAAAGACTGGAAGGTCGTGTGGGCGGTGCTGCCCGATCACCTCACGCCGGTCGAGCGCGGCGACCACGTGGGCGAGCCGGTGCCCGTGATCATCGCCGACCCGGACAAGCCCGCGGATGGCGTGAGCTGCTACTCCGAGGTGGGGGTGGCCGGCGGTGCCCTGGGCGAGATGGTGGGGGCGGAGTTCTTGGACGAGTTGCTGTGGCGGGTGCGCTAGCGCGCGCAGGACTTGCCCGGAGGGCGCTCCGCTCCGCCGCCACAATCCGTGAAATCGCAGCAGGTGTGGCAGACGCGCTTGAGGGCGCGGAACCCGAGCAGCTGGACGTGGGGGGTCAGAAAATCGAGCCCCGCGGGCTCTCTGCGCAGCAGGTCGGTGCTCAGGTACTTCTTGTTGGAGTCGGCGAAGATCGTCGCTACCACGGCATCGCCGCCCAGCTCTTCGACGATCTCGAGCGCCCCCAGGAAGTTGGCGCCGGAAGAGATGCCCACTGCGAGCCCCAGCTCGGCAGCGAGCTTCTGGGCCATCAAGATGGCGTCGCCATCGGAGACCGAGACGACCGGGTCCAGGAAGTCCAGATCGACGATGGCGGGGATGAACTCGTCGGAGATGCCCTGGATACGGTGCTTGCCCACCTTGTGGCCGGTGCTCAGGGTGGGGGAGTTGGCCGGCTCGAGGGGGTGCGCCCGGAAGGCCGGGTACTTCTCTCGCAGGAACTTCCCGGCCCCCATGATGGTGCCGCCGGTGCCCACGCCGGCGACCATGGCGTCGGGCCGCATGCCGGCGAAGTGCAGCTGCCACCAGATCTCGGGCCCGGTGGTGTGGTAGTGCGCCGCGATGTTGGCCTCGTTCTCGAACTGCCTGGGCAGGAAGACGCTGTCGCTGTCGCTGTCGCTGGCCATCTGCTCGGCCAGCTCGATGCTGCCCACGAAGCCGCCCTGGTCACGGGTGACCGGGATGATGCGGGCATCCAGGCTCTGGATCAGGTCCACGCGTTCCCTACTCATCCAGTCGGGCATGAGGATGGTCACGTCATGCCCCAACGCTCTGCCGATCGCCGCGAACGAGATCCCCGTGTTGCCGCTGGTGGCCTCGACGATGGTGTCCCCCTGCTTGATCTCGCCCTTGCAGTAGGCGTCCTGGAGGATGTGCAGCGCCATGCGGTCCTTGATGGACCCGGTCATGTTGAGGTTTTCGGACTTGGCGTAGATGACGCGCTTCTCGCCGCGGAACAGCAGGTCGATGGCGAGCAGGGGCGTGTTGCCCACCATGTGGCGAATGCCGCCGAAGCGGCCGCGGAGCGTCGGATCGAGCTTGACAGCGCAGGTCATGGCACCCTCGAGTGGTGGCGACGGAACGGGCAAACTCCGGACCCCTAACATCGCGTCCCCGACCCACTGCGCGACATGGAATCCCTTCCAAGCTAGAATCACGAAACGATGACGACGTTCACCCTCCCCAGCCTCGCCGCCGTCCTGCTCACGGCGAGCCCCGCTCGCTCGAACGGCCAGATCAGCCACCTCTGGATCAGCGAGCGCGCCATCGAGCTGCTTCCGGACGGCGATCTCCACGACCTGATGGACGACCCGGCCCACGAGGACATGTGGCGCAACGGCTCAATGTTCCCCGACGGCGGCTACGCCATCGGCGACGCCTACGGCGAGTCGGCCCACTGGGAGACCTTCCAGCTGTCCTACACGGACTGGATCCGAACCAACTACGGCGCGCCCCCCTACGAGGGTGAAGGCGCCGAACACGTGGCCTTCCTGATGGGCATGGCCTCCCACGGCATGGCCGATCAGGTCTACGACTCCCTGTACATGCAGCGCGCCCACCAAGAAGACGAGGCCAGCGACTGGGACAACCACAGCATGGACGAAGCCACCGACGTGGCCATGGCCGGCATGGTCGGAGAGGTCGAATACGGCGAGCTCTGGGTGCCCGACGACGTGATGGCGCAAGTCTTCGCCGACTACTTGGACTACGAGGTCAGCGCCGACACCATCCGCACCGGCCAGGCCATGGTGCGCGTGGCCCCGGAGTGGGCCATCCGGGCGTCGCAGCAGGAAGACGTGCTGGCCGACTACCACGCCCAGTTCCCCTGGGCCTGCGCCCACCAGATCGACCCCCTGGTGTGGGGCAACCCGCTGGACGAGGCAGAGGTGGTGGCCAGGTACTGGCAGGAGATCTGGGGCCGACTGCAGGGTGAAGAGCTGGTGCTCGGCCAGGTGCTGGCCACCTTCCCCCCCGACGGAGGCACCGGCCACCAGGTCGAATCGGATCTCACTACCGCCCGGGTCAGCGTGGTCTTCGCCCACGGCCTGTCGGACGTGCAATCGGAGGTCTCGGCCCTCCAAGTCCTGGATCCGAACGGCGAGCCCCACTCCACCGATCTCTGGTTGTTCTACGGCGACCACAGCCACGTGCTGCACGCCATGCCCCGCATCGACTGGGCACCCCAGACCGCCTACACGGTTGCGGTCGCCGGCAATGCCACCTTCACGGCGGGCGTCGGCGACGCCCCGACCGGCGGCCAGGCCTCGAGCACCACGTTCACCACCCGGTCGGTGTGGGAGCCAAGATGCGCCGCGGGGGCCAGCCCGAGGCCGAGCGCCTGGTTCGTCACGCTGACGCTGGGTGGGCTGGTGGTGATGGCTCGACGGCGGCGAACCAACAGACGGTAGTCCGAAAAAGACAGACGTGGACAACGATTGTGACAACGACGTGAGCGTCCTGATGTTCGCCCATGGCGGCGATGTGGTCATGAGCCACACCACCTGGCAGGACAACATCGTGGCCGACAACACCGGCTACGGCACCGGCGTCAGCCAGAGCGGCGGCACCGTCGAGTACAACGACAGCTACGGGCTCTCCAACAACTTCAACTGCTCGGCATGCACCACCTCGAGCACCAACGTCGAGCAAGATCCACGCTTCACCGACAGCGCACGCCACCCCACCTTTCGCTCCCCACCCCCCGACATCGAGGCCCGCGGTGCGCCGCACCGTGAGGGCTTCGGCTCTTGGTTGCGGCCGATAGCGCGCCGATCACGTCGTGGCTGCCGATGGACGTTGGCGGGCGCTTGACCCACGTGGGTCGTCCGCAGCTCCCTCCCGTCCCCGAACCGGAAGACCAGCCCTCCCACCTCCTGCTCGATGCCGAGCAGTCCGTCATGAACCAGCTGATGATGGGTACAACAGATCGTCAGCAGGTTCCCCTCGGCATGGTCCCCACCATCCCTGCGATACTTCAGGTGGTGGATGTCCAGCCAGAGACGGTTGGTGCACCCCGGCACCTGGCAGCGGTGGCGGTCCCGCTGGAGCACGGCCCGTCGCACGGCGGGGGGGATGGCGCGGGAGATGTGCCCTCGGCTGGGCCCTTCGCGCATCTCGAGGACCTGGGCGTCGCAGCACGCCTGACCCACGTGGGTCTCCGAGACCTCGGCCTCCGGCGTGGAGGTCTGGCCACAGCGGGGGCAGTGCTCGATCACGATGCGGAAGCGCTCGTCCGTGGGGGCCTCGCCGCTCTCCAGGTCTAGGTGCACCCGCGCCGCCACCTGCGCCAGCAGCGCGCCGTCCCCGACCTCTTCGCGCGACACGCCGGCCGAGGCCCGGATGGCGGCGAGCACGGTCCTGACCTGCTCGGCCTCCACCGGCTCCATCGAGAAGGTCATCCGCACGGGCCCGGACTCCCCGGCCTCGTCCCCGCTGGGAGGCTCCCCCGGGCGGTGCGCGGCCACCGAGCGCTCGAGCTCGCGGCTGGTGGACTGGCAGGCCAGCTCCACCCACTCCTGCTCGGTCTCGGTCGCGATCACGGAGAGGAGCTCACGGGCCTTGGTCCAACACAGCGCGCCCGAGGCCAGGGCCAGGTCGAGCACGGGCAGGTCGGGCAGCGCGCGCCCGACGCGGACGAGTCCGCGCGTCTTGCGGGGCTCGAGCTGCAGCTTGGTCTGGGCGTACTGGCTCACGTTGGCGTAGCCCAGGTCCAGGAAGTGCTTCTTGTCCGCCATCTCTGCCAGGAGCAGCGCCAGGTCCCGCTCGGCGTGGCGCAGCTGGGCGTGGGTCTCCAGGATCCGTTGGTCGAGCTCCCGAGCCTCGGTCAGCGAGTGGTCTGCGGTCTGCATCGTTCCTCTTGTGGTATTCGTCGAAAAGAAACATAACTCGCGGTTTTTCGGCTCTCTGCGGACGCCGTGAAGGCGTCCTGGGGCCCTCCCGGGACTCTCGGGGTGGGAGAGAACCGTGCGACGTGTCCTGGGGCGTCTGTGGGCGCCTCGATGGCCGTCCAGGTGGGGATCCCGGAGGGGGCCGAGAGCGCAGCCTGAAAACTGTCAAGGGCAAAACGTGAAGGCGGACAGAATCTGTCTGACTTGGCGGTGAGTTGGGATTGCAGCGTCCGGTGAGAGCCGGCCACGCCCCCGCCTTCGTGAACCTCATCGGCCACGTCGGCTCCGCGGCCTCCGCACCGCCCGCGCCTCAACCTCCACCACGTATTGCCCCCATGACCCCAACGCCGGGCCGTATGGGGCATGGTGATGAAAATCGCCGGACTCAACCCTCCCCGAATAGTCGATGGTGGCTGAGCCAGGTTCGAGCACGATGTTCTCGATAGTGCGATCCAGTGCGCGGCGCGATCGCCCACGTCCTTCGACCTCCAAGCGGCCACGAGGGCCCGCCGGAAGGCGGCGTGGTCCACGTCTTCGAACTCAGGGACGGGTCGGGGTTCCAGGAGCCCGGCCAGCTCGCCGACGAGACGTTCGCGCTCCTCGTGGATGGGGCCTGTGTGGTGCTGCGCTCGGTGCTGATGGTGAGCACCCAGAGCTGGTGGTCACGGATCACACTGCGGTGACAGTGCTGTCGGCGGACTAGCGCCCCCCCCGAGCCCGCCGCAGGATGTCGGCTACGAAGTTGGACTTGGCGTCGGCGTAGTCGTCGATGTCGTCGTGCGCTCGGGCCAGCTGGCACTTGAGCTGCCAGTAGGCGTCCCGCGCCCAGTCGTGGGCTCGTAGGTAGTCGCGGAAGGCCAGCTGGTCGTGCCACTGGCCCTGACCCACGGTGTAGACGTGCACGTGGCTGTCCTTCATGCGCCTGAAGAAGTGCCGGCCGGGGAGCCCGTATTCGCCGAGGTACTCGTAGCCGCGGGCTTGCAGAGGCTCGACCAGCTGGAGGCCGTCCTCGTAGCGGCGCAGCCCCGGCATGATGTCGATGACGGGCTTGGCACCCAAGCCGGGGACCGAGGTGGAGCCGATGTGATGCACCACCTCGAGCCAGGGGCCGCCGGCCTCGAGCAGCTCGTCGCGGTAGGCCTCGAAGCGGGTGGGCCAGGCGGGATCGTAGGGCACCAGCACCGGTGGTCCGGGGGTCGGGCGGGAGCCTGGGGGTGGGAGAGGGCGCATGGGCGGGGACCTATCGCGCGGCCTGCTGCTCGACCCATGCGCGGATCTCGGCGGGCCGCTGCTCGAGCCAGGCGGTCACGCAGGCCACGTGGTCGTCGAAGTCTGCGTTGCTGTTCGGCTTGCGGGGATCGCTGTAGACATCGTCGTGGATGCGCTCGTAGACGGACTGGATGCGGGCGGTGGTGTCCATGGCCTCGAGCTGGTCGGCCAGCTGGCCCAGGTGCTCGAGCACGGCCGCGTTGCAGTCGGCGTGCCGCTGGCAGCTCCGTGCGATCAACCCCATGTCGTAGGCGCTCATGTCCTGGGCGTAGACGCCGCAGTCCGGGTAGCTCCACGGTCGGTAGCCGAAGGACAGGTCGGCCGAGGAGAGGATGAAGCTCCACTGGTCCAGCGTCGGCTCGTGGTAGATGCGGTAGTTGCTCTGGTCGTAGGCGTAGGAGTCCCAGTTGGCCAGGCCGATGTCCGTGGCCAGGTAGCCGTGGAAGTGATCCCAGTTCAGCAGGGGCTCCATGGCCTCTTCCCACACATCGTCGGGCGCGGTGGTTGCGAGGATCAGAGCCGCCAGCGCGTCGTGGTTTCCCTCGTCGTCCTCCTCGCACTCGAAGCAGCCCGCACCGTCATCGAAATCGCAGTAGTTGGCCGCGTTTTCGTAGAGGTTGCCATCCGAGTCGTCGAACCAGCGTTCCAAGAACTCGTCGTCCGCCACCTCGATCACCGTGTACAGCCCGTAGTCGTCTCCGTTGATGGTCAGGCGCGTGAAGCCGGTGCGCGGTGCGGGGACGCCGTGGTCCCGGAACATGCCGTAGGCCAGCTCCTCGCTCATGAACGAGGGGTCGTAGTAGACGTTGTGCAGGTTGAACTTCTTGACGCCCCTGAACTCCTGGTCGTGGTAGCGGTTCACGTCCACCTTGAACGATGGCTTGCCCGACAGGGTCTGGTAGGAGCTGGTGCCCTTCAGGCGCACACCCACCTCCAAGGCCAGCAGCCCGTCGTCGAGGATCGCGTCGGTGTACTCCGTGGGGCGGCTGTTCAGATCCTGGATCGAGGTCGTGTCGAGCGCGATCTCGAAGTGGTGGATCTCCCGGTCCGTGAACAGCTCGCCGGTGGCGTCGCCGATCTGCTCCTGGCCCGTGTCGTCCGTCGTCTCGACCGGGCTCGTGTCATCGGGGCGTGCCTGCCCGCCCGTGTCGGGGCCGGCGATGCGAAGTGGGGTGCACGCGATGAGGACGAGCAGGGCGAGCATGGGGGACCTCTAGCAGGGAGGGCCGGGAGGCGGCCACGTTTCTCGCTCGCTCACCTGGCACCAGAGCCCCGTCGTGTCACGGGGTGGCTCGGCAGCGGACCTGTTCATCGCTCGAACTGGGAACCCTGCCAACGGTGCTGGACCGGATTGTCTCGGAGCTCGCGATGTCACTCCTCAGAGCCCCGCGACGACCTCGCGGGAGAAGCACAGCACGCAGCGCTCCGGCACGTCCATGGGCTCGATGACGCGGCTGGGCTCGATGATGGCGGGCAGGGAGGGATCGTGCTCGAAGATGGGGGCGTCGTAGGGCATGGGTGCGTTCTGGCTTCGCGGGTTTTCCGATCCCGTTCTGCTATCCTGCCACCTCGCGACGAGGAGGATGACCGTGACATCGCTCGCCCTGTTGGGCTTCGGCCTCGCGCTCCTGGCGGAGG
>PVBE012409787.1_pt1 | contig 11688 bp, 10 predicted proteins | sample 1631181 | NCBI WGS metagenome assembly PVBE01 (sample SAMN08397723, study PRJNA350692) | Marine metagenome, whole genome shotgun sequencing project. | isolation source: water | place: Pacific Ocean | collected 2012-04 | reverse complement strand
CGGATCCGCATCTCCATCCGCGTGATCCTCATGATCCGCATCGCCTTTACGACCCTTATGCTCCTCATGACCCTCATGACCCTCATGACCCTCATGACCCTTATGACCCTCATGACCCTTATGACCCTCATGACCCTCATGACCCTTATGCAAGGCGATGTCCATCGACGCGAAGTAGATCTGCCGCAGCATCTGCGTGCCAGCTCGAAAGGTGCGCGCCGCTTCGATCTTGTCGAAGAGAGCGTTGGGGAGCTCTTCACCGGACTCGACATGCTGGGAGAGTCCGGTCAGGGTTTGCCGTTGGTAGCACCAGTTCTCCATGAACTGACTCGGGAGCTCGACCGCATCCCATTCGATATTCCGGATGCCCGAAGCCAGACCGTAGTCGACCCGGGTCAACATGTGCTGGAGTCCGTGGCCGAACTCGTGAAAGAGGGTTCGCACTTCGTCGAAGGACATCAGCGAGGGATCGCCAGCGACCGGGGGAGTCTGATTGCAGACGAGGTAGGCGACGGGTCGAAGTTCCGCAGGGCCCGTCGCCCTGGCGCGCCGCCTTCGACCCAGGCATTCATTCATCCAGGCACCGCCGCGCTTCTCGCCGGGCCGGCTGTAGGGATCGAGGAAGAAGGCAGCGAGCGGCGCGCCGTCCTCCGACTGCACTCGAAAGAATCGCACGTCGGGCTGCCAGACAGACGTCTCGCCATCGGCCCCCACGATCCGGACCGCGAAGAGGCGCTCAGCCAGGGCGAAGAGGCCCTCCAACACGCGCGGCAGTGGGAAATAAGGCCGCAGTGATTCTTCCGAATAGTCGTACTTCTCTTCGCGAAGGCGCTCCGCATAGAAGGCCACGTCCCAGAGTGCCAGCGGCTCCACGAGACCTCGCTCGGCGGCGAAGAGGCGAAGCGTTTCGAGATCCGTGTGCGCCGCCTCGATCGACGCGCTTCGCAGCTCTTCGAGCAACGCCTCCACAGATTCGACCGAAGGGGCCATCTTCGAATCGATCGAGAGCGCGGCATAGCTCTCGAACCCGAGCAGCGCCGCCATCTCAGCTCGCAGCTCGAGGGTTCGCTCGATGATCGGCGTATTGTCGAACTCCCCGGCGCTGGCGCGTTTGATATAGGTCCGATACAGCTTCTTGCGCAGGTCGCGTCGTTCGCCGTGCTCGAGAAAGGGAATCAGACTCGGGGCATCCAGGGTGATCCGCCAGGGACCCGACTCCGGCGTCGCCTCTTCATCGCCAGCCTCGCGCTGCATCTGGGCCGCGAGCTGACGCAGGCTGTCGGGCGTACCCGCCATCTCGGCCTGCCGGTGGAGAACCAGGCTGAATTCCTTGGTGGCATCGAGCACGTGGTTGCTGAAGTCCGTGGCGAGCTCGGCCAACTCGGTCTGGATGGCGTTGAAGCGCTCTCGCGCAGCACCCGCGAGACCGACCCCGGCATGCCTCGCGTCTCGAAGCAGACTCTCGATGATGCGCTTCTGGGCGGAATCGAAGTGATCGAATTCGGAGCTGTCGCGGAGCGACTCCAAGCCTTTGTAGATTGGCTGGCTCTGTGCTTGTCGCAGTCCGAAGGCGACGACCTCACCCTGCACCTCGCTGTGGGCTTCTCGCAAGGCATCGCTATTGCGAACGCCCATCAAATGACCGACGAGACCCCAGGCAAAGCCGAGCCGCTCGCCCATCGCTTCGAGGGGCTCGATCAAGCCGGCCCAGGTCGCCTCGATCCGCTGCTCCAGACGGGCGAGTTCGGCGTCGAGCTCGGCGATCAGGCTGCGGACACCCGGCACGACGTCACTCGGTTCGAAGAGATCGAATCGGGGCAGCGCCCCGTACATCCGGAGCGGATTCTCTTCGCTGACGGGCTCCATGAAATCCCCCATTTCGAAATTTCGACCGGTCTCTACGATCCGGTCTCAGCCGGAAGACCTCGAAGAGGGTCCATCCAAGGCAGGTGCTTGGCTGCGGCCCCCCGATAGTCCCGATAGTCCCGATGACCCCGATGACCCCGATGAGAAGACGACCGCGACCAGGAAGTTGAGTCCGCAGCCGACGACGCCGACATGCAGTCCGTAGATCCGTGCCGTGCCGAGCAGGGTCAGCCCGACCGAGAAGAGCGTGCCGACGAGGATCCCCGCCAGAACCGGTCCGGTGCGCATCTTTGGCCAGTGAAGTGCAACGAGAAAGGCCGGCACGCATTGAACCAGCAGCTCCATCTTCAACTCGATGAGGCGCCAAAGTGTGAGCTCACGCTGCAGGGCAAAGGGAATCGCGGCCAGCAGCATCAGGGCGGCCAATCGCTTACCGAGTCGTGTGGTCGCCTCGTCACTGCCCTCGCGACCCAGTAGATCCCGGCTCAGGAGCGACCCCAACGAGAGCAGACAGGAATCGGCGGTCGACATGATCGCAGAGAGCGCTCCCAGAAACACGAGAAGAGCCGCCGCGGTCGCCAGTCCGCCCGCCGATCCCCAATCGCGCAGCAGCAACGGCACCACCCCGTCAGTGTCGACGGCCTGCTCGAGATCGAAGCGCGCGATGGCCGCAATGCCGATCAGTGTGACGACGAGCGTTGTCGCGAGGGGCATGAAGGTCATTCCCGCAAAGGAGCGCTTGAGCGCCCGCCCGCTCTCGGCGGCAAAAATGCGCTGAATGGCCTGCGGATAGAGCACGCTTGCGAGACCCATCAATGCGATCGTGCTGAACCAATTGATACACACGATCGCATCGGGAACGGCCACGGCCGCGGGCCGCCGGGCCGCCACCGCCCGAGTGATGTCGGCGAGTCCGCCCGCTTCCGACATCAGCCAGCCCAGGAGTGCTCCCAGACCTAGCAGCATCGCGATGCCCTGGGCAGCATCCGTCCAGGCCACCGCCCGCATCCCGCCACGCGTTTCGTAGAAGAGGATCACGGCAGCCAGCCCGATCACACCGCCCGCGTAGGGAATGCGGCCATCGGTCACGAGACTGGCGACATCACCCATCGCCTTGAGTTGCGCGAGCAGGAAATTCATCAGCCCGAGACTCATCAGCACCGCCACGGCGATTCGAAGCGGTCGCGCCCAGGGTCCGCCAAAGCGCAGTCGAATCCAATCTCCCGGCGTCACGAAAGCGTGTCGCACCGCCAGCGGGCGCAGCTTGGGGACCAGCGCGTGAAAGACCACGATGATGGACATCATGAATCCGGTCGCCATGATGAACTCGAAGCCGCTTCGATATGCGCGACCGGGATAGCCGAGCAGCGAGTTGCCGCTATAAGCGGTGGCGTAGAGCGTCAAGAACAAGACGAAGCTGCCGAGCGAGCGTCCCGCCAGGAAATGGTCGCTCGGCGAAGCATCCCGCTTGGCGCGTTTCGCCAGCTCGGCTACGACAATCAGTGCGAACAGATAGACGCCGAGCCCGAGTACCCCCCAGACGCCAAAATTCATCGAGGCGCCTCCGGGTCGTCGGGGACGTCAGTCCAGAGCCAGGCCAGGGCGTTGACGATCGCGACTCCGACATAGCAGAGAAGCGCCACCGCAACCCAGTCCGGCAGCCCGAACCAGAGTCGCAGGGGTGCTTCCGTGTCGCGGTACCAGGGGACCGACGCGATGTAGAGCAGCGCGATCACGCCGAAACACAAGAGACGTCCGCGGGAACGTCCGCCCATCAACTTCCCCCGATTCGACTCTTGGTGCACGGCTCATCCCGCGATCTCGCCATCATAACGGGCTTTTGCTCTCGAGCTCGAAGAGTGGGGCCTGATCCGGAAGATTGGCTGCGGCGAGGCAGAGCGGATCATCCAGCTTCGGGTCGTTCACGTGGTTCGCTACGGCGTGCTTGCTGAGGGTGCCTGGCGGCGGCGGTCCGAGGAGCGACTCGAGACTCGCGCGCTCGGCGTTGGGATCCAGCCAGAGATCGAACGCCGAGGGCCCCAGGATCACTGGCATCCGGGGGTGGACCGCGGCGACGTCGGGGTTGGCTTCGGTCGTCAGCAGCGTGCAGGAGTCGATCACCTCACCGCCCTCCCCATGCCAGGATTCGAATAGCCCGGCGAAGGCGAGCAGAAGACCGCCCGCCGCTTGAAAATAGAAGGGCTGATGTCCCCGGCTGCGGGGTGCCCACTCATAGAAACCCTCCGCCGGGATCAGACAGCGTCGTCGACCGAAGGCAGCGCGAAAAGAGGGTTTTGTGGCCACGGTCTCTGAACGGGCATTGAATAGACGCCCGCCCAGCGCCGGATCCTTGGCCCAGCTGGGCAGCAGCCCCCAGCGCTTCCAGGTACACCTTCGGCCCACTTCGGGCTCGAACAGGATCGTCGGGATCTGCTGCGAAGGCGCGATGTTGTAGCGCGGCCGAAGGGGGGCTCCATCCGGCGCCGTCAGCCTGCCCGCAGCCGCTGTCAGCGCGAAGTATTCGGCGATCTCGGTGCCTGAGCGAGTCAAAGTCATTCGCCCGCACATGCTGCGTCTCCTCTGCGTTGCCGTCCCCGTTGGGTTCCGGATCCAATCGGATTCTCAGAGCTTCGATCCACCCGTGGGCCGAGCGCATTGCTAGCCCATATGGAGTGACCGGCTCCATCTGGTCTAGAGTAGCCGACAGGGAGACGCGCTTGTCCGACGAGATCCAAGAAGAGCCGGCTTCCGGCGACGAAGTCGAAGCACGGCTCTCGTCCTTCATCCCGCGCGGTCTCGTCGGAGGGGCATTGATGGGACTCGCCAACCTCGTGCCGGGCATCAGCGGCGGCACGATGCTGCTGGCCGCGGGGGTCTACCCCGCCTTCATCGACGCCATTGCAGACGTGACGACGCTGCGAATCCGAAGGCAGCCAGTCGTCGTGCTCGCCGCGATCGGGGGTGCCGCCCTGGTCTCGATCGTGCTCCTGGCCGGCCCTACGCGGACTCTCGTGATCGAGCAGCGTCCGCTCATGTACAGCTTTTTCATCGGCTTGACCCTTGGCGGCCTACCGCTCGTCTGGCGTCTCGCACAGCCCGTCACCCGATCCGTCTGGCTCGGCGCGGCCAGCTCCTTTGCCTTGATGGTCGCGATGTCGCTCGGAGCCGAATCGAGGGGCGCAGCCGAGCCCAACTTCCTGCTGCTGCTGATCTCCGGGTTGGCCGGCGCGTCCGCCATGATCCTGCCGGGGATCTCGGGTGGCTATCTGCTCTTGTTGCTCGGCCAATACGAGCCGATCCTGGGCGCAATCGATACGCTCAAGCGGGGCTTGATCGGCGCGAACGGCTTCGACGCGCGCTTGATCCTGGATGCCGCGGATGTCGTGGTGCCCGTCGGCATGGGTGTGGTGCTCGGCGTGGTGGTCGTGAGCAACGCGCTGCGCTGGCTGCTGCGCCGTTTCGAAAAGCCAACCCTCGGTGTGTTACTCGGCTTGTTGCTCGGTGCGGTGGTGGGCCTCTATCCATTTCAAGAGCCGGTGCCGCCCCAGCCTGGATTCGAGATCCATGGCCAGCCGGTTGCGATCGAAGAGCTCGAGGGCGTTGCGGTGGAGGATTGGCCGCTCGAGCGTTTCGCCCCGACATCCGGTCAGGCGGCCACCTCCGCCGCCGTCGTGACCCTGGGCTTGCTGATCACCGTGGCGATCACCCGGATCGGACGCTCTCCTCGGTCGGATCCGGGCTAGAGGCCCGGCCGGAAAGTCCGCATTATGCATGAATGATTCGGGCCCGTGATGCGGAGATTCGCGACGAGAACTCCGGAATTGGGCAATCCACTTCCCGCGAACCAGGCGCCGCCGCGTGGCCGGTGCGCGCAGTTGAGGTGCAGGACCCGGGCCAACCGACGGTCCTTCCAGGCTTCGAGCCCATCGCCGGTCGGCTTCGAAGAGGGGGCAAGCGCTGCGCACGATTCTTGCTTTCCACTCGCAATACGCTGTGCGGCGCCGTCGCCGTCGTCAGCGCACCCGCGAAGGGAGTCCGCACCGCATGCCGAGGGATTGGAACCAGGCCCTCTACTTCATGCTTGGCCTGCTGCTCGCGTTCTATTTTCTGGCGCCCTTCCTCGAGCGCGGGCTGCGCTGAGCCTTGCGCGCTCCCGACTTGCCCGGCCGGGGAGATTTTCCGGCCGCGCCGCGCAAGCGGGCGACGTGATCGAGCAGTGCTCGACGCTCGTCTGAGCGCAGCGGGCGCGCTTCGCCGGCTGGCAGGCGCCCGAGGCGCAGCGGCCCGAAGCGGACTCGAACCAGTCTGCGCACCGGGAAGCCCATAATCAGGAGGCTTCGCCGAATCTGCCTCTTTCGGCCTTCGCCGAGGGTCAGGGAAAAGCTCGAGGTGCCCAGGTCGGGATCGAAGCGCACTCGTTCCACACGACCGGGCGCCGTGCGCCCGTCTTCCAGGACGACACCCTTTCCGAGCCGTCCAATCGCTTTTTCATCGAGCTGGCCCTTCACGCTCACCTTGTACTCCCTTTCGTTGCCGAGCGATGGGTGCAGCAGAGCGTGAGCGGTGTCGCCATCGTTGGTGAGGAGCAGCAGTCCCGAGGTCTCCCGATCCAGGCGTCCGACCGGGAAGACGCGCCCGATCGACCGCGGCAGGAGATCGATGACGGTCTTGCGTCCTTCATCGTCGCGTACGGTCGTCACGACGCCCCGCGGCTTGTGGAGCAGCCAGTAGCTCGGCCGTTCGGCAACCAGGCGCTCGCCATCGACCCGAATGTCGTCGACACCGGGCGTTGCGCGATCGCCAAGCCCAGCGACCTCACCGTTGACGGTGACGCGCTTGTCGATCAGGAACTGCTCGGTCAGCCGACGAGACCCGAATCCGGCTGCAGCGAGGAGCTTCTGCAGTCTCGTCGAGGCGCCGAGCGAATCGCCAGGGGAAGGCTGGCTGCCGCCACCACCCGTCGCGCTCCTCGAGCGTCCCTTCGACGGCGACGAGCGTCGATCAGCGCCGGAGCTGGTCTTTGCCCTAGCGGCGGCCTTCTTCTTCCGGGGCTTGCGAGCGTGGGTCGGGGATTTTCCGTGGGGCATGGTCTAGAAGTCGGACGGATCCTCATCCGTCTGTTCCGGGACGTCCAGCTCGGGACCGGCACTCGATTTCGTTTCCTCATCGGATACCTCGGTCGGGGTCTCGACCGAGGTGCCGGCGGGGGCGATCGTCTCGGCGCCGGAGCTGGACGCATGCCTGGCGTCGTCACTCGAACTCGGCTCCTGATCTGGGTCCTGGACGAGCCCCTGTTCGCGCATCAGCTCGTCGACCTCGCGCAACGTCGGGAGATCCTTCAGCTGGTCGAGGCCAAAGACCTCGAGGAAGCGGCGCGTCGTCCCGTAGAGCATCGGACGCCCCGGAACCTCGCGCTGCCCGGCGATTCGGATCAAGTGGCGTTCCAGCAAGCTCTTCAAGACCGCCCCGACATCGACCCCCCGCACGTCTTCGATCTCCGCGCGAGTGGCCGGCTGACGGTAGGCAACGATCGCGAGGGTCTCGAGTGCGGCCTGCGAGAGCCGCAGGATCCGCTCCTTCTGCAGCTTTTGCAGGTAACCCGAAAACTCAGCGCGGGTCCGCAGCTGGTAGCCGCCGGCCACCTCCCAGATTTCGAAGGCGCGGTGCTGTTCCGCGTATTCCGTGTTGAGTTCGTTGACGAGATCCTTGGCGTGCCCCGGCTTGCAATAGGGGATGATCTCCGCCAGCTTGGCGGCCGAGATCGGCTCCGACGAAGAGAGGATCAGAGCCTCAACGATTCTGCGCTTTTCATTCGCTTCCATACTGCTCACATCGTCTCTGCAACTTGATCCCGCCATTTCTTCTGCTCGGGATCGAGACTGGCCTGCCGCACGCGGATCGGACCTTCGGGCGCGCCCCGCTCGCCAATTCCCTGATACAGGCGCAGGGCCGAGAGTCTGGCCAACTCGAGGACTGCGAGGAAAGTCGCCACCAGCACTCCTCGCGTCGGGACAGCGCCCGGTTCACTCGATTCAAAGATGCGCATGAAGTCGACTTGCTCATGTTTCTCGAGCAATTCCATCACGAACATCATGCGATCGCGGACCGTGACGTGTTCGGTCTCGACCTCGTGACGAAAGTCCGCGGAGGCCACGGTGTCCAGTACATCTTTGAAGGCCGACACCAGGTCGAAGAGCCCGACCTCGATTTCGCGCTCCGATTCCGGTGTGGGCTCGCGCCCGGGCCCAATCACATTGAAGACATCTCGGCCGAGCAGCCGGCGTCGAGAAAGCTCCGAGGCCGCTTCCTTGAAGCGTTGGTATTCGAGCAGGCGCTCGACGAGTTCTGCCCGCGGATCGATCGGGTCGGCTTCGTCTTCGGACTCATCCGGAAGCAGCATCCGGCTCTTGATCAAGGCCAGCGTGGCGGCCATGACGAGGTACTCCCCCGCAATATCGAGATCGAGCTCCCGCATGAGCTCGAGCGTCTCGAGGTATTGCTCGGCGATTCGAGCCACCGGGATATTCGTGATCTCTACCTCGTTCTGCCGAATCAGATGCAAGAGGAGATCCAGGGGCCCCTCGAAGACCTCGAGCTTGACCGCATAGCCATCCAGGCCATCCGTGCGGTCCGCCGGCTCTTCACCGAGGTCACTCATCGCGGACGCCGCCTCAAGGCCCTGGGCGATCTTCGAGCTTGCCAGATTCTGAAAGGCCAGATTATGAAAAGAGTCCGCTGTGCTCATCGGCTCGGATCCGCCTGGGGGGAGGCGCTGCCGGGGGACGTCGAAGCTCGACGTCGATCGGCGGGAGTATCCGCAATCGCGCCTGCTCCGGCAACTCTCCGGGGCCGCTTCCCGGTCACCTTGCCTCGTTTCGCACCGCGACGCTGCGGCTTGGCCTTCTTCGGGGCGTTGCGGCGTGCCGCGCGTCGGGCGAGTTCTTCGGCGAGCGCCAGGGCCTCCTCTCTGTTCGCGATCTCACCGTCGAGAAAGCCCGCTCGGATTCGCGCCAGTGCGCGACCGATCTCCGCTCCTGCCAGGCCGATGTCGGTCAGGTCCGACCCGCCCACCGGGGCACGACGGCGCCGATCTTCAGCGCCCCATCGCAGGATCCGCCGCCGTACCGCCGGGATTGCGAGAGCGTAGAGGGCCTGGACGTTTTCTTCGGGGAGTTCGCCGAGGGCTGCATCCACGGCGCCGCGCCCACGCGCTCGCGATAGGGCGCGAAGAGTCCTCTCGACGTCTCGACCGAATCGGACGATGCGAGTGGATTGTTCGCCGCGGATCGAGAAGCGCTCGAGGGTGCGGCGACGAAGCGCGGCGGGAAGGGGAGCGAGCCAGATCGCCAGTCCCGCGATCCAGGGACGCCAACGCGGCGTTGGCCATTCTGGTGATGCGACGGCCCGGCCGAGTCGCCGCAGGGGCGCCATCCGGTCTCGCCCGACTCCGAGTCCCGGTTCGAGCGCAGCCAGCACGTGCCAGTCCGACAGCAATCGCAGTATTCTTCCAGGGTGCGCTCCCCGCTCTGCCTCTTCGAAAGTGAGGATCAGCTCCCGACGGAATCGTTCCCCACTCACGGCTCCGAATGCACCATCCCGAAGTGCATCGCGCAGGGCGTTGCGGCTGCGTCGGTCGAGTGAGAAGCCCAGCCGCGTCGCGAAACGCGCAGCCCGCCAGGCGCGGGACGGATCATCGTGAAAGCTCCGCGGGTGCAGTACGCGCAATCGACGCGCCGCCAGATCATCGAGACCGTCGCAGAGATCGATGATCTCGCTGGCCTTGTCCGGTTGACTCGCGTCCAGGCGACAGACGAGTGCATTGATCGCGAAATCGCGCCGGGCCACGTCCTGTTCGAGAGTCCCTGGACGCACGTCCGGCAGAGCGCCCGGTTGCGCGTAGCTCTCTGCTCGCAGCCGAGCGAGGTCGATCGCGGCTTCGGCCGCTTCCACCCGAATGGTCCCGAAACGCGGATATTCGACGACTCGCAGTCCGTCTGCGTGCTCTTCGGCAACCACTGCATCGACCAGGACTTTCGCGTCGCCCTCCAACATCAGATCGACATCGACCAGGGGGCGACCGAGGAGCAGATCGCGGATTGGCCCGCCGACGAGGTAGAGTGCCTGATTTTCTCGCGCCGCGACCCGCGCGATCCGCGTCAGGAGAGCGGCGGTCGGATCGGGAACGGCCTCCAGCAACTCGTCGAAGCGCAGAGATTTCTTCATCGTCGTGAACCCGCTCCGCGCGGATGTCGCGATTCGACGGTTTCCCGCAGCTTCGAGCGGCTCACGTGCGTATAGATTTCGGTCGTCGACAGGTCCGCGTGGCCGAGCATGGCCTGAATCGTGCGTAGATCAGCCCCCCCCTCGAGCAGGTCCGTAGCGAATGCATGCCGCAAGACGTGAGGGGAGACTCGATCCGTCGGGATGCCGGCGTGACGCGCGTGCAGACGCAAGCGGTCGAAGAAATTCTGCCGTGTCATCGCCTTCCCACGACGTGTCAAGAAGACCGCATGATCGCGGTCGGGTCGTCGGCCGAGAAGGCTCGGACGACCTTTCTCGAAATAGGCTTCGAGTGCCCCCGCCGCGACCTCGCCCAGGGGCACGACTCGCTCCTTGCGTCCCTTGCCGAGGACGCGAATCAGCAGCTCTCGGCGATCTATGGCTGACAGCGGCAGCGAGACCAGCTCGGATACGCGCAACCCGGTGCCGTAGAGCATCTCGAGCATGGCGACGTCCCGCAGACCCAATGGCTCCGTCGAACGCGCTGCCTCGATCAGCGCCAGCGTCTCTTCCTGACGCAGGATCCTCGGCAGCGTGCGGGCTTGTTTGGGCCCGTGAAGCGCTTCGATCGGATCGGCACTGACCGTGCCCTCTGCCTGCGCATGACGCATCAGCCGACGCACCGATACCAGCACCCGCGCGCGTGTGCTCGCAGCGAGTCCGCGATCGGCGAGATACGAGCTCAGCATGCTGAGATCGCACCGAGTGATCCGCTCCAGTCGGTCGATGCCGCGCTGCGCAAGGTGGATGCGAAGATGTCGCAGGTCGTTGGAATAGGCCTCGACGGTCCGGGGCGACAGGCCTTCCACGACCGCAAGCCGCCTCAGGAATGCGTCGCAGCTGATCTCGAGCGCCGTCACCCCTCGCACATCCAACCCTTTGAGATTCGAATCAGGCACCGCCCACCCCACTCGGGTGGTCGCCGATCGCCTCGAGAAGCGCCGCGCGCAGGCGTTCGAGGCGGTCTGTATCCTTGATCTTACGCCCGTCGGAATCCTTCAAATAGAAGGCGTCCGTGACCTGGTCCTTGATCGTGGCCGCCTTCGAGATGTAGATCTCGAAACCCTGCTCCCCAATCGTGCGCGTCACATCGTAGAGCAGTCCGATGCGATCATCGGCAATCACGTCGACGACGGTGTAGAACTCAGACTCTGTGTTCGAAATCAGCACTCGGGCTTCTTTGCGCGATGGCAACCGCGTCATGCCGACGGGCCGGCGGCGGCGGCGCACGAGTGTCTCGACCTCGGACTCGCCCCCGAGTACGGACTCGAGCAGGGCTCGCACTTCATTCCACAACATCTCGCGCTCCTCCGGTCCGCCTCGCGGTGTGTGGGTCCGGTAGATCTCGAGGGCGAGTCCGCCACGCGTGGTATAGACATGTGAGTCGAGAATATTCAGCCCGCAGGTCGTCATCACCCCGGCGACCCGGCTGTACAGGCCGGGCACGTCGCGGGCACAGACGATGAACTCGGAGATTTCACCCGTCATCGTCCGCACCGAGGTCGCCACGATCTCGCCAGGTGCGAAGCGCAAGATCGTAGT
>PVBE011387464.1_pt1 | contig 11688 bp, 11 predicted proteins | sample 1631181 | NCBI WGS metagenome assembly PVBE01 (sample SAMN08397723, study PRJNA350692) | Marine metagenome, whole genome shotgun sequencing project. | isolation source: water | place: Pacific Ocean | collected 2012-04 | reverse complement strand
CAAGACCGGCGAGAGCTACTCCGAAGAGCTGCTCGAGAAGGGCATCCTGTGCTCGCCGGGTTCGTTCTTCGGCGAGGGTCAGGATGAGTTTCTCCGCCTCGCTCTCGTTCCGACCCTTGACCAGTGCCAGGAAGCTTCGGCGATCTGGCCGCGATAGCCCAATTCTTCCGCCCCGCTCTGGTTCCACACCTCCAACAGGGTAAGAACGGACGGTAGTGCCATGACCGACCTCGACAAGAAGATCGATGAAGCGTTCGCGAATCGTGAACTCCTGAAGCAGGACGACTACCGCGATGCGGTGCTCACCGCCGTCGAGATGCTCGACAAGGGCGAGGCGCGGGTCGCCGAACCCGGCGATGGCGACTGGATCGTTCACGGTTGGCTGCAAAAGGCCTGCACCCTCTACTTCTCCGTCGCCGAGATGGGGGTGATGGACGTCGGGCCATACCAGTTCTACGACAAGGTTCCGCTCAAGCGTGACCTTCAGGCCGCGAAGGTGCGCGTCGTGCCGACCGGCACCGTGCGCTACGGCGCCTACATCGAACCCGGTGTCGTCGTGATGCCGAGCTTCGTCAACATCGGCGCCCGCGTCGGCTCCGGGACGATGGTCGACACGTGGGCCACCGTCGGATCCTGCGCGCAGATCGGGGCGAATGTGCACCTCAGCGGTGGCGTCGGGATCGGTGGCGTCCTCGAACCCGCGGGAGCGCGCCCCGTCATCGTCGAGGACGGGGCCTTCCTCGGGTCCCGTTCGATCGTCGTCGAAGGCTGCTCGGTGGGCGAGCGCGCCGTACTCGGCGCGAACGTCGTGCTGACGGCGAGCACGTCGATCGTGGATGTCACCGGCGACGAACCCACGATCACGAAGGGCAAGGTGCCGCCCAACTCCGTCGTCATTCCTGGCACGATACCGAAACAGTTCAAGGCCGGCGAGTTCCAGGTGCCGTGCGCCCTGATCATAGGCAAGCGCAAGGTGTCGACGGACCTCAAGACCAGTTTGAACGACACGCTTCGCGAGTTTGCGGTCAGTGTCTGATGTCTGATCACGCCAGTGGAATTGACCGGGTCCTGCGTCTGACGGAGCAACTGCTCGGCATCGAGAGCGTGTACGGCGACGAGGGGGCCATCGGCGATTGGCTCGAGAAACGTCTGCGGTCTGTCGATCCGCACACGTTGGTCCGGGCTGGGCACAGCATGTGTTTTGCGATGCACGCGCCGGATCCCGACAAGCCGACCCTCATGCTCGTCGGTCACACGGACACGGTGCCGAAGCTCTCCGAGAGCCCTGTCCGCCGCGAGGACGACAAACTCTACGGGCTGGGCGCCTCTGACATGAAGGCCGCCGACGCGTTGCTGCTCGACGCGATCGAGCGCAGCGCCAATCGGGAGAGCAGGTACAACCTGGTCGGGATTCTCTACGCCAAGGAAGAAGGACCCTTCGACGACAGCGAGATGCCGCTGGTCTACGATGCCGCCCGCGACTGGTTCGACCGCACGGATCTCGCGGTGTGCATGGAGCCGACCGACAACCACATCGAACTCGGTTGTCTGGGCACGTCGCACGCGAAGGTCACGTTCGCCGGCAAGCGCGCGCACTCCGCACGACCATGGCAGGGTGAGAACGCGATCCACAAGTCGGCTGCGTTCCTGTCGCAGCTCGCGGGTCTCGAGCGGGAGCCGCACGAGTTCCACGGGCTCACGTTCTACGAGGTGCTGCAGACGACGACCGTCGCCTTCCGCGGCGCTCGAAATGTCGTGCCCGACGAGTTCGTGCTGAATGTCAACTACCGCTTCTCGCCAGACAAAGACGAGGCCGCGGTGCGCGCGCGGCTCGCCGACCTGATCGGCGACCAGGCCACTTGGGAACTCCTGGATTTCTGCCCCGCTGGTCGCGTGTGCGGCGACAATGCACTGCTACAGGATCTCCGCACCGCTGCCGGCGACATCGAGGTCCGCGCGAAGCAGGCGTGGACCGACGTCGGGCGACTCTCGAACCTCGGCATCGACGCCGTCAACTGGGGCCCGGGCGCCACCGCGCAGGCGCATCAGGCGGGCGAATGGGTTTCGATTGCGGCGATCGAGAGCGCCCTGGCGACGCTGAACGCCTGGATCTTCGAATAGTCTGGGCGCGGCTCCCGTTTCCCCGTTTCCGGTTTTTGGGGAGTTCATGTCAACCTCGGGCTCGGACGCTGGACGTGCAGCGCCGCTGAGCCGGATCGCGCAGCTACTCTTCCGATGGGTCGAGCGGTCGTCCTTCGCCGATCCACCGCGCCATCCCGCCGCTCACGTTGCGGATGTCCTGGAACCCGATGCTCGCGAGGAATTCGCCCGCCGAATCCGAGTTCCTCGAGACCATCCAGCACCAGTCGGAGCGCCTGCGCGATCTGATTCACCAACTTCTCGATCTGGCGAGGATCCAGAGCGGCGCGGGCCAGTGGATGCTCGAGGACACGGACCTCACGGACGTCGTTCGGTCCGCCGCGGATATGGCGCCAGAAGACGTGAGTCTCGACTTGCCGGAGGGCGCGTGCCGGTTCCGCGGTGGAGCGAGCCGCATCCGTCTGATGATCGACAGCCTGATCGACAACGCGCGGAAGTTCTCACCCGACCAGTGTGCGTCCGTCACGCTCCGATCCACGGATCTCGGCTACGAAATCCGGGTCGCAGATCGGGGCCCAGGCATGCCCGACGAGGACAAGTCCCGGATTTTCGACAAGTTCGTGCAGCTCGGGGACGTCCTGACGGATCGTCCCGATGGCACCGGTCTGGGCCTGGCGATCTGCAAGGAGATCGTCAAAGCCCACGGTGGCCAGATCCGCTGTGAAGACAACAAGATTGGCGGGGCGGTGTTCGTCGTCCTTCTGCCGAACTGCAACCCGGACGCGCCACGGCTCGTGGACCGCCTCGCGCGCAAGTGGCTTGCGCGCCTCGCGAGTTCCTAGTCCAGGTGCGCTCTGTCGCTGTCGCCCATCTCCTGGCCGCCGGGGAAATACTCCCGCCAGCGTTCACCGACGAGCTGCGCTGTATCAGGATGCGCGAACAGTTCGTCGGGATACGTGGGCTTGGCGCGCGAGTCGATCACGATGGGGGCGCCGCGGACCAGGTGGCCGCGCACGACTCGCACCTCGGCGCTGTGGATGTCGGCAGCCGGTTCGAAACGCGTGAACGTGGTCCAAAGGAAGTTGATCGAGCTCCGCGTTGCTTTTTTGGCGTCGTCACACAACACGACCAGAGGCCAGGCGCTGACTGCGTCCGCGGCGGCCAGACGCGCGGCGGCGGCGGGCTCCGAGTCGTACGATGGGCCGGAGATGACGAGGCAACCTCCGCAGAACACCCGCGGCTCCGCGAATCCGACTGGGAGCTGACCGCCAAACTCGCGCGGGAGGTCGCGGACGGGCTCTCCTAGGCCGAGGAGCACGCCCTTGCTGCCTTCGTTCACGGTCGGGCCTGCGTAGTCGAGGGTGTCCATCGACAGGTTGGACAGGATGAACAGATCCGTCTCGAAGTCGCAGCGGGCGAGAACGTGTTCTAGCGTGCGAGGGAAATCGCGGAGGTCGATGTCCCGGTCGGTCACGAGCAGGAACTTCGTCAGCGACAACTGACCCTCGCCGAGGATGCGGAACGCGCTCATCATCGCTTCGCGCTTGTAGCGCTCGCGTACGACCGCGGCGGCGAGACTGTGGTACCCGGTTTCGCCGTACGCCCAGATGTCTCGCACGGATGGCATCGCCAGCTTGATCAGCGGGGCGAGGAGTGCCTGCAGGTAGTCCCCGAGAAAGGAATCTTCCTGCCGCGGTTTGCCGACGACCGTCGCGGGCAGGATGGGGTCTTTCCGGCGCAGGAGGCCGCGGACTTGCACGAGTGGGTAGTCGTGTTGTAGCGAGTAGTAGCCGTAGTGGTCTCCAAACGGGCCCTCGGGGTGCTTCTCTCCGGGCATGACTTCGCCGACGAGCACGAACTCCGCATCCGCGGCGACGGGCAGCGTGCCGAGCGGGTTGTCCGCCATGGGCAGGCGACTTCCCGTCATCAGGGAAGCCAGAAGCAGCTCGGGCACGTTTTCCGGTAGCGGCGCGATCGCGGCGAAGATCAGCGCGGGCGCACCACCGACGTGGATGTTGACGGGCATCGGGCGTCCGAGCCGCTCGTACTCGGCGAGGTGGAATCCGCCCCCGCGGTGGATCTGCATGTGCAGGCCGACCGTGTCCTCCGTGTAGCGCTGAACCCGGTACATTCCGAGGTTGCTGCCGAGCCCGCCGGGATGCTCTGTGTAGACGAGAGGGAGCGTGATGAAGGCTCCTCCGTCCTCGGGCCACGCCCGAATCAGGGGCAGCCGGTCGAGAGCCGGTTCCCGCTCGGCGATTTTGGTGACCGGGCCGCGCCGTCGTCGCCGCATCCCAGTCTTGAGGAGGGTCGTCACCACGTCTCGGTGCTGCCAGAGGTTGCCCAGTGTCGGCGGCATGAGCGTTTGCGGTAGCGCGGCGAGCCGCTCGACCAACTGCATGGGCCTCGGTCCGAACGCCAGCTCGACGCGGCGCGTGGTCCCGAACAAGTTCGTGACGAGGGGCCAGGCAGCTCCGCGGACGTTCGTGAACAACAGCGCTGGCCCGCCCGCGGCGATCACCCGGCGGTGGATCTCCGCGACCTCGAGGTCGGGGTCCACGAGCGCGTCGATGGTGACGAGCTCGTCCTCACTTCGCAGGACATCCAGCAGCGCGCGTAGATCTGACAGGCCGCTCATGATGAAACTTCGCAGAACGGGAGGATCCACTTGGCGACGCGGGCGCTCGCGCCTGGATCGCCGAGACGATCGCAGACTTCATCGAATCCAGCCAGGCAGTTTCGCCGAATCGTAGTGTTGTCCCACAAGTCGATCACCGAACGCGTCACGTCGCTCCAGATCTCGTCCCGCTGGAAGCAATACTCGGGAATCACCTGCCGACCGGCGATCAGATTGGCCGACGCTATCCAGGGTACGCTGATGAAGTTGCGCGTGAAGAAGCTCGAGAAGGCGCCCCCGAGTTTGTAAACGACGACCGTGGGGGTCCGGTGCAGGCAGGCCTCGAGCGAACCGGTGCCGGACTTCGCCAGGACGACCCTCGCCGTCGACAGGGCCGCACCGATCGGGCCCTGTCGAAACTCGACGAACGCCGCGTCGTGGGTTCGCAGCAGTTCTTCGATCAGCGGTATTCGCCGCGGGTCTACGTGAAGGACCACGACATTTGCGTTCGTATGCGTCGACCGCAGTTGTTTCGCGACCCGGATCATGCCGGGGAGGTTGGCGAGGATCTCCTTGCGTCGGCTGCCAGGGAGAAGGCACAGCGTCGTCGACTCATCCGAGCTCGTCGCTTCAGGATTCGATGGCGGTCGCGGGTTCTGGTCGAGCAGCGGGTGCCCGACGTACTCGCAAGGAATTCCAGCACGTCCAAAAAACGTCGTTTCGAAGGGAAGGATGGTCAGCGTCGCGCTGAAGCTGCGCTTGTAGCGGTGCATTCGCCACGGCGCCCACGCCCAGTACTGCGGAGCGATGTAGTGGAGGACCTCGATGCCGCGCCTGCGCGCGAGGCGCGCGAGCACGAGGTGCAGCCCGGGATAATCGACGAACACGACGAGGTCTGGTGGGTCTTCGTCGAGCATCCGAATGAAGCGCGCGACGGCCTTCAACACGAACGGCAGACTCGCGAGGACACTCATGACGCCCATCACGGCGCGATCGCTCAATGGGTAGAGCAGCGTCGCTCCCTCCGCCTCCAGCTGCGGGCCACCGAAGCAGGTCCACGTCGCGTCGTGGCCGATTTCACGCACGGCGCGTATGACTTTCGTCGCGTGCAACTCTCCCGACGTCTCACCGGCGGAGATGAACACCTTCCCGCGACCCTTTGCACGGGCGCCAAACTCCAGCGCGAGAGCGCCGTCGGTCGGCACGGGAGGTTGGGCGAGCATGTCCTTCGCCTCCTGTTGCCACTTCTTGCGCCGCGGCAAGTAGAGGAGGAGGTGCCACGGCACCAACACCGCGCGGATCACTTCGCGCGCGAACAGCCAGGAGATCGTGAGCCACACTCTCACATTCAGAGCGCGATGCGCCGCAGCAGTTGGTCGGAAATCAGATACAGCAGGATGATCGTGCCGAACATCCATAGCTCCAGCCAGGTGAGAAGGTCTGTGAATCCCAATTCGCCGCTGAGGATCGGAGCGTAGACATCGATATCGGAGAACTGGAACAGGCTGAACTTGCGCACCGTCTGGACGAAGAACAGGGTGACTTGGGAGACGATGAAGACGCCGGCGATTGCCGCTGTATGGCTCTGCAACCGGAAGATCACGGAGCACAGCGTAGTCAGGGCGAGTATGCACACGATGAAGATCGAGCTGTGCCAGGCGGCGAGCGTGACCTCAACAAAATGCAGTTCCTCCTCGACGAACCACGCGCTCAGAGGGATGCCGCTCCAGGTGACGAGAAAGATCGGCACCGTCAGCCCGATCGTCGCGACCGTGAACTTCTCGAAGAGGATTCGCGAGCTGGAGATCGGTCGCGTCATCAGGAATTCGAGCGTGTGATTCTCGCGTTCTCTCGCGATCAGCCCGGTGCCGACGAGGACGGCCGCCGCCGCGCCGCAGACGTTTGCGCCCTTGAAAAACGCCTGGAGGGCGTAGTAGTCGTCGTAGTCTCCGACCGCCTGAATCACGTCGCTGAAGACGGACTTGCCGAGGATCTTCGTCAGGCCGAGGATTGGACCGAGTTGATCGCCGATGATCTTGAGATCTGGCCAGAGCACGATCGCGGGCAGGAGGATTACCTCCATGACCAGGAGGTAGATCACGAACATCGGCCAGAACTCCTGAAAGGTCTTCCGGGCGATCACGTCTTCGCCTCTTCCGTCAGGATTTGATAGAGGTCCTCGAGATGCACCGTGCCGATCTCCGCAGAGATGAGGGCGTCCGAAGGAATCCGCGCCACCCACTCTGCGAGGTTCCCGTGCGGCGAGACGTGGAGCGTGCCGTGGGCGTCCGTGTGTATCTCGTCGGCGCCGCCGGGTAACTCGGTCCCTGGTCGGACCTTGATGCGGACGCGCTTGCGAAGCTGATCTTGTGCTTCGGCGACGCGTTCGTCGGACAGCGACTGACCGTCCAGCACGATGACGAGCTAGTCGGCCAGGGATTCGACGTCGAGCAGGTGATGCGAACTCAAGAGAAAGGTCTTGCCGCGGGAGCGGAGGTCGCGGAGCACGTCGCGCAGGAAGAACCGCGTCGTCGCGTCCAGGGCGCGTTCCGGCTCGTCGAGAACGTAGAGTTCGACGTTGGGGATCAGCGTTGCCATCAAGGCGAGTTGCTGCTTCATGCCGGCGGAGTAGTTCCGGATCTTCTTGTGCAGCGGCAGTTGAAACGTGCCCATCAGTTGTGACATCACGTCGTCCTGCAGATGGGAGTAGAAGCTGAGCGCGAGATGCAGAAACTCCGCGCCGCGCATGCTCTGGTAGAGGCTGGTCTCCCCGGGCAGGTAGCAGCAACGCTGCCGAATCCGCAGCGCGTCGACGTCAGGGCTCATTCCGAGAATCCTGACGTTGCCAGAATCTGGGCGCAGCAAACCGAGCATGATTCGCAGGCATGTGGTCTTGCCGGACCCGTTCGGGCCGACCATGGCGACGATCTTGTCGGGCTCGACCTTGAGATCGACGCCCCGTAGCACGACCTTTCCTTTGAAGCTCTTGTGCACCGCGGCGAATTCGACAGGGTTCATCCGGCGGTCACCTCGAGGAAGTTGCGGAGCACGTCCAGCCCTATCGGTGTGCGAAACGACTCGGGGTGGAACTGCACCCCAAACGTTGGATGCGATCGGTGTCGCAGCCCCATGATCAGGCCTTCCACAGTCGTCGCGTCCACGATCAGGCAGTCGGGTAAGTCGTCGGGGTTCACGGCGAGCGAATGATACCGACACGCCGTCAGCGGATTGGGGAGGTTTGCGAACAGTCCGGAGTTCTCGTGTTCGATCGGCCACGGCTTTCCGTGGCATGGTGGCGCGCGAAACACCGACCCGCCGAATGCCGTCGCGATCGCCTGGTGTCCCAGGCAGACCCCGAGGATCGGGATGCGCCCCGACCACTCGCGGATGAGCGCCACCGAGTTGCCAGCCCCCTCCGGTAGCCCCGGCCCCGGGGAGATCACGATTCGTCCCGGATCCAAATCCTCGATGGTGGCGTCCGAGGCGACCCCGCTCCGTACGACGTGCACATCCAGACCCAGGATCTGGAACGCCTGGGCGAGGTTCCAGACAAAGGAGTCCTTGTTGTCGAGAAGGAGGGCGGTGCTCAAGGCGGTAATACTAGTGGGGGCGGGCGGAGGTTCTAGTAGGGCGCTGCAGTGGTTGACACAAGTCCTTTTGGAGCCCCGGTCTAGACTCTGTGATCGGCGCGGGCTTGCTTTGCGGCGGTCAGGTTCCATGCTTTCTGCAAGCCGATGAAACACATCCTTATCGTGGGCATGGGAGAGGTCGGGGTCCACCTGGTCAAGGTCCTCTCGAAAGAGGGGCACGCCGTCACCGCGGTCGACTCGGACAAGAACCGTCTGATCGAGGTCTCGGATGCATTCGATGTGCAAACCGTACACGGGGATGGTTCCCGGCCCGACGTCCTGGATCGAGCGGACGTGCACGCCGCCGACTTGTTGCTCGCCGTGTCCAACGACGACAGCGTCAACATGCTCACGTGCTTGTTTGGCAAGCGCCTCGGCGCGAAGTCTACTGCCATGCGGATCATGGACACCGGGGCGATCCGCGGCAACCCGACGTTCTACCGCAAGAACCTCCTCTTCGATCTGATGCTCTCGCTCGAGGATCTCGCCGCCGAGGAGATCGTGAAGACGCTTCGTCAGAACCAGGCGGTCGGCGTCGAGAACTTCGCCGAAGGCAAGGTTCAGATGCGGCGGGTGAAGATGCAGGAGAACTCCAACCTCATCGGCGCACCCGTCAAGGAACTGACGATTCCACAAGGTGTGCTGCTCGCGGCGATCGACCGCGACCACGAGATCATCATCCCCGGTGGCGATGACATGATCTTGATCAATGACTACGTCTTCCTCATCGGCGAACCGAAGGCGATCGGCGTGCTCGAGAAGAAGATCGGCACGCGCCCGACGTTCCTCCGCGATGTGGTCATCTCCGGTGCGTCCGGCGTCGTCAGCAATGTTTGCGCTGCGCTCAAGCGACTGCATGTGAAGACGCGGGTGATCGTGGCGGACCGCAAGCAGGCGGAGCACCTCTCCGAGATCCTCGAAGACGTGGTCGTGTTGCACGGCGACAGCACCGACCTGGCGCTGCTCGAGGAGGAGCGCGTAGGCGATGCAGACGCGTTTCTCGGCCTGTCCCGCGAGGACGAGAAGAATCTCATGTCGTGTCAGTTGGCGCGGAGCCTCAACGTCAAGCGCACGATCGCACTCGTGCAGAAGCCGGACTACGCCTCGATCTACGAGCAGTTGGGCATCGACGTTGCGGTTTCGCCGCGCCTGATCTGTGCGGACCGCATCCTGTCGTTTGTCCGGAGTGGATCGGTCAGTACCATCGCTACGATCGAGGAAGGCAAGGCGGTCGTGCTCGAGTTCGAGGTCAAGGCCGGAAGCAAGATGGTCGGCAAGACGCTGGCCAAGGCGGGCTTCCCCCGCTCATGCGTTGTCGGAGCGATATGGCGGGAGGATGGCGACGTGATCATTCCCCGCGGCGACGATGAAATCAAAGCGCTCGACAACCTCGTGATCTTCGCCCTGCAGGGAGTCGTGCAGAACGTGATGGGGATGTTCGGCATCAAGAAGGAGTGACGCCGGGCGCCTGCTCAGGGCTCGTGCGAACGTCACGAGTGCGGTAGATTGTGAGGCCCTGCCTCGTCGACATCCCGAACAGCGTCATGCACGGACCGATCCGGTTTACTCTCCTCGGTGTCTGTGTGATCGCCGCGTGTGGCGAATCACGAGATCAAGCCGTCGCCACCCCGGCGTCCCTCGCCGGAGCCGACCATCCCCTGCTTCTCCTCCCGGACGGGCCCCGCGCCCAGGTCGGTCGACCATTTCGGTTGAGTTTCCACGGTGGCGGAGGCATCGACGGTCCGGTCGTCACGCGACTGTGCGACGTTTTTGATCCGTGCTTGGCTCGCGTCGGCGGGCACCAGATGAACGTGCTCGCGCCCGACGTGGTCGGCGGTCAGGCCGGGCTCACCGTCAAGATGCCTGACGACGGGAACGCGATGGTCGGCTACTCGACGAAGTCCCGCGTCATGCAGTGGCGTGGCGAGCGCGTGTGCTTTAGTCAACACGTGAAGAGCCTGTTCTTCGTCGCGAGGACAGCCAGTGGCGTTCCTGTGTCGTCGGCGGCCATGTCGTATCGCCTCGGACTGCGGCTGGAGATCGTCCCGATGGTCGACCCGATGCCGCTCCTGCCTGGGGACGAGTTGCCCCTCCAGGTGCGTCTCGATGGGCCAGAGCTCGATGGCGCGGAACTCGTGTTCCACTGGCGACCTCGAGGCGATGACGCCGAGTCGCGCGAAGTGTTTCGGGGCCGCACGGACGACGCGGGCACTGTCGTGGTACCGATTCGGAAGCCCGGGCGATACGTCGCCACCGTGGTGCATCGCGAGCCGGGCTCCTCGAGGCCTGCCGACTCGGCGCCGCGCGAAGTCCTGTGGTCCGCCCTGACATTCATGATCGGAGAGAAGTGATGGAAATCGGACACCCAGGAAGAGCACTCCTCGCTCTCGCAGTGCTTAACGGCATCGCCATCGCGCAGGATCGCTGGAAGGAACTCGGTCCGGCGCCGATCACGAATGGTCCCTACACCGGACGCGTCGCCGCCATCGCGGCCAGCAAGTCGAATACGAATCTCTACTACGTCGGTGGCGCCGACGGCGGAGTGTGGAAGACGATCGATGCGGGTCGCTCGTGGACGCCTATCGGCGATCATCTGCCGGTGACGGCGGTCGGGGCCCTCGCCGTGGATCCGAAGAACGACAATGTGCTCTACGTCGGAATGGGCGAGGCGAATTTCGCGAACCACAGTCGCTACGGCGAAGGGGTCGCCAAGACCACGGACGGTGGTGCGACGTGGATGATCCACGCCTTCGTGACGTTTGGCGGTCGGTGTTTTCACCGCATCGTGATCGACCCAAAGAACACCAGGGTGCTCTACGCGGCCATCACGCACGCCGGTGGCTTCCCGAGGAAGGTCGCGGCGCGAAATCATCCGGGGGCCAACGGTCCGCTCGGCATCTTCAAGTCGATCGACGGCGGTGAGAACTGGGCTCATCTGACCGTTGGCTTGCCGTCGACGGTGAGTGCGACGGACGTCGCGATCGACCCGAAGACCCCGGCGACGATCTACGCGGCGATCGGGGACATCTTCGGCCACTCCCAGAATGGTGTCTACAAATCGACGAATGGAGGGGCTTCCTTCACGAAACTGGGCGGAGGTCTGCCGACATCCAACGTCGGTCGCATCACTCTCGCCGTCGCACCTTCGAGTCCGAGCCGGGTGTTCGCGTCTGTCGTACGGCGGAGCAGTTCGACGGGAGGCAGCGCCAGCACGCTCGGCGTCTACCGCACCGACAACGGTGGGTCATCCTGGACCTCGGTGTCGCCGGGGAGTTACCAGGCTTCGTACGGCTGGTATCTCTGTACTTCGATCGTGCACCCGACGAACGCGAACACGATCCT
>PVBE012823207.1_pt1 | contig 11689 bp, 6 predicted proteins | sample 1631181 | NCBI WGS metagenome assembly PVBE01 (sample SAMN08397723, study PRJNA350692) | Marine metagenome, whole genome shotgun sequencing project. | isolation source: water | place: Pacific Ocean | collected 2012-04 | reverse complement strand
GGTAGCCGCCATTAGGCATCAGGAGAGTCGCATGTATCTGTTCTCAATTGAAGGCGGGGATGGCAGTGGAAAGGGCCTAGCAACACAGATTGTTCACGAGGTTCTTCAATCCGAGTTCTGCTTCAAATCTGTAGAGGTTACAGCAGAACCCAGGAGGGATCACGCATTAGGTAGGCTTGCAATAGATTCAGTGAGGAGACAGAAGCTAACTCCCGAACAGGAGGCGGGCCTTTTTGCAGCAGATAGGTTGGATCACTCACACGGGTGGATACTACCGCGACTTCAAGAAGGCAGAGCAGTAGTAAGTGGAAGGAACATCCACTCTTCTCTTGTGTACCAGGGAATAGTTGGCGGGATCGGGCTGGAGAGGACCGCTCAGATGAACTCAGCAGCATTAATACCGGATCTTTGCATCTGGGTCGACTGTGATCCAGAAATTGCATTGGAGAGGATAAGGAAGGGAACTCTACGCGACCTCTCTAGCAAAGAAGAGTACTTTGAGACATCTGAATTGCAAATCCGTATCAGGGAGGGGTATAGGCAACTACTCTCGGGGGAAATGGAAATGCCAACCCCATTTGACATGGGTGCGATATTGGGTCCGATTTCAAATGAAGGGACTCAGAATCAACTTCGATCCTCTTTGAAGAATGCAATTCGCTCATTCATGAAAAGCAACCCAGTCCCCATCAATGTCGAAATGGAGCAAGTCGATCAATTTCAGATTAGTACTATGTTGAGAGAATCACAGAATCAAAGTATCCTTTCGGATATCGGCATTGAGTCAACGAAGACAAAACTGGGTTGGTTAGATGGGTCATCTCCATGGAGGGTTCTAAAATCTGCTCAGGAAAGTCACAATAAGGGCCTGAAATCTATGGCAAAAGAACGCCAAAATTACCCAAAAAACATCCTAAACCACTCAATGTCCTCTGTATGCGGCACTCTTTCCCTAATCAATTCGGCTGAGATTTCCGAGCTCAGATCTTCAATGGGACCAGTTCGATCAGTTTCCAAGAGGCATACTCAGAGGATAATCAGTTTCCTAAAGGAATTGGGTTGGGTCTATCGGAGGAAGAATCTAGTAGGGCGAGAGGCACCAAAATCACAGCTGAGGGACGACTTCTACTCATTTGGAAGGCTTGTCCTAGCAATCTGGCCCATCCGTAAGGAAATTAGCAAATGGCAGTCCACCAATCCAAGTACTCACATTCGATTCTTCATGGGTCAGATGGCCAAATCAGGAAGACATGAACGTGCATTGATGGAAACAATCAGCAGATTGTCGATAGTAGGTAGTGGGATAGAAGGCAGTCCCCCGCCTGAGGATATCGAATCCTTGGTGGATTGGTGGCTAGGGAAGTGAATATCACTTCACTACTAGTCTAGAACCCGCAGGAAGCGTGACTTTGGTAGCCTCTATGAAGAACTTGGGTCTAGCCGAGAAAGCGGAACAAAACCACCAACCACCAACGAATCCAGAAGCCAATCCGGTGACGACCCTGAGAAAATTGTTGGACCGTAAGAATCAAGAAGCAATTGAGTCGAACCATCAATTCCCATTGGAAAAATGCCAATGCCCATTATCAATAGCATCATCATCATTCTCCTGTCTCTCTCGTATATGTCCAATAGCCATTCGTCATTGAAAACCGAAAGGAAGGTATCCCTAACTGTCCATCTGTTGAAACCCCTCAACAAGAAGAACAGACAACCCAGGGAGAATCCCAGGAATATGCCGATGTCTCTTGCACACACTGGCATCTGGTTTCCATTTATTTCCCACGACCTCTCATGCTTTTGATGGCAATTCAAATCACCAAAACCGTATGCAAGTGCCCAAATTGGGTTCAACTCACTCCACACAAAACTACCACCGTGCAGTGACTGGTCATGACCAATAGAACCCCCCTCTTCATGTTCATTATTCCCCCAACTGTTTTCGAATGCATAATCAATAGCATTCGCTCTCCCTGAGAGTTCCGGTACTGAATCAGAAGGGAGAAAATAAGGGGCTAAAAAGCATAATGCCAGATATCCAAATGCGACTCCACCCAGGATCTTGGAGACCCTTTCCTCATGCCTTCTGTCTTCCAATCCATTTTTCAGAAGCATCCTACTCACAATCGATGCTGAAAAGACCGACTTCATAGATTTCACTAATTCGACATTGGCCAACACGAACCAAACCATGTGGGCATCCTAGCAATATTCGGGAACCCCTTCGCAACATGCTTCCACGACCCTGAAGCAACGAGGGCACTCCATGTGCTGGCGCATTGGTATTGCATCTCCTCTGAAACCGCATAGGCAGAGAAAATCCTTGCAATGGTCACTATCCATGTAAAAAGAACCTGCAATCAGGCTAAATTAATTTCCGCTACTCAAGCGTTTAGAGATTCCAATTGGAGGGTCAACTCGCTTACGAGCCATTCGTGTAGGGATTCTCCACCCATCTCCGAGAGAGTAGAATTAAGGAATGCTGCAATCAATGACCTCTTTGCTTCATCCTCGTCGAACCCCCTGGTCTTGAGGTAAAACATCTGCTCTTCGTCTATGGGCCCATTTGCCGTCCCATGCCCACAACCAACGACTTCATTCTCCATCACTTCCAGTTCTGGAATCGAATCTGCTTCTGCAGATTTGGAGAGCAATAGGTTGTGAAAAATCTGTGCCGCATCTGCGCCCTTGGATCCTTTCCTGATGGCAAGCATTCCAGTCCCTATGGTTCTGCTGCTTCCCCCGCAAGCAGAGTGCCATGATAGCCGGCTGAATGTTTCCGGTGCTTCATGGTGGATTTCTATGTGGTGGTCCAAGTGCATAGAATCCGCAGATAGGATTGAACCCAAGACCCTGATGTTCCCACCAGTTTCCTTCATGATGTAGCGAAGATCGCTCTTAGTCCTCTCAGAACCCGAAGAAACAGTGCCAGCTCTGACCTGTGCATCCCGGCAAACCTCGATACTATCGGAGCGCAGCATAGTCCCCCTATCTTGGAGGCCGATTACAACATCATTCACCACCGCCCCGTCTTGAATCCGACCAGTCCTTAGTAGTCCGAACCATTCGCTGGGACCAGTTACTCTGGTAATCAACTCGAATTCCGACATCTTTCCTATTTCCAATGAGATGTGTGCAACGGATGGAAAATCCCCAGTCTCAACATCAAGTATGACGGGCTTTTCCGAAGAGAAACCCTTGTCCACGACCAACTTCCATTGTGAAGCCTCAGCCGAAGCATGAAGGAATGAATTCGTCAACGAACTGCTCATTGAAAAATCGGGTTCTCCGACGACATCCCGTCTCAACTCGATGCCAGCAGGGAGTTCTGAACCGTCAACAATACCCAGGCTAATCTCGGGTTTGCCTAGAGGGGGGATCTCGGACAGATCACCTGTGGGGTGCACCTTCTTCCAAGGGGTGTACCGCCAAAGGTGATCCGCCTTGTTTGGCATCTCCATGCTGAGGTATCGCGAGGCCGAATCCATTGTTCGACCTCAACCTATGCTTCCTTCCATCTCAAGAGCCATCAGTTGATTGAGCTCCACTGCGTATTCCATGGGGAGCTCTCTTGTGAATGGCTCGAAGAAACCATTGACAATCATTGCCAGGGACTCTTCCTCGGAGTGGCCACGGCTCATTAGGTAGAATAATTGCTCATCGCTAACCTTCGAAACACTCGCCTCGTGCTCACACCTTGCAGTCGCATTCGCCACTTCCATTGTGGGGTATGTGTCTGACCTGCTCCCCTCGTCTAGGATTAGTGCATCGCAAACCACATTCAACTTGCAGTTATCCGCTTTAGGAGAAACTGTGACCATCCCTCTGTAAGACCCCCTGCCTCCATTTTTGCTAATGCTCTTTGAGAGAATTTTACTAGTTGTGTTAGATGCAAGGTGGTGAATCTTGGCCCCTGCATCCTGGTGCTGACCTGCTCCGGAGTATGCAACCGAAATAACTTCTGCATGACTCCCCTCACCCTTAAGAATCACAGCAGGATATTTCATCGTGAGCTTGCTTCCAATGTTCCCATCAACCCACTCAATCTTGGCTTTTTCATGCGCTATACCCCTTTTTGTTACTAGATTGTAAACATTTGAACTCCAGTTCTGGATAGTCGAATAACGAATGTGTGAACCAGGAAGGGCCACCAATTCCACTACCGCAGAGTGTAGCGAGTCAGTAGAGTAGGTAGGGGCGGTACATCCTTCGACGTAATGGATGCTGCTTCCTTTATCAGCAATTATCAGGGTCCTTTCGAATTGCCCCATATTCTTTGCATTGATTCGGAAGTATGCCTGTACCGGCATCTCAACATGAACACCTTCTGGGACATAGATGAATGATCCACCAGACCAGACTGCGGTATTTAGAGCAGAGAATTTGTTATCGGAGTAAGGAACTACGGAACAGAACCACTTTTTCACTAGCTCTGGGTATTCCCTCAGCCCACTGTCCATGTCCAGGAAAATCACCCCCTGGCTTTCCAAGTCTTCTCTGATGCTGTGGTATACTGCCTCCGACTCATACTGAGCCGTTACCCCAGACAACCACTTCTGCTCTGCTTCAGGAATCCCCAATCTCTCGAATGTGTTCCTAATGTCCTCTGGCACATCATCCCAGTCCTTCTCAGTAGATTCGGATGATCTGAGGTAGTAGCAAATCTTGTCGAAGTCAATTTCCTCCAACATCGACATGTTCCCCCATGTGGGCATCTTCCTCTTTGAGAAGTGCTTGAAGGCCTTTACTCGGATATCAGTCATCCATTGGGGCTCGCCCTTGAGATTGGATATTTCTCTGACTACTTCCTCTGAAAGGCCAAAGTCGAACCTAATCGTCGATTTTTCAGGATCATGCCATCCAGCCTTGTATTCGCCGACCGCTTCCCTCGCATCACTGTTCTCCATCTCAGCACCTCATTCCTGTTTCAGCCATTCGTAACCCCTCTCTTCAAGCTTTGTGGCCAGCTCAGGCCCTCCTGAGGATACAATCTTCCCATCCAAAAGAACATGCACCATATCTGGTTGAACATGTTCCAGAATCCTAGAGTAGTGAGTGATAATCAATGCTCCAGAATCAGTCCCTCTGATGGCAGCATTGACTCCCTCGGCTACAGTTTTGATCCCATCTATGTCCAAGCCACTATCGGTTTCATCGAGAACCGCAAGGCGAGGCCTTAGTAGCATCAGTTGTAGGATCTCAAAGCGCTTTTTCTCCCCCCCGCTGAATCCATCATTGACATATCTTGACATGAAGGTGCGTGGGATATCTAGAGCCCCCATTGCCTCTGTCAGTCTCTCTCTGAAGGCAGAACCCTTGGCTTCCTCTTCTCCTCTGATGCTAGCAACAGACTTCCTGAGAAAATTTCCAACCTGAAGGCCAGGAACTGCTTGTGGATATTGGAATGATAGGAATACTCCCTTTCGTGCCCTCTCCCAGGATTCCAATTCCAGAATGCTCTCACCCTCAAGTAAAACATCTCCTGCTTCTACATCAAAGTCCGGGTGGCCCATTATGATATTCGCAGTTGTCGTTTTTCCACTGCCGTTCCGCCCCATGATTGCATGAATCTCACCAGGTTCAATTTTCAGGTTTATTCCCTTTAGAATTTCATTCCCGTCAATGCCTGCTCGTAGGTCCTTTATCTCCAGCAATGACATACTTCAATCACCCTCATTTTGACCGGAACTAATTGACTATTCAATCCCTTCCTTCCCTAGATGACCCTATAATGACCTTCGTATTCGCATAAATTGGATGAACAATAGTGGCGATTCAGAAGTATCGGACGATCTCGAGGAAGACTACAGATCCCAGATTAGCGAAGCCATCCAGAAAGAGGCAGAGCGTCGGATCTCAGAGAAAAACGACCCAATCGAGACTTCCAGGCTTCTTTCATTGTCCCTTCTTGAATTATTTGAGACCGGAGACAAATCATTGGTACCGGCACTGATGGCAAGGCTTGGCCCAGTTAGGGCGGCCCTGGAAGGGCATGGTGGTGCCCTGGTTGTTTCCAGCGGGGAAATAGAGGTTAGAAATAATGGAGATAGGGCACTTTCTCTAGTCATCGATCTGGATGGCGCATGCGTTTCCTGTGGAGCGGCCCCAGGAACCCTACAGGGGATTCAAGACGACTTGCTTCACGATAATGAGGTCTGTACTATCCGCTTCGACTCGTCAATGCTTGACTGGTTCGACGATATCCAACGCGATTTCGTCTTGAATTTCGGCGGAGTCACTTTCGTCTAGAGTAGTAATTTCTTGATCTCGCTGAATGCGCGGGATGAGAAGCCGAGAACCGTCACATCCTCTCCTTCTATTATCCTTGTAAAAGAACCAGCCTTTCCGGCTAGATCATAACCTCCAGCCTTGCCAACCCAAGATTCACTTCCGATCATCTCCTCCATTGTGCCCGCATCTATTTCATCAAATTCAACAATCGAGAAATCTGTCCAGATCGTCGCATGCCAACCCGAACCAACTTCCATGCCGGGACCATTTCTGGTGATTATCGCCGTTGAAGACCAGACTTTGTGCCTTCTGCCAGAGAGCCTAATCAAGGTCGAAGCAGCGCTAATCTTGTCCCTTGGCTTACCCAATGCGACACGGCAATCGTCTGGATCCTCAACTACTGTGTCTGAGACTACTATAATTTCCGCCACTGGATTTTCAATAGAAACATGCTCCGATGCAGCCGATCTCGCCTTATGCATGCAGGAGGCTTCGACTTGCAAATGTACCTCAAGACTAGACGAAGGCTCTGGCTCGAGCTCCTTTAACGTGCTGAATAGTAACTCCTTCCCACCGACTCCAGAGAGCTCTGACATCATTTCCCTTCTCCTTTCAGAGGCCGAAGCGAGTAGAATCGCAGGCATCCCTTGACCTCAGAGACCTATTCTCGTTCCGCAAACTGGGCACTTCATTGACACGATACCAGGTTCGGTTGCGAACCTGCTCCCGCATCCCGAGCACGTAACTTGAACAGCAACTGGGGACGCCAATGGAGAATCTGGGATCGGCATTTCCGACATTTCCTCTATGGCTTCCGAACCACTCTCTCCAAGTGTCTCTTCTCCCTCGGAATTTCTCTTGTCCCTCCTTGCTCTCCTACTATCGCGTCCGCTTACCGCAACAACATCGTCCTCATAGTGAACAATTTCGACCTCGTCCGAGCCAATCGAGAGATCAGCTCCTCCGACTAGATCTACTACGTCATCCTCCATAACCACGTTAGCATCTTTGTCAATCGAACCTCTCCTGCCCACCCATCTGACTCCCTGTGCTGAAAGGCCCACCAAGGTCACCATCCCCAGTATCAGAACCGCTAATGCGACGCCAATGACCAGGATTTCGAAACTCTCTTGGTCCAGGCCAAGGGACGATCTAAGTTGGTCAGACAGGCTCCCACCCCCCCTAGAAGAGCCATCATCGATCAGGGTCCTGATTTGCCAGCCATCAGTTGATGAGACGATCATCATCGTTTCCCCAGAATCTTCAGACCTATCCATAGATTTGTATTGCCCTCTGACCAAAGCGTCAGAGAGGCCTATCCAACCTCCATCAACGTCAATCAGGCCGTACTCTACTTGGGGGCCACTGGCACCAACCCGATCGAATAGCACTTGGATGCCCCTCTCGGACTCCGCCACTCCGATTCCCGCCATCCCTCTCGCAGGGATTCTCGTTTCCATCCCGCCATTGGTCATGAAATTTGAATCGGTCACGAATACTACAAGTTCTGAATCCTGTGGATCCCCTTCCCTCCATAGTGAAACCAAAGTATCCCCGTCATCATCTTCTATCACCGTCAGCATCGGCAGGGCCGACTCGTCACCAACCGCCTTTCGATAAGCCCATGTCTCCTGCCCAATCTTTCCATGCGAGTACCAAACGCCAAGCCGGTCCTTTCCAGTGGTGTCATTCCTGATCGTTTGATAGAGGATATGCGCCTGCTCATGCCCGAATTCAACCGATAGCGAATCAATCTGGGAAGGATCAGCATCGATGTCTCTGATTATTCCGGTTTGTAGGGACCAGTCATCGGACGATAGGGGGCTTTCTGAGTGAATTAGGAAGATGTTAGTCTCGTCTTCTAGACTGCCTCCGCTGAAAACATCCCGGTGGTAGCCAGAAACAAGAATTTCCGAGTCTCTTATGTCCATGTCAATGCCCCAATACTTGCCATCTGAAAGAGGAATACCCGGGAGCAAGTCCTGAGGAGGGGCAATTCTACAACTCGAGTCGATGGTCGAGTAGCTTAGGGTCTGCATTAGGAACCAGTTTGGCCCCATGTAACGTCTTGTCCACACAATGTGTGCGAAACCCTCATCCGTGCCAATAATGGCAATATCTCCAGACCATCTCTCTTCAATCACATTGTTGCACTCAATTAACGATTTACTCTCTGTTAGTTTGTACATTAACAGGGTTCCATCCTTCTCCCCAATTAGCAGGTCGTCTCCCTCCTCGCTATCTAGGCTCACTATGGCAAGGGGAGTCTCTCCGGGATTTAGGGCAGCATCCCTTGGACCCGATAACGTCGTACTGTCAACCAGAAGGGTCTTGATGCGTGCGTTGTTGGACCAGTCATTGTCACCTCCGCTTTCCAGAATGACGCTCACTCTCACTTCTAGTGGCCCGGAAACATTTGGTGCAAAAGGAAAAGAAATCATCGAATGAGAGCCACCCAGAATCAGTGGTGCACTTGAATTTCCAATAAATTCCCATCCTCGCTCAGTCATCATTTCCAGAGTGCCAGAGACTCCGACAGCGTCCTGCGAACCAAGATTGTCAACCCTTGCCTGGATGACAGCCGACTCGTCAGGCCTAGGAATCGGGCTAGAGACTGTCACGGCAGAAATTGATCCTGCTCTTATGGCAAGATCGACCCCCGGGGGCCTGGGGACTACGGAGAAAGTACCAACAATCTCGTTGTTGCTGTCGTCTAACTCTTGAATTGAATTCAACGGGTCTATCGATATCGACAGCAGAGCATCTCCCGAATCCATTGGATTCCAGTATAGCACAACTTCAACGAACTGGCCCGTGTCTATGTTTGAAATGACGTATTCATCCCTCCTCTCCCCCCATTCTTCTAGGATGACTCCCACATCAGTTGCAGCCTGATCTCCAGTGTTCCTTATGGTCGCCCTGACTTCCAAGAATGTGTTAACATACGACTCCTGCATCGGGATTCCGAATTCCTGGACAGAAATTGATTTGCTTACGAAAACCAAGTCTGGCATTGGGTCTATGTTGTCAACCCTGACAACTCGCCTGATCTCTTCAGAAGTTACGCCCACCGCGCTAATAACCCTCACGGAGATCCTGTATTCTTCGTCCTTATACTGAGTAGTATCCCAGTTGAAACTCCATTGGGTCCAACCATCGTCATCGTCTTCGCAGTCTACGCTATTCCCAGAATTCTGAGCCGCTTTGAACATGTGTACGCAATATGCATGTCCCTGATAGTCAGGATCGATACTACCATCTCCCTTGTAACGAGACGTTGCATGCCTCATCCCTTCCTGGTCCTCAATGGTCCACTCTCCGTCATGGTAGTGGGGTCCATCTTGCCACTCCTCGCTGTCCAGCCTCCATTGAATTGTAGCATTTCCAATTGACTGGAACTGGCCTTGGACCTCTACTGTCCCATCTAGATTACCTTGGCCACTAGGGCCTTCTAGTGTGATGTTGACCCTGCCAACCGGGAAGAAGTACTCGGTTGTATTGCTCCATCTCCCTATGTCATTCCTAGCCGCAACCATTCCAGTGATTGAAACATCGGTGTATTCATCTGGGAGGTCTGGAACTTCGAATGGGGCGGTCCAGTTGGTAATCCCCGTAGGATTCGACCAGTTTACCAGAATAGACCTCTGCTTAGGGGTGTCCGAAGACTCTCTGAACTCCATCTCAACCTTTACGACAACTTCCTCAATAGTACCATTGTCCTCGCCATGCTCGTTGATGTGTCCCCTAAGGTTGTACTCTCTGCCTTCTACCAGCCAGGCGTAAGCTGCAGGGCTTTCAATATCGACCCAATGACCCTCTTGGTTTGCTCCGGGCCCCGAAGTCTGGTTCCCACTGCCTCCGCCACCACCGCCCCCTCCTCCTGTGTTGTCGAACATCTCACTAGCGATTTCACCCCCATCAATAATTCCGAAACCATATCTGGTGTTCCAGTTGTTGTCTTGCCAGGTCTCATCTACTGACCACTCATTCCTGAACTCAGAGCCACTTGCGAGGAAACTCCTGATAGCCTCATATCTCTCTATGCCGGGCTCATCCTCGTCCATGAATGGCATCTTGCGCATTTCGCCAATTTCTAGCATTATTGCGACAAGTCCAGCTACAGCCGGAGTAGACATGCTAGATCCCGATAACTGGGTGTAGTCGTCGCTCGCTCTATTTACTTCAGAACCAGGGATTATCCCGGATGATTCAGCATGTTGAGCTGAGTTGATGTTCGAACCAGGAGCTACAACCCATGGTTTCATTTCATCCCAAGAATCTCCGTCTTCATCATCGGTCCTTGGGCCATAGTTTGAGTTTGAGCTAATCGAGTCGTCACTACGGTCGATGGTATTCTTGTCATCCAGCCACCCAACGGTGATCGAGGTATCCGCCGCTCCCACGGAGTTCACATTGTTCGCTCCATCGTTTCCAATTGCAGCCACACATACCAAGCCACTCTCTGTGGCCTGATTGACGAGATTGCCCTCTGCAGATGACCCATCTTCGTTGTTGTCTCCAACAGCAGAGCTAGCTCTGCCGAAGGACATCGAAAGTACGTGGATGCCTCTGCTAGATGCATTATTGCCCCAATCAGTGTCTCGGTTGTTAATGGCCCACTGTATTCCGGCTAGGATTGACTGGGAGGTTCCTCCACCATAGTCTTCCATGACTTTCACGTCGACCAGATAAGAACCGGGGGAGTATCCCTGGTTAACTCTGCTAGAGTCTCCCGTGCCTAGGGCTATTCCAGCAACGTGGGTCCCATGCCCGTCACCATCATCAGGATCCTCATCGTTGCATCCTGATTGCCCTACTCCAGTGGCATCGCATCCACCAACCCATTTTGGGTCCTCTATGTCGTCGGGATCCTTTGTGTTATCCTTGTTATTGTCCGAGAAATCGTCAAGTGAGAAGTGCTCGTTGTCGACTCCAGTGTCAAGAATGGCGATTACTTTGCCAGAACCATGGTATCCAAGATCCCTCAACGACTCGTCATATACTCCCGAGGTCCTAACTTTGGAACCTTTCGTAGCCTTGTCCAGATAGGGCACAATGACACTCTGCTCCTCGACAAGGACCACTCCATCTAGGCCCCACACTTCGATTAGAGAACTCACAGGAACGTGATCCAGGACAATAGCATCTAGATGGTCCATTACCATGAACCAAGACCCTTCATTTTCCCATCCGTATTGCTCGATCACACCTCTCAAGGAATTGATGTCTGATTCTCCAGGGTGCCATGCATAATGCACTATGATGGCTACGGTGTCCCTTCCATCATCTCCAACGATTGAAGTCAATGAGACGGAATCCCGCTCTCCAGCCACGATAAGTTGGAGCCTGTCATCGAAACCATTGGAGTCGGAGTCGGACCAGAACCCATGCCACCAGCCGAAATCCATTGCTGGAGGGCTAGAATCGACAGGGGTGTGGTTTGGATCCCGATCCTTCT
>PVBE012560688.1_pt1 | contig 11689 bp, 10 predicted proteins | sample 1631181 | NCBI WGS metagenome assembly PVBE01 (sample SAMN08397723, study PRJNA350692) | Marine metagenome, whole genome shotgun sequencing project. | isolation source: water | place: Pacific Ocean | collected 2012-04 | reverse complement strand
CCCGGTGACGTACACCGCACCGTGCTGTCCAGGGCTCATCGTGCCGGGATCTACGTTTATGTAGGGATCGAGCTTTACGATGACCACGCTGAGATCGCGGCTTTTTAGCAGGCGACCAATAGAAGCACTGGTAACGCCCTTTCCAACCCCCGAAACGACGCCTCCGGTTATGAAGATGTATTTGGGTGTAGATACCGACGTGGCCGGTGGAGTGCCAGCACGGCCCGATTCATTGGATGCCGAAGGTTTACGCACCGATTCTTCTATTACGGTAACGACCTTGCGCCGGCAGGCTTTTTTCCCTTAGCACGAGTACGCGATTCGAGAAGCACCGTCTCGGTGTCGTCGGGGAGACTGGTGCAGCTTAGGCTAATAACCGAGACAGGTTCCCCAGCCTCCAGGCCGGCTTCCTCTAGAAATGATTCGGTCCTGTCACCACTATCCTGCTCACGTCCATTGGGAGCGTAGTCCATCGGTATGACAACCCTAGGCGAGGTGGCCGACACGATCTTGGCCGCTTCCGCACCGCTAAAGCCGCTCCCTCCGCCCGTTGGAACGATGAGAACGTCAAACGGCGTAATTGACTCAACAAGCTCGGTCGATGGCGGAGATTCCAATCGTCCGAGGTGGCAAATGGAAACGCCGTCGATCGCGAAGGTGCAGATAAGGCTGGGTGGAGCGTCGGCGTCTGCGCCGTTCAGTTGATGCGTGCTCGCGACGTTCCGTACGGCATTCACGAAAACGCCCCCGACTTCGTACTCCCCGGGGCCGTCAATCACGTACGGCGACGTTCTGACGTTGGAAACGATGTTGCGGAGTTCGAGGCCGGGCTGGCTTACGGTTACGAGGTCGGTCTTGATTTGGAGATTCTGATACTTGGAGCTTGGTAGGTAGGGGTCTGCCAGTGCAATCGTGTTTCTGTCTCGAAGCCGGAAGCACGAGCTTCCGTACCACGTAATCTCCATTCCGCCCCTAAAATAGACAGCATTCGACCTAGTCGAATGCTACTACACTCTAGCACAATGACACCGACGACAAGATCGTAATGAACTCGTCCCCGCGTAAGGGAATTCCACCTGAAATCCCTTCCGGACCGCGTGATATTATGGTGACCGCTTTGGCGAAGTTTGTATGCGAATTGTAGCTACACACTCCCGCGATCGATTCCCCACGACTGTTTGGCGTGCGGCCGTGGAACTGGCCTCCTACAAAGAGTTGCTTCGGAATATGGTCGTCCGCGACCTGAAGGTCCGCTACCGAAACTCGGTATTGGGCTTCGGGTGGTCGCTTCTACAGCCGTTGCTGATGATGCTGGTGTTCACGATTGTATTTAAGGTCCTTTCAAGGACCGAAATTCCGAACTATCCGCTGTTTTTGCTGACCGGCCTGTTACCGTGGAACTTTACTCACTCCGCGCTCTCATCCGCGCTCCGAAGCATCACCGGCAACGGGGCACTGATAACGAAGGTCTACTTCCCGCGTGAGCTGCTGCCGCTTTCGGCCGTTCTCGGAGCTTTCGTGCACTTTGTCCTTGCGTTTGCCCTGCTCGTTGTCGGAATGCTGGCGTTTGGAGTCGAGCTTCATTCGACCTTGTTGCTGGTCCCCGTGATTATGTTGCTTCAATTGGGATTGGTGGCAGGTCTTGCGATGATCTTCGCCGCCGCCAACGTGATGATGCGCGACCTGGAGCAGCTTGTGGATGTGGGACTGCTGGCGTGGTTCTTTCTTACACCTATCTTCTACGCCCTATCGATCGTTCCAAACGATCAGTTCTTTGGGCTCGACATACACAGATGGGTGTTTTCACTGAACCCCATGGCCACTCTGGTGACCGACTATCGGTACGTCGCCATAGAGGGTTTTCTGCCGATCCGTCACACCGCTGTGACCATGGTGACCGCCGCAGCCGCGACTTCGGCGGGCTGGTGGCTGCTCCGCCGGTATTCCCACCGATTCGCGGAAGTTGTGTAGGCGTTGACGGCAGTCCGGTTTCGAGGCGTTTCGAAGCGTTTTGCGCTAGCGCACGCAAAGCAGCGGTCGTTGCTCGGGAGTCTGGCCGGCATGTTGGGCGTCCGCAATCAGGAAATCGAGGATTTTTGGGCACTCAAGAATATCGATTTCAAAGTTGAGCGGGGCGAGACCCTCGGAATAGTCGGTCCAAACGGATCGGGAAAATCCACCATTCTCAAACTGCTTACGGGTACGTTGTTTCCCGACGAGGGGTCGATTGAGACGAATGGAGATGTCTTTGGCCTCTTGGAGCTCGGCGCCGGATTCCATCCCGATCTCACTGGAAGGGAAAACGTATTCCTCAACGGGTCGTTTCTTGGAATAGGCCGTCACGAGATGAATCGCCTTTACGACGGGATTGTTGAGTTCTCGGAGCTCGAGCGATTTATCGACACGCCGGTCAAACACTATTCGTCGGGGATGTACATGCGGCTCGGTTTCGCAATCGCAGTAGCCGTGCGCCCCGAGGTGATGGTTATCGACGAGGTTCTTGCCGTCGGCGATGCGGCGTTTGCGCGGAAATGCTATCAGGCGCTCGCTGATGTCAAGAAATCGGGCCGCACCATGCTTTTCGTATCCCACGACCCGATTCAGGTAAGGCGATTCTGCGACCGGGTCTTATGGCTCGACCAAGGCAGCGTTCACGAAATCGGAAGCGCTAGGGATGTCGTTCAGGCGTATCTGCAATCCTCCCTTGCCCCTGTATTGACAGATGCAAATTCTGTGGCGAGCGAAAAGGAAGTAGGCGGCGACGGCCCCCTCAAGATCTGCGACGTTTACGTTCAGGATGGCGGACCTCGCCGGTCGCATTCGATCATTCCGGGGGAGTCGCTTGCTCTGAGGATCCGATATCAGTCGGACGGGTATCTGGACGATGTGGTTTTCGGTTGCTCGATCCGGCGCAGCGATGGGCTGTACATCCATGACGCATCGTCGGCCGTTAGCCACGGACCGATTTCTGTACAGCCCGGTGACGGCTTGGTGGAATGCTTGTTAGGACCGATTTCGTTGGGGCCGGGGATATATCACGTCTCGGTCGCCGTATGGCCGTCTGATGCGAAAGTATCGCCATATCATTTGTTACGCGATCCGATCACCCTGTTCGTGGGGAAGGCTTCCGCACACCAACGCGGAGTGGCGTTTATTCCCAGCACGTGGCGATTCGGTACGGGCCCGAGCGATGCCGCGCCGCAGGCCGAGGCGAGTGAGACCATCCAGCCAGATATGGTTACGCCCGCCATGGTGGTTCCGTGGTCGAAGCCGCCGAGTGAGATTCGTATGGGCCGGGGCGAGGAGGAATACCTGGGAGAAGGATGGCATCCGGTCGAAAGCTGGCCGCCACCAGTGCGGTGGATCGGCGATCGCGGAACGCTGTTCCTCACGCAAGATGTCGGGCAGGGGACGCTTGTGATATCGGCGTGCCGACCCTTTCACTCCGACAATCCCGCCAATGGGGGAATACGAATTAATGGCCAGCCGGTGACCAATTTTCAGCTTGTCGGAATGGATTTCGAGGACGTAGTCGTGCCGCTCGACCCGGTGCTTGAGCCCACTCCCCTTGAGATTGAGCTCGAAATCGAGGAGACGTTCGTCCCGGCCACGGTTGGCATCGATCCGGACACCCGGGAGCTGGGTCTGGCGGTTCGCAGCATCCACGTCGAATGACGGAAGTCCCGGCCGGGAGCAACGCCGGGTCCAGCGCGGCGTTCGTAACCGTTGTCGTTCTGAACTACAACGCCGGGCGCTTTATGGGACCGTGTCTGAAATCACTTCTCGCATCCGACTATCCGAGTGATTCGCTCGAAATCGTGGTGGTTGATAACGCCTCGACGGACGGATCGCCCGATTTGATTCGAAGGGAGTTTTCGGATGTTCGGGTGGTCGATGCCGGCTCGAATGGCGGATTCGCGGCCGGCAACAACCTAGCAATGCGTAACGCCCCGGGTCCCTACGTCGCCCTTGTCAATCCCGACACGGAAGTCGGACCTGGTTGGTTACGGCCGTTGGTCGACGCGATGGAGAACGATCCTGTCGCGGGCGCGGCGCAGCCCAAGCTGCATCTGTTTCACGATCGCATTCCGATTCGGCTTCAATCGCCGACTTTTGTTCCAAGCAGCGCTGGAATGGGTCCCGATGAGCGGACCCTCGGACTGCACGTGCGTAACGTGCGAGCAACCACCAACGGCGACAGCGTCCCTCTCGAATATCGGTCTGGTTTTGGCGGCGTCGAGGTGGACGAGTATGGACGCAGTTTCAGGTGGTCGCTCGGAGACGGCGAATTGGGTTTGGCCGACGTGGGCGACGGATCGATTCATGTGGAGTTGGAGATTTCCGCCCCGCGAGCGAACGGATCGAGAGTGGATTTTTCGGTCCAGGCCGGAGACGGGCGGATATTTGAAGGAGACGTTGGCGAGCAGACCGAAGATTTCGAGTTCGACCTGCCACCAGAATGCCGTCGCCTCGCCCGACGGGTGGTCCAAAATGCTGGAAGCTACCCGCTCCCGGATGGATCGTCGCGGGATCGAGGGACGGTCATTTCGCACGGCAATGTCTACTACGACTGGGACGGACCGGCCTACTCGGTTCAGCAGGAAGTGTTTTCATTCAATGGGGCGGGCGTCTTGCTGAGGAAGGCGATGCTCGACGAAATCGGCTACTTCGACGAAAACATATTCATGTATTACGAGGACACCGATCTTGCGATTCGCGCCCGGCGGCGCGGATGGCGCATAGTTTTCAGACCCGATTCCTCGATCAGGCATCATCACAGCGGTGTGGCGGTCGAATGGTCTCCTTTTTTCATCTTGCACGTGTCCCGAAGCAGGCTCTATGTGATTCTCAAGCATTGGCCGCTCGCCGTGGCGTTTCGTGCGCTGGCCCATCACACCGTGGAAACGCTGCAGTCAGGCGCTGTCCTGGGCAGACAGGCGCTCAAGCAGCCACTTAACAGACCCAAGGAATTCGCCCGCTTTACCGCCAGATTGAAATCGCTCCTCGGGATCCTTCTACGGTTGCCGGTTGCGCTGGCGCTGCGTGCAAGCGAGCGACGTGCCGGGCCGCTTGGTGTGGAATTATTTCGGCCCTGGATGGGCGACCAATGAAGGCCGTCGTTTACAACCGATGGCTGCACACGATGGGAGGGGGAGAAAGACACTCGTGCATGGCCGCCTCGGTGCTTGCCGAGGACCATTCTGTCGATCTCGTCACCCACAGCGCCGTCGACCGCGATGAGCTGGCGGCGAGGCTCAACATCGATTTGACGAAAGTAAATCTAAAGGTGATTCCAGCTTTGCCGCCGAATCGGTTCATTGAATTCACCCGCGACTACGACCTGTTCGTCAACGCGTCGTTCATGACCTCGCAGCCGTCAGCGGCGCGAAAAAGCATGATGCTGGTCCTGTTTCCGTCGCCCGTGGACAACACCGTATCGGCGCGGATTCGCAGATCGGTCGGCATGTTTCTCATCAGGCAACTACTGCTTGCCGAATATCGCGACGGTTTCTACGACATCCAAGAACTCGGGCACGGCTGGTTCAGGTATGCCTCCGACGAGTCAACGGTGCGAGTCCGGGTTCCCCGAAATTCGCGCGCATCCGCGATTGACATGATTTGCGGTAATTTCGGGCCTGCGGAATTGGGGGCGATCTCCGCGTCTTGCCGCGTTGATTCACAGGAAATCGGAACTATCCGTATCGAGCCCGAAGAAGGAAAATACGTGCGCTGGAATCTGGATGTTCCCGCCGGAATGGCGCAAGACTCGATCCTGGATTTGGACATTCACTGCGACATCTACAATCCAGAATCTGACCTCGGCAAGGACGACAATCGCAACATTGGGCTGGCGGTTTCCGACGTGGCCGTTGCAGGTCCGCGACACCGGCTCTACGAGCTGTTGTTCCGGAGACTGTTTCCCCGGCTCGGGCTCCGTCTTGAAGGGTTGCCCGATTACGGCTCACTTGATTTTCTCGACAGCTACCAGTTGATATGTCCCATATCGGAATTCTCGCTACGCTGGATGCGCCACTACTGGAAACGTGAGGGCCCGATCTTGTATCCGCCTGTCGCCGTCGCGGACCACGAGCCCGGACAAAAGGACCGGATCATCCTGAATGTGGGCCGATTCTTCGGTGAAGGCGGGCACCCGAAGAATCATGAGTTCATGATTCGCAGCTTCGGAGAGATGGTACGGCGGGGTTTGGCCGGGTGGGAGCTTCACCTGGCGGGCAACAAGGGCACACGAGAGATTGACCAGGATTACTTCGACGATTTGAAAAGTGCGGCGGAAGGGTTTCCCATAACCATCCATCCAGATCTTTCGTTCGCTGAGTTGAATAATCTGTACGCGCGCGCTTCGGTCTACTGGCACGCCAGCGGATTCGGCGAAAATCCGGATAAGAACCCGGTGAATTTCGAGCACTTTGGAATTACCACGGTGGAGGCGATGGCGTCGGGATGCGTACCCGTCGTGATTAACAGCGGGGGCCAACCGGAGCTGGTGAACCACAGAGTAGATGGCCTCCTATGGGATTCACGGCGGGAATTGATCGACCTAACATCCGAACTGATTGAAGATCCGGAGATGTTCGAACGGCTATCGCGGAAGGCGGTCGGGTCCGCGGCACGTTTCGATGAGGACCGGTTCCGGCGGCACTTCCTAGAACTTGTCGACTCGATAGCTTAAGTTCGCGATGCGACCACTTCTGCCAACTTCCGCGGCGGCGCGCAGATACCTGTCCGGTTTCGAGCATGTGGCCGGCCACGGGCTTGAGGGCTTTCTTGAAACGGCGGTGGATCGAGTTTTGATAAGCCTGTCGCTGCTACCGCGGCTGGGGCCCGATTCGAAAGTGTTGGAAATAGGCGCCCAGCCGTATTTCATGACCGCGCTCTTGCTAAAGCACTTTCCAGCCGATGTACGTTGCGCAAACGAGGACGATCGCGGCGGCGGCGCGGACGGCCAGTTCAAACTGCGGCACCGTGACTGGGACGAACCGCTTGAAATCGAGTATGACCGGTTCAACATTGAATTCGATACGTTCCCGTACGACGATGGGACGTTTGATGTGGTCTTTCTCTGCGAGGTCATTGAGCATCTGGCGCACGATCCCGTGCATGCCATTCACGAAATAAACAGGGTGCTCAAGCCGGGCGGGAGCATAATTCTGAGCACTCCCAACGCTGTGCGTCTCGAGAACTTCTGGAAAGTCTTGCGAGGCAAGAACTTCTATCCGCCCTTCTCGGGCTGGGGAGTCACCAGCCGTCATAACCGGGAGTTCACGCAGTCCGAGCTAACCCGGCTGCTGCAATCGAACGGATTCGCGGTCGAGACCGTGACCAGTCACGCGGACCTCAGCTACAACTACGCTCCTTTCCTGAAAAGTATCGCCAAGCAGCTCGATCGACTCCGTTTCGGAACCAACTTTTTAGACGACATTCACATACACGCCCGAAAGTCCGGAGGTCCCAGGTACTCGTATCCGGAGGATATGTTTTTTGACGTACAGGCTTACGGCCGGGTGTGGGACTCGGCGCTGGACATGGATAGCGCTCCAGAATCTCAGCTCGGTCGGGGCATCCATCGCCTGGAAATCTGGCCTCCGGCGGTTCGCTGGACCGAACGGGAATCCATGTTCCGCCTGAGGAGTATGAACGGTCATCGTCGGGCGGCCGTCCGATTCTATTCTGGACCGAAGGATCTGAACCGACCGGTGACCGGGCGGATTTCAGCCGGCGGGGCATCGGCGACGTTTGTCACTGAGCCCGATGCGTGGACGACCGTTTCGATGGAAATCCCGTCGGGGAGCGAGCCCGGGATTCTCGAGGTTGAACTTAGCCTTGACCAGTCGTGGTCGCCAGCGAAGCTGCAGGCCGGCTCGGATACGCGCGATCTCGGAGTGGCGATAAGGCGGGTCTGGCTCGAGTGAGGAGGCTAGTCGGGCAGGTTGCCACCGTGAAGAACCGACCGGCCCTGTTGATCTTCACTTTCCTCACCGCAATCTACCTGTTGACCATGGGCGTAAACAGGGGCGGCTTTGGCTACAGCCCTGACGGGACCTTCGCGTTCGAGATGGCCAAAAGCGTGGCGCTGGACCCGGATCACAAATATCTGAGGCAGTACTACAACAATTTCTCACGATGGGGTCTGGCGATGCCGGCCATGCTCACGCCGTTCGTTATCTTGGCGAGACCGCTTGCCGAAATGGCCCCTCAGCGCGACCGGCTTACGGTGGACGGTCACGAATACCTGGTCTCAACCTTTTCAGAGGTCGGGCACGAGTCTATGGCCGATGCCCAGCCGTCGATCGAGTTTGACGTTCCAGACGGTCGCTACTCGGAGATGACAATCATCAGTCATCTGGGACTTAGCGCCGCTATTCCGCAGGGCGTGGAGGTCGCCTCGATTCGAATCACGGATGCCGAGGGCAGCGTACTGCCGCTTCCCGTCCGGGCGGGAATCGAGTCGGCGGAGTGGGCCTATCAGCGGGCCGACGTGCAGCGGACCATTCAGCACGACCCAGCGCGGGTGGTCGGCAGCCACATTGGAAACGCCCGGGGCAATTTCTATCTCTATAGATATAGGTTCGATCACCCTCTCGATGCGCGGACGGGCGAGATCGTCTACACCGGACCGCCCGGCAAGTTTTTCCTGGTGTCGGCTGCTTTTCGAGACGCGGCCTCCGGGGACATCGTCGAGGTTACGGGAAGCGGTCGGGTGTGGTCGGAGCGCCAGAATCGGGAATTTTTCCTACGGTTTTGGTCGCCGGTACTAAACGTGCTTCTTACCGCAGGTACCGCCTTTCTACTGTTCCAAATCGTGAGGGTTCTCGGGTACGGCAGCGGCGTGGCCGTGGCTCTGCCCCTCACCTATGGTCTGGCGACGATGGCCTGGCCGTACGCGAAGTTCGACTTTTCGGAACCCGGCGTGACGTTTTTCCTGACGGGCGGCGTGTGGACGGCGCTGCGCTATGGCCGCATTCTGCGGTTGCGCTATGCCGCGCTGACAGGTTTGTGGGTGCTTGGCGCTGTTTTTACGAAGTACGTCGCGGTGATCGCCATCCCCGCGTTCCTTTTCCAATTGGTGATGTTCCACAAGCGCGCGGGTTTATCCTGGGCGCAGCTGCCCGCACGGACATGGAAGACCGCGCTGGTTTTTGCGGGTCCTCTTCTCCTGCTGGTCGTACCGGCGCTTGTTTTCCTAGCTGTCGTTCTCGACTTCAAAATCCTTTACCAAGAACAGCTGATCGGCGGGATTCAAAGGGGGTGGTTCGCGGTGCCCCTGGCGCTTGGGATGAAGGGGCTGCTCATTAGTTGGGGTAAAAGCGTCTTCCTGTACAACCCGATCTTGCTGATTTCGATCCCGGCAAGTGTTTGGTTTGCAAAACGGCACGGGTGGCACTCGCTCGTTTTCCTGGCGATTCCGATCGCGTACCTCTTCCTTTATTCAAAAAAGGAAGTTTGGTACGGCGGCAATAGCTGGGGGCCCCGCTATCTCGTGCCGACCTTGCCGCTGCTGGTGTGCATGTCCGCGCCGGTATTTGAGTGGATCGGAGCGCAGCGGCGGCGTTGGCCGACGCTGGCGGTTGGCGCGCTGATCGCCATCAGCATCGTCCCTCAGATACTCGGTGTCTCCAAAGACTTCGATCAATACCTCGGGCTATATGCCGATCAGATCGTCGGGCAATTGCCCGACAACGGCGGCGTCTATGGAGGAAGCGAGTATCAGCGTTGGTCGTCGATTCAGCCGGAGGGTGACCTGGCAGCGGTTCTTTTCGCGCCGCAGTTCACTCCGCTTTTGGGCCACGCGTGGCTGCTTCGAGCGGATTTCACGAAACTGATCTTGCCCGACAGACTCGACCTTGTGGAGGATGCGCTCGGCCGGGCGCCGTGGTTGAGATTCGGCATCGACGCGTTCCCTGCAAGACCCGAAGACGGCGCGGGCCTTGATTTCTGGAGCATGACGATGTGGGCAAACTATCTGAACCATAAAACGCTGGTAGGGATCGTGATGGCCGCCCTGATTGGAGTGGAGTTTGTCGCCCTCCTCTCCCTCGGCCTGCTACTTCGATCGCGCGTCGTAACAAAAACGGTGTCGCGCGGGTTAAGAGCTACGACGTTGACGGCGGCGGCGCTGGGTTTCGTAGCCTTTGACACTCTCCATTTCATGCTTTAGGTTTCAAGAGGACATAATCGCCAGCCATCAAATCCGAGCCACCAAACATGAGTGAATCTCAGGAAAACGTAGAACCGATCAGCCCAGAGCTGATGGAAATCCTCGTGTGCCCACAAAGCCACGGGGCGCTTGAGCAGCGTGGAAACTGGCTGTATTGCGAAAAGAGCCAGCTTAGATATCCGATCAAAGACGGCATTCCGATAATGCTTATCGATGAGGCCGAGCCGATCCCCGAAAACGAGAGGTCCGGCAACTCGCCCGAATGAACAAGATCAAATCGGCGACGGATCTTGTAACCAAGTTCAGGCGTCACCGGGCGATCTTGCATCCGAAAACCGCGCAATTCGCGTACCACTGGATGAACGGATCCACGGAATTGCCCTACGGTCCAATAAAACTGCACGTCGAGCCAACGAGCCTGTGCAATCTGCGGTGCATCATGTGCCCGCAGTCGCTCGACGAGGTCCAGATGTCCGAAACCGGGTTTATGGATATGGACCTATACCGAGGAATCATCGATCAGGCGAGGGGGAGCGTCCGGGAGATCAACCTCTTTTTTCGAGGGGAGTCGTTCCTCCACAAGCGGATATTCGAAATGGTTCGGATCTGCGAGGACGCCGGGATCGTGGCCCACATCAGCACCAACGCGACGATGCTGACCGAGGACTACATAAGACAGCTGCTGGATGCGGGACTGAGCAAGCTGACCATCAGCTTCGACGCCGGACAGAAGGATCTTTACGAAAAGATGCGTAAGGGGGCGAAGTTCGAGCGGACGCTGCGCAATACGCTCATGTTGCTGCATGAAAAGATGCTCCGCGAATCAAGCAAGCCCTATATTGTCATGCAGGTGATACATCTCTTTGGCGGGGATCGTAGCGTCCAGCCGATCGTGCCCGACGAATTCAAGCGGCGGTTCGAGGGGTTGCCGGTCGATGAGTGGGACACGTTTTGGGCTCACGGCTGGGCCGGCACGATGGGAACCGGAAACGACGAATATCGAGCCGCACCGCAAGGACAGCATTACTTTCCGTGCAATTGGCTATGGAAATCGATGGCTATTTACTGGGACGGCACGGTTCCGGCATGCTGCGCTGACTTTACGAGCGAGCAGATCGTCGGCGACTTGAATGAAACCAGCCTCATGGATATATGGAACGGTCCTGAGTTTCAATCCATTCGGACTGCCCACGTCTCGGGGCGGTTGGACGACTATTCGCTCTGCCGAAACTGCGATGCCATTTGGCAGGACGACGGAAAGGTCTGGAGCGGATTTGGTACCGCGAGGTCTCTGGTAACAAGGGCGCCGCTGCCGGAGCTTCAGGTCGCGGAGACTTCCGCCCACAACTGACAACAGGCCACGCGATCTGCTGATCCCACGCCCACAGCTAACTGTATCTCCGGCGGACACGATGTTCCGCGTTACCGGGACCGTGCCCCCGATTGAACACTGACCTGCCCCCCGAAAACTGGTCCAGGTTCAATGTTAGTAATCTGGCCAGAAAGGGGGAT
>PVBE011524341.1_pt1 | contig 11689 bp, 8 predicted proteins | sample 1631181 | NCBI WGS metagenome assembly PVBE01 (sample SAMN08397723, study PRJNA350692) | Marine metagenome, whole genome shotgun sequencing project. | isolation source: water | place: Pacific Ocean | collected 2012-04 | reverse complement strand
CCGAATTCGATAAGATGGCTACAGTTGGAGCAAGTCTGGTTTGGTCGCCGACCTCCAATCTTCTACTCTACGGGCAGACCACAGATGTTGCTGCTGCCAAGGAATCCGGACTGACCATCACATTGGCTCCAGATTGGGCACCATCTGGGACAAAATCTCCTCTTCACGAACTCAAGACCGCTGATATGTGGGATGAGAAGATTCTTGGAGACATTTTCAGTGATTATGAGATGGTGCAGATGGTAACATCCAATGCTGCAGATTCCATGAATTGGGCTGACAAGATAGGTCGAATAGCGCCAGGGATGGCAGCCGATTTCGCCATCATCGATTCCTTCGACGAGGACCCATACCGGAATCTCATTGCTGCAGTCGACCCTGATGTCAGATTGGTTATCATGGGAGGTCTGCCTCTATTCGGAGACATTGACCTGATGCAGGCAATGAAGGGCAGTGATTTCGAGATTGTCTCAATCGATGGAACCTATGACAAAGCGCTCGATGTCACCTACACTGGAATTGACGAAGGAACGCAATCTTGGGAATCTATCGTCGACGATTTGACGATGGCCATGCGCTTTGACAGAGAGGAGATGTTCGCACACTTCGGAGATAGTTTTGACGACCGCGGCGACTTCGATGATATGTGGGCTTCAGGCTCTTATGGAGAGGTCGATGCAGTTCCTCTAGACCCACTCTTCACATGGGGTGATGACCGCTATTTCAGTGTCCTCAACAACTCAGAGACAGCCAATGCCCAAGGAGACATGGCGTGGATCTACGATACATTCTATGGAATCGAGATGAAGGAGGATGGTGAGCGAGAAGTTTCTCTCGATTGGCAGGCTGGTTCCGTATTCAATGGCAGTGAGTCAGTGGACAATAATGGTGGTTCAAACAATGGTGGGGAAGATGACGGTAACACGACAAACACCGACAATGAGACGAATCCTAGCGATGTCGGAATTGATGACTCCGTGGTTGAAGGAGGAACCTGTTCCCCCGGCGAGACCAAACCTCCAGATAGCGCTGATTGCAGATATTGCGTTTGTCAAGGAGATTCAACCTGGAGATGCGACTCAAAAGGATGTGGTGATGAGAATGCACAATCTGATGCCACCAAGGCAGGTGGAATGGAAACCTCCACTTGGATTTGGATAACCGTCAGCATTGGGATTGGAGGACTGATTCTTGCAGCCGTGGTCTTATTGAGAAAGAAAGAGCCTGCTCTGGACCCATGGATGGAAGAACCACAGGGGGTTGAGGCCGCTGTCATACCTGATCTTCCTCCTATCGATGCCCTTCCTTCCAGCACCCCCGACAAGGCGAATACTGAAACCTGAGATGCTTCATCGGCCGTCATGGCGCCAATGCCGCATGTCGATGCCCCCTCCCTGACAACCCGTTTGGTCTTCATAGGAGCCTTCCTATCGTCACTCACTGCCACTGCATTCCTATTGGTGGGAAATATGTTCAGCAGCACTGATGGAGACGGGAACGTTGCTGTCATCTCAGTGGTCGAACTATTGGCTCAGGATTCGTTACGAGGCGGTTGGGTCGGGCTCATCTTGGCATTGGTCCTGTTGTTCCCCGCATATCTTGCCTTGATGAGTGCAGTGGGAATGTGGCAACGTAGAGAACGTTTCCAGATGGCTGGCCTTTCTGCTACTGCTGTACTGATGATTCTCTTCATCTCCATCTGGCGGTGGTCGAGAGAAGAAGCCAGTGCTGGAAACAACTGGGAAATCGGAGTTGGAACATATGGGGCTGGCATATCGATAATCGCTCTACTACTGCTCTGGCGAGCAGGGATGTGGTTGCTTGAAGACCCATATCGGGATTGAAGACTCCACAAGAGGATTTCAATCCAATTCCCAAGTCGGCCCATCAGCGGTATCAACCACTGTAACTCCCAATTCACTCAATTGGTCTCGGATGGAATCTGCGGCCGGCCAATCCTTGGAAGCACGAGCATCTGCCCGCTTCATGAGGAGTTCTTCGACCTGCTCGCTAATCTCTTCCCTGCGCGGGTCGACCTTTTTCGACAACATCTCATCCCTTGGCGGCAATAATCCAAGAACTGAACCTGCGAACTCCTCTACCCATTCTACTCCATGATTGGCAAATGCTGCCTTATCATTAGACTCCATCTCAGAATTTAGTACCTTACCGATTTCCCTGATTCCACCCAGAACCTTGGCAACCGCTTCTCTTGAATTGAAATCATCATCCATGGCCAGAGCGAAACCCTGAGCCATCTTCTCCAACAGACCCAACGATTTCACTACCGGTATCGGTGAAGATATGTCACCTTGCGGCAATGGTACCGGAGTCTCGGTCATTGATTGAAGCGCCTGTTTGTAGACTTCCAATAAACGGCCATGATTCTTTCCAGCATCGTGCAGAAGTTGTTCGTTCATGTCTATTGGGGAGCGATAATGGGCATTGATAAGAGCGAAACGAAGAACAAGAGGTTCAATCTTCTCGCATATATCTCGGATTGTCCAGAAGTTACCCAGACTCTTCGACATCTTCTCACCGTCCATGTTGACAAAGCCATTGTGCAACCAATGATGGACAACAGGGGAAGATCCACTGTGACACTCGCCTTGGAATATCTCCGCCTCGTGATGTGGGAACAACAAATCCTGTCCACCTCCATGGATGTCAAACTGTTCACCCAAGTGATCCATGCTCATTGCTGTACACTCAATATGCCAGCCTGGCCGTCCTTCTCCCCATGGACTCTCCCATGTTGGCTCACCCGGTTTCGCTGCTTTCCACAAGGCGAAATCCTTGTGGTCACGCTTTCCTGAATCGGCGACCCTACCCCCGGCTCCACCGCGTACTGCCTCGATGTTCTGGCCGGTCAGAAGCCCATACTTCTCGGGAGCAGATTCAATATGGAACCATACTCCGTCGTCGGCGACATATGCGTGGCCTTTTTCGATCAAAGACTCGGTGATGGCCACCATCTCCTCAACATATTCAGTACATCGAGGATAGATGTCCGCTCTCAAGATGTTGAGCAGATCCATATCTGCATAATATGCTTCAATATTATCTTCAACAATATCCTTCCAATCGATTCCACTCTCTATGGAACGAGCAATTATCTTGTCATCGATATCAGTGAAGTTCTGAACATAGAGGACATCGTATCCTGAATACTCGAGCCAACGATGGATGAGGTCAAAGGAGATGTAACAACGAGCGTGTCCAAGATGACATAGGTCGTAGACAGTAACTCCACAGACGTACATCTTGACCTTGCTTGGCTCCATGGTCGAAAAATCGACCTTTTGACGACGGAGGGTATCGTGCACTCGCAGGGGCATCAGGCTGGGCGAAGAGCAAGACTGACTTCAATCCCGCGCAGAGAATCTGAATCATCATGCGGTGTGTATCATCATACTGCATCGTTCAATAGGGGAAACCCATGCCAACACCATGTCCAATGATGTTTGGGACATCAGAACTCAGCGCCTATGGGTGTTGTCCATCATTGTTCCAGTGACATCCATTCTTCTTTCCTACATCTTGCATCAAGCCACTGGACATGCAAGAATCTGGCTGCCATTCATCTCTGAGACCGACCATGCAGGCCCTGAAGCATGGACCTTCAAATTCGGCTTGGCGGTCACAGGAGTGCTCGATATCATAGTGACTTGGCGTATGTGGGAAATTCTGCGTTCAAAGAGTGAACAAACACACTGGTTCGTACATGCCAGCCTTGTTTCAGGAATTGCAACAGGAATCGGTGGATTAGGAGTGGCTTGTTTCCGATGGACGTCGCATATGGAAGAACATCTGCTGTTCGCGATAATGATATTCATTGGAGGCACCACTTGGGCCATATTCATCCAACTTTCTGGACGCCTGCTGGAACTTGACGAGAGAGGAGCCAAAATTCGCAGAATTGCTATTCCAATCACCGTCATCAGCCTGATATTGATGACTACATTGTTCAAACTGGCGATAAATGAACATCCAGAAATCAAAGTTGAATTGAATCTCGATCTGGAAAGAACCACTATGTTATTCTCTGCATTCTTTGAATGGATAGTGTTCCTCGGATTCATGCTATCGATGTACTCTTTCAGGTGGGACCTCATTCCTCTTCAGACTTCAGAGCCTGAGCCTTGAGGTCATTCTCCTTGATGGTCTCCCAAACCATCTCTGCAATATCCAAGACTTCCATCTCATTTCCTGTTGACTTGAGTCCATCAGAGACCATGGTGCTACAGAAAGGACAGCCGACTGCCACAATGTCAGCACCGGTTTCTGCCAATTCTTTGGCGCGAATCTCATTGACTCTCTTGTCAGCATCCTCTTCCATCCACATCTGAGCACCCCCCGCTCCACAACAGAATGAATCTCTTCCGTGTCTCCGTGCTTCAACATCAACTCCGCCGATGGCTGAACGCGGGGCTTCAGTCTCATCACCAATTCTTCCAAGATAACATGGATCGTGGAAAGTGACTTTCTTTTCATCACTCGATGGTACCGGCAATTTGCCTTCTTTCTGTAGTTCAGCGATAATCTGTGAATGGTGAATAACCTCCAACTCACCTCCACCATATGCTCCATATTCCTTACCAAGAGTATGGAAACAATGTGGACAAGAGGCTATCACCTTCTTGACCCCAAGCTCTTGGAAGGTAGCAAGATTGGACTCAGCCAACATTTGGAACAGGAAATCGTTTCCAGCTCGACGGGCAGGATCTCCCGAACAGCCTTCCTGCATCCCTAGGATCCCAACATCCAATCCGGCATTCTGAAGAGTTTGGATAGTGGCTCTTGCAACTTCCTTGTTTCGTTCATCAAAAGATGCCGCACAACCAGCGAAATAGATGTATTCTGCCGGTTCTGCCACTTTGACATCAAGATCGCTTGCCCAATCAGCCCTTTCATGAGGTCCGAATCCATATGGATTTGAATTCACTTCAAGATTCCCCATCGCAACATCGAGTTCCTCTGGATATTCCATTGCTTCCATCATCAGATGGCGGCGAGTCTCAGTCAGTTTTGGTACGTGCTCAATGTACACTGGACAGATATTCACGCAAGCGTGACAAGTGGTGCAGGCCCAAATTGCATCTGGATTGAAACGAGAAATCATGTTCTCCTCTGGAGCCTCGCCAGCAAGCAATACGGCTGCATGCTCGTTGGCATACTCGCGTACATCATTAACAATTGTCATCGGATTGAGAGCTTTACCCGATTCATATGCTGGGCAAACATCTTGACAACGAGCACAATGTGTACAGGCCCAACCATCAATCAATTGACGCCATGAGAAATCACTGTATGATTTTGCACCAAATGATTCTAGTTCCAATTCCTCAATCAAGACCGCCTTGCCATCCTTGCCTACATCCATTGGCTTCATGACGCCAAGACCTTCACGATCGTGGAAGATGACATTCGGGAAGGCCATCACCAGATGCATATGCTTGGAGGCAGGAATTGCCACAAGGAAACCAGCAAGACAGGCCATATGCAGCCAGTATGAATAGATGACGAGAACATCATGGAATGCCAGATCTGAAATCCAACCTGAAACAAGGTGACCTATAGGTTCCCACGTGGAAGACGGATTCTCGCCTGCTTCAACAATGAAAGCAGTCGTACAGATAGTCAGGATGGTCACAAGAATAGCATTGCCCTCGAACTGGGATTCATGCTTGAGTTTCTCAGGGCGGATTACCACCCTTCGGAACAATGCAGCAGATGCGCCAACGAAAGCCGAAGCATATCCCACCTCGACCATTCCATTCCACAGGTCGCCCAATAATGGACTGAACCAGATGATCATATTCTCAAAACGACCACCTGTAGATAAATCGAAAACATCAGAACCTATCATCAAGAATCCCCAGAACATCATCACGTGCATGACACCGATGACTCTGTCCTCCAGAACTCGTTTCTGACCCAACCAACCTGTGAACCATTCCCATGCTCTTGCTTTGAGATTATCCTTTCGATTCTCTGGCTTACCAAGACGAATCAATTTGATAGCATGTGAAGTCTGTTTCCAGAAGAAGAATAGTCCTGTCAACCACAAAACAAACAACACGACCCATCCCGGTATTCCAAGATAAGTCAGACTCATTGGATGTTCCATGGACCTCCCCGCTGCCACCACGAGGGCGAATCGCCCTTCAATGCAACGGCTACAAGCGAAGGATGATGAGTGAGTGACCCACCCTGTTGCCATGGTCGTTGCCAGTGCTCCAGGCAAGTGCATCCTGTTCGGCGAGCATGCTGTGGTCTATGGTGAACCGGCTGTGGCCGTAGCCATCGACCAGAGAGTGACCATCTCGATAAAGACACATCAGAAACCTGGCGCCACCTGGAAATTAGAGGGAGTACCATTCATTGCAGAGAAACACCCCCATCTGGAAGGACTTCGAAAACGATTGTGGCATCTGAGTGAGCAAACACCATCATTGGATATCGCTATCAACAGTAAACTCCCGAGCGCCGCAGGACTCGGGTCATCTGCTGCACTTTCTGTTGCCTTCAGCGCTGCCTTGAGAGCTGCACGCGGCAGACGGGTAGATGAGAAGGGGTGGTGTGAAGGATTCTCATCTGAATTGAAGACCGACCCTTACAATGAGCCTAGAAGAGGCCATGAAGCCGGCTTCATTAGAAATGGTGGTAGGAGATTATTGGGCAAGGATGCAATCGATGAAGACGAATGTGCGATTCTTGCTCACGCTATTGAAGCAGAAGTCCAGAAAGGGAGGGCCAGCCCGATAGACAGCAGCACGGTTTCGCATGGAGGATGCACTCTGCTTTCAGATGACTTTGAGAAGGGACTCGACTGGAGATATTCACGACAACTTTCAACTCCAGAGGGAAAAAGGAACTGGGAAGTTCATGATGTTCCAGTCCCACAGGATGATGTTTGGTTGGTGATAGGAAATACTGGCAAATACTCCCCTACTGGGAAGATGGTGGAAAGGGTGGCATCAATGCTTGCGGCTGAACCAGAACGGATGAACGAGATCATAACCATCGGTTCTATTGCTCGACGTGGTGCTGATGCTCTCAAGAAGGGGAATATGGAAGCCGTTGGAATATGTATGACTGAAAATCATCTATTGCTCAGAGGATTGGGGGTTTCTTCACCAGAACTGGAGAATCTAGTGAAGGCAGCAGCGAACTACAGCCTTGGGGTGAAATTAACTGGTTCTGGGGGTGGTGGATGCATGATTGCATTGACCAGAGAACCAAAACAAACTGCTGAAGCCATCGAATTAGCAGGTGGCCGTAGTATTGTCACTTCATTGGGTACTTCTGGAGTGAGAATAGACGACGATGAAAATGTTCCATTCTGGACCCCGGGGGTTGCAGATTCATAAGATGATGAGCATCTATGTCGCCGTGTTCTTTAAATAGGGGTTTATAAGCGGACATACCATGAACAAGGATGAAGAACGTCTAACTGTGGTGAATGTGGTCGCCTCTACTCGAGTCGCCGAAGAACTTGACCTACCTGATATCGCAATTCAACTCAATTGTGAGTATGAACCTGAGCAATTCCCTGGAGTGGTTTATCGAGTCACTGACCCTAAACTAGCCATCCTCATGTTCCGCAGTGGTCGTGCAGTTTGTACTGGTGGTAAAGATGAACAGAACATTCACACTGGAATCGATCGGATGATCAAAGACCTTCGTAAAGCTGGAATCACCACATGGGACCTGAAAGATGTAGAGATTGAGGTCCAGAACATGGTGGCAACATATGCCCTACACTACCCAGAGGATTACGATGGAACCGCTCTACGAGATACTCTCGACATGAAGATGGGTACTCCATTGGCTGGCCTACCACGAAAGTTGAACCTCAACAACTTGACTTTTCACCTACCTTTCGACAAGGTCGAATACGAACCAGAGCAATTCCCTGGTCTCATTTATCGTTTGGATTATCCCAAGGTCGTATGCCTTATTTTCGGTAGCGGAAAGATGGTTATCACCGGTGCTCGACACAAGGACGAAATCCTTGAGGCCGTGCAGATTATCCAAGATGAATTGGCCGACCTGCTTTGATCAGCAACAGTCGCCGTCCACTTGTATGGGTGGACACTTATTGTCTCCATATGAGCATGGCACGCAACAATCTCCTGTTCTTGGGCGCAGTATCTCAGCACACTGAGGACAAGGCACAAACGCCAGACAAGCATTGATGGGCATCTGCAATAACCATGAGAAACTGCATGATGGACAAGAAATCGTGCTCTCCAATTCAATGTTCATGCCACCCCCTCTGGGGGTGGCCTTCATGAAGAAGCGTGTTGCTGGAGGTGATGATGAAGAGGCACGCCTTGCTGCTGTTCGTTCTCTTGCTGATGCCCATGATTCCTGCGCAGCATAACGATTTTGGGGTCATCCAATACTCCTCTTCAGGGTCCACATCCGAGGTGGCTGAAGTGCCAACGTGGCGGGTCGGAGACAAATGGGTGTATGCAGGAGCATTTGATGCTGAGACTCTGATCAAAGAGAGTGGGGTTTCTGCATCGGTCGGAGAGATCAATGGCGATGCTGAAATGGTGGTGCTGGAGATTCTGACGATGACCGTGGAAAATGAATCAACCTTGGTATACAAAACCAGAATGACTGCTGAATTCGATAAGAATGGCGTCGATCTGGATGGCTATAATGGCAACCTGTACATTGATTTCACCTTCGTTGAATATTATCGAGTCAGCGACCTTGCTTCAGTGATGAGCGACCTCTCTCTTGATGTGGAATTCCGTGCACTCGGATTCATCAATATTGATGTTGCAGCCATAACCATCAGCAATGAATACGCTCCTCCCAATGAGATGATGGATTTCCCCATGCGTCTGGGAGAACGGTGGATGAACAATTACACGCAAGACACCAGTTGGTCTGGTTCATCTGATTACATCACTCCATTCCCTGCTGATGAAAGTGGTTCTGAGCAATCTAATTTTGGAGTCACTAAACTCGGAGTCCCAATCAACTCACTAGGCCATACAATCTCCTATGGCGGTTGTTCAGATTCCTTCGAGGTGACCGGTTGGAACGATGATGGAACGAAGGAAAGTTACCGCTGGTTCTGCCCGGCCATCAGAAGTCTTGCATGGATCCATACGGAAGATGATGTCGGATTGACGATGGATTTCCGAATCAAGTCTTACGAGCCTGTGGCCTCTAGTGGCGTCGATGCGAACAGCAACCCTGGAACCAGAGATGAAAGTGTGCAGGTCGACCTCGAATTTCCGCTGTTCTCTCTCGATACCGACCTCAGTGTATGGGCCAATACCTCGACCTCAAGAGCAGGTGAAATGATTGAGTTTCGGCATGAGCGAACAGGACTTATTCAATCAGCACAAATCCAATCAAACGGTTCAGCTCATCTATTCTTCGATAGCGGCCATGAACTCGATGCCTCGTATACTTCCACTGATTACTCAAGTCACGGAATCATCGCGTGGTTCAGCAGCATTGGGATGATCGGTGCGTCGACACTGACGCTGGACGAGGACGTTGTCGCTCTGGATCTGATGGCTGTTCCAGACCGTGCCTATATCGAACGTAACCGTTCAGGTGTCGTCTCTGAACTCAATGAGTTGACTGGTTGGAATGTCATTCCGGGAGATGTACTGCGAATGGAATTACCGGTGATGAATCGCGGCATCACAACTAGTGCACCTGCTTCAGTATTGATGACCGACCCCAGTGGCAATCAGACTACTGCTTCGATTCCTGGATTGCCAAGCCTTGAACAGGCGACCGTTGAACTGTTCTGGATGGTCCCTGAAGCCGCAGATATAGGTAACTCTTCTGTCCAATGGACAGTCATTCCTGGTGCGATGAATTCGGGAGATGCTGATTCAAGTAATGACCTTGGTAGCCTGATGATCTTCATTGGCAGAATCCCCACAGTATTAATTCAGAATCATTCTGCAGTTCTCACTCAAGATGTACTCACCATTGATGCCAGCGCCAGCAGTGACCCCGATGGTGGTTTGGTTTGGTGCTCATTCTACATCGAATACGACGATGGAATTGCTCACAAGAACGTATGGACCACTATCTGGACCGCTGACTGCATCCTGAATTGGACATGGTATGATGATGGAGATTACACGGTCCTGATCAATGTGGTAGATGAAGAACGTGACAATGTGGAACATACACAGATGGCCAGCATCATCAATCGCCCTCCACAGGTGAGAATCATTGCCAGCCGGGACAATGCTTCCTCATACGGAACAATTTCACTGCTGGCTGTTGGTAATGATAGCGACTCAGAAGACCCTTGGCCGGGTGTAGTCGATGTACACTGGCCTGATGCTCAATGTTTGGAGGGTTGGTATACACATGAGTGCACGGTCACATGGAATGAAGAAGGCTTGCGTAGATACACTGCGGTAGCCACTGATGACGACGGTTCAACCTCTGAATCAAGTGTAGATTTATTCTACAACAATATCGCCCCATTCGACCTTGATATCGAATTATGGAGTCAGAATGGGATGGTGGAGCAAGATCAGCAAGGAGCATGGCATGTCAATGAGGACAGCGAACTGATGCTGGTTGGTATTGCAGATGACTCGCTCAATGACCTAGAGGACCTATTGCATTCATGGTCGCTGACTGATGGCGCTGCATTGGTTGACAGCAGTAGAGGAGCCAGCACTTCAACCGCTGCACTTTGGAGTGAATCTGGCGAACATAATATCACTTTGCGAGTCACCGATGATGATGGCTCATACAGTGAAAGAAACGGTTTGGTGGAAGTTCATAATATTCCACCAACCATCAGCGGAACTTCCAACCCACTACCGATTGCAGAAGGGCAGAAATTGACACTTGATGCCATGGTGAATGATACCTCTTCGGACAGAGAAAACTTGCAGGTCTGTTGGGATTTAGACCCAGGTATCAACAAGGATGAAATCGGTTCAGCAGATGATGATTGTGATATCGTAGGAATTGAATTTGAATATCAATGGCAATTTGAAGGTGAATATCCAGTGGTGCTCCACGTTGTAGATGATGATGGAGCCAGGGCCAGCGAGGTGGTCAATGTGACAGTAATGAATCAACGCCCAAGAGTGAAGGTGGCAATACCTGAAGTCATCTACACCAATCAATTGGTGGAACTGGATGCTTCATCAACTTCCGATTCTGAGAATGATGAAGTTGGACTTGACTTCATGTGGGACATGGATGCAACAATCGACAGTAATGGCGACGGAGATACCAGTAATGATGTTGATGAAATGGGCATGAAGATCAAGAAACGGTGGAATCAGGCAGGTGAATATCAAATCGTACTGAGAGTGGCTGATGAAGACAAGAAGAATCCGGGAATAAAACTCCTGACCATAGTGGTGGTGGAGGATGAGAGCGGTCTATGGGGGGAGAGTGCCAGCTCACATCGACAGTAGGTGGGACTGGGTGAGCTGGGGAGACGCGGGCTTTGACAGGAAGGCGGGGGTGACATACCCCGCGGTGGTCTGGGAGGAGAACGGAAGGAGGGGGAAGACCTGGAAATTGGAGGGGAGGTCGTCGAACGATGGGGAATCGTTCCACCTGTTGGGGCAAATGGAGAGTGCCAAGAGGCATGGAGCGAGGAGGGCCATCTTTGGGGGGGACTCGGAGGTGGCGAAAGCAGTGTTTGTGGCGGCGGCGGCGGGGG
>PVBE012343449.1_pt1 | contig 11690 bp, 19 predicted proteins | sample 1631181 | NCBI WGS metagenome assembly PVBE01 (sample SAMN08397723, study PRJNA350692) | Marine metagenome, whole genome shotgun sequencing project. | isolation source: water | place: Pacific Ocean | collected 2012-04 | reverse complement strand
AGGAACAGGGTTTACTTTGAGAGAAGAATTTTTAAAATTTGCAAATGCTGATATAGGTGGTTTTTGGAATGCACGTTATGGTGATTTCCTTAGTCCTAAAGATAGACGAAACTTTGTTGAAGCTGTTAAATCTCATTATGTATTAACTCAAAGAATTGATCCAGATTTTACATATGCACAAGCTGTTGATGATGTATTAAGAGCGTATGGTTTTGGTGACGGTAAAATAGGAAGTACTGTTAAATATGGTGACGATATACCTTTAGCAATTGACTAAATTTAATTAAAGAAACCAGAGAAACTTAATTATGGCAAAAACAAAAAAAATAGCATTTGGATCAGGTAACACTGAACGAGACGGAGTCAATGCTCATATGGCTAAAGGAAACTCAGATTTAGTGTGGGTAACTTTACCAAGTGGTAAAAGAGTACAAGTAGAAGCACAACAACCTGATTCAAAAGATAGAACTTGGACTAGAAATACCTACGGTGGAAAAGGTAGGGTTTAATAAACGTGACTGATGTAATAACTGCATTACAAGAAGATTTTAAGCTGTTTCTACAAGCTTTATGGGATCAGCTTGATCTTCCATCCCCAACAAGAGCACAATATGCAATCGCAGACTACTTACAAAACGGACCTAAAAGACTCCAAATTCAGGCTTTCCGTGGCGTTGGTAAGTCTTGGATTACTGGTGCTTTCGTCCTTTGGACTTTATTTAAAGACCCAGAAAAGAAAATAATGATCATATCTGCATCTAAGGAACGTGCAGATAACATGTCAATCTTTTTACAAAAACTTATCATTGAAACTGAATGGCTAAAACATCTCCAACCGAAATCAGACGACTCTCGCTGGAGTCGCATCAGCTTCGACGTAAACTGTTCTCCACACCAAGCCCCAAGCGTAAAATCGGTGGGCATAACTGGACAGCTAACAGGAAGTCGCGCAGATTTGATGATTTTGGACGACATAGAGGTACCTGGAAACTCCATGACGGAGCTCATGCGTGAGAAACTTCTTCAACTCTGTACAGAAGCTGAATCCATCCTTACGCCGAAAGACGATAGCCGTATTATGTATCTCGGGACTCCTCAGACTACTTTTACTGTTTATCGTAAGTTGGCAGAGCGTAGTTACCGTCCATTCGTTTGGCCAGCAAGATACCCAAAGTCCCTCTCCAACTATGAGGGACTAATCGCTCCTGAATTACAGGAAGATATTGATATGGGTGCTGAATCAGGTGAATGTACTGACCCTGACCGTTTTGATCATGATGACTTACTTGAAAGAGAAGCTTCGATGGGACGTAGCAACTTCATGCTACAGTTCATGCTTGATACAACTCTCTCAGATGCTGAGAAGTTCCCACTTAAAATGGCTGACCTTATCGTTACCTCTGTTAACCCTACAGATGGTCCCGATTCCTTTATTTGGAGCGCAGATCCAAGAAACGTCATTAAAGATTTACCCACAGTCGGTCTCCCAGGAGATTATTTTTATTCTCCAATGCAAATTCAAGGAGAATGGACTCCTTACTCAGAAACAATATGTTCTGTGGACCCATCAGGTAGAGGAACAGATGAAACAGCTGCAGCCTTTATATCCCAAAAGAACGGATTCCTTTTCTTGCATGAAATGCGAGCATACCGAGACGGATACAGCGATAATACTTTGCTGAATATCTTAAGTGGTTGTAGGAAATATGGTGTTACTAAACTTGTTATTGAAACTAACTTTGGTGATGGTATAGTTTCTGAACTCTTCCGTAAACATTTACAACAGACCAATCTAGCTATAGATATAGAAGAAGTCCGTGCTAATGTTCGTAAAGAAGATAGGATAATAGATTCTCTTGAACCTGTCCTTAATCAACATCGCCTTGTTTGTGATCGTAGTGTTATTGAATGGGATTATAACTCTAATAAAGAAGCAGCTCCTGAAGAACGTCTTCTCTATATGCTTTTCTATCAGATGTCTAGGATGTGCCGTGAAAAAGGTGCCGTTAAACATGACGACAGATTGGACTGCCTCGCCCAAGGTGTTAAGTATTTCACAGATGCCATGGGTATCTCAGCCAATGCTGCTATCCTTCAAAGAAAACGTGACGAATGGAACTCACTCTTAGAAGATTTCATAGAAAGTCCTCAATCTTCAGCTAATCATATTGTTTTTGGGATGAATAAAGACCAAAGAAATAAAGCTAGAGGTCTGGACTCTGGAAAGCCTACACCAACTTGGTTCTGACGATCACTTATCTATACAGGAAGAGGGAAGGGTGGACCCTTTTTCTGTGCAAGGGAGTAGACAAACCTCTAGAAGGTGCTGCTCCCTCTTAATACTAATATCCCCTTATTGGATATTCCTATTATACTTCTCTCTACCTAACTATAAAGGTATAATAGATGATATATTATTCTACCTATGACAGTTCCAACCCAACCTAAACAGATTAAATCTATATGGTACTATGTCTTTTGGTCTATAGCTACTATAGCAGTGGTGTTAGGACAAGTGTATGTAGCTACTAGTTATAGATCGTTAGCTGAAGCATTGAGATTGAGTTTGATGTGAATAAACCTAAACTGCTTTATATGAGCCCACAAGGGGCTACAATTCATTCGTATGATATAATGGGTGGTAAGACTACCTTCCATAGGTTCCTGCGGTGTTATATGGGGTCGTGTGAGTTTTATGATAACATGGATGAGGCTGTAAACGGCGTTAAAAAATAACATAAATTTCTCAAGCCTTATAAATGTTAAGTTTTGTTACAGTTTCCCCCATAGGGGTACCTCGAAACCGCGTATCATTTTATACGTGCTACAGTAACATAGGACAGCCCCGCTCGTGCTTTCGCACTCGCGTTGTCGCGGCGGCGGGTGTATACTGATGGCATGGCAAAGCAAGCGAGCGAAGCGAGCGGCACACTGGGAGCGAAGCGCGAAGCGCTGAGCGGGTGTGATAATGGTTTTCATTCTCGCAGCTTTGCGCATCTGTTGCCAATGTTACAGAATGTAAAGATTCAGCCAATCACCTTGCCATACTGTACCACATCGGCTATACTAATAGTGTAGAGGGGTAAGAAACCAATCTCACCACCGTCTACTAATTCTTTACATTCACCGAGGTTAATTACCATGACAAAACTATCAAGATATCAGCAAGAATTGTGCATGAATCTTACAACTTTATTACCTGAAGATTCCACCATGTTAAATGATATAATCATTGAATATGTAGAGCTCTTAGGTAATACAAATAGAATGCACGATATGCACGAGTATACTTGTAAAGAAATCGAGAACGATTTAGGTGTACATTCTTAACAACAATTACACCATAATCAGCCTGAGAGTTAAGCTCATTTAGTAGGTGCAATCCCTGCCCAGGTTATTGATACTTTATGTATCAAACATTCACCACTATTTATCACAATCACTTCACCCATGAAATTAACACCTTTAGGCAGTAATCGTACTCAAGTTGAGTATAACAATGGGACGCTAATCTTCTTCAGTTATAAAACACCTGTTGCGGGATATTCTCGGGACTTAGGTTTTGTTAGGACTGAAGATTACTACAGCGTAACAACATCTAGGCACATCAATCAGTGGCTAGAGAATGTTGAAGCTCAGAAAGTTCCACAAGAAACTATCAACAACCTAGTAGGTAATTAACAATGAATCACGACAATGATTACCATGATGATATTAATTATGGGAATAGATTTCCTGAAGATTGGTATTATTATGAAGAAGAAGATTCAGATGATTGATTCTAAATCAAGAGATCAACTTTCTAGTGAATTAAGAACATTTGCTAGGATAGATGATACGCTCTTCGATAACATCATTAATCACTATGTTCAATTGATTGATGATGATAAGTTTATCGATCTAGCTGCTGATTGTATAAACAGAGAGCTAGAATTAGAACTGTTAAGTAATCAAGCTTAGCGATTCTCTCAATTAACATTCACAATTACTTCCGGTTGTTGAATGTTTCCTGAGGGATTCACTCCCTCTTATGTTCATCCACATTGAGATTAATGCCCACTAAATCACAACGTCGTAAGACTACAATGATCAAGAAGGTACAAACAATGCCCGAACAAAAGCAACCCCAGACTATAACTAAGGTTAAGTCACATGTTGATGATTTATATCTTATTAAGAGAGATCATTTAATTGAAGATTTCTCTAATAGGGTAAGAATTAATAACTATGAGATCAACAAAGCCTGGGATGATTTCAAGAATGTTATCAATAAGATACAGAACTTGAAGTCTGAAAACTAACAATCAACGAGGCTAGTCAGTATGGAATACTATTACTAGTTAGGCGTCAGCTAGCCTCATAGATTCACTCACTTAGCCCTATATAACTAGGGTTTACTGAGTGATTCATTCACTCATTATTCACAATTACCACCATGTTTAAAATGTTTATTGACGTTCCCGACAGAACTAGCGAAGCAGTAAGTAAGCTATCAGTTGACGCATTAGCTGGTAAAGCTGTTGTCACCTTTCAGAATGGATTGATCTATGCTTATAAGAATGTAAGCAAAAGAGCAATCATAAATGTACTGTTTAACCCTGACATCTCGCTTGGCTTCTGGGTTAATAGAAATCTAGTGAGAACAGATAGAGCGGAATTAATGAATGGAGATGAGTTTGACTATGCAACATTTAGTCTTAAATCATATAAAGAGCCAGAATTACCCTCTTTTGTATAAACAATTCACAATTACTGGTGTATCAAATGACACATGAAAACTCACCCGAGTATTATACTCTGACTAGTGTCAACCCTTACAATGGGGACACTCTGCAACTTGGCATCTATGAGAATATAGAAGCTATCTGCGCAAAGCTCCGATCATTGAACACTTCATGCGGTGATGAATACCGTATCGAATGTTTCCATCTCATGACACAGGAGATACAAGAAAGAAGAACTCAAGAGCTGCTTCAAGCGCAGGAGGAGAGGAAAAGAGAGATAAACTCAGTCAACGACTAGGATCTCTCTCTTTTAATTCTTATTTCTTTATACAAATTAATTTAATTTAATTCTTTATTCTAATTACTAATTAATTCTAATTAATTGTTAATACTTATTACTTTAAATTAGGATTAGTTAGTAATTATTATTAACAATCATTCACAATTACAAGGACGCAAGGACGCAATGACGACTCCAAACTGGCAACATAACAGCGGAAAGGACGCAAAGCGTACCTTAAAGCCACAAGCAATGCGCTCAGCTAAAGCAAGGACGCAAGCATTAATCAATAAGCTAGAAACAACTAAACCAACCCTAAACCTGCATAGGTACACACATGCCTGATCCATTTAAGAAGTATGAGTTTACAATTAAACTAAAAACAAATGCTAATCCTTCAGACGCTATTTATTATATAGCACGTAAACTCAAGGACGCACTACCAATTCTATCTATTGAATACCGCCAACTTGAAGACAGACCCACCAATGACGAACACCACGGAGGTATCACTGACTCTGAAGGAGTTAACACTGATTCGTAACAATTTATACGCAATCAGAGTCTATAGAGATATGGACTTACCGCACAATGTGGTATTATGGGAGTCGTGGCATGATATACTACTTAACAAGGTCGAAACCGCCATTACCACCATCCACCAAACCAATGCCTAAGTACAGATTACTATTAGAAAGTGGTAGAGATGTAATCTTTAATTCAAAAAACCACCATGACAATCCAGAAGAAGTCGAGGACTTAGCTTATGAAGCTATAGAGGAGGCTGCTTTAATGGATGATTACTTCATCGACATTGAGAGGATTTATGTCTAAGAAAAAACCATACTTCCCTAACAACTGGGAGGCATATAACGAAGCAGACTCTTCTCTCTTTGAAGAGGTAGATTTTGAAGACTTCCTGTCTTGGAAGGTTACAGGATGGGAACTACCATCTTCTGTGAGTTGTATAATAAGAACTAGGAATGTTAGATCTGGTAAAATAAAAGAGTTAGTATATAAACAGAGACATGCAGCACAAAGCAAAGTTAAACAATTAGTGCAAGGTGGTGAACATGAGTTCACAATCTGCGATTCCGATCAAGTTTATTTTCACTACGTGGACCCCATCAATGACTACAAAATCCCCTAAAGAAATCTATAGTTATGCACAGCAGGCTATGGATTTACTACCTCTCGATCATCCACATTATGAGGAGATCAGAGAATTGCTAGACCTACAAATCAAGGACGAACTAACAACCTATGCCAACTCCATCCCAAATAGATGAACAAGTTAAACTTGAAAGGGACCAAGTAGCACAAGGTCTCAAACGATTAAGGACTAACACTTCTAAGTTAGAAGAGAAGAGCTATGCATCTGCATCGGTCTATGGTATTGCTTCTATTGATGCTTTATTACCATTAGTTGTTGATCGTATCAAGGGAACAACTAATCGTATAAAGGAAGGAAAGACAGGCAAGTCATTTAAAGAGATACAGCGTTACTTAGCTGATCTCGAACCATTAGCTGCTGCGGCTATTGCATGTAAGCTAACCTTTGATAAAGTATTTAGTTACAAAGAAGGTAGTAATGCAGTAGTAAAGGTATGCGAAGCTATAGGACATGCTGTTGAAGATGAATGTCAAATGAGACACTATGAAGCTAGTGCTCCTGGTTTACTTGAGACAATCAAGAAGAACTATTGGCATAACTCTATTGGAACCCATCAAAAGATTGTAGTAGTTCAAACATTAATGAACAGGTACAATGTAGAGAAGTGGTTACCATGGGGATCATCTAACAGAGTTAAGCTAGGAGCTTGGTTGTTAGACTGTATCATGGAAACTAGTGGATGGTTCTACAAGGACATGGTACAATTAGGTAGACGTAGGATAAACTACGTTAGACCTACTGCTGAGTTCATGGCAATTAAAGATCAAGTGATGCAAGAAAGCGAGTTATTTGCTCCACTTGCTTGGCCAATGTTAATAGAACCTAACAATTGGACACCTGATAAACCAGGCGGCTATCTTCTCAATGAGGTTATGCGTGGTCATGATATGGTCAGGAGAGGCGATCACTTGTCTATACAGGGAGAAACACCCTTCAACTTTCTCAATAAGATTCAGGAAGTTAGCTACCGTTTAAACCCTTTCACTGTCAGCGTTGCTGAAGAGTTAAGTGAGAGAGGTATAAGTGTTGGGAAGTTTCAACCTATTGTTGAGATACCACTTCCACCTAAACCAGTGGACATAGCTGAAGACAAGGACGTACGTAAAGCCTATAGGCGAGCGGCGACAGAAGTCAGGAACAAGAATGCTCATGCATTCAGACGGTCGTGTCGAACTCGGATGACTATGGAGGCAGTGAGAAGGTTTAAGACTAAAGAAAAATTCTTTATCCCATGGTCTTTTGACTACAGAGGAAGAGCTTATCCTATTCCTGCCTTTCTCACACCACAAGATACTGACTTTGGTAAGTCACTCATAAGATTTGCTAATGAGTCAGTTGTCACAGCAGAAGCTGAAGATTGGTTAGCCTTTCAAGTAGCTACTACATATGGTCTTGATAAAGCTACAATGGCTGAGAGACTAACGTGGACACTAGATAATTTGTTCACAATTACGAAAGTAGCAACTGATCCTATTAGAAATATAGGAGATTGGGAGGCAGCAGAAGAACCCTGGCAGTTCTTAGCTGCTTGTGATGAATACTATCATTGTATTATTCTCAAGGACAGGAAGACTACAGGACTATGTGTAGCAACAGACGCTACATGTAGTGGTCTACAGATCTTAGCTGGATTAGCTATGGATAAAAAGACAGCACAACTCGTCAATGTGTTGCCTTCTGATAGACCACAAGACGCTTACAAGGTAGTAGCTGAGGTGTCTAAATGGAATATTCCAGATAGACTTCGAGATATATGGGATCGTAAATGCGTAAAGCGCGTGGTTATGACAATTCCGTATAACGCTAAACCTTATTCTAACCGTACCTATATCAAGGATGCGTTGTTAGAGAAAGAGTTAGACATCGATAAAGATGAACTAACTATGACTGTTCAGGCGGTCAGGAGTGCTATGTATAACGTAGTACCTGGACCTATGAATGTAATGAAATGGATTGAAGATGAAGTAGCTAAAGCTATTGATAGAGGTGAAAGACAGCTTAAATGGAAAACACCATCTGGCTTTGTTGTCTCTCAAAAGATAATGAAGAAGAAGGTAGAGGTCTTAGATCTTAAGCTTCTAGGTAGATGCCAAATAAGGGTAGCTACTGATGATACTGACAAGGTTGATAGAGCTCGACATAAGGCTGCTACTGCACCAAACTTAATCCACAGCTTAGACGCATCATTGTTACATATTGCTACGATGCGCTTTAAACATCCCATCGCTCTAATACATGACAGTGTATTATGTAGAGCGACAGATATGTCAATCCTGTCATCGCTAGTTAGGGAGACTTATATGCATCTCTTTGCTAAGCATGACTACTTAACCGACTTCGCTCAACAGATAGGAGCGGAAACTGAACCACCGATCATAGGAGACCTTGAACCGGAATCCGTGATTGACTCAACTTACTTTTTTTGCTAATGCTTTACCCATCATTATTTGATAGCTTTTTTGCACCCACTCGAGTTATTGTTGTCTCAGAAGAGAGACTTAAACAAGCTGAGAGAGAGGCTAAGGAGAATCAACTGAAAGTTCTTGATAACCGTATTAATGAACTAACTGAGTACCGTTCATCTTTAGCTAGTCAATTGAAAGAAGAGAAGCCTGGAAAGGATCTAGATCAATTAGACGGAGCTGAGTGTGATGTCTAGGACAATACATACTACTGACAAACCTGTAACTTTAGAAGGATTCCAAGCTATACTAGCACCTAGTAAGTTTGGCTATTCTCTATCGGCTATTGTTGATGAAAAAACCATCGACACTTTAGAGAGTGAAAGGGCTGATGTTCTTAAGTGGGCAGAGTCAAAACTCAAGAATCCTAAGAGATCCACTCTTAAGCCTGAGCCATGGGAAGAAGTTTCAGATGGCAAGTATAAAATCAAATTCTCTTGGAATAAAGACAATCGTCCTCCAGTGGTAGACACTGAAGGCACACAAGTAACTGACGAGAAAACACCTCTTTATGCAGGAAGTACTGTTAAATTGGGTTTCTATCAAAAGCCTTACATTCTACGGGATGGGGTTACCTATGGTAGTAGCCTTAAGTTGGTTGGTGTACAAGTTGTCTCAGTAAAAGGAGATGCAGGTGTTGACACTGGAGATTTAGATGCTGACGCAGTAGCTGAATTATTCGGTACTACATCAGGTTTCAAGACTGGTGACCCTAACGTAACACCCTCCACTAATGAAGAAGAAGAAGACTTCTAAATTCAGATCAGGTCTTGAGGAGCAGGTAGGATCCCTGCTCTCAGAGCTTGGTATAACATATAAATATGAACCTCACAAGGTGGCTTATACGATTCAGCATAATTACACTCCTGATTTTCTTCTTCCTAACCATGTTTACCTTGAAACAAAGGGATACTGGTCCCCGGAGGATAGACGAAAGGTTGCTGCTGTTAAAAGGGACAATCCAGACTTAGATTTAAGGATGGTCTTCCAGTCACCCTACAACAAAATAACTAAGAAGAGTAAAACGACTTACGCGAAATGGTGTGAAAAACATGATATACCTTGGACTTCGTACCATAACATACCTCTTGATTGGTTAATATAATGACTACTAGCGAATTCGTAAGGCATGAGCCATGCGATAATTGCGGATCATCAGATGCTAGGTCGTTGTACTCTGATGGTCACACCTTTTGTTTCGTGTGTCATGCACGAACACCAGGTGATCAAGACAATGTTCACAATTACAAAATGTCAAAGACTGTCCACCTCAAAGGATCAGCCGAACGGTTGCAGAAACGAAATATATCAGAGAAGACTAACTCCTTCTTTCAGATATACAGGGACGGAAATGAATTAAGGTTTCCGTACTTTAGTGAGGATGGTGTCTTAAAAGGAATAAAGATAAAAACCAAAAGTAAGGACTTCAGATATGAAGGAGCTACTACTGATACAATGTTTGCACAGCATAGGTTTCCTAGTACTGGCAAACGAATATGTGTCTTTGAAGGGGAACTAGACGCAGCCAGCGGGTACGAAGCCATGTCTGGTTGGCCAATGGTTTCTTTACCACATGGTGCAGCCTCAGCTAAGAAAGATGTACAGAAACAGATACCGCTCTTCCAAGGATATGAAGAGATCGTCCTCTTTTTCGATGGGGATGACGCAGGGCGTAAGGCAGCGGAGGAGGCGGCTAGCGTCCTACCACCTGGCAAGGTCAAGATTGCTCGCCTCGAGGGTTACAAGGACGCATCAGAGGCTTTACAAGCTAACGATGCTGAAGCGATTCGAAAGGCTATATGGGAAGCTAAACCGTATAGACCTGATGGCATTATTGATGGCAAGGCATTACTAAGTACTGTTACCACACCACAAACACCTTTCGACCATGAATATCCATTCAAAGGACTTAACGAGAAGCTTCACGGGATACGGTATGGAGAGCTTACAACATTTTGTGCTGGCTCTGGCTCAGGAAAGACCTCAATCATGCGTCACATTGCAACTGACTTGCTCAACAAAAATGAACATGTTGGGATCTTGGAGCTTGAAGCAAGTAATAGAAGAACAGCCCTTGGATTAATGTCCACAGCTGTAGGTAAGAACTTACATCTAGGAGAACACAGTGAAAAAGAACTTACTGAAGCCTTCTCAAATTCTGTTGCCAATTGGAATCTCTATTTGTTTGATGGTTTTGGAAGTTTTGATCCAGATATCATCTATAATAGAATCGAATACCTGGCAACCGGACTGGAGTGTCGTGTTATATTCCTCGATCACTTAAGTATATTACTTAGTGGTCTAGAAGGAGATGAACGACGCATGATAGACACCACCATGACACGCCTACGTAGTCTAGTAGAACGTACTGGCATAGCACTATTTTTAGTATCACACTTAAGGAGAACAGGAAATGATAGGACTTCGCACGAAGAGGGAGGAAGAGTTAGTTTGTCCTCGCTTAGAGGATCTCATTCCATCGCTCAAATTTCTGATTCGGTCGTTGCGCTCGAAAGAGATCAGCAGAGTGGAAGCGAACGAAGCTTTACAACTGTTAGAGTCCTTAAGAATCGTTATTCAGGCGAAACAGGTATAGCCTGTGAGCTTGATTATGACTTAAACACCTGCAGATTTATTGAACATGAAGTTACGCCCGAATTTAACCCAGCAACAGATTTCTGATAAAAGAATATGGGAACACCCGTGGAATGCTCATATGAGGAAATGGGATGCTGAGAAACACTGGGAAAATCAACTAAAAAAACCTAACCCACCTAGCACAGAAGCAATTGAAAAAGCCAAGTTCGTTGACAAGACTTACCAATGGAGTCGGAGCGATAGTCTTCGACATGGAGACAAACGGACTTCTAAATAATGCTACACGTATTCACTGTATTGCACTCCATTGGATCAAGGATAACTACACAGAAACATTCAATGACGAATGTCCTGGTAAGGGTATGTCATCGCCTATTGTACGTGCTTTACAATGGCTTGAAACAGCCGATGTTGTGGTTGGTCATAACATTATCGGCTTTGATTTACCTATT
>PVBE011181297.1_pt1 | contig 11692 bp, 9 predicted proteins | sample 1631181 | NCBI WGS metagenome assembly PVBE01 (sample SAMN08397723, study PRJNA350692) | Marine metagenome, whole genome shotgun sequencing project. | isolation source: water | place: Pacific Ocean | collected 2012-04 | reverse complement strand
CTTGCAAAACGCCCAAATGCAAAAATCGGTTACTGGGGTTTACCTCGAAGACGTCACACAAGCCCAAATTACACCACAGCATCTGTTGAACGTTTACTCAAAGCGAGCACCGGTTTGTTCCCTGATGTATATGAATGGAATCCAGATCACGATGACTCAGTGTGGATCAAAAGACACGTCACAAACACAATCGCAATGGTCGAAGGCCAAGTGCCAGTATTCGTTCAAACTTGCCCACGATTTAAGGAACCAGGCCGCGGCATGCAACTTCACACAATCGAAGAATTCATCCACGACCAGATACACGCATCATTAGCAGCTGTTTGGGTAGATGAAAATGGCAAAGAACACAGAATATCAGGTCTTTCTATATGGGATGCATATTTTTACTGCTGGCAAGGTACAGCAGGTTGGAGTTCAATGAACAATGAAGAGCGAAAAGAACTTTTCAATGAACTCGATGCATATCATAAGAAGGCTATGGAATGTATGAAAGCATGCGTAGACGCTGCAAACCAAACCGCACAAAAGCAACTTGCTGAAGAAAACGCAGAAGCGATCGCACAAGCTGCAGCAGAAGAAGCCGCACGTGTTGCAGCTGCTCAAGAAGAAGCTTCGCGCCTTCGTGCAGAACGCAAACGCCAGCGCAGTCGCCTTGTTCGTCGTCTTAACAGTGAACGCACAAAGATCCGCCGTGCAACATCAGACTATCGCAAGAATGCAAAGCAATTCCGATCTGCACGAAACTCGTTCAAAAACAAACGTCGTTCATTTATAGGTTCACGTAATGCGTACCGCGCTGCTCTTAAGCAATGGCGAACAAGTGGTCGCAAGCAAGCACGTGGTTCTAAAGCACGCAGCACCGCATGGAAAAAATTCGCTACAGTTCGTACTCAATACCGTTCATCAGTATCATCATGGCAAACAAACGTAAAATCATGGCGTGCATCTGCAAAGAATTTCCGTAACCAACACAGCTCATACCGTACTTCACGGAAAGCTTGGCAAAGCACAGTCAAAACATGGCGAACAGCGAATGCGACTTGGCGACAAATGGCACGAAAAGCATCAACACTCGCGGCAGTTGGCCAGTAAGTAAAGGAATATCCAAGGTAGATGTGCAGGGTCGATCCTAGATCGATCCTGCATGTCATTTGGTAAGGGTTTTGAGTCGCCTCGTTGCAATGGCTTCAGTTTCTGCAGGCGTGCACTCAACACCAATTGGACCTGTGTATCCAAGATTTTTTAGTGCTTCAAATACACGATTGTATTGAATTTCACCCGTGCTTGGCTCATGACGGCCAGGGTGGTCGGCAATTTGCACATATCCAACTTGGTCGAATCCCTCTTGGAGATGTCCACAAAGATCGCCTTCGCTTATTTGCATGTGATATAAATCCCAATTAATTTTAACCATAGGCGAATCAACTTCGCGGCAAATACGAACCGCATCTTTGCTTCCATACAAACAATGACCAGGATGATCAACACGAATGTTCATAGGTTCAATGATGAGCATGATGTTTTCTTGTTCAGCGATTGGTGCTGCGAGTTTCAATGCAGTAATAATGTTCTCGTGCATTTCTTCTTGTGTCATGCCCTTTTGATCATTTCCACCAACAACTGTCATGCGTTTGCAATTTAATTTGTGCGCAGTTTTGCAACTAGCTTTGATTTCTTCGACAAACGCAGCATGATTTTTTGGATTGTTCATTCCGGGAGTAAACCCCCACGCTGTGAACTGTGCAACTTCAACGCCGCGTTCTTTGCAGACTTTTGCAATTGCGTCGATATCCTTACCTCGCCAAGGCCAGAATTCGATCACATCAAATCCAGCATCAGCTGCAGCGTGTATCCGTTCGATGAAGGGTAGATTTCTCCACCACATCTCAACATTTGCGGCATAGCGCATAGGAAACAATTGATCTGCTTGTACAAAATTTGCAGTTGTTGCGCTTATCGCTGTGGCAGCAATAAATGATCTTCTAGTAATTTGCATCATCTCATGTTACAAAGGTTACGCAGAGATTGTTAGCCCAACAGCTGTCACTTTCCCTTGTTCGTCCGGTGGCCGTGTCATCCAAGAACGAAGGCCGTTTTTCTTTAGTGCAATCCACCACACCCAAAAGGCAGTTGTGATGTAAGGGAGAACTTCTATAAACGTAGCAGGAATAGTGTTAGATAAATCGATAAGCATCCCGTTCCCATCAAATTGACTAAAGCCAAGGAGCCATGGTATTCGGTACCAGTAATAACAAGAGATCGCTGCAGCTGCGAAAAACTTATCTATATTTTTTCTTTTCTGCATTGGGACTGAACTAATAAGCAGCGCGTATAGCGCGAGCGTAACTGCTCCTCCAACGATTGGAATCATGTATGTTGGAACGATATTAGCAAGCCCTTCAGAGAGTGTTGCGTAATCCTGTACTTGGAACCATCCCCAGACGTAACCGGGAAAACAACCGATTAAGCCAAAGGCTGCTGCGCTTCGCGGCCAGGTTTTACCACCAAGATGTGGGCTTGGCGCTGCAGTAGAGTCTGGGCATCCCGTTACGCATTTACTGCATTCTTCACAGTGTGCGTTACCAACGGTAGCAGCAGGTTTTTGTCCGTAGAGTTTTTCGACTTGGTGCACAGGACACAGGCTCGCGCACCATCCACTTTTGCCATCAAAAATAAAAGTGAAACCCATTGCAATCAATGTTGCGACAATGAGAAAAATTGCTGTCGCTGGCCCATTAAGATCAAAGTACGTATGCCTGAGTGGAATGATGAGAAGAAGCAGAATGACGCTCGTAAGAATGAGCCATCCTTGCGATTCGAGGGAGAGTTTTCTTTTTTTTGTAATACCTCGATGCCGAGCAAATTGAGACATTGTTGCGGCGGGGCAGATGTTTCTCCATACGCCCGGGAGCAGTGCAACTAGTGCAGGTGCAACTGGAATTAGTACGTCCCAAAATGCATGAAGCCCAATCGTTGGCCAAATAAACAGGGCGGCGATCATTGCTAGAGATATGAACCAGACAGTACATTGTAAAATGGACCATGTTCTGGATTCAAGAGGGTTCAGCATAAATAGGACTCCGACATCATCATTTGTAAGTCGGACGTATCGTACCTACTGCTGTTGCAATAAGCATTCTTGTTCACCCTATTCTTTTAGTATTAACCCGAATAACCACAACTCTGAGCATAGCACAGTAGGGTTACATTAAAACTGGCCGCGGGTCAGGTTTTTTGTTGATCTAGCAAGGTCCCCAAGCAGCAATGATATCAAGCAAATCAGCCACATCTACGACGCCGTCACCATTTACATCACCTTCTCCAGAACCACCCCAATTGGCGATTGTGGCAAGTACATCTTCAACATCAATCATGCCATCGCTATTTGTATCAGCTGGGCAAGGATTCGATAGAGGTGTAATGTTCATATAACCATCCATATAGATACGATCGATGTCAACGTTTTGCCAACCAAATGGCCATGGCATCTCAATCATTACGTCACCAAGAAAAACCTCTGTGACGTTGAATTGCCCAAACCCATTCCCATTTATTTGCATAAAGATATTTGCAGCAACATCTATTTCATCATCACCATCAGCGTCTGCTTCTAGTGCTTCATCCATCATAACAATGGGAGTGGGACCATCAACAAGACCAGTGCCAAAGAGAAATTCTGGATCAATTTCACTTGTCACATCATTTGGCCCAATGATTTGTCCCAGAAATACAATATCAACAGCAACGTAGGTAATTTCGTATGTAAATTCATATTGATCGGCACTTGGATCAACAGATGTAGAACTAGTCCAATAGACATTGTTGCCATTCGTGTTCTCGCTGAATTCCCAGTGCGCGGTTTGAGCTACTGCCGGTAAAGCGATAGTGAATGCGAGTAGGGTTGCAAGTTTCATGGTTCTCTCCTTGTGACTTATCTCTATTATTCCTGCTCATAAGAGAAATGCAAGCGGATTCGAGAAGATTTCGGTATCTTGGTCGCATGGAGAAGAAAAACCCCCTAAAACTGCTCATCTTTGCCTGTTTTTTTGTTGTACTCAGCGGATGTCTTGAAAAAACGAAAGCTACTTCACTTGACCGTGTTGCGGTGGTTGGGGCAAGTGTTACGGCTGGCTGGGGAGTGCAAACTCCACCAATCAAAGGTGATTTTGGCGGGTACTCCATCAATATGCAACACATTATGGACGCGATGATTCTCGTTCCTCATGAAGAGGTTGCGTACCTTGGTAATGCAATGTTTTTTACTCGACCAGACAAGTTTGGGTTAGAACTCATTGAAGAGATTTCGAACTACGAACCAACACTTGTTGTTGCAGTTGATTATTTGTTTTGGTTCGCCTACGGAAATATAGATAGCCCAGAAAAACGGATTGAAAAATTTACGCGCGGTTTATCTTTACTTAACAACATCAATGCGCCCCTCATTGTTGGAAATATCCCTGATGTGCATAAAGCAATAGGAAAAATGTTATCCGCTTCACAAGTTCCAACTGTTGAAACAATTAATACCATGAATCGAATGCTTCGATCTTGGGCGTTGCTTCACCCAAACGCAACTGTTCTCGATGTGCATGGTTTGTACAAATCTCTTCTTAGTGATACAAAAATCACAATGAGCACATACACTTGGCCAGCTGGCAGTCAAGCAGATCTTCTTCAACCAGATTTGTTACATACAACTTTAGAAGGGACAGTTGCAGCAGCTTTAGCCGTTGCAGATATCAGCGAACTTGATGGTTTTGAAACGGATCCAAAAATAATTATGTTAGAAGCAGCAGCACTTGCACGCAAAGAAAAAAACTGACTTAGGGTCACTTACTCACTATTCAATTGAACGCGGTTCTACATCAACAGGTTCAGTTACAGGCAACTCCTTGCCGCCGGTTGAGTGCAATTCACTAAGCCGCTTCGCTCCAGGTTCAAGACGGCTTGTAAATGAACCAACAGCGTTGTTATATGACTCGGTTGCCTGCTGAAGGCGACTCCCAACTTTTGCAAGGTGTGTTTGAAATTTCGCCAACCGATCGTACAGTTCTTGTCCTGCTTTGGCGATTTCTTCAGCATTTTTAGCCATCGAATCTTGGCGCCAACCAAAAGCAGCTGCTTGTAAAAGGGCTACGAGGGTAGCGGGGGAGGTGAGCAACACTTTCTTAGAGAGCGCCTTGCTGTGTAGGTCGGGTGAACGTTCTAGTGCAGAAACAAGTGCAGACTCTACGTTCACAAACATCACAACAAAACTAGGAGCCCGATCAAATTGTTCCCAGTATGCTTTGTTAGCAAGTGAGTTGACATGTATTTCAAGCGCCTTGGCATGTTTATCAAGATGTTCTCCTGCTTTTTCAGGTTCCTCAATTGCGTTAAGGTAATGTTCGAGTGGTAGCTTTGAATCAACAACAAGGTGTCCACCGCCGGGCATGTTGATCACCATGTCGGGGCGAAGTGATTGTTCGCCTGTTGTCACAACTTGCTCATCAAAATCACATTTGTCTGCCATGCCAGCGAACTCAACAACGTTTCTAAGTCCTACTTCTCCCCAACGCCCACGGTGATCTGGGCGGCGAAGTGCAGTCTCTAACTTTGTTGTCTCTTCAATGATTTGTTTTGTTGCGCTTTCAAGTTCGGTGTATGCTTTGACTCTTTTTGTTTCAAGGTCTTGGACGGAGAGTTGCGTTTTTTGCAACATCTCTTTGAATGGTGCAAACTTCGTTTCAGCAAGTTGTAAAAAATTCTTCGAGTTTTGGTCAACTGTTTCTTGGCTGATTTTGGCGAATGCTTCGTTCATTCGCTCTCTCATCTCTGCGGCGTGCTTTTCTTGTGCTTCAAGTTGTGTTTGCAGCCGAACAAGTTCAAGATTCTCATCTCCACCTGATTTTCGTCCCAAAAATGCAAAAACAGCGATTCCGCCCAAAAAACAGCCAATCAATATACCCAGACCTAAAGAGAGATAATCCATGTACCAAACATCGTAGGTATATTTATCGAAATTTTCTTGCAATATTGCAGTTTTCCTTTGAAATAACTCTTTTTATGGGCTACATTGTGTGTACGGCTTTTTTAGAGAGAAGCCAGAAATGGAGAGAAGTTTGAAGAAAGCATTAGGAATTTTTGTATCAACCTTACTTGTAACATCTGTTGCAGTGGGCGATATCTACACCGATCCAACAGGTGATATTGCTACTGGTACTCCAAATCTTGACATTACAAGCGTTGAAATGACAACAAGTGGTTGGGATCTCCTTGTAACTATTACCGTCGCAGATTTAAATGCTGACTGGGGTCACTACATGGTATTTATGGATTACGGAGATAATTACATGGGGAACTCTGGTGCCCCTCAAAACAACAATCCTTGGGGAAGGAATGTAACTGGGTACGCTGGATTTGATTCATTTACTGGTATTTGGTTAGATGGAGGCGGTGGGCTCGAGCATTATGGATGGGATGGATCAGATTGGTATAACCAATATTCAGGCCCAGGCATTGATATAGATTGGGATAACAACTCAATTACATTCGGATATATGGATTTGGCGTACGCCCTTGCCAGCGATGGAGTAACAGAGATTGGTTTTGAAATAGGAACAACAGGTGGAAGTTGGGGAGATCCAGCAATTGATTTGCTTGGTGGCGAAGGTACACAACCCGGTTGGGGCGGTGGCTCAACGATTACTGATTTGCAATATTTCACTCTACCAGCACCAGGCGCGCTGGCACTTCTTGCTATGGCTGGTCTTGGTCGAAGACGTCGACATTAATTTGGAAGTAACTTTGAACAATTAACTTTACTCATAGCCACTCCATTTGAGTGGTTGTTTTTTAGAAGGAAGAAAGAGATGAAAACAATTACCGCAGCCCTTACGCTCGTTTGCACTTCAGCAGCCTTAGCCCAGCCAACTATGGATGGTACTCTTGATAGTGATTATGGAGACGCAAATGCTGTTCAAAATACTCAAACAAGTTTTGGTGACTCAACTATTGGTATGCCCGACTTTGCAAATGGTTCGGAAATTGATTCTGGATATGCCATTATTGACAATGGTTATTTATACATAATGTTGCCCGGTAACTTAGAAAGCACGTTTAATAAGATAGACATTTTTGTTGACGCTCGTGATGGTGGACAGAACACACTTCGAAACGATAATTCAGAAGTGGACTTCGAAGGCCTTATTCGAATGGGCGATGATGGCTCTGGTGAAAATGGTCTGACATTCGATGAGGGGTTTGATGCAGATATGTGGCTAAGTATGACTTGTGGTGGAGATGTATTTGCAACATACGCAAGTTATGCAGAGTTGCATACAACAGGTGGTGGCTTTGGTCAATTCGTTGGCGAAGGATCTTCTGGCGCCGCTGGTGTTATCGACGGCAAAACAGGGTTGATGTTTGCGCTTGATAACTCAAACGTAGGTGGAGTTGGTTTTGGTGAAGGGCTTGGTTGTGGCGAAGGCGTAACAACTGGTATCGAAGTAGCAATTCCACTTTATCTTCTTGATTGGGATGGTAAAGCAGGCGATATTACTTCTGCGAAAATTTGCGCTTTCATTAACAACAGCGGTCACGATTTCATGTCCAATCAAGTCATTGGCGGCATAGGTGGTGGGGCAAATCTTGAAGACCCACGTTATGTTAATTTTGAAAATATAACAGGCGATCAATTTTTTACTGTTGGTGGTACAGCTGAGCCTTGTCCAGATCCAACAGGTGCTTGTTGTTTTGATATTGACTGCAGTGATTTGTCAGAGGCTGACTGTTCTGCTCTTGGTGGCGAATATAATGGCGATGGTTCCTTTTGTAACGGTGATCCCGCTCCTTGTGCTCCAGAACCGTGTGAAGGCGACGTGGACGGTGACGGCGACGTTGATGTTTCTGACATACTGAAAGTTATTGGCAACTGGGGCTGCACTCAATAAGTCAAGTATAGTTACGAATATGTTTCAAAAAACCACTATTTTTGTTCTTGCTATTGCAGTTTGCTGTAGCCAAACTTTAGCAGTGGATACATCGCCACGAGGAAATACGCGTTCGGTTCCATCAACTCATCTTGGCTATGGTGCGATTCCTTACAGCAATTCAGGATGCCAGGTTTGGAACTATGCTCTAACAAATTGGTCTGAAGCTGGAATAGTTCGACCCGACATTTCAAATGCTGCAAGTGGAACGGTAAAGTGGACGTTCTCTCTTGCTACTATTGGAATGAGTGTTGGCGAAACCATTCGATTTGACATTGCAACAAGTGGAAATGACACAAGCAATCCTGGGATTGATCATATAAGTCGAAGCGATCAATCAACAGATGGTTGGGATTCACCATCCACTTCAGGCGACTTTTTAGAATACACCCTCAGCGGCAGTTCTGGAAGTCAAACATATACGGACAGTATTGGTGATGTCTTTGACTATCCAAGTTTAGATCTGAAGTGGGTTATTGTTGGGCATGATGCACAAAACTTATATATCACTATAAATGTAGATGACGATGTATTTACAACGGGATTTGCAAACTTTCTGTTTTTTTTGGATACCAAAATTGGCGGTTCAACAACTAACCCTTGGGGAAGACCTATTGATTTTGGCGGCGAAGAAATCGATTTGTTTTTAGGTAGTTATCTTTTAGACGCTGATGAAGGCGTGAGTTTTAGGACCTGGGCACCGAACGCTTCTTATGTTGCAATTATTGGAGACTTTAATAACTGGTCAATGTGGTCCACGATGCTTTCCGATGAAGGCAATGGTGATTGGTCGCTGGATATTCCAGAAGCGTCCATTGGCGATGAATATAGATATGTCATCATCAATAGCGGCGCACAGTATTCAAGAATCGATGCTCGTTCGTATCAAGTAACAGATTCATCGGGAAACAGCGTTGTACATAACCCCAATGGATATTTTTGGCAAACTTCAGACTATGTTCGCCCCGCATGGAATGAAACCGTTATTTATGAAATGCACATTGGAACTTTTGCAGGTGGACTAACACAAGCAATTACCAAGTTAGATTACCTAGAAGAACTTGGTATTAATGCAATTGAGTTGATGCCAATTTGGGAATTTGCAAGTGATTCTTCTTGGGGGTACAACGGAGCGCACCCATTTGCACTTGAAAGTAGTTATGGAACTCCTAATGAACTAAAAGAATTTGTCGACGAGGCGCATGCACGTGGTATCGCTGTTCTGATTGATGTCCTTTATAACCACTGGGGACCCACCGATATGTCTCTTTGGAAATACGATGGCTGGAGTGAGAATGATTTAGGTGGAATTTACTTTTACAATGATTGGCGAGCCGAAACTCCTTGGGGAGACACAAGACCTGACTATGGCCGCAATGAAGTGCGTGAGTATATTCGTGATAATGCTTTGTATTGGTTAGAGGAGTATCGGCTAGATGGCTTGAGAGTTGATGGTACCAAGTGGATCCGTGCAACCGATGACGGTGGCATCGATATTCCTGAGGGTTGGTCACTGCTTCAACTTATTAACGATGAAATCGATGCTTACGATTCAGATCAACTTATTATTTGCGAGGATTTAGCCGGAAATGATTGGATGACTAAGACAACAGGTGAAGGCGGTGCTGGTTTTGATTCGCAATGGGATGTCAATTGGATTCATCCAATTCGCCATCTAATTGAAACGCCAAACGATAGCGATCGATCCATGTTGACAGTTTACAATTTAGTCATGGCTATATATAACGGCGACCAGACTGACCGAGTTATTTACACCGAATCACACGACGAAGTTGCAAATGGAAATTCACGTGTCCCCGAAGAAATCTCACCCGGCGATGCTGGCAGCTGGTTTGCCCGTAAGCGTTCGACTCTTGGTGGGGCGCTTGTCTTAACTTCTTCCGGAATACCGATGCTCTTCCAAGGGCAAGAGTTTCTAGAAGATGGTTATTTCCATGACGACGACCCGCTCGACTGGATAAAAACAACGACATATTCTGGGATTTTGCAACTTTATACTGATTTAATCTCACTTCGACTAAATAAAAACGACATTTCTGGTGGACTATCTGGTGGTTCAACAAATATGCACCATGTTAATGACAACGGCAAAGTCGTTGCGTATCATCGTTTTGGGGAAGGTGGTGTTGGCGATGATGTTGTTGTAGCTATGAACTTTAGTATTAACGAAAAACAAACGTATCGAATTGGTTTGCCCAGAGGCGGACAGTGGTATATGATTTTTAATTCTGACTCAACAGAGTACGCTGATGACTACGATGATATCGGCTCAGATGTTTTTGCATCATCTTTTGGTTATGACGGAATGGCCTACAGTGGGTTGATTGATATTGCGCCATATTCAGTACAAATTTTTTCGCAGGCAGATGTTGCAGAACCCTGCGTGGCAGATCTTTCAGGTGATGGTTTTGTGACTGTGGCTGATTTATTAATAATTATTAGTGCGTGGGGAACACCCAATGCCGATATTACAGGTGATAACATGACGGATGTGTCTGACGTATTAGTAGTAATTGGAGAATTTGGTCCATGCCCATAAAACCAAAACGTGGTTTTACCCTAATAGAACTATTAGTTGTTATTGCAATCATTGCGGTTTTAGTTGGCTTAACGGTTGTCGTAGCAGGCGCGATGATGGATCGTGCAAAGTTAACGAAGGATTTATCGAACAACAAAACAATTGCACAAGCAAATTGGAGCCATTCGACAGATAACAAGGGGCGTCTCTTTAGTCCTCGAATCTGGGAAGTAGACGAATCTTTTAATGAAATTGATGATGAAACAAGGAACAGTATCAACAGTCGCCTCTGGATGAAGAGCTTTGATGATGGTGTGGATGCTGATGGTTTAGAGTTACCTTTGGCGTTTGAGGACGGCGTAGCGTACCAATACATTGGAAACATAGAAGCATACAAATCACCACTGGACCCACATTCTCGTTTGCGTTCCTATTCGTTGAGTGCGTATATTGGAGTTGAATACTGTATTGATGAATTTGAAGATTATTCGCAGTCCTCTTGGCAAAATAACTTTGTTTCAACTCTTACAGCATCACAAATTTCACATCCTGGAAAAACCATCTGTAGTATCACTGAAGACGAGGTTCGGAATAATGGTGTGAATGTAAATGGTTTTATGATGCATCCAAGATATGTAGTTCCAGAATCATTTCCAATCTGGTGGTATGACTTTCCTGCGCTTTGGTCGCCTGATGGTGTAGCCGTATCAAACATGGATGGTTCGGTGGAAGTAGTTCCTTTAACAACAGATGCGTTGCATGAGGGTTGGGATTTCATTCGCGAGAATCTAAATGGAAGCCAGCCTGAAAAATGGATTGATTTAGACAAACGGTCGAAGCACGACTACGATCTTCTTCGAAAAAAAATGTTGCCAGGGCATATCGGCTCAATTCTCGATTAGTTATACATATAAAAACAAATTGCTTAGACAAGTGTTACTTTGTTTGCATTGAGTCAAGAAACGATTTGAAGTTTTCAGATTTTGTTCTTGATTCTATAGAAAGTTTCTTCATCAGTGCTGTTTGCTCTGGAAACGTGTCAGCAACATTTACAGATTCACTTTCATCCTTATCCAACTGATATAAGTGTGTGTCGACGCCTTCTTTTGTTTTAAATTGCAACAACTTCCAATTCCCCAATCGAAACGCCTGTGATTTTCCAAACTCCCAGTACAAACCG
>PVBE012635701.1_pt1 | contig 11693 bp, 11 predicted proteins | sample 1631181 | NCBI WGS metagenome assembly PVBE01 (sample SAMN08397723, study PRJNA350692) | Marine metagenome, whole genome shotgun sequencing project. | isolation source: water | place: Pacific Ocean | collected 2012-04 | reverse complement strand
CGTCCAGCATGTCCTCGTTGCAGTCGTTTTCTTCATCCTGGAACCGCTCGGACAGGTCGTGGACGTTGCTGACGTCGCCGCCATCCACCGGCCCGGCGATGAACGTGGGATCCGCCACCATCTCCTCGGGAGACAGCCGGGTGTACATGCGGGTGATGTAGTCGTGCCGACCCATCAGCTCGATGAACGCCTGCTGGGCCTCCTCGGCCTCCTCGTTGGGCAGCGGCATGTTCCGGGCGATCTCGCGCAGCGGCTGGGTGGAGCCGGCGTACTCGGTCACGAACCCCTTGCCGCCCACGGCGTCGACCAGCCGGGCCACGTGCTGGTGGTAGTTGGTCGGGTTGGCGCTCCAGATGCGGGCGGCGTCGATCTCGAGGTCGTCGTCGTTGACCTCGAGGGCCTGGAAGTTGTCGGAGTGGAAGCGCTTGTTGCCCAGCACCCACACCACCACGCCCATCTCGGGCTCGGCGGCGACGGCGGTCAGGCGCAGAGGGATCATCGGCTGCTCGCCGGGCCACGAGAACACGATCGGCGAGATGTCGGCGGTCTCTGCGTCCGGCTTCATCTTCAGCGCCACGAAGACCATGCCCTCGGTGACGTAGGTCTTCACGTACGGGATCATGGCGTCGGTGATCCGGTAGCCGTTCTCCTGCAGCCACTGCACGAGGGCGTCCGGGTCCTCGGACTCGACCACGACCGTCTCGAAGGGGCCGACCTCCTTGCGCTCGTGGACGATCACGCCGCCGCCGCCCTCACCACCGTCGTCACCGCCGCCGCCGTCGCCACCCGCGGCGTCGGCCATGGGCGGGAACAGGCACCAACCCACCTCGTAGCGGGGCTCGGTGGCGAGGTCGATCCCGGACAGGGCGCGCTGCGGGAAGATGTTCTCGACCGTCGGGATCCCCGGCGTGGGGAGCACCCACGCGAAGTCCTCGGGGGCGCCCGCGTACGTGATCTGCACGGTGGCGCGCACCCGCCCGTCCTGCACCTCGAACATCACCCGCTCGGCGGACTGGTCGACCGGGGTCTGGGAGCAGAAGAAGCCGCCGCAGGCCTCGGCGGAGTTGGGCACGAGCGCCGCCAAGGTGACGACGGAGAGCACGGAAATGGCTAGGCGCATGGGACCTCCCTAGATGTCCTCGGCGGAAGTGGCGACGCACCTCCGCCCGGCACGTGGCGTCGCCGGCCATGCGCCGGCGATCGCTGCTGTAGTTGGACTACCGCAAGATCGCCGGCGCATGGCCGGCGGCGTCACGGGGCTACAAATGGGCGTCGGGACTTCCGCCGAGGACATCTAGGAGTCGGTGCCGTGCACGCCGCCCGCGTCAAGGCAGGCGGTGCGGACGGTCTGCGGGTCGTTGTGTCGGCGGGCGTCGACGCACTGAAAGCCGGGGGAGCAGCCCCCCCCGAACGAGTACAGGTCAGTGTCGCACCGGGGCACGCACTCACCTTGGACACACAAGCTGGTGCTGACGTTGCTCGCCCGGGAGTCCGGGCAGTATTTTTCGCAGGCGACGCTGCAGCGACCGGCCGAGCAGAAGGCGTCGGGGTCGCTGCAATCCTCGGCGGACGCGCAGGCGCCCCCGATCCAGCGGTGGTTGGGGCGGCTGGTCAGGAAGTGCCGGCTGTACTTGTTGTAGATGTTCCAGAACAGCCAGTTGCCGCCTCGGCCCTGCAGCACCCAGGGCGTGTAGGTATACAGCGCGGCGGTGGCCCGGTTCCTGGGCGTGACGCGGATGGGATCGAGCGTGCGCTTGGCGCGCCCGACCTTCCACTCGGCGATGGTCTCGCCCCGCTCGTCGAGGCCGGTGAGGTAGCTGCGGAAGCGCTCGGCGGCGCAGTCGATCTGCTTGTCGAGGCCCCGCCACTGCTCCGAGCAGTCGCGGTTGTCCGGGCAGCCGCAGCCCATGGCGAAGTCCACCCGCCGGGTCGAGGGCGCCTCCTGCTTGCCCACCAGCGCCATCTCGACCTGCAGCTTCACCAGCAGGACCAGCGGGCTGATGTCGTAGCGCCAGGCGGCGTCGGACACGGCCTCGGCGACCGTGCGCTGGCCCACGACATGGGTGGCCAGGAAGCTCGGGCGTCCGCCGTAGGGCGTGGCCTCGAGGAACGCCTGGATCTCGTCCACGGTCATGTAGCCGGCGTCCTCGAACAGGTAGTCGTCGATGATGTCGTTGGCGGCGAAGGCCCAGCCGTCGGCCTTGCCGGACTCCTCGGGGGCGAGGTCCTCGGGCTCCGCGTCCACCACCGGCGGCTGCGCGTCGCCGGAGTCACCGGTGGCGTCGCTGACAGCGCACCCAGCGGCGAGCAGCAGGATTGGAATGACACGGACCACGACCGACCGCAGCATAGGGAGCGCCCGATCCCCGGTCAACGACCGCCCTGAAGCCTCCGCACGACGCTCGCGGCGGTCGTGAACCATCTCCCGAAGCCTTCGATGGACGTCGGCATGCGCAGGCCGATGAGCAGGCGAAGCAGGGACTGCGCCGCCTCGGTCATCGACAGGATCAGGCGCATGCGCCCGAGGTCGTAGGGCATGGGCCGGCCGGCCTTTTCGAGCAGCTCCGCCTCTTCGATGGCGGCCTCGAGGGCGCCGCGGGCGCGCTCCAGCATCAGCCACTCCCGGCCGCGCAGCACCTCAGAGATGGTGGGCCACACGTCGAGGATGGCCTCGTACGGAGCGTTGCGGTGGTCGCGCACCGGGCAGACCAGCCCGAGCGACCGGAGCTCGGCGATGGCACCGCTGATGAGGGATCGGCTCACCCCGAGCGACTCTGCGATCGCCGCCTGGGTGAGCGGTCGGTCGGACAGGGCGAGCAGCGCCCAGACCCGGCCGTACACCGCCTTGAACCCCCAGTAGGCGATGAAGTCGCCCACGGCGTCGCACACCGCGAGCACCCGGCGGGTCAGTCGATCTGTGGCTGTCGTCGGGAGCATGAACTGGTGTCCAGCCTATTTCCCCTGCCCTGGCCTTGCAATCCGGCGGCATCGTCACCATTGTTCACGACGACGTGAACACATCGACCACGACCCCCGAACCCTACCTGCAAAACAGGTTCTCGACGGCCGCGCTGCGTTGTTCACAGATCCATGAACAATCACAGGCGCCGGTCGCCGTGGCCTTCGGGTTCCTGCGAGGGGTTGCGATCGGGCGGCCTTCGCTAGACCCCTTCGGGGTAGAGGTGGTCGAGCGATCGGGCGCGGCCTGGCGGCGAGGCCAAGGCGCGACGACGCAGCTGTGGTCCTCGCCACCGCAAGTCGGAGCAACGCAGGCATCGTCGTCAGGACGCTTCGAGCGCCGATCACTTCTACCCCGAAGGGGTCTATGGCTCCCGCCTCCGCCGCTGCCCAGCTGCGCGGGGCGCGCCCAGTGGATCGCCCAGGTCCTCGAAGCGAGGGCCGAGATCGACCGGGGCCGGATCGACAAGCTCGTGCTCGCCCGCGCGGCCACCGTGACGCCCCGGGACGGTGAGCGGCTGTCGGTGCCCCGCGCCGCGGCCACGCTGCGCTTGCGGCATCCGGACGCCCACTGCTTCGTCATCCCGACCGGACCCGACTCCGCCTACCTCGGCGCCACGCCGGAGCTGCTGGCGGCGGTGCGAGGCCGGACGCTGCGGACCCACGCCTTGGCGGGCACGGCGCTCGCGGAGCGCGGGGGTGAGCTGCTCCACAGCGCCAAGGACCTGCATGAGCACGCCTTGGTCGTGGGCGCGATGGCCCGAGGCCTCGCTCCCCTGTGCGAGACCTTGGAGGTGCCCGGGGGCCCGGGGCTGCGGACCGCCGGCCAGGTCGTCCACCTCGACACCCCCTTGCGCGGGCGGCTGCGGCCGGGCGTGGGCCTGTTCGACGTGGCCGCCGCGCTGCACCCGACCCCGGCGTTGGCCGGCTGGCCCAACGGCCCGGCGCGCGCCTGGCTTGTCGCCCGCACATCCATGCCTGGAGGGCTGTACCGAGGGCTGGTGGGCGAGGTGCGCCCCGGCGGCGACGGCGAGCTGTACGCAGCCATCCGCATGGCCCACGTGGCGCCCCACCGCGCGGTGCTCTGGGCGGGCGCCGGGATCGTCGCCCAGTCCGACCCGGCGGCGGAGTGGGACGAGACCCAGTGGAAGCTGCGCGCGGTCCGGCAGGCGCTGACATGAACCGGCGATGGGCCAGCTCGCTGGTGCAGGGGCTGGTGGACGCGGGCGTGCGCCGGGCCATCGTCTGCCCGGGCGGCCGGAGCGCCCCGTTGGCGCTGGCGCTCGCAGCGTCCGAGGCCATCGAAGCGGCGCCGGTGCTCGATGAGCGCAGCGCTGGCTTCATCGGCCTGGGGGTGGGCAAGGCCGGGGGCGCCCCGGCGGTCGTGGTGTGCACCTCGGGGAGCGCCGGGGCCCACATGCTGCCCGCGGTGATCGAGGCCGATCAGGCAGGCGTGCCCTTGGTGATCATCACCGCCGATCGGCCGCCGGAGGCCCGCGACGGGCGCACACGGCAGACGACGGAGCAGCGGACCCTGTTCGCCGGGCGGACCCGGTGGTTCGCCGACCTGGGCTGCCCGTCGGAGGCCGCGCAGGCGTGGCCCGCCCAGGCCGCCCTGCGCGCCGTGGCCGAGGCGTGCGGGCCCAGCCCCGGCCCCGTACACCTCAACGCCCCGTTCCGAGACCCGCTGCCGTGAACGATCGCGGCGTCATCGTCGGCGGCCCGGCCCAGTGGGGCTGGCCGGTCCTACAGCGGCTGCGCTGGCCGCGGCTCATCGAGGCGATGGGACCGCTGCCCCACCGGCTGTCGGGGCGCCCGCCGTCGCCCAGGTTCGTCGAGGACTGGCTGGCCGCGTCGATCCCCGCGACCGAGCCCGTCCAGGCGCCCGCAGCCTGGACCGCGTGGTGGCAGGCGGCGGATGAGGCCGGCGGTCGCGCGGCGGTCGCGACGCTGGCGGAGGCGTGGGGCGCCCCCGCCGTGGTCCACCACGTGGCCCGCTCGCTGCCTCCGTCCGCGGCGATGCACTGGGCCAACAGCCTGGCCATCCGCGACGGCTTCGAGTTCAGCGGCGGCGCCGAGGCGTACGTCAACGTCGGGGTCAACGGCATTGACGGCACCCTGTCCACGGCCCTGGGCGAGGCGTGGGCGGCGACGGATCGGCCGGTGTGCCTGCTCACCGGCGACCTGGCGTTCCTGCACGACCAAGGCGCGCTGCTGGCCGCCCGCGACATCCCGGGCCGCGTCACGGCGGTCGTGGTGGACAACTGCGGGGGGGCGATCTTCCGGACTCCGGACATCGCACCGCAGGCGCCGGCCGCCGGCTGGGAGCGCTACCTCGTCACCCCCCACCGCACGGACCTCGTGGCGATGTGCGCGGCGCACGGGGTCCCGGCAGTCCGCGTGGACCGGATGTCCGCGCTGCTCGACGCCACCGCGTCGGACCTCGAAAGGCCAGGCCTGGGCGTGATCGTCGCCGACGTTCGCGGCTGCGACGACGACGGGCTCCGACGGCAGGTCCGGGCGGCGGCGCGCGCGGCCATCGACGCGCTGGGGCCACCATGCGCCTGACCCCCTGGGTCGCCGCCATCCGGCCGGCCACGTTGACTGCGGCGGTGGGCCCGGTGCTCGTGGGCACCGCCCTGGCGTCCGCCGACGGGGTCGCGCACCTGCCCGCCGCCGGCGCGGCGCTGCTCGGGGCGCTGCTCATCCAGATCGGCACGAACCTCGTCAACGATCTCGCGGACTTCCGCAGGGGCGCCGACGACGCCGACCGGCTCGGGCCGCCGCGGGCGGTGCAACGGGGCTGGCTCACCGAGCGGGCGGTGGCCGCCGGCGCGGCCTGCGCGTTCGCCGGGGCCCTCGCGGTGGGCACCTACCTGGTCTGGCGGGGCGGCTGGCCCATCGCGGCGTTGGGGCTCGCCAGCGTCGGCGCGGCAGTGGCGTACACCGCCGGCCCCTGGCCGCTGGGTTATCACGGCCTGGGCGACCTGTTCGTGCTGGCCTTCTTTGGGCTCGCCGCCGTGGGCGGCACCTACTACGTGCAGGCGGGGACGGTGACCCCAGCCGTCATCGCGGCGGGGGTCGCCGTGGGGGCCCTGGCCACCGCCATCCTCGTGGTCAACAACCTGCGGGATCGGCACACGGACGCGCGGGTGGGCAAGCGGACGCTGGCGGTGCGGTTCGGCGCCAGCTTTGCGCGGCTCGAGTACGCAGCGTTGCTCGCTGTCGCCTATGTGATCGCCGCAAGCGCCGGGTGGGTCGCGCCTCTGCTCTCCCTGCCTTGGGCGGTGCTGCAGGTGCGGTCGCTGCGATCAGCGGACGGCGCCGCCCTCAACGCGCACCTGGGAAGCACGGCCAAGCTTGGCCTGGCGTTCTCCGTGCTCCTGGCCCTGGGGGTGGTGGCGTGATCGAGCGGACCCAAGTCATGCCGTACACCCGTGCGGGCGCGCCGCCCGGCTTCCTCCTGCGCATCGAGGACGCCGCGGGCCTGCACGGCTGGGGAGATGCGGCCCCGTGGCCGGGGTTCGGCGACTGGGGACGGGCGGCCGAGCTCGAGGCCGCGCTGCGCACCGGGGGCGCCGGGATCCCCATCGAGGCGGCCCACGCCTGGGAGCTGGCCACGCTTGATCTGCAGGCGCGCAGACAGGGCCGCCCCCTGGCGGAGCTCCTCGCCGCAGATCCGGCCGACCGGGTGCCGGTGCACACCCTGGTGCACGACGCCGATGAGGCGGTGCTGGCCTGCGCCGCGGGGGCCACCCACCTCAAGATCAAGGTGGGGCGGGACTCGCTGGCCAACGACGACGGGCGCGTATGGGCCATCCGGGCGAGCGTCGGAGCTGCGCCCCGCCTGCGCCTGGACGCCAACGGGGCGTGGGACCTCGAGGGCGCCTGCGAGGCCATCGACCGGCTCAAACGCTGGGACATCGAGTGGATCGAGCAGCCGATCCCGCCCGGCGACGCCGGCGCCCTCGCGCAGGTCGGCCACCGCACGGGAGTGGCCATCGCCGCCGACGAGGCGGTCACCGGGACGGCGGCCTTGGAGGAGATCGCGCAGGCCGGCGGCGTCGATGTCGTGGTCATCAAGCCCATGTTCGTCGGCGGGCCCCGGCGGGCCGCCGACCTGGCCGCCCGAGCGAGGGCGCTGGGCCTACGAGCGGTCATCACCCACGCCTTCGGCTCGCCGGTGGACCGGGCGGGCGCCCTGCACGTGGCGGCGGCGCTGGGAGATCCGTCGCTGCCTTGCGGAGTCGGCACGCCTCCCCACGGGGCCATCCTCACCGTCCCCACGGCGCCCGGGCTGGGGGTCGAGGTTGGGCCGTGATCTGGGAGGTCCCCAGCCCCGTGCGCAGCGCCGCGCTGGCCCGCCCCGAGGCGGTGGGGCTGGTGAGCGGCGACGACGCCTGGACCTGGTGCGCGCTCGACGACGCCGCGGCGCGGGCGGCCTCGCGGTTGGGGCGTCTGGGGGTCGGCGCGGGCATGACCGTCGCCCTCGCAGGCGCCGCCCGGGGGGACTGGGTGGTCGCGCTGTTCGGCCTGATGCGCCTCGGGGCCACCGTCGCGCCGCTGCCCTGCCGCGCCACCCCGGCCGAGCTGCGGACGGCGATGCGGGCGCTGCGTCCTGACCGGCTCGTGGTGACGTCGGGGGCCGCCGCCGCGCTGTCCGCCGCCGCCGGCGAGTTGCCGGACGCGTGCCGGCTCGACCACGCGGGACTGCCCGCCGACCCACCGGCGCCGGAGCGGTGGGCGTCGTTCGACGATCCCGCTGTGACCTTGCTGACCTCGGGCACCACGGGCGTGCCCGCGCCTGTCCGCCTGACGTGGGGCCAGCTGGTCATGTCCGCGGCCGGCAGCGCAATGCGCTTGCCGCGGCGGCCAGGAGATCGCTGGCTGTGCTGCCTGCCGACCCACCACGTCGGCGGGCTGATGATCCTGCTGCGCGAGGCGTTCAACGCAGGCTCGGTGTTGCTCCACGAGCGCTTCGACGCCGCCGAGGTGGCGCGGGCGCTGGACTCGGGCGAAGTGGCCGGCGTGTCGCTCGCGCCGGAGATGCTGGCGCAGATCTTGGACGCCCGCCCGCAGCGGCAGCCGCTGCCGGCCGCCGTCCAGACGGTCCTCGTGGGCGGCGAGCGCCTGCCGGCGGCGCTGCGACGCCGGTGCGAGGAGATCGGGGCACCCCTCGTGGACGCCTGGGGGATGACCGAGACCGCCTCCCACGTGACGCTGGGCACGCCCGGCCTGCCGACGCCCTTCGCCCGCGTCGAGGCGGGCGAAGGCGGCCGGCTGGTGGTGCGCGGGCCCGTCGCGGCCGGGCGGGTCGTCACCGGCGACCTCGGGGCGGTCGGGCCCTCCGGCGGCGTGACCGTCAACGGGCGGGCCGACGATGTCCTGACCTCCGGAGGCGAGAGCTACCACCCCGCCGAGGTGGAGGACGTGCTCGCCGAGCACCCCGCGATCGGCGACGCCGCCGTGGGGTCCGCCGACGACGCCCGCTGGGGCCAGCGGCCCGCCGCGGTGCTGGTGCAGGCGCAGGGCGCCGAGCGGCCCAGCGATGAGGAGCTGTCCCAGTGGTGCCGGGGCCGGCTGTCCCGACACAAGCTGCCCGTGAGGTTCGAGTGGACCGAGCGGTTGCCTAGGAAGATGGCCGATGCATGACAGTTCAATCGGAGTGCTCGCGCCGCTGGCGCGGGTCAGCGGCCGCAACGGGCTGGATCCGCTGGCCGAGCGGCTGACGGACCTTCGCTCTTGGCTCGCCACCGACCTGGCGGGGGTGGACCAGGCGCTGGCGACCGACGGCGACAGCGGCGACCTGGCGGCCCGCGCGGCCAGCTACCTGCTGGCTCGTCCGGGCAAACGCATCCGGCCGCTGTGCGTCGTGATCGCCGCGCGCCTGGGCGGGCGCCCGGCCGACCCCACCGTCCGCAACCTGGCCGCGGCCTGCGAGCTGGTGCACGCCGCCACGCTGCTGCACGACGACGTGATCGACCAGGGCGACGAGCGGCGGGGCGTGCCGGCGGCGCGGGTGGTGTACGGCAACTCGGCGAGCATCCTGGCCGGCGACCACCTGCTGGTCGAGGCCCTGCGGCGGGTCCGCCGGACCGGCATCACGGGGCTGCTGGACGGCATGCTCGACGTGATCGCGGGCATGGTGCAGGCCGAGGCCCGCCAGCTCGAGCAGCGCGGGCGGTTCGAGCCGATCCGGCAGGCCTACGAGGCGGTCGTGCAAGGCAAGACGGCCGCGCTGTTTCGCTGGGGCCTGCGGGCCGGAGGCACCGCGGCGGGTCTCGGTGAGGACGCGCTGTCGGCGCTGGACGACGTCGGCTTGCACTTCGGCATGGCGTTTCAGCTGGTGGACGACGTGCTGGATCTGGACGGCGACCCGGCCGAGACCGGCAAGTCGACGCTCACGGATCTGCGAGAGGGCAAGCTCACCTGGCCCCTGATCCTCGCCAGCGAGCGCGACGACGCCCTGCTGGCCGACCTGAAGGCGGGGATCGAGTCGGGCGAGCCCCCGCGGGGGATGGTGGAGCGGATCTGCGCCACCGGCGCCCTCGCAGCGACCCGCTCGAAGGCGGCGGACCACGCCGGGGCGGCGCGGTTGCGGCTGGAGGCGCTGCCCCCAAGCCAGGCTCGCCGGGCGCTCGCAGCGGTGGTGGAAGCGACCGCCGCAAGGACGAGGTGACGCATGGAAGGTGCTTGGATCCTGCTCGAGCGCGGTGCGGACGTCGACGCCCTGAAGGGCCGCCTGGCGGAGCTTGGCCAGTGGACCCGGTCCGTCCAGGGCAGCGGGCGCAAGGGGCTGGTCCTGGCGGGCTGCTCCGCCCAGGTGCCGCCGGCTGACGTGGAGGCGTTGGCGGGGGTGGAGGCCCTGATGCTGCCGCCCAGCCCGCACCCGCTCGTGGACGGGCAGACAGGCAGCGATCTCCTGGATCGTCGCGGCGGCGAGGCGGTGCTGATGGCGGGGCCGTGCTCGGCCGAGAGCGAGGCGCAGGTGTTCGCGGCCGCGGCCATGGCGGCGGCGGCCGGGGCGCGGTGGCTGCGGGGCGGGGCGTTCAAGCCCCGGACCTCGCCGTACGCCTTCGACGGACAGGGTGTCCCCGCGTTGGGCTGGCTGCGCTGCGCAGCGGACGGGCACGGGCTCGAGCTGGTGACCGAGGTGATGTCGGAGGGGGCCGTCGAGGACGTCGCCGCGGTCGCCGACATGCTGCAGGTCGGGTCGCGCAACATGCAGAACTTCGCCCTGCTGCGGGCCATCGGCGGCGCGGGCCTTCCCGTGCTCCTCAAGCGGGGCGCGGCGGCCACTGTGCAGGAGTGGCTGATGGCCGGGGAGCACGTGCTGGCAGCCGGGGCCCGGGCGGTCGTGTTCTGCGAGCGGGGCGTCCGGGGCGGCGACGCTCACTTGCGGAACATGCCCGATCTCGCGGCGGTGGCGACGCTCAAGCACGTGTATGACCAGACCGTGGTGTTCGATCCCAGTCATGCGGTGGGCCGGCGGGACCTGATCCCGGCCATGGCGCGGGCCGCGGTCGCGGCGGGCGCCGACGGCCTGATCGTGGAGGCCCACCCGGACCCCGCCTCGGCGAGGAGCGACGCCGCACAGGCGCTGTCCGGCGAGGAGCTCGTGCGCCTGCAGGAGGCGGTGCGTGCCTGCTGAGGGCGGCGGCCGGTTCTTCGACGCGATCAGCGCTCGCTACGACCTGCTGAACCGGGTGATGAGCCTGGGCATGGACCAGGGCTGGCGCCGTCAGCTGGTCGACGCCCTGGGACCTCGCCTCGACCGGGTGCTCGACGTGGCCACGGGCACCGCCGACGTGGCCGCCGCGGTCGCGGCGCAGCACCCAGAGGCGCTGGTGGTCGGCCTCGATCCGAGCCGCGGCATGCTCACCGAGGGCGTCGACAAGCTGGACGGATTGGGGGTCGGGGTCCTGCAGGGCGACGGGCAGCGCCTGCCATTCGCCGACGACACCTTCGACGCGTGCTGCGTGAGCTTCGGCATCCGCAACTTCCCGGACCGGGCCCAGGGCGTGCGTGAGATGGCCCGGGTGGTCCGGCCCGGCGGGGTCGTGGCCATCCTCGAGCTGGGGCAGCCGCGCTCGGGGCTGCTGGCCCCCTTCGCAAGGATCCACCTGCGTCATGTCGTTCCGCGCCTGGGCGCCTGGCTGTCCGGCGCACGGCAGTACCGCTACCTCGAGGAGTCGGTGGCAGCCTTTCCGCCGCCCGAGGAGTTCTGCGGGCTGATGCGCGACGCCGGGCTGACCTCCGTGTCCTCCCGGCCCATGACGTTCGGGGCGGCCCACCTGTACGAGGCGGTCGCGGCGTAGAAGGTTTGCGTGCGGGCCGGTCGCTGGCTGTGGGACCATCCGCCGCCACGCATGCGACAGCTCCTCACCGCCCGCCGCCTCGCCCTGTACGCCGCGCTGCTCGCGGCCGCCACCGTGCTGGGCTGCCTGTACGTCAACCACGCCACCGACGGGCAGATGTTGCTGCGGGCCCGATTCGCCGCCGTGAAGTGGGTCACCGACCGCTCCCAGATCGTCGAGCTCGACATCGCCCCCGTCGGCCGCGTGGACATGTTCCTCAACCCCCACGACCGGGTGATCACGCCGCTCCTGCAGGCCCAGCGGGTCTGGGAGCCCGAGGAGACCCGGCTGTTCCTGTCGAGCGTCGGCCCGGGCGACACCGTCGTCGATGTGGGCGCCAACGTCGGCTACTACACCGTGCTCGCCGCCGAGGCGGTG
>PVBE011139819.1_pt1 | contig 11693 bp, 26 predicted proteins | sample 1631181 | NCBI WGS metagenome assembly PVBE01 (sample SAMN08397723, study PRJNA350692) | Marine metagenome, whole genome shotgun sequencing project. | isolation source: water | place: Pacific Ocean | collected 2012-04 | reverse complement strand
TGTCAAAAATGTGTAAAAAGACCTTGCGGGGATTACTCTGCTTCTCTTTTCACACTGCTGCATTTGTGTTTTCATTATATTCCTCCACTTCTACATACTGAAGAAGATTGACACAACAAATATTTCATTCCATCCAAAGTAAAATTCAATTCACCCTTAATTACATCAATTATATGTGATGCACCATCCAAAACAATATTTCCAAAAGGGCTCTGCAAAACAAACACTATAATTGCAGCTATCATGCCCCAAAGAAAACTCATATAAGACCACTTGAGGAATTTGTACTTACTGAGTGCAAGAACTTTCCCTTGTCCATAAATATCCCCTGCTAATGCATCATAAATCTTATCATCAGTCATCAATTTTTCTGCATAATCATCTTTATATTCATCTATTGGTAGATGTGCAAAATGTCCAAAAAATAACGGATTGAAAAATGGAGATTTTCTGTCTATGTCTCCTGTTACATCTTTTGGATAATTTGTTTTTGGAATGATTGCAAATATTGCAAAAAGAAGAGCAAAGAAACAACCAAACGCAAATACCAGAAGGGGCCATTTCATCAATTCATTATCAAGGTTTGCAATTGTCACAGAAAATACAATAGATGCAACAGTAATCATTATATTAGCTATTGCATCTGCCATCAACCCCAATCTCATTTGATTGCCATGATTGACTCGCAGAATGTTATCTACCGCAGTACGGTCTTCTGGTACTCTAGAAAAGTGATTTTTCTTTTCATCTTCCTCACCATTATTTTTAGAAAAGGGAGTGACTTGACCCATATTTTCCTTATTTTAGTGGTGGGGCATATAACAATCCTCCATGAATGTATAATTTATTTAATCCTCGTCTCAGCCCCAACGGAGTATTTTCTCCCACGTTTCGTTCATATATTTCTCTATAATTTCCAACCAGTTTAATGACGTTATAAGACCAAGAAGCAGTCAATCCAAGTTTTGCTCCAAGATGTGGATGATCATTTCCATTCAATTCACCCATAAATCGCTTTATACTTGGATCAATATTATCTTTAAAATTGTCTATATTTTGAGAATCAATCCCCATCTCTTCTGCAATAAAGAGAACATATACAGTCCACCGAACTATGTCTGACCATTTCTGATCTCCATATCGAACAACTGGGCCGAGTGGTTCTTTTGAAATAATCTCTGGAAGAATCAAATGTCTATCTGGATCACTGAAACTCAATCGGTTTGATGCAAGACCTGATCTATCCGTTCCGTACATATCACAGTCACCCTTTTTATATACATCCTTTGTTTTTTGATTGGGGGGAACAGGAACAGGAATGTATGTAATGAAATGCTTCTTGAAGAAATCTTTTATATTCTTTGCAGCAGTTCCAGTTTCACTAAAACATATCCTCGCGCCTTCCATCTGTTTTGCAGAAGATACACCAAGGGTCTTTCTTACAATGAATCCCTGTCCATCATAGTAGGTGGTAGGCATGAATTCTAATTTTTTGAGAACATTTCTTGTATAAGTAAATGTGGTTGCTGCTGAAAGAATATCTATAGAACCATCTATCAAGAATTCAAATCGGGTCTTACCATTGACTATAGTAAATTCAATATCATCTGCGTGTCCGAATACTGCGGCTGCAACTGCACGACAAATATCTACATCAAACCCTTCCCACTTGTTACCTTCTTCATTGCTCCATATTTCTTGCGAGAAGCCGGGAAACTCATCATTAGTTCCACATATAACATATCCTCTTGCTTTTACTCGATCAAATGTTGTACTATATGTGGGACTATATTCTGCGAGTGTAAGGTTATCAGTTCCTTCAGCAACAGAACCAGATGCAATTAACCAAAATGACCACGCTAAAGCTATTAATACTTTTCCTACCATAATCATTGTAATGTCCGATAAATTGCCAGAAGTTCTTCATCTGGTATCGGAGCAGCCATTGTATAATATCTTTGATGTCCTACTGACATAAATGCTTTAATGTCAGAAAAACTAGGATATTTCATAAGTAAATTGTGAAGAAGAAAATCAGGACTCAGGTGACAAGACGCACATTGATTATCTCTTGCGAATACCCTTGTTGATTTTTTAAATCTTTCAGATTGCACCAATACAGAGTTTAAGTCTTTTTCCATCCATGTGACTTTTTCATTAATTTCTGGAATAATAAAAAACATCATATATACCAACAATCCAATAATTATATAAATCCATAATTTACTTGTAGCTACTATATCTTTCGTTTCAATTTCTATTTCTTTCACGGGTTCCATCACTTTTAATTCTTGTTCACCTACTTCATGTTTTTTCTTTTGTTCCGCCATAATCTACCTCACTTCTTTCCTGCTTCGTTTAACTTTTTGGTGATTTGTTGTTGAAACCATTTGAGAACAATTGGTATGCTCACATTTGATGTCAACCCAAAAAGATAACCTACAGGATACCGATAACTGGAATATGCCGTAAGTTGTGGAATATTTGTAAATACAATAGTAATAAGTAAATATCCTGTTACGGACATTCCCATATTAATAAGTAGATCCAATAAAATTAACCACCTATTGTCTGCATATTTGTCTTTATTGTCTGTTCTATAATTAAATAGAAATATCCAAAATGATGAAAAGATGATTAATCCTATCATCATCAATTCATCTATTGTAAACAAATCATTCATTTGCGTTCCTCTTACCTTTAACTATTGACTTCTCCGTTTATTATTTATAGTTTTTTATTCTTCGTTGAAACCAATTGGATATGGAAAGAATATTTTGCTCTCACACCATTCAGCAGCATTCCATTCTTCTTTTGTTTCTACATATTTTAAACTACGCACAACCTCAGCAGTCAACTTATAATACTTTACACATTTCCTGCAAATAAAGTGTTCCAATGCTATTTGGTGTAAGTGGTAAATTTGATTAAATGGTTGATCACAATAATCACATCTATAACACATATTGGTATTTGTGAGATCCATAACTCCCCTCCAATATCTGTGTCCGTTCTTATGATATTCCATATTATTTACCAGCTTCTTTTTTAAGTGTCTCTATTTCCAGCATACAGATAGGTAAAGTAGTAGATGTTATATCGTGAAATTTTGCCCTTAGTACAGGATCTTCACTCTCCGTTTCCTTCCACGGAATAGAATGTCTAACAGCATCTAAAACACATCCACATATCATTTTAGTATCATCAGGCCAGAACTCACGAAATTCTTCTGAACCCTGTACATTCCTCCAACAACCCTGAACAAATCCATATATGTAAGATGATGGATACCAGTAAGGTGTCTCACTATCAGGGTGTGCTTCTAACCTACACGCATATGCTAAAGATACTCCTACAAAAGCAGCAAATACCAAAATGATAATTTCTTTTTTACTAAACATTATAATACTGCATCAGGGCCAAACATGAATACTTCTCCACTATGAGCATTTTTTGATTTCTTTCTCACTTTTGATTTTGGATGTGGTAAGTTAATCGGTCTTCTATCATTCATTGGTTTACTCCAAAGTTGTTCACACTCTGAACATAACATCCATAAATCTTTATAGTTTATTGTGGCCTCATTCGTACAAGACAATTCTTCACAACTCATATTCTAGATTTCTTTATTGAGACCGATGTTAATTCTTCTATTCGTCTGTTAAGTTGAGCAATCGCATCATGTAGATAACCTGTATCATGTGGCTCTATTCTTGACTTGTACACCTCTATCTCATCTTGAAGGACTGCTATTCTGATTACATTCATCGGTACTGAGGCTATTTTTCCTCGTAATTCTTGTAGATTAGTCATTAAATGTCCTTAAAATTATTTTGATTGAATTTCTGACTTGAGCTTTTCTATATAAACAGCACCATCCATTAGCTCTTCTTGAAGATGTTGTAACCATTCTAATGTAGAGAGGTCAGTGCGGTCAGTATTTACTCCATATTTTATATTCCCTCTAGCTTCTCTTTCCCTGAGAGATTCTATCACCTTTGTTACATTACTATCAGTTTTCATTATCATTATTCATTTAAAGTTGCTGCATATCCCAAACGCTGTTCTCTTTGTTTAAGGGATTCCCATTGTATTCTATATTCGAAGAATTTGAAATCTATTCCTATTTCTTTACCAATACTATCCCTAAATTTAATTTCTTCTTCACACCAGTTTTTGATTTGATGAAGTTCATCAGATTGTAGGTTTTTTATATCTATTTTAGTCATATCTTATCCATTCTAGATCATTATTGTAACTTCTTGATTTGTGCACTTTTCTTGTTTGATGATTACAGTTAAAACAAAGTTGCCCAATTCCTTCAATATAATCATATCTAAAAGTGATATTATCACTTTTCTTGTAAGAGGTTGGTGTTCCACAATTTACACAAATTTCTATGGTATTAGAGTCTTCTTGAATCATAATAATCTCCATGAAAATGTTGAGCAGAGCTCTGGATGTGCGAATGAGAGGTATCACTGAGTGACACGTCATCCCCTAAGTTATGCTTCGTCCGTTGGCGCATACCGTTGGCCTTCCCACATAACACTTTAAATTTCTCCAGAGTAGAGCACTTGTACCCACAGCTACGGTCTACCTCCGGCCGCCCACAAGTTGTCATTTACTCAACAAATTAATTTATATCCCCCTACTTATAATGCCCATCTGTGAGGTAATATATCCAAGCATCAATCAAATCTGGAGTTCCCCAACATGCCATTATAGATGAAACTATAAACACAATTAGCCAAAATCCTGCCCAGGTAGCAGATGATGATGTTTCTTTTTCTATTTCCATAATTATTTTCCTTTCAATAATCTTTTTTATCCGGAATTACTCCCCTGACACCACCTCTTGGATTTGGATGATCGCCCTGTCTTCTTGGAATTAAATGTACATGACAATGCATAACAGTCTGACCCGCTACTTCTCCAACATTGACACCTATATTAAACCCTTCTATGAGTCCATCTCCTTCACCACCCTCTCTACTATGCCAGTGAACATGCTGTATCATTTCATTAACAGCAAGAACCTCATCCTTATTCAGATCAAAATAAGATTCTACGTGTCTCTTAGGTATAATGAGTGTATGCCCCTCTGTTACTGGAAACCCGTCCCGTATAGCATAACAATCAGGATGGTCAAAAATAACTCTATCTCCTGATATAGGAAGAGTACAAAACAAACATTCATCAACTGTATGAACCTGCTCTATCGCGGATGAAGTAATCATTCTCTCCAACTTCCTATTTTACCACCAGAAAGATATACATCCGTCTTTCCTTCTCTAAAAAGTTTTGAAACATATTTGAGACAGGACTTTACACTCTTACCTTTGCCAACTACCTTCTGGCCGATTTTTACATATATTTTCATTTTGGGAGAGGATGCATTAAATTCCAAAGGGGTGGTATGGATCGTGGTTCATTTTTTTCTTTGCAAGTAATCCACGCTCTTCCCACCCTATTAATTCTATATAATCTTATTGTTGCACTTGATCCAATTCCTGTATAGAAATTATTATCATAAGTTTTCAACTTAGTAAAGTTGGGATGTTCTTCAAAATAATCCCAACAAGCATGTTCTGTAAAAAAGTATTTCTCCTGCATTCCATATGGTGGTGTAAGATATGCAGTACCAAAAGAACTAATGAGGAATACAAGCCCGATCCAATTCATATAATACCATCACGTTTTACTTTTGCATGATATCCCCTATCATTCATTCTTTTTGCGAACAGGGATGCATCTTCTTGTTTATCGAAAAATCTTCTATTAATATCTTTTGGATCTGGTTCAACCCAATGAGTTTGTTCACTCATCTGAGCCCAAGTATTTTGTTCCTTAACTCCCCACCTAAACCATTCTACCCAAATGTTCATATTGACCTTTCTCTCATAAAGTCTATAAAACCATAAGTAATACCCATACAAAGAGCTGCTATTAAAATATCACCTTCTAAATATCCTATACCACATAAAATCCCAGCTCCAAAAAAATATCTCATCATCATTCACTATCGTTTTTATTAATAAAAGCTAAATCATCATCAGCTTCACTTAGATGGTCTTGAAGTTCATCAATACTTGCTTGAATTTTAGCTCTCGCAGATTCCAACATTCCTTCTTGTTCTGCTATAGCTTTTTTAAGGGCCCCTGTACGATCAGCAATTTGTTGTCTAATTTGTGGATACAAAGATTTTGGAATTCCTTTGTATTTACTATCTACTGACTCAGCCATTTTCTTTTAACTCCATTTCCTTTTTCCTTTGAACTTCTTGTCTTCTTTTATGAATGTTGTACAACTGTACAGAAATATCTTTTAGATCGTCATCATCCAAATAAGGTAAATAATTTTCAATCCTTGATTTCATTTCCTCCTTTGTACACCCTATCCTCAAGTCTTTCTGTTCTACCATTGTAATGCCTTTTCTTGTGTATATTTTTTATGAGAGAATCTATGGACTATTAACTCTCTTGCTTCAGGGTTAGATTTGCTCCACTTTATAGCCCTTTTTATACATTGTTCTCTATTTTTCAAATACCATTCCCTCTGAGTCTCCTTTTTGCGTTCACTATTCCTCTGTTGTTCCAAAATTCTTTCTTTGTTACGCTGATACCATTCTTGCTTCTGTACTTTCCTCAATAAATTTTGACTTGACATTATTCTCTTTCGGATAAGGTAAAATTGGATAAGTTAGCTTTTTCATCAATTCTTTTCTACGTCTCTTGTCTGCACTGAATGTGACATAGCGATATTTTCTTGCTCTGTCGTCTTTATATATATTCTCTTCACCAAACATCTCTATAAGTTTTTCTGTTCTATTCTTATGTCCTCTAAATTTATCAGTAATACTTGCGGGATGTAAATCCAATCCCCGTATTCTAATATCTTTGGTAGGTTTCGTCAATCCTATGAAATACCAATTGGATGATTGATATACAATTCCCAAATGGTCATAAGATGAATCGGCATAAGAAACAATAATTTCTTTATCAAGTAATTTGAGTGAATTTGAAATGAGAAAACTCTCTCCATTCTTAGGTACTGAATCATCTATCCAGAGCCGAGTCAACTCATAGACATTGTTCATTTCCTCTTCACCACATATAGATTTAAGAATTGGATTATATGCAGGAACTCCATAACATACTACGCCCATGAGTGTTCCTCCAAAGAATCCACCCCTTTCAAAAATACCAAATGCCTTTGAACATGGTGCCGCTCGGTGTAGATAATGTTTCTCTATTACCATATTCAAAGCTGCAGATGTTTCAATAGGTTCTACTGTATAATCATTCTTTTTTAACATACCTTTATTATAACACATTATCTTTAAAAGTCAACATTATAAAAACTCTTCCCAGCCCCACTTAGAAATGAAATATGCATCAACAAGATCGGTTACTGGATTGGTCAACTTTTTAGCTTTTGGAGTTAATTTATCTTTAAGGTCTGATGGAGTAAGTAGTTCATCAGTAAATGCCTCATACATCAAATCTTTATTAGCATTTCCTTTACCTGTCGCATACTTCTTAATTACAGAAGGGGGTACTGAAGTAAAGGATTGTTTCACTTTGTGTATTTTATGTTTAAGTAATCCAGTATTTTCTGCTATAGACCGAACATGAGATTTTCCAGAAGTGGCAAAGGCATATCCTTCAATGAATACTTCACACCCTTTAACAATAGACACGGCCCAATCAGATAATAGATCATGTCTCTCTTCTTCTGTTTCCCATTTTGGATAGGGTTCTGCATGTAAATTTAAAATCCCATGTGGGACAGGTTTCCTCTGTCTTGGAATTTCCAAATAATATAGATCACAATCATCAAAATTAAATAATTCATTATCATCAGTAGATTTCCATACACAGATTGCGGGTGAGGTTAAAGAATAGTCAATCCCAGCTACCCTCTTCGTCATAAATTCCTTCTTCTGACTCTTCTATCAAATTACTACAAAAAGCACAACATTCTATCGCTTGTCTTGGCATTATGTCACCATCATATCTAATTGCATACTCTTTGTCACAATAATCACACAAAACTTCATAAGTTATATAGTCATCTTCATTATCTCTAATTGTTACTGGCATCCATTCCTTTAATTAAGTAAAATCTTCTTATTTTCAATTTCTTCTTCTATATCTTCCTGCTGTTTAAGTTTTCTCAACCGTCTTTCTTGAACTACTCTATGTTCATTTTGGCGTTGAGCCGCAATTGCTGCTTTCTCAGCATGAATTCTATAAATCTTGTGCATACCTTCTTCACTAATTATACTATTTCCAAAGGGGGCTACAACTGGATATCCATCTTCATGTTTAATCCAACGATGTTTCCAATCACCTTCCCAATACACGTGAAGAACTCCAAAGTCTATTCCTTCATGTGTTTTAAATCTTTGAAAGAAATTTGTATTTCCAATAGAATGAAAAAACTGAAATCCCGGTTGTTTATATATCATTTGTTTAAACTGAGCTTCCAAACTCTTTCGTATTTCTTCTAAGCTTCTCTCATCCATAGTCAATTTTGCCCCCTTCGGCCAATTTATATAAAATTGTTTCTTATCGTCAGACATTATCTCCTAACTCGGTGGTGTTATTGGAACTGGCTTCTTTCTTTGATACATTTTCTCAACTGGTACTGGAAATACCTTTAGTGTAATATCCACTTTCATAAATCTATGATTTCGTATCACCATTAAAGTAATAGTTTCTCCAATTTTATATTTTATTAATTCATCCGACAAATCTATTCCACCATTTATCGGTTCCCCATTAATAGCCATAATTACATCAAAAGGTTCCAACCCTTCTGGTAATTCTTGGAGTGGAATATCTGTCTTACCAGGACTTACAAGTAACCCCCAGGTATTAGGAATATCTTCCTTTTTAACTGTTGGAAAAGCCTTTACAACATTATCCCTATGTTTTTCAGTCATAAGAGGCATAATCATTACACCAATAGCTGGCCTATCAACTTTCTCATGTTCTAACATAATCTCAACAGAGGATTTTACAATATCTCCTCTGACTGCTATACCAACTCCTGCATTTTCAGAAACCCTAGAAACAATTAAAGAATTAATTCCTACAATTTCTCCCCTCATATTTAAAAGGGGTCCACCAGAATTACCCTTATTTATAGCAGCGTCCGTTTGAAGAGATTTGATATAAGAATGTCTAGCATGTCTATCTGTACTAGAAATAATTCCTTTTGTAACTGTCCATGCCATTCCCATAGGATGACCTAGAGCAAAAACCTCCTCACCTACCTTAACCCCTTCTGCAAATTTAAGAGATGGTATTTTATATCCTATACGATCTGAAACTTCGAGTAAAGCTAAATCTGCAAGGGGATCTACGCCTATTACATTTACTTTATGTTCCTTCCAATCATTCTTTTCCCAATAATATATTCTTATATATGTTTGTTCATATATACAATGAAAATTTGTAACAATATGACCCATTTCTCCAACAACTGCTCCAGTACATATAGAATTCTGGTCTGCGGTTGATTCAGAAGGGGTTTTTGCGGTACTAGCAATCAATAATACTACGGATTCCTTAGTACGTTCTATAACAGATTCAAATTTTAATTCATCACGAGCATCGACTAAAACATTATTATCTGTGGCTGATATGTTAAAAGTAGTACAACCAAATAACAATAATATAGAGTAACATATCAAGCCTAAAGACTTGATTTTTGTCATTTAAAACTATCCTTGAAAAGTTGTGTCTGAGTCGCCTAATGATTCTCGTATTCTTGGTTGGTCTGGTAATGACTCTTCGGAATCAATTTTCGGCTCCTCTTTTTTTAAAGTTGAAGTTGAATTGTCACTTTTTGTTTCATTATCTGATGTTGGTAATTTCATATTAAAAAAACTTGGCAGAGTTTTATACTCTCCAATGCATTCTATTGCTTTCCTCATAAAAAGATCTCCAATGTATACTTGATCAAAAACCTTTTTTGCGTATTCCTCTAATGGTTGATTTTTTCTAACTTTGTCCATTACACAAAAACAATGTTCTATCATTTGTCTCTGTGCCCCTGGGCCTGGCGTCTGTCCAAGAAGAGATGGATTAGTCATTATTATCCATTTTATAGTTCCTTGATAACAAGCACCCAACGTATCATAAACAAGTTGTGATGACCACTTATCATCATCCAATATCTTTGGAAATCCTCTTTCTGTCCGTGGATTACTTATTGTTTTATTATCTTCCGCATTGATAATTACCCATGCGTTAGCTATCCTGGCAAATCCCACCATAAAACTTAAAATAAGTCCTATTATAAGTGTTAATTTAATAACACTTACTCCTTTAAAATACTCTTCCATTTTGTTCCTTTAGAGGGCCGGGAGCCAGGACTCCCGCCTGGAGCCCCCAAATGTTTATATATCATTCCTAACGGGTTGTAAATAGTTTATGTCCCTCTACTAATAATTTTTCCTTAACATCTTCAAACTCTATAAAGCGACCTATGTTCTTTAAAAAGGGTTCTCCATTTCGAAACAACTCAAATTGTCCAGTTGCTCCTTCTTCAATTTCACAAGTATCTGGAAAATGCTGATTGATTTGAGCAGAAAGACTTTCTGCTTGGGGTCTATAGTTTCAAGAACCACAGTATTTTATTGTCCACATTTTCTTATCCTCGGTACTCATTTATTGTTCCTTCTTTGGCAATTTTGCCTCAAATTCTCTTAGACGCCTATACACACTCACTAATTCAATAATGGTAGGCCATGCCTTTAAAAGATATTGCATCGATCCTTCTACTCTGCCAAATGCTCTTATTATTTGTTGCATCACACCTAGAGTCATTACTCCAGCGACTATGGCTGGCGCTAGGAATACATATGCAGATAATACATTTGCTTGTAAATAAGCCATTCGTCCAACATTAAAATATAGATAACGTATATAACTTAAAAAGTGAATTTTACGTACATCATCAAAGAATTCCTCAATTTTCTTTGGTCTAACAGTACCATCATCTTCAGCAATAACAAGTATTTTTCTATATGCTGCTTCTCTTTTTTGTATATCATATTCTATACCAACTAAACGTAATATCCACCCCAATGCAATTAGAAATGCAGTACCACCTAATGTCCAAAGTAACGCTCCTGCGATCAATCCATATTCCCAATCACCAAAAAAGAATATTGGAATACCCATTGACAATCCAAATAATATAGGAATAAACTGAATCAAGATCATAACTGATTCAATTAAAGATGTTCCCAAACCTTCCATTATACGACTAAATTTAATGGTATCTTCTTGAACTCTTTGTGATGCACCTTCTATTGTTCTAGCTTGGTCATATACACTATGATACCATTCGACCATTGCTGTACGCCATCTAAACAAATAGTGAGATGTAAAATAACTTATTACAACATATACTCCAACATATATTCCTGCTAGTGTAATAAATGAGAATAAACTTTCAAAATATTCTCCTATAGAAACTGCATTTGGTGTTGCAAGGGCTTTTTGAACCATATCATAAAAGACGCCGAACCACTCATTTATTTTTACCTAATATCATAAATTTCCCCCCGTCAGATTTACCTTTCACCCCCTCCAAAGATTTATGTGCTCCTCTAGTATAGGGAATCTGAAAACTTCTTGGAACATTATTTTTTTCCACAATCCAAAGATATATCC
>PVBE012555509.1_pt1 | contig 11694 bp, 9 predicted proteins | sample 1631181 | NCBI WGS metagenome assembly PVBE01 (sample SAMN08397723, study PRJNA350692) | Marine metagenome, whole genome shotgun sequencing project. | isolation source: water | place: Pacific Ocean | collected 2012-04 | reverse complement strand
GTACGATTTGACGGCGCTGGCAGTGGCGTTGGGGTGTGCCTACGACTTTGTTATAAGGATGGCACCAAGGGACCGGCGCGTGTGGTGCAGGCCGGCTCCGGTTATCGATCCGCCAACGCCACGACGCAGGTGCTGGGGGCGTCGGGGGAAGTGGTGGCAATTGAGGTCGCTTGGCCAAGCGGGAAAAAAAAGAGGGTCCCAATTGAGCCGGGGCAGTCGGAAATGGTGGTTACTGAACTGCAGAATCCCTAAGGCTTCGACTTGGGTGCTTGCTGGACCGGTGCATTTTTGTCCGTTGATGCTTCAAAGGTTTTTTCTGTGATGAGACTGCCCTTCAGAAACAAAGCTTCCCTGACCTTGTTGCCGTCCTCGTCCCAGGCGGTCCAGTTGCCGTTCTGTTTTGCTTCCAGATAAGCTCCCTGCTGCTTGAGTTGGCCATTTTCATGGTAGGCCTTCATTTCGCCATGCGGGTAGCCTTCCTTGTGAAACCACTCGATTGACTTGATCCCGTTGGTATACCAGAAGGTTTGCAAGCCATCCGCTTTACCTTTCACGAACATTCCCTTCTTGTCCGGCTTGCCGTTCGGATACCAGGTTTCCCACAAACCAGAACGCGCCCCGTTAACGTAATCTCCTTCATGTTCCTTTTGGCCGTTCGGATGCCACATGAACCGACGGCCATGGGACACCCCGTTGGTGAAGGGTAACTGCTGCTTGATGACTCCGTTGGTGTGGTGAAGTACTTCAATACCGGTGAACAGGTTTGTGGTGCCGCGCCAGTACCATTTACCGTCGTTCCTATTTTGAAGTTCATTGTCCAGGGCCAGTGGAACGCCGTTGGTCATTCTTTTGGGTTGGGATGTTTGGATGGGGCTGTCTTTTTCGGTGCAACCGGCGGTGAGCAGGGCGGCACAGGCAATAGCGGGTTTGATAAGGTAGTTTATCGTAAAAGTGGCCTTCATGCGTTGAAAAAAAAGGTTGTCGTGGTTTAAAGCGTCCAATAGGATTCCCTCCGGATTAATGGAGTCAAACACGGCGCCGAATTATCTGCAAAGAACCCACTTTTTCCAGCATTATGATGACTAAAACGCTTAAAATTAAAACAGCCAGCCTGTGCTTGCTGACACTCGCCGCACTGGTGGCCTCTATTTCGACAGTGAGAGGCCAGACGTTACTGGATGAAAACTTTTCCTCCGGTTTTGAGGGTTGGACCGTGGTGCATCCACCGGGAGCCTTCAATGGATCGACCCGGTGGGCGGTAGGCGCCGATGGAGAGACGCTGTTTGAAAACAGCAATGTCCGAGCGCCCGAAGCGGCCGGGATGCTGATCAATGATGCCAAGGCGGGTGAAAACTACACCTACAAGGCGCTGCTAAATAGCGGTGACGATGATGGGATAGGGCTGGTGTTTGGCTACAAGGATTCATCCAACTTTTACCGGATCATGTTCACCGCCGAAGGCGAGCTGGAGCGCAATGTGTTCCCGGGAGAGGGTTGGCTGCTGGAGCGGGTGGTCGATGGCAGTGCGGTTCACCTGGCCGGGGATGATTACAGTGAGGATTGGGAACCGGAATTCACCTACATGCAGGGTTTCCCGTTTGAAGTGACGATCAATACCAAGGGGAAGAAACTCACGATCACAGTGGTCGATGATCCCGAGGATTTCGCGGACGAGTATGAACTGGTTAACAATTTGTCCCTGCCCTCATCCGCGGACGGCAACGTGGGCCTTGCAAGTTGGGAACAGGCCGGTGGAATTCCCTCCGGGTCCCACTTTAGTGACATCTCGGTGGACGGGAATAAGTTAGGGATGCCCAATCCGCTCGACGGATGGGAAGAGGTGATTCCATTTAACAACGAGGGGGACGATATCCTGGGAGGGGGGAACGAGGGTTATCCGATGTGGAGTGTTGGAATCACAACCGATTCCTCAGCCGGGGGTGTCCTGACCGAGTCGAGCAACAGCGGTTTGATAGGCAGTGAGATTGATGATGATGAGGGTGAGTACAACAGTTACATCGACTGGGTGGGAGGCATGCTGGTCAAGGGTGACGCGAATTGGAAGGACTACCGCATTTCCACGAAGCTGCATCCCTATCCCCACTGCGCCTTCACAGGATGCTGGGTCAATGGGCATGGGGTGGTTTTCCGGTACAAGGATCCGGAGAATTTTTATCGGCTCTCCTTTTCGAGCCGGAATGTCGGCGACGGCTTGCCGCGCCAGGGGGTGTCGATTCAAAAGGTGGTCAACGGGGAATGGAGCGAGGTGTTCTGGGAGAAGGGGGCAGCCTTTTCCAACAAGAAGTTTGTCCCCAGCGGCACGGCGGACAAAAGCGAATTTAACCTGAACATGTCGATGATCGGCAATCAGCTGGAGTTTAGCATCGTGAACGACCCGGACGGGACGGCCAAGGTGTTCAACTATGGCCCGATTGAGATCACCGGTGTTGATTCAGGCAAGGTCGGTTTTGTCAGCTGGTACCAGCACAAGCTGGACATCCATCATATCAAGGTGGAGGAGATTGCTGGGATGCCATTTGAAGTGATCAGCAAGTACGGGAAACCGAGTCCACCGGTTGGTTTGAACAACTATGAGCCAGGGGCGAAGGTGGCCGCGACAGTTCCCAGCCCGGTGGAGGATTTGCCGGGATACCGCCGGAAGGTCACCGGGTGGAGTGGGACCGGCTCGGCACCCAAGAGTGGCATCTGGTTTTTGCCCGGGCACCCGAGGATATCCTTCACGATCACTCAGGCCTCCTCGTTGACGTGGAACTGGAAGACCGAGGTGAAGGTGAACATGGGAGCCGATGGAGGTGGAAAGATTAGTGGTGGCAGTTCGAAGTGGTACAAGGAGGGTACCAAGCTGGTTTTGAACGCGTCGCCCAATTCAGGTTTCATGTTCGACGGCTGGTATGGAAGCGTGAGCAGCAAGGGTAAGCAGCTGACCGTCTACACGGACCATCCACTGGAGCTGAGCGCGGTGTTCCGTCCGGACTCGGACCGGGACAAGATGGATGACGACTGGGAGAAGAATTACATTGGGAACCTGAGCGCAACCCCGGACGGGGACAATGACGGGGACGGGGTCAGCAACATGGATGAGTACCGGCGGCGCACCAACCCGGCGGAGGCGGAGGTGCTGGTGTATGAGGTGCCATCGAACTGGGAGAACCCGGGAGTCTCCAATCCGTACACGGTGGGACGCATGGTCGTGGCGGATTTCGGCAAGGGATACAGTGGTATCTGGGAAAACAGCGGCACTTTCACTGGGGCATCCACGGACAATGAATTTACGGACTGGAAGGGCCAGAAGCTGATCCTGAAGGACTCGGTTTGGAAGGAGGACTGGAAGGATGGGGTGTACGAAGCCACCTTTGTGTATGGGGATGTTGACACGAGCTGTCTCTATTTTCGCTATCAGGATGAGGACAACTGGTATCGAGCGTCGCTGTCGGCTCGTGATGCTGACGGGGCATGGCCGATGGCTGGGTTGAGCATCCAGAAGAAGGTCAACGGGGCGTACGAGTTGATAGAGGAATACGACGATTGGATGCTTCCCGACCCGGAGGACGACGTCCTGAAGATCATTAAGCTAAAGGTCTCCGCCAAGGGGGATTCCTTCACGGTGCAGGCCATTCCTTATGATCCGATTGACTTGGATGACTTCGATGAGGATGGAGCGTCGGATGAGCTTCTCTTCCAGGACGCCGCCTTGGCATCGGGTCGGGCCGGGATTGGGTTCGCCCACCAGGGGGGTGGTGAAACGGCAACCGATGATGTGCCAGTTGGAGCGGGTGCTCTTCTGAAAGACATGACGGTCACTTCCGGGAACAAGGTCGTGTTCGAGGACTCATGGGATGGTCACGACAGCCAGACCCTCCTTCCCAAGGGCTGGACTGATCCCTTCAAGGGCAAAGCCCTCGCCGGGGGTTGGTTGTCCAGCGCCCATGGTGGTTTCTTCCAGATGAACCAAGTGTTTACCCCCAGTCCCACCAACAAGGACACCTTGAAGGCTGATGGTGAAGGTGCGCTTTTTGTCGGGCCGGTGATTGATAAAAAAGACTTCATGCTCGAACTCGGGTTCCAGTCGCACAGCGCCAACGACTATCTCACCGCAATTGACGGAATGGGTTTTGTCTACGACTACAAGGACGAGAACAATTTCGCCCGAGTTCTCTTTGTCAACACCAAGGCTGTTGCCATCGGGAATGGCTCCTCGCTGCCGCGGGGTATCAATGTAAGCCGGAAGATCGACGGCCAATGGCATGACATTATCGCCGGTGACCTCTCGTTTTCCTATGTGCGTGGCAGGCCGTTTGACGTTGCCTTCACGGCCGAGAATGGCAACTACCACCTGGTCATCAGTGGGCATGACCCGCTGTACCTATGGAACCAATGGCGGAACACTTACTTCGTCGCCACTCCCAGCGAGATCAAGAAGGGGCCCAAGTCGGCCGAGTTGCACTGGAGCGACCAGGAGGTCACTGCCGGCAATCGTTATGGGGTGACCACTTGGGGCTCGGTAAGAGCCCATATCATGCGGGCCGATGTCTACTCACTTGAAGCCAAGGATACCCAGCCGCCCGAGCCGGCGGTCCTGGCGATTTCTCATTCTGGAGGCAGCGTTACCATTTCTTGGGACGGTGACGGTCAACTGGAAACAGCCGCCAGTGTCAATGGTCCCTGGGCCGAGATCAGCGGAAACAGTCCCGCCGCCATTACCCCGGGCGGCAACCACGCATTCTATCGCGTTAAACGTTAAGAAGAATATTTTGATTGACATCCGATTAATTTCATTCAGAGCATGCGTTAGATGAAAATGAAGAGCCGTTCATCGAGAGCGTTCACGCTGATCGAGCTGTTGGTGGTGATCGCGATTATTGCGATCCTGGCCGCCCTGCTGTTGCCGGCCTTGGCCAAGGCCAAAGAGAAGGCCAAGGAACAGAGTTGTCTCGTAAACACCCGCCAGTTGATGCTCGCGTGGATGATGTACCCGGATGATTATCAGGGCAAGCTGGTCAGCAATCACGGTGTCGCTGAGACAATAGCAAAGCGCCAGAACTGGGTGAACAATGTGATGGGTTATGATCTTGCTCCAGAGAACACGAACATCATGTTCATCAAGGAGGCGCTGCTCTCGCCCTACACGGCCAGGTCATCCGGAATCTACAAGTGCCCCTCCGACCACTTCGTTACCAAGCAGCAGCGAGCCGCAGGCTGGACATCACGCGTTCGGAGCTACTCGATGAATTGTTTTGTGGGCGATGCTGGCCAGTTACAAGCGCCTGGGCCTCAGAACGCTCTTTCGCCGGGTTGGAGGCAGTTTTTGAAGATGGGTGACATGCCAAGCCCGAGTGGAATCTTCGTGACGCTCGATGAACATCCGCAGACTCTAAATGACGGTTGGTTCCATATCTACCCAATCTACGGCACAGGTGATGAGATAGCCTCCAACCACAATGGCCGGGCAACTTTCTCCTTTGCCGACGGCCATTCAGAGAGCAAGCAGGTGGTTTTCAAGGGTGATGACAAGAAAACAAGTGCGGTTAAAAAGAGTTGGCTTGGTCCACGTGCCTCGGTTCCGTATGGCAGGCGATAACAGGAATTTTTGATGGTAGGCCGGTTTTTCTGGTCAGCCACTCGTTAGTTACCCGGCTTTGGTCGGGGTTTTTTTTCATTTGCTCAAGCGGTTTAAAAGGGCTTGCTACGCTTGGTCAAGCAGCTATTTTCTCGGTGTATCAATAACTTAAAATGAAAACAAAGCGTTTATATTACAAGGGATTTACGTTGATCGAACTGCTGGTGGTCATTGCCATCATTGCGATTTTAGCTGGGATGCTGCTGCCGGCTCTGGCCAAGGCCAAGGGCAAGGCATTGGGTGCCAACTGTTTGAACAACCAAAAGCAATTGGGCCTGGGGTTCGTGATGTTTGCCGATGACAACAAGGACTCCTCTCCAGTGATCTCTCCCAGCAATATCAAGGGGGATATTATTCCCAGTGCCGGGATGGGGCGCGGTGGATTTTGGAAGGGTGCGATGCGTCCGAAGAATGGTTATTCGCCGGGAGCCAGTGCCATTCAGAAAAAATTAGAGGGCGCAAAAGCCGGGTTGATGGACAGTCCATTGTGGGCGTATTGCAGCAGTGCGGGTGTGTATCATTGCCCGGGCGATCAGCGCTCTAAGCAGGGACGCAACATCAACCTCTGGGCCTGGGTCAGTTATTCAAAGGCAAACCCGATGAACGGTGGCGGGTGGCAGGGGGCCACGGCAACCAGTGGCTCACAGCCCTATTTCACAAAGGTAACCGAAATACGCGAACCAGCCATGTCGATGGTGTTCGTTGAGGAGCAGGATCCGCGCAATGAGAATCTGGGCACCTGGGTGATCAACGTCCCGACCGGCTGGGTGGATCCATTTGCTGTTGCGCATGGCAATGACAGTTCGTTTAGTTTTGCCGATGGCCATGCGCCCGGTTGTACCACTGGTTGAATCTCGCAAACGTGTTTTCGTAAAGAAAAGCGAGGCACTTTTTTGTGTTGGCACGAAAGGCGAGGCACGTGTCGATGACGGCGCGTCCCGGCTTGGCCAAGCGGCGCGTCCCGGTTGTCGCTGGGGGGAGCGTCATGTAAACGCAGAGGGGGATGAACACAAGCGCGATACCAAGCGAGGCCAGCAGCGCGGAAACCACCGGCAAGGCCAGGCGGTAAAGCATGAAGCGCATCTCGCCATCGATGAGCAGGGACGGGAGGAAAACGATGATGGTGGTAAGGGTGGCCGTCGTCACGGCGAGGCCGATCTCGCCGACCCCCTTGAGGCAGGCGTCGCGCCGGGACAGCCCGTCCATGTAATGGCGCTGAATATTTTCCGCGACCACGACCGAGTTGTCCACCAGCAACCCGACACAGATGACCAGCCCGAGAATGGTCTGCGTGTTGAGGCTTTCGTCGGCGAAAAACATCATGGTCGTCGAGATGAGCAGGCACAACGGAATGGCCATGGCGATGATCAGCGTCAACCGGAATTGGCGGAGGAAAAAATAGAGAACCACTGCGGCCAGCAGCGCACCGAGCATCCCGTTGTTGAGGAGGCTGTTGAGGCGAACCCGGATGATCCCGCCTTGGTTTCGGTAGAGCTTAACCTGATAACCGGCCAGCGCCGGGTTCTGCTGGATCTGTCTCACGGTCGCGGCGACCTGGTCGCTCACCTCCACCGTGTTAGCTTCGCTTTCCTTTCGGATCGAGACTGTCGCCGATGCCTGCCCGTTCCACCGCTCGGTGTGGTGATGGGGATCGTCCACCTCATATTTCAACGTCGCAACATCGCTGAGGTTGACCGTGCCTGTCAGGGGGATGGTCCGCAGTTCCTCCATCGTGTGAAATGTGCTGGACGACTTGAGGAGATATTTCCTGCCGCCGTCGCGCACGGTGCCGCTGGCCAGCGTGAAATTATCCCCTCGCAACCGTCGCGAGAGCCGGTGGATGCTCAATCCGTACGCCTCCGCTCGGTCTTTATCGACTTCAATCTGAATCTCCTTCTGCCGTATCCTTAAATCCACATCGGCCACGCCGTCGATGCGCTGAAGCGGGCGGATGACGTTTTTCTCTATGACGGCGTAGTGGTCGGAATCCTCACTATACCCGATGACCAGCCTGCAAATGGTGGACATCACCCCATCGTGTTTGCTGATCCGGTAGTCATCCACGCCCTCGGGAAACCGCAGCGAGGCCCGCTCCATCCGGTCGCGCACCTCGCGATAGGCCACGTCCATGTCCGTGCCTCGCTTGAATCTTAGGCGTACGCGGGCCGACGTCTGCGAGCAGGTCGTGTGCATCGAGTCGATGCCGCGGACGGTGCTCAACTCCTCCTCCATCGGGAGCCCCAGTTTTTCCATCGACTCCTGCGCCACGCCCGAGCGCCATGCCGTGCGGATCTCCATCCCGTGCCCCTCCATGCCCTTGGGGTACATTTCCAGCGGGAGGCGGCCGGTGGCGATGAGACCCACCGCGAGGATGCTCAAAAACAGGACAAACACAGTGACCTTCCGGCCAATGGACAACCGCGTGAGTTTGGTCGCCAGATTGTTTGTCTCCATGGCTACTCCTCTTTGGCTTGGAAGATGCGCTCGCCTGCTAGGCCGAACTAGTAGTAAATCGTCGGGATGACCAGCAGCGTTAGCACGGTGGAGGTCAGGTCAAAGGCGTTGCGCTTGACGATTGCACGGTATGGGTTTTCCTCGGCCTCCATCCCAAAGACCGGTTGTTGCAATCCGGAAGTCAGCATGATTCCAGCGATGGCTGTATAGAGTTTGTTCATGGCATGGAAGGTCTTGGTTTGAGCTCTTGGGCCAGTCTTTTTCGGGCGCGGTGCAGCCAGACTTTCACCGAGTTGACCTTGCTGTTCATTGCTACCGCCACCTCATCAGTTTTCATGCCTTCAATGTAAAAAAGCCGAAGGGCGTTGTACTGGTTGGCGGGCAGCAAGCTTCTTGCCACTGACCAAAGGCTTTTACTTGTTTCAGCTGCCATCACCTCGCACCGGGGTGTTTTGTCGATGGGTATCTCGCACTCTTCCTGCACCGGCTTGTGCTTCCGAAAAGAGCTAATGGCCTTTCGGTTTGCGATGGTGAATATCCAGGAGGAAAAGGGGTAGTCGGGGTTGAATTGGGCCAGCTTGCGGTAGGTGATAAGAAAGGTGTCCTGCAGCAAATCCTCCGCCTGGTGGTGGTTGCGGGTCTTGGTCAAAAGAAAGTAGTACAGCGGTTTCTCGAACTGCCCGACCAGCGACTCGAATGACTCGATGCAACCACTCTGCGCCGCAATGGCCAGGCGCCGGCTCTCGGCGCGCCGGATTTCCTTTTCCGTTTGGCCAAGCGCTGCGGTTTCAGCAGCTCGTGGTGAAGGCGGCCCCTTCGACCCGGCCGGCGCGACTTCATCGATGACTGATGCGCTGTAGTTCATTGCCCCACCTCCCTTGGCAGGAACTCGACCCGATGAATTTCCAACCCGGCACTCTCCTCGAGCGAATATTGTGCGGAGGAACGTGGCAGTTCCGATCGAAAAAAGGAGGGCTCAATCTGCTGGCAGCCGGTTGGTTGTGGTCGGGAAACATGCAGCGCACCATAGTTGCCAATGGTTTGTGGACTCTTCATTGCAATCTGAAATTGGGCGATATTTGGTCCGAAAGATCGAGAATCTGTCTGGAGTGAAGCACACTCGTTTCTTCGGTCATTGCTCCTATAGTTTGCGATAATCCAGATTCTGCCGATTTTTCTTTCAGATTCGCCCAATTGCCGAGCTAGCCTCTTCCAGGCCAGCTGACTGAAAAATTACGAGACTGCAAGTGAATGGAATCCCGAGGGTACACTATCCTGTTTTGAATCCCTTGGAGATTTCGCTCTGAATGATCCTGCTCAGCGTGTTCGTAAATGACGAATCTCTCCTCGCATGCATTAAGGTTAGGAGAACAGTTAGGTAGTCGAACTGATTCAACCCCGGCCAGTGAGTGATTGGATCTGAATTCCCGGGTGAAGAGGGGATCACGGTTATGGATTAGGAATTGGCAATTGGGCGAATCTGAAAGAAACTTCGGCAGAATCTGGATTATCGCGAACTATATGGGAAATGACCGACGATCTTAATGAGTTACAGCCTGAATCTGCACTGCCAGAGGCAGATTTCATGCGGTTATTTGCTCGGCACGAATTGGAACTTCGGAATTACGCCCGCCTGATCCTGCCGGATTGGTCCTGCGTGGACGATGCTCTCCAGGATGCCAGCGTCACGATGTGGGAGAATCGCGCCAAGCTGCGAGATGAAAGTGGTTTTCTGCCGTGGGCAAAGGTGATTGTGCGAAACCGGTGCTTTAACGCCATAGCCAAGTTGCGCCGGGATCGTTTGGTGCTCGATGATAAGGTTCTCGATCTGATTGCAAATGAGGAGGGGGCAGATTCGAGCACCTGCCAGCTCAACACGCTTCATGAAGCGTTGGAAGGTTGCCTGCGCAAGCTCACCCTTGAGCGCCGTAATCTGGTGCTCGCCCCTTACCGAGGTGCTGGGGCGGTAAAGGAGCTGGCCGAAGCGGCGCGCAGGTCGCCGAACTCACTCTACAAGCTCATCGGTCGACTACGGGAGAAACTGGCTGTCTGTGTTGAGAACAAACTAAGGCTCGAAGCATTATGACCCCGGAAGAACGCATCGATCGTTACTTGCTCGGACAGGCCAACTCCGAGGACATCGAGATCCTGAACGAGTTGTTGCAGCGAGATGAGGCACTGCGGCAAGCCTATCGTTTCAGGGTGGCGCTGGAAGGGGGATGCCGTGAGGCAGCGTTACGAGACTCTTCCGTAACATCAAATCCTGATCCCGCCACCCAGCTTCCCGATTGGCGGTTTTCTTGGCTCCATCCTGCGGCTGCAGCAGCCGTGATGGTGTTGGCCGTGATCTGGTTCATCGGTAATCAACTTCCGAAGACCATTGCCACCATCAGTAACATCAGCGGCCCCGCTTATTGGACCGGGGATGAGGGGCGGGTGATTGACCACCTCGAGTACGGAATGCCGCTGTCAGGTGGAACCCTGGAAAGTACGTCACCCCAATCGTGGTTGGAAGTGACCTTCACTGACGGTTCCGTCGTGACCCTGTGCGGCGCTTCAATACTGACGTTTTCGGATCTGGGACAAAAGGAGCTGCATCTCAAGCGCGGGAGTCTTTCCGCAGACGTACGGCCGCAGTCCAAACCGATGCTGATTCATACGCGGACTGCCAGCTTGACTGTCTTGGGAACGCGGTTCGAAGTGGAAACGGAATTGACAGCGACCAAACTTGATGTGAGTGAGGGCAAAGTTGGAATCCGACGTATCAGTGACGGCCAAGCGGTTGAAGTGTCAGCCAATCAGTACGTCGTCGCTGCTGCCGATGTCGCTCTGCGTCCTGCCCTGCGAAACGAGCCGGTGCATGTTTGGCAGAGCGAGATGAGCCGTGGCCCAAAGGGCCTCCAAGGCAAATGGTTGCTGGACGAGGAAGGTGCTGGGGCGCGATTGTGGGCGATTCCTTATCTTACGCATAACAAGAAGACGATCTTCACAACCGCCGCGTCGGTCTCCCAATCGAGTGCCCCAGTCGTCGTCAAGTCCGACTTCCTGGTCCGTGTCCGGGGGCGCTTGAAAAGCGATAGCCAAGTTTTTGTCGGTCTGACGTTAAAACATCGAAACGGTGAGTTTGGGGGGCGCTTCCAAGTTCGGGTGCCGAAGGGCGAGGCTTCCGCGAATAGCGATTTCGATCTCTTGCTTCCCTTTAACAAGTTCAGCCTGGATCCGTCATTGGAAAGCCTGAGTGAGATTTTTCCGTCGCGCCTGGATGGATTAGTGGTCAAAACCATATGGTGCCACAGTCTTTACAATGAGGCTGGGTTAAGCGTTAGTCATTTCGGTATCGAGGATCCAACGGGAACGTCTATCTTAGCCGCCAAAGAACACGAATGAAAATGAAACATAGCATTGCAGTTACGCTGATTATGACCATGGCCGCCGGCTTGGCGAACGCGCAGGACAAGCGGCCATTCAAGGCACCGGCGGACATCAACTTTCGCACTGGCGACATCATGAGCGAAGGCACGCGCATGCAGGCGGAGGTTTTTACGCCGAAGGACACCGTGGGCAAGCTGCCGACAATTCTCATGAGCCACGGATGGGGTGGC
>PVBE012167950.1_pt1 | contig 11694 bp, 8 predicted proteins | sample 1631181 | NCBI WGS metagenome assembly PVBE01 (sample SAMN08397723, study PRJNA350692) | Marine metagenome, whole genome shotgun sequencing project. | isolation source: water | place: Pacific Ocean | collected 2012-04 | reverse complement strand
CGGACAAGACTCCAAGGACTACGCTGAGCGGCTGGCCGGACAGGGTCGTACCGTCGCCGAGATGGGCGATCCCATGCTGGCTGCGGTCCAGGGCGGAGTGGTCATCCTGCACCCCGGTAGTGGCTCCATAATGGGCGGCATCGGCGTGAGCGGCCTGGCCGCCGAAGAAGACGAAGACCTGGCGAAGATCGGTATGGCGGCGATGAAGCTGTAGAAATCCCCCTAAATCCCCTTGAAAAAGGGGATTTAGGGGGATTTCCGTGCCTTCCAGCTATTTTAAGGAGCAACTATGTCTAACCCGAGAGCTGAATTTTCTTCCATCTTTGACCGCAAGCCCCTGAAGCTACCCGGCGGCGCTCGGGTCGCTGTGTGGCCGGTCATCAATGTGGAGGAGTGGGATATAAATGAACCCATGGCCCGCACGGTGTTGCCCACGCCCCAAGGGGTGTCGGTCATACCGGACATTCCCAACTTTGGCTGGTTCGACTACGGGCTCAGGGTTGGGTTCTGGCGGATGAAGCAGGTGTTGGACAACTACGGCATCCGCGCGACGGTGAGTCTCAATGCCTCGGTCTGCAACAGTTATCCCTCCCTGGTGACCGAGAGCATGAAGTCTGGCTGGGAGATGTTGGCCCACAGCTACATCCAGCGGGTGATCAACAAGGAACCCGACGAACGGGTCGCCATCCGAAAGACCATCGATACCATCAAAGAGTTCACCGGCACGGCCCCCAGAGGCTGGATGGGGCCCGGATTGGCCGAGACCTTCGACACCCCAGACATCCTAGCGGAAGAGGGTATCGAATACGTGGCCGACTGGTGTAACGACGACCAGCCGTATCCCATGAAGGTCAAATCGGGCAATTTGGTGTCTGTTCCCTATACCGTGGAACTGAACGACATCCCCGTGTACATGGTGCAACACCACCGCTCACCGGAACTATTCGAGCGGGCCAAGGACCATTTCGATACCTTGTACCGGGAGGGAGAAGAGAGCGCACGCATAATGTGTGTATCAACCCACCCCTACATCACCGGCGCGGCCCACCGCATCAAGTACTACGACAAGATATTTGAGTACATCAAACAACACGATAAAGTCGTATTCATGACCGGAAGCGAGATACTGGACTGGTACAACGAAGAGGCGAAATCCTCGTAAAGGGGGACCGAGGGGGATTTCGCACCCCAACCAAACTATGGAGTATTAACCAAATGGCATTCGAAGCTGGAAAGATCGTGACCTATGCTGGCACTGGAGAAGGCGGTTACGCCGGAGACGGCGGCCAGGCAGGCCAGGCGCTCTGCAACGAACCGTTCATGTGCGAATTTGATTCCGTTGGCAACCTGTATTTCACCGAGGCCAAGAACCACATCGTCCGGCGGGTCGATAAGGCCAGCGGCGTCGTGACCACCGTGGCCGGCAATGGCGAGTTGGGCTACAGCGGCGACGGCGGCCCTGCCACCCAGGCGACCATGCAGGAACCCTACTCGCTACAGGTGGATACCAACGGAGACATCTACATAGTTGACCGTTTGAATGCCGTGGTGCGTAAGGTCGACGCCGCCACAGGGATAATCACCACCGTGGCTGGAACCGGAGAGGTTGGCTACAGCGGCGACGGCGGGCCTGGCAACCAGGCCATGTTCCGCGAGCCAAACGACTGCTTCCTGGACGGCAAGGGTGGCCTACTTATCGCCGATATCCAAGACCAGCGGATACGCCGTCTGGACCTGGCCACCGGCATTGTCAACACCGTCGCCGGTAACGGCGAGAAAGAACGCACCGGCGACGGCAAACCAGCCCTGGAAGCCAGTTTTTTGGGTTCCAGAGCGGTGTGCCTGGACAGCAAGGGCAACATGTACGTGGCCGAACGCGAGGGCAACGGCATCCGCATGATCGACACCAATGGGATCATGAGCACCGTGGGCGGCAATGGAGAACGAGGCTATGAAGGCGACGGCGGTCCGGCTTTAACGGCCACCTGGGGTTCGCCCAAAGGGATTCGCTGCGATGCCGAGGACAACGTTGTGGTCGTCGACACCGAGAACCACGCCATCCGACGCATTGATGTCAACACTGGGATAGTTACGACCATCGCCGGTGGACGGTTGGGCGGCGAGGGCGACGGCGGCCCGGCCACCAACGCCGCCATGGACCGCCCCCACGGCTGTGGCATTGACGACCAAGGCAACATATTCGTAGCCGACAGCAACAACCACCGCGTTAGGGTTGTTGGCGTCTAATTAATCCAAGCCAAAAAGAATAATCCCATCCCCCTCGCAAGGGGGAGGGCTAGTGTGGGGGAATGCCTTTCTCGGCAAGTTTGGTTGATTCTGAAACGTAGCCCCCATCCTAACCTTCCCCCTACGAGGGGGAAGGGATACATTTCCTCACTGATACCAAAGATTTAGGAGTACTGATGCGGACGATCGACATCCACGCACATGTCACACCAGGCGGATTTATCGAGGCCAGCAAGAAGGGCGAGTCCTGGCATGGGATGCCCGTTGATGCCATGGCCGTTCACCGGAACAACCCCAAGATAACCTGGACTGCGGAAGAACGGCTGGCTGACATGAATTCACTGGGTGTAGATGTCCAGGTGCTGTCCACCAACGCCTACTTCTACAACTACGAGGGCGAAGCCACCACCGCCAAGAAGATGACCGCTGAATGTAACGACCATGTCGCCGACTTGGTCAAAGCCCAGCCGGACCGATTTGCCGGTTTCTCGACTCTGCCGATGCAGGACATCAAGGGTTCCATTGCCGAGTTGGAACGGAGTATGAAGTTGGGGCTCAAAGGGGCCATGATCGGCGATAACGTCAACGGGGAGACCTTTGACGAGAAGAAATTCCTCCCGTTCTGGAAGGCCGTGGAGAGCTTGGGCGCAGTGATCTTGGTGCACCAGGGCGGTGACACGGTGGTCAATCAACGAATCAACCGCTATCACCTGCCAAACTCCATCGGCAACCCGGCGGATAGGGCGGTGACCTTCGCTTCGCTGGTTTTCGGCGGAGTGATGGATGCCTGTCCAGACCTGAAGATCTGCCTGTGTCACGGTGGCGGCTACACCTGCTACGGCATCGGGCGCATGGACCGAGGATGGGAGGTCCGCCAGGAGGCCAGGGAGCACATACAAAGGCCTCCCAGCACCTACCTGGACAAGTTCTACTACGACTGCCTGACCCATAGTGAGCCGGCCCTGCGCTACCTGATCGACTGTGTGGGAATTGACAAGGTAGTCTTCGGCACTGACTGGCCCTTTGACATGGCCATTGACTGGCCGGTGTCTTGGATCATGGGACTGGAAAGCCTCACCGACGCCGAGAAAGAGGCCATCCTACATACGAACCTGGAGAAGCTGCTCGGACTTTAGACCGACCCGCCGTCAATTCCGCGTATCCGTAGGGGCAGGTTTCTAACCTGCTCTTTTCGCTGTGGTCTGGTGTTACGTCATTTACCAGAGGCAGTGCGGGTTGAAAACCCGCGCCTACAATTCACTGGTGTATCTGTAAGGGCAGGATTGTATGTAGGCGCCGGTCTTATAACCGGCCAGGTTTCATCATCCAGTATGGTTCTTGGAGCAAACGTGCGCGGTTAGGCAAAAGGTTATTTTCTAGAAACAGGGCGGGTTGGAAACCCGCGCCTACGTGGATTGATTTGGTTTCGGTATGACAAAAAAAGAGGGCCTGTTATTCAGGCCCTCTTTTCTTTGGACATTGTTGCTGGGTTTAGCTTTGGCGGTCGGCGTAGACCTGTCTGGCGCGGTCCAGCGCTCGGACACGACCGGCTACCAGGTTTTCCTGGCGCTCGGCTGCCCATTTGTTGGAAGCGATGGGGGCTGCCACTGTGCCCTGGAACTGGGGCATCACGTAGCGTGCTAGCAGCTCGTAGCTGTGCAGCATCTTCTCCCTGGAGGTCCAGTCCACGGTCTGGGTTAGGAAACCACCGAACCCGCCGCTCTGTTCCTGCAGCTTGTTGATGGCTTCGATGCAGTCATCGGGGGTGCCGACGATCCAGGCGCCGGAATCCCTCATGTTGTCGACCACCTTGTCCATGGGGCCATCAAAGACGGGCTTCCGGCCGTTGGTGCCTTCTGAGTACTCACGGAGGTACTGGGCTGATCCCATGCGGACATCGTCCAGGGCTTCCTTTCGAGTCTCGGCCAGATGGACCGGGAGCACTAATCTCCATTCGTTGCGGTCCATGGTCTGGCCGTGCTCGGCGGCTGATTCCTCGGCAATCGCCCAGAGACCCTTGAGGTCTGCGGGGCCTGCCGATGGGTCACGGGGCACGGTGATGGTCAATACCGATGCTCCGTGCTTCCCGGCCAGGGCAACACCCGCCGGAGTCTGGATTGATGCAACTGCGATGGGCATGTGGGGCTGCTGGTAGGGTCGTAGTTGCAGCATGCCTTCATTGAGTTCGAACCAGTCGGACTTGTAGGTGATGGGCTCGGTCTCGTTGAACAACCGCATGATGATGCTGAGCGACTCATCCATGCGCTCCCGTTGTTTCTCGTGGGGTATGCCCATCATGTAGGCATCACCGGGCAGTGCGCCCGGACCCACACCGAAGAGGGCGCGGCCCCGGCTCATGTGGTCTAGCTGGACCATCCGGTTGGCGACCATCAGTGGGTGATGATAGGGCAGGCTGACTACGCCGGTGCCCAGTTTGATGTAGCGGGTCCGTTGGGACGCGGCGGCCAGGAATACCTCTGGAGAAGAGATGATCTCCCATCCGGCTGAGTGATGTTCACCAACCCAGACTTCGTCATAGCCCAGGTTGTCCATCCATTCGACCAACTCAAGGTCGCGATCGAGGGCCAGTGTGGGGTTCTCTCCGGCCCTGTGGAATGGGCCAAGGAAGGAACCGAATTTCATCCGATTGGGCATATTCATGTGTAGCTTGCTCCGGAACTTTGTTTGCCCTTACCCCAAAGGGGAAGAACGTTTGAGTCAGTTTACTCCCCCTAAAGGCCGATTCCAAATCCGCCGGATTATTTGGAACATTGATAATTCGGAGACACGCACCGCTGGAGTGGGGATTTTGCTAGAATGCTCTTGTTTGATTCGAGCCTGAGCTTTGAGGGGATATGACCACATCCCGAAATACGCCCCAGGGCGATATGGACCAGGCTTTTCAGGAATTCCTGAAGGCGACGCCGGTCTACGGATCCACCAGTCAGTTGGATACATTGCGCGCCTCTGAGTACGGGCGCTTGGACCGGCTGGGCCAGGTGTTCCTCGATTACACCGGTGGCGGGTTGTACGCGGACTCGCAGATTCGTCAGTTGTCTGACCTGCTGGAAGGTGGGATCTTCGGAAACCCCCACTCGGACAGCCCTGCGTCATCGGCGATCACAGGGCTGGTTGAGCAGGCACGGTCGTTTGTGTTGGAGTTTTTCAACGCCCCGCCTGACGAATACGTAGCCATCTTCACCTCCAACGCCACCGGAGCAATCAAGTTGGTGGGTGAGGCCTATCCCTTTCAGGCCGGAGACCGGTACCTGCTGGCCTTTGACAACCATAACTCCATCAACGGGGTGAGGGAGTTCGCCCGCGCCAATGATGCTGACGTCACGTATGTGCGTGTTGTGCCGCCCGACCTGCGTTTGGACGAAGACCAACTACGGGCAGAGCTAGACCGGCCCAATCCGGGCGGACACAACCTGTTCTCCTATCCTTCCCAGTCCAATTTCTCTGGCGTTCAGCACCCCATGGAATGGACCAAGTATGCCCAGGAACGGGGATGGGACGTGCTGTTGGACTGCGCCGCTTTCGCACCCTCCAATCGCCTTGATTTGGCGGAAGTCTTGCCTGATTTTGTGCCCTTATCTTTCTATAAGATGTTCGGTTATCCCACGGGTGTTGGGTGCCTGCTGGCCCGAAAGAGCTCCCTCGATAAACTGGTCCGCCCCTGGTTTGCCGGTGGGACGATTACTATTGCGTCGGTGCAGGCCGAGAAGCATTTCCTGGCCGAGGGCGAGCAGGCTTTTGAGGAAGGGACTCTTAACTACCTGAATATCCCGGCGGTGGAGATCGGGCTGAGACATCTGCAAAATATTGGTATTGAGACAATACATGACCGTGTTGCTTCGCCGACTTCTTGGTTGCTCGGCAGTCTGCTGGCTCTGCGGCACAGCAACGGCACTGGGGTGGTTCGGGTCTACGGGCCCACCGACATGAAAGCCCGAGGTGGGACTCTTACCGTGAATTTCTACGACCCCCAGGATGTGTTGATTGATCATCGACGCATCGACGCCCTGGCTGGACGGGCTGGTATATCCCTGCGCACCGGCTGTTTCTGCAACCCGGGCGCCGGAGAGTTGGCCCATGGCCTGACACAAGAAGACATGGCTGCAGCATTTGCCGATGGCGAGCGCATGACCTTTGAGCAATTTCTGAGTGTGCTGGAAGACCGGGACGGCAAGAGCGCCGGAGCGGTCCGCATATCCATGGGATTGGCGTCCAACTTCGCTGACGTTTACAAATTCTGGGAGTTTGCCCAGGGTTTCATCGACCACGTTGCTGGAGAGGTTTAGTTTCAGCAGCGCCGTTTAATCCAAGAATATTTGAGGTAATTGAAATGCCCGTACCAGGAACTTCGTTAACCAGCCTGCGTCCATTGATGCAGGGCACCAATGGCATGGTGGTTGCCAGCCATCCCGCCGCCGCCATGGCGGGACTGGATGTACTTAGAAAGGGCGGCAACGCCATCGACGCCGGAGTGGCCGTTGGGCTGGCCCTGAACGTGGTTCACGTCGATGACTGTAGCTTCTTGGGTGTCGCGCCCACCGTTATCTACCTGGCCGACCGTAAAGAGGTCGTGGAGGTCGATGGACTGGGAGTGTGGCCCAAAGCGGCCTCGGTGGAGTATTTCAAGAAGAACCACGGCGGCAATTACCCGCCTGGTGTGCTGCGGTCGTTAACTCCAGCCGCTGCCGACTCGTGGATCACCTCCCTTTCCAGGTTTGGCACCATGACTTTTGGCGAGGTGGCGTCGGCGGCCATCGACCTGGCTGGCAACGGTTTCCCTATGTTCCGTTACCTGGCCGGCCGGTTCATCACTGCCTTTGACGCCTACAACACCTACCCGTCCACCGCGGAGATATACCTTCCAGGCGGCCGCGGCCCCAGGCAAGGCGAGATGTTCTACCAGAAAGATTTGGCGAACTCGCTGTCAAAACTGGCCGAGATCGAGAACTCCAACACGGGCAAGGGTCGAGAGGCTGCGCTGCAGGCGGCAAGAGACGATATCTACACCGGAGAACTCAGCCGCAAGATCGTGGCATTCAACCAGGAAATGGGCGGCCTGCTCACCGCAGAGGACCTGGCCAACTATCACGTGACCGTGGGCGCGCCAGTGACGGTTAATTACAAAGGGTATGACGTTTACAGCACCGGCCCTTGGGGACAAGGTCCGACCTTCCCTCAAGCCCTCAAGATACTGGAAGGGTTCGACCTGGCATCCATGGGCCACAACTCGCCGGAGTATATCCACACGGTGAGTCAGGCCTTGAACCTGGCCTTTGCCGACCGGGAGCAGTATGTCGGAGATCCCAAGTTCACCGATGTTCCCATGAAGGAAATGCTCTCGGAAGAATATCTCAGCCAGCGCCGGGGTCTCATTGACCCGGAGGTGGCCTGGCCTGGGACACCTCCCGCCGGAGACCCGCGAAACGGGAAGGCGACGATCAACGGCGGGCCTACATCCCCCAGGAACGCCGAAAAACCCGTGGCCATCGCCGGCCCCACCGGCGGCGGAACATCGTACTTTGCCGTCATCGACAGCGAGGGAAATATCTTCTCCAGCACGCCCAGTGAGGGGACCAAGAACGGTGGGCCGATCATCCCCGGGACCGGGCTGGCCTTCTCCCTTCGCGGCAGTCAATCCAGAATCACCGAGGGCCATGCGGCATCGGTGGCAGGCGGCAAGCGGCCCAGGCTCACCCCCGCTCCGGCGTTGGTACTGCGCGACGGCGAGCCGGTGATTGCTCTGGGCGCTCACGGCGGCGACCACATCCCCCAGGGAACGTTGCAACTGCTGCTGAACATATTGGAGTTTGGCCGTGATGCCCAGGAAGCGGTGGAGGAACCCAGGTTCTACAGTTACAACTTCCAGCAGTCGGGCTGGCCGGGTAAGTACGAGCCTGGCATGCTCCGGCTGGAGGGTCGAATCTCCGAGGATGCAGCCGAAGGGCTCCGGAAGAAGGGCCACACAATTGAGCGTTACCCTGATTGGTGGGAGGGCTCGGCCCTGTACGGCGCAATCACCCGCAACCCGCAGACCAAGGTGTTGCAGGGCGGCGCGGACCCACGGTGCGAAGCCTACGCGGTGGGGTATTAGCAGGACATTGCCGGAGAACGCCCCCATCCTTACCTTCCCCCGAACGGAGGAAGGGACAATTTGATTAATTATTAAACTTATCGGAGGGCTTGATGCCTGATTTAGAGAGTTTGTTGGACCAAGTCGATGAGATGCGCGATGAGATCATTGCGCTGGAACAGGCCTTAGTGCAGATACCCACGGTCAACACCGGATTCATGCCCACTGGCAACGAGACCGAAGCCTGCCGCTACATCGAGAAATGGTTGGCTGAGGCCGGCATAAGCTCGGAGACCATTGAGTCTGCGCCGGACCGGGGTAACCTCATCGCCCGATTGGAGGGCAGCTCAGGAAAGGCGGGGCTGATGTTCATGTCTCACTTGGATGTGGTGCCAGTCGAGGAAGAAGAGAAGTGGAGGTTCGAACCTTTCAGCGCCACGGTTGCCGATGGCCGAATCTTTGGTCGGGGCGCGTCGGACTGCAAAGGGCTGCTCACTTGCCAACTCATAGCCATGCGTTTGCTCAAGCGCAATAACATCGAACTCAAGGATGGCCTCATTCTGGCGTCCTGTGCCGATGAAGAACACGGCGGCCGCTACGGCTTCGGCTGGATGGCCGAGCACCACCCCGAGAAGCTGGCGGCACCCTTCGCGGTAAACGAGGGAGGCGGTATTCCCATTGAGGCTGCGGGTGCCCTGACCTACCTGCTTGGAATCGGAGAGAAGGGCCGTCTTCAACTGGAGATCGACGTCAAAGGAACCAGCGCCCATGCCTCCACCCCTTGGCAGGGCACCAACGCTCTATTCGGGCTGTCGGAAGTGGTAAAACGAATCGAGGCCTATGAGGCGGAGCGGGACACATCCACCAGCTTGTTCGACCACCTGTCTACTTTCGCCATCGAAGATAAGCCCTCGCCGGAGAACATCGATCAGATCATTGCCGACAATGAGGAAAGCCAACCCAGGTTCGCGTCGATCATGAAGGCCCTGTCGCGGATGACCATCACCCCAACCATGATCCAGGGCGGTATCAAGTCCAACAGCGTTCCTGAGTCGATCAGGCTGACCTGCGACGTAAGGACTCTACCTCACCAAGATGAAGCCTACGTCCGCCAGGAGTTGGGCAAGATTCTGGATGGTATTGAGGGTGTGGAGATCGATATCGACTACATGTCGGTTCCTAATTCATCCGAGTTTGAAACCGACTTTGCCAATCGCATTCAGATAAGCACCGCCCATGCGTTGCAGCGGGATGATATCCAATGGGTGCCGTCGTTGACCACCGGTTTCACTGACTCCCGTTTCACGCGCAACTTGGGCACCACTACTTACGGCATGGTGGGCTCTCACCCCGATGATGACCCAATGATCAGCTTTGTCCACGGCACCAACGAGTCGGTGGGTATCAGAAGTCTGATCAGTGGCACCAGGATCATGCTTGCCCTAGCCTATGACATGCTAGCCATAAAATAGTGCTACGCACGCTAAGTTTGGGGCATCACTTCTGAGGTACGACATTGATAAATGACCCTGAGGCTTTCCTGAATTATTTCAGGTCTATTCACCGGAGGACGCTTCGGGATATTGAGGCTTTGCCTCCGCCTGCGGAGAATTGGGAGCCTTCTGTTGGTGAAGGCGAGAAGGGGTGGGGTATTTCCAGAATCGTCTACCATATTGCCGAGTCGCGGCTGTACTTCGCGTCGGCTTACACCGGCAAGGGGTGGCGGTACGACTGGAGGCCGCCCAGCACGGAGCAGCAATCAAACTGGGTCGGCGCGCTGGAAGCCTCAGCAGTGGAGTTTCAGGCGCAGATAGCCGGAACGCCCGCCGAGTGGATGGACCGTCGCATCAAGATGATCGACACGGACGGCACCCTTAGCGGTTGGCGCATCCTGATGATGCTACTGGAACACGAAGTTCACCACCGCTCCCAGATTGACACCTACGCCGGTCTAGAAGGCTGGGACGTCCCCCAAATTTACGGCCGAACCCGAGAACAGATAGACGAACTGCAAGACCGGCAATAGCCGGATTTTGTTAGAGAGCGGCTGGCGGAATCCGTTTATTCCAGCTAACTGCTTGCTCGTAGGCGTGGGCTACGCGTAGGACTGTCGCTTCTTCGAAGGGGCGGCCTGCTATCTGCATAGCTAGCGGTAGGCCGCCGTCACCCTCTGAAGTGAATCCGCAGAGGATGGAAAGTGCGGGGGCTCCACTGAGGCTGTACGGGCCTCTGAAACCACCGGCGGCCAAGGCTGCTTTGGCGCCCTCTTGGCTCTCCACTTTTTGGTCCAGGTTGATGACGTTGGCTGGTCGGCCAGACGTAGGCTGGATGAGCACATCCACATCCTCCAGCAGACCAAGCACCTGTTCACGGACCTGTGTCCTCAGCTTTTGGGCCTTGTAGTAGACCTGGGCCGGAATCAGGTTGGCGGTGGTGAAGTGGACTCGGGTGTTGTGGTGGTAGTCCTCTGCTTGTTCCCTGAGGAACTCGGGGCTGAGACTGACCCGGTCGACGTGGGTGATGGCGCGGGTGATGTAGCCCGACTTCTCAGCCAAAGGCATGGACACCTCTTTGACCTCGGCCCCCAGTTCGGCCAGGACTTCAATGGCCGTCAAAACCGACTGGCGCATCTGTGGATCCAAGTCCAGTTCTGTCGGGTCGATAAGTTCTTTTACCACGCCCACTTTCAGGCCCTTGATGTCTCCGGTTAGGGCTGCCAGGTAGTCGGGCACCGGTACCTTGTGGGTGGACGAGTCTAGTGGGTCGTAACCGGCAATGCCTCCGATGGTTATTGCGGCATCCTCCACTGTGCGGGAGATGGGGCCCAGGGTGTCAAACGACCAGCCCGCGCCGTCCACGCCGTAGCGGCTGACCCTGCCCCAGGTGGGGCGCAGTCCGACCAGACCGCAGTTGGCTGCCGGGCCCCGGATGGAGCCGCCAGTGTCCTCGCCAATGGATGTGGCACAGAGTCGAGCGGCGGTGGCGGCGCCGGAACCGGTACTAGAAACGCCTGGACTGCGGGTCAGGTCCCAGGGATTGCGGGCCGCTCCGTAGTAAGAACTCTGCGGCTCCCCGTGGGCAAACTCGGCCATGTTCAGCTTGCCCAGAAAGATGGCTCCAGCATTTTTTAAGTTGGTCACAACCGTGGCGTCGTATTTGGGCACAAACTCGGACCTGATCTTTGAGGCGTCGGTGGTGCGGACGCCTTTTGTATGTATCTGATCCTTGAGGCCCAGGGGGATGCCGTGGAGCGGGCCACGGTAGTTGCCGTTCCGAATCTCTTTTTCGGCTTCCAGGGCTTCTTGCCGTGCCTGGTCAGCGGTGACGGTGATGTATGAGTTGACCTGGAGGTCGATGCG
>PVBE012061910.1_pt1 | contig 11694 bp, 13 predicted proteins | sample 1631181 | NCBI WGS metagenome assembly PVBE01 (sample SAMN08397723, study PRJNA350692) | Marine metagenome, whole genome shotgun sequencing project. | isolation source: water | place: Pacific Ocean | collected 2012-04 | reverse complement strand
CTCTGCCTGCTCGTCGTCGACGGCAGCGAGGGCGTGACCGAACAGGAAGCCAAGCTGGGGGCGCTCATCGCCGATCGCGGGCGCGCGCTCGTGATCCTGGTGAACAAGTGGGACCTCAAGCCCAAGGGGAGCGCGGCCCGCAAGGAGTTCATCTCCCAGTTGCGGCGCCGGTTCCCGCACTTGTCCTACGCGGATGTGCTGTTCATCTCCGCGCGTACGGGCACGGGCACCCACAAGATCTGGGACGCGATCGAGCGCGCTGACGCCTCCCACAAACTGACGATCAAGACGGCGCCGCTGAACCGGTGGGCCCAGGGAATCTGGGAGCTGAACCCGCCTCCGATGCACAAGCACCGGCCCGTCCGGCTGTACTACAGCAGCCAGGTGGGCGTGCGCCCGCCGACCTTCATGTTCTTCTGCAACCAGCCTCGCGCCATCCCTGACAGTTGGCGTCGGTTCCTCGCGAACCAGCTGCGCGCAGCGTTCCCCACCCCCGGCAGCCCGCTCAAGTTGGTCTTCAAGGACCGCACAGGAGCTTGATTTCGGCCGACGGAGCCGCTAAGAGTCGCCGGCCGGCGCCACCGGCGAAGGAGGTTGCAGTGTCCGACGACAAGGCGCTCAACGAAGCAGACCAGAGCTCGACCGAACCCACGCCCACGCCCACGCCCTCCGCGGGCCGGAAGCGTCCGGTGATCAAGAAGCGTGTCGGGGCCAAGAAGCGGGTCGAAGAGATCCAGCAGCCTGATGAGTTCATGGAGGTTGGCGGCACCGTCGTCGACTGGGTGATCGAGCGGCGCAAGCCCGCCGGGATGCTCATCGGCGGCATCCTCGCCGCCCTGCTCATCTACGGCGTGATGGGCCGGTTGGACCGGGGCAACCGCGAGGACGCCTCCCAGGCGCTTTACGCGGCCCAGCGGCTCCTTCCGGAGTCCACGTCGATTACGTCGGGGCTGAACATCACACTGGCGGACCCGACCACGGACGCCGACATCGCCGCCGCGGTGACGGCGCTGGACAAGGTCGCGGCCGACTTCAAGGGCACCCCCCAGGCGGCGCTAGCGCAACTGGAGGCCGGCGCCACGCTGTACCGCGAGGGCGACTACGCCGAAGCGCTGCCGTACTTCGAGGCCGCCAGCTCGGCCAAGGGGGCCGCGGGCGTGCTCGCGACCTCGAGCAAGGGTTCGACCCTGGAGTCGCTGGACCGTCTGGACGAGGCTGTGACCGCGTTCGAAGCGGTGCGTGCTTCCGGCAAGGCAGGCACGAAGGAGCAGGCGACCATCGACCTGGCCCGCGTGCTCGTGGCCAAGGGCGACACCGCTCGCGCCGCCGAGCTCTACACCCAGTTCGAGACCGACTTCCCGGACAGCGCGGTCCTCGCCGAGGTCCAGGCGAAGGTCGCCGCGATCCGTTGAAGTTCTTCCTCAGCGTCGGCGTCGCGGCCACCATTGGGCTGGCCGGCTGTGCCAACCAGGAGGCGTCCCTCAAGGAGCCGCGCCTGACGAACCCGCCGCGCAAGGTGTCGTGGCAGGGTTGGGAAGACAGCTCCGACGGCCTGACGCCCACGCAGATCAAGTACGACGGCGCCTTCCGGCTTCCTCTGAGCGAGGACTGGACCTGGGACATCCCCGACGAGGGGACCTGGGCCGTGAGCCGCCTGGAGCTGGCCTCCGCCACCATCGCCGGGGACCGCGTCTTCGCCGGCAGCAGCCGCGAGGCGGGGTTGTTCGTGCTGGACCGAAACTCCGGCGCGCTGACCACCGTGATCACGACGGAGGGGCCCGTGCAGGCGCCTCCGACGGCGCTGGAGGACGGCTGGCTGGTGGTCGACTCGTTCGGCCTGATGCTGCGCCTCGACGCGGAGTTGAACCCCGTCTGGAAGGAGCCGTTCCGCGTCGGCGGAGCGGTGTACCGCAACCCGGTGTTGGCCGGCGACGTCGCGCTGGTGACGACCGCGTCCGACTCGGTCGTGGCGGTGGGCCTGGACGACGGCTTGTGGAAGTGGGCCTACACCCGGGAGGTTCCGCGCGGAGCCACCGAGTTGGCGATCCTGGGCGCGCCCGCGCCGCTGTACGTCGGCAGCGAGGTGATCGCGGGCTTCAGCGATGGCGCCGTGGTCGGCCTGGAGGCGAACTCCGGCCGCGAGCTGTGGGCCGCCAAGGTAGGCGAGGGGAAGTTCCCCGACGTGCAGGCCGAGGTGCTCGCGTATGGCGACCTGTACATCGCTTCGGCCTTCGGTGGGCCGGTCGTGGGGCTCGACTCACGCACTCACGGGGTCCGCTGGATCGCGGAGGAGGCGGCGGCGACGTCCACGATGATCATCGCCGGGGGGTACCTATACACCTCGGACACCCAGGGGCGCGTGCGCTGCCTGGACGCGGACACCGGCGAAGCGGTGTGGACCTTCGAGATCGATAACGCGCAGTTCGGACCGCCCACGCGGGCCGGCGGCAGCATCCTCGTGGGCGACGTCGTGGGCACGCTGTACGCCATCGACCGGTTCGAAGGGACCGAGCAGTGGCGCTTCCGACCGACCGACGGCTCGCGTCTGATGGGCGTGGCGGCGGCGCCGGCGGTGGACGGCCGGCAGATTGTCTTCCCGTCCGCGGGCGGCACGCTCTGGTCGTTGGTGGCCAACAGCAGCTCGATCCAGGACGACAGCGAAGAGCCGGCGGTCCGGCCCGACCGCGTGCTCGGCTGGTAGATGCGGCGAAGCTGCGCTCTGGTGCTGCTCGTGCTGCTGGGCTGCAAGCCCGACCCGGAGTCCGTCCCGGCGCCACCGCCGGAACCGGAGACGCCGGCCAACTTCGATGAGCTCCGCGCCGCAGAGAACCTCGGGCTGCTCACGAGCCTGGTCGGCGAGGTGGACCTCGGCGGCTACGCGATCCGCTCCGCCCACGACCTGGGCACCACCCGGATGGTACTGCTGGACCGTCCCGAGCAGACGCAGACCGTCTCGATCATCGACATGGCGCCGCCGGAGGACCTGACCGCCGACCAGTTGCGCGCCGCGTTCGCCGGAGGTTCAGCCGAGCCGCTGGAGGTGCTGGGCTACGACTCGGTCACCGTGACGGAGCATCGGGAGGACTCCTGGGCGCGGATCACGTGGACCCGGGATGGCGACTCCGGGGAAGGCACCGTGCGGTGGATGGAGTGCGACGGTCGCTGGCTCTTTGTTGGAGAAGAGATCACTGGCGGTACGTGGACGGCTGACGCAACGGCTGCCCTGGTCGGGAAGTTCCAGCTTTGTGTCCGATAATCGATATTATGTTAACTTCCAGATCTCTTCTCACCACGGAGGAGCACGGAGGTCTTTCTTTGTTGTTCTCCGCGGCCCTCCGTGTCCCCAGAACACCCCTCCGGACAAGAACGGAAAGAGCCGCAGCCTTCTCAGACTGCGGCTCCTACGAACTTGGTGGAGGATACGGGGCTCGAACCCGTGACCTCAGCGTTGCGAACGCTGCGCTCTCCCAACTGAGCTAATCCCCCGGGACGGCCGGTTTATAAGTGTCACCCTCGGGCCTGTCAATTCAAGGCTTAGAAGTACACCCTCACGCCGCCGATTCCCTCGACGTCGACGCCGAAGCTCTGCCAGAAGTCGATCGCCGGCGCCGCTTCCACGAACAGTTCGACCGGGAACCCGCTCATCAGGAACGACAGTCCGAACGGGATCCTGGCTCCCAGGACCGCGGCGACACGCACCAGGTTCCGGTCTTCGTCGTCGGGATCGGGTTCGGTGAAGATGAGCAGCCGCGTGCGGAACCCCGCGCCGACGTAGAACGACGCGGAGATGCCGTTCGGTCCACGGATCGGCTTGGCGTGGAACGCGTACCCGAGCACGAACGAGACCGAGTTGCTGAAGTTCGTCGCGCCGGCATCCAGCGTGATCCCGTGGGGCCGCTTCGGCCAGATCTTCAGCGTGAGCCCGGTGCGAGAGCCCACGTTCAGCCCGATGCCGAACGCCTTGCCGGATCGCAACTGCTCCAGGGTCACCGGCGGCGGCTTGGTCTTGAGCTCCGGCGGCGGCCACGTCTGGGTCGTGTCGGCCGGCTTGTCCTCGGCGAACGCCGGCCCAGCGAGGGCGGCGAGCAGGCTCAGGGACAACAGCAGCGGGTGGATCATGGACGTCGGCGGACCATCGGCAGGAGGAGCAGCAGCAGGGACAGCGAGGCGGCGCCACGATAACCGAACGGATGCGAGGTCACGCCCGCGCAGCTGGCTCCTCCACCCCGCCGCGGCCCCTCTTCCTCCGGCGGCTCGAGGTCCGATCCGGGAGCCTCCGTCTGGTCCTCGAACGTGATCGACAGCGAGTAGTCCTGGTTCTCGGTCTGGGTGCTGGAGACGACGATCCAGGTCCTGGCGTATTCGCTGCCGACGTCGATGACGGCGGTGCTGGCGAGGCCCTCGCCGTCGGACTGGAGCACCGTCGGGATCGCCTCCCGATCGTCGGGGCTGCGGTTGATCGCGACCACCCAGCCCAACTGGCCGCCGTCGAACGAGACACGCATCTTCGTGCGCCCCTCGAGCACGTCGTCGTCGGTCGGGAGCACCCGGTAGAAGTGTGAGCCGAACCACCGCGGGGCGATGACGTCCGTCAGTTCGGTGTCGCCCGTGAGCACGTCTCGGGCAGGCACGCGGGCGAAGTCGTAGTTCAGCCCGTCGACAAAATCCATCGTCGAGACGTGGGCGGTGAACGCGCCGAACTGCTCGGCGAAGTCAGTCTCGTGACCGCCGTCGGCCCACACTTCGTTCATCCGCGGGATCACCCCGTTGGCGTCGCCGTTCCACACCCCCAGGAGCACGTCGTGGCCCCCGGGCGCCGACTCCCCCATGAACATCGGGAGGATGAACAGCGCGTACTTGTGCAGGAAGCCGTCCTGGCTGCCGTCCTCGTGGTCCAGCGCCCAGGTGGTGTTGTTGGTGTAGGACGGCAGGAACCACTGGTAGATGTCGTAGTCCGGCTGGACGAACTCCTCGGCCCAGGTCGCCGACGCCTCCCAGTAGAAGCCCTCCACCCCGTAGGGCGACGGCGAGCCCATCTGTACCGCGTGGAACAGCTCGTGGTTAGCCACGTCCAGCGTTCCGACCGCGTCCTCGATGCTCGACATCACCACGTACGCGTGAGAGAAGTCGTTGCAGACGGTCGTGTAGCCGCCGCTGAAGTTGATGCCGGGGGCCCCTCCCCCGCTGTCGCCCAGGTAGTAGGGCACGCGGTTCCCCGCCGGGTTGCCGGCTGGCTGTGCGTACCCGGCGTCCATGAACCTGGCGCGGGACGACTCCAGCTCCGCCAACAGGCCGTCCGCGGCCGCCTGGCTCACGGTCCCAGCGGGGCCCCACTCCACGGAGAAGTTCTCGCTCTCGACCCGGTTGGCCAGCTGTAAAAAGCACGGGATGCCGCCGCGCTCTTCGAGGCGGCGCACGGTGTCGCACTGGAAGGGAGCCGCGGCCTGAGCCGGCACGGCGAGGAGGAAGGCGCTGCCGAGGCTCACGAGGCGGAGAGTCTTCACCGCCTGCGAGGATACCCGCCGGTCAGTGCATGCGGCGGTAGATCCCGACCACCTGGCCGATGATGTTCACCTCGCGGAACTCGTCCGCGGCTACGTAGATCGGTTCCATCGCATCGTTGGCCGGCTGGAGCCGGATGCGGTCGGCCTCTCGGAAGAACCGCTTCACCGTGGACTCCCCATCGACCATCACCACGGCGATCTCGCCGTTGGTCACGGTCCGTCGCTTCTGCACGAAGAGGAAGTCGCCCGGGAGGATGCCGTCGTTGATCATCGACTCGCCGTAGACGCGCAGCGCGAACACCTTGGCGCCGCCGGGGACCATGCAGGAGTCCACCCGGAGCGTGTCCTCGCGGTACTCGTCGTGGAGGTTCAGCGCGCCCGCGGCGACCTGGCCGTAGACCCCGATCTCCACGATGTCGCCGTCGCCGAAGGGCTCCGGCACCGGCTGGAGGGCGCCCAGCTCGTCCAGAGCCAGGTCCGTCAGCGCCATCGAGCGCGCCAACGCCGCCTTGCCGGCGCCGCCGCGGCGGACCAGGTAGCCCTTCCGGAGAAGCCCCTTGATGTGATCGCTCACGCCGTTGGTCGACCGGATGCCCATGCGGTTGCCGATCTCCCGGTACGACGGGAGCACCCCATCGTCCGTCTGGCGTTCGTGCATTTACTCCAAGATTTCCCGCTGTCGCTTCGTAAGTCCGTCCACGTCTTCCTCCGAGGCATCTGACTATATGTTCAGACCTGTACGGATGTCCAGCACCGCCGGCCCGGTTCCGTTGTTAAGGTCGCAGTCCCCGTCGATGGCCTTCGATCCCAACCAGATTGTGCGCGGAGGTTTCCGCCTCGAGATCACCCCGCTGGGGCGTCGCATGATGATCGCCTACGCGGTCCTGTGGCTCCTTGGGTTCATCACGGCCGTCATCCCGGCCCTCTGGGTCGACCTGATGGAGGGCCCCAAGGGCTTCGAGGTCGCCTCCCCTACCCCGCTGCGCATGGTGCTCGCCCTGAGCCCGGAGACCTTCCGCCCCTGGCAGATCGTCACCGCGCCCTTCGTCAGCCCGGTGCTTCCGTCGCTGGTGCTGGGGTTCCTCGGCTTCGTCTTCTTCGCGGCGCCGGTGGAGCGCATGCTCGGCCGGCGCGGCTTCCTCCATCTGTGGTTCGTCGCGTCGATCGGCGGGGCGGCGGTCGGCTGGCTGATCAGCTTCGTCATGCCCGGCCCGGCGTTGTTCGGCGGCATGGCCCCCGCGGTGGTCGCGGTCATGGTCGTCTGCTGCATGATGACGCCCGAAGCGATCGTCCCGTTCCTCATCCTGATCCCGGTGAAAATGCGGTACATCGCCCTGGGGGTGGTGACGATCCTGGTGATCCAGGCCCTCGGCATCAACCCCAGCGGCCCCACCGGCGGCTACACCATCGGCGGGTTGATCGTGGGCTACTTCTGGTGGCGCTCAGGCCTCGATCTGGACCCCCGCGAGTCCCTTCGCCGACGCCGCGCCCGCAAGAACCTCCGCCTCGCGGTCGACCGCGCCATTCAGCCCGAAGAGCCTGACGATGAGCCGATCTACCACTGAGGGCCCGGCATGAGCCGGTACGCGCCCCCGCAGGGCGGCGGTGGAGGGTTCCGGATCGGGCCCCAGCAGACGCCGTTGGTGGTCAAGCAGGTGATGATCCTGATGGGGGCGGTGTTCCTCATGCAGGTGGTCCTGCAGCGGACTGGCTTCTCGTTCGTGCTCGAGCTGGGGGCGTTGACCGGAAGCCAGTTCTGGCGGGGCATGATCTGGCAGCCGATCACGGCCGTGTTCCTGCACGACGACCGAGACCTGTGGCACCTCGCGGGGAACCTGTTCCTGCTGTGGATGTTCGGCTCCAACATCGCCACCCAGCTGGGGCCCAAGCGCTTCCTGATCCTCTTCTTCGGCGGCGGAGCGGCGGCCGCTTTGCTCAAGATGGTCCTCGTCGGGGGGCTCCACCTCGCCGGCTACGACGCCCTCCCCTTCCTGTCCTGGGCGACCCCCTCGGTGGGCGCTTCGGGGGCCGTGTTCGTGCTCCTGGCCTGGTACTGCTTCGCGTGGCCGGACCAGGAGATCAACGTGCTCCTGCTGCCGTTCATCTTCACCGCGCGGCAGATGCTCCCGCTGTGGTTCCTGCTCGAGTTCGGGTTCGCCTCTCAGGGGGTCGACCACGCGATTCACCTGTTCGGCGCCCTCGTCGGTTGGCTCGCCATCACCGGCTACAAGCGGCGGCTGAACGGCCCTCCGCGCACGCCCAAGAAGCCCAAGAAGCCCAAGCATCCGCACCTCCGACTGGTCGGCGGCGACGGCGACGAACCCCTCTTTCACTGACCGTGAGAGCAGCGTGAGTCGCGCACTGCTCGCCTGTGTGACGGGGATCATGCTCGTCGTCGGGGTGTGGGACCTGGGCGGCAAGGCGGACCGCGCCGAGCTGTCGATGTCCGAGTGCTTGCGTCCGGGGGCGGACTGCGACGGGCTGGCGATTCACATCCCCCAGCACTCGATCGATGAGCTCCACGGGGACGTGATGGTGCTGACGGGTCGGGGCTACCGGGTCGAACTCCGCGGCATCCCCCCGGAATCGCGAACCACCAGCCGACTGGCCTATGTGTCCGCCTCCGGAACCTGGGGGCCCGGGCCGAGCGTGCAGGTCGAGCGGGTGCTGCTGCACCGCTTCGGGCGCGTCAAGCTGGTGGTGGGGGCGCTGTCCCTGGCGCTGGTGCTGGCGGTCGGCACCGTCTTTGTGATGCGGAGGGTCCGTGGCTGACCTGATCACCCACGCCGCTTCGGGCTGGATCGCCGGGGTGCGGCTGGTGGATCGGCCGTCGGCGGGCTGGCTGGCGGCGGGGGCGGTGCTGCCCGATCTCGCCTCCCGGCTGCCCCGTGTGCTGCTCCACATTGCCGTCGAGAGCGGCCTCGCGGAGTCTGGGCCGGCGATGCTCCGGCTGCTCTTCGGGCTCGAGTTTCCGCACACGCCGGTGGGGCTGGCGGTCACGGCGGTGTTCGTGGCGGCGGTGCTGCCGCAGGTGCTGGTGACCCCGGTGTCGCGACGCCGGATCGCGGCGATGCTGGCCCTCGGGGGTGCCCTCCACATGCTCCTGGATGCGTTCCAGTTGCACGTTCAGCCGAGCTACTACTGGTTCTACCCGCTGTCGATGGAGCGGTCGGAGATCGGCTGGCTGTCGACCGACGCGACGCTGTTTGCGCTGCCGCTGGTGGTGCTCGTGGCGTGGGCCATGACGCCGAAAGGCGGACGCTCGGTTGAGCGCCCGCCTTCGGAGGAGTGACCCGAGGGTCTGGTTGGTTACCAGTTCGAGCTCCACCGGCTGCTCCAGCTGACCCGCCGGCTGGAGGAGCGACGGTAGCCGCGCCGCTGGTGGGTCTCGTGGTGCGTGCTGGCGTGCCGGCCGCGGCCGTCGTCGTAGTCCTCGTACAGGGCCACTTGCGGCTCGATGTTCCAGTTCATGTTGCAGAAGGGCGAGGCGATGAGCTTCGTCGAGTCGATGGTGCGACCGCGGAAGAGCACCGCGAGTCCGGTCCAGCCCGAGCGCAGCCGAATCTGCTCCGACGAGTTCGGAGCGAGGTCGCAGAGCACGCGGCCGTTGCCGTCCACCAGCTGGAGGCGGGCTCGGGTCGGGTTCCGCACCAGGACCTTGGCGTGGCGCGGCGGGATGAGCGTCAGCGACTCCGTGGAGAAGCCGTGTCCGTCGATGCGGGCGGTCATGGCGCGGGTGCCGGCCGGCTCGATGAGCGAGACGGAGGCGTAGGTCGGCGCGATGAACGCGGTGCGGCCGTTGGCCTGGACGTAGTCGACGGTGCGGCCGTCCACGGAGATGTCCATGCCTTCAATCCACTCGTTGGACACCTCGACGATGGCGAGATCGGCGTACGGCAGGTTGATGCGCACGGGGCGTCGGGCGTCGACCCAGACGCGCTCCTTGAGGATGCGGCGGGTGAGCGAGCGCTTGTTGCAGACGTACTTGGCGGCGACCTTGTGCTGGCCTTCGTCCAGGGGGCCGAAGCGAGCGGTGTCGCCGGCGCGCACGCTGCCCATGTTTCGGCCGTCAATGATGACCTGCATGGTGACGCGGTTGGGGTTGTCGACGGTCACGTAGCCGCTGCGAACCGGACGTTCGCAATGAGAGCCTCGCGCATCGGCGGAGTTGTGGTGGCTGCGGTGTCCCGCGAAGGCCGACGCGGGGAGAGCAACGGCCAGGAGGGCGATGAGAGCGAACAGCTTACGTCGCATGGGTTTTCTTCTCCAGGTTGCCGGGACCTTGTGGGGACCCGGGGGCTTCTGGAGCATCGGACGGGAGGCCGATCCGATCCCTTCGATCTTTTTTTGCTGTCAGGCCTGGACGATCGGCCCTGGAGAGACGCCCAGGGGCGGGTTGACGCGGCCCTTCGGGGGGAAGGTTCCGATGAGGCGCTCACCCTTCCAGCGGCCTTCGCGCAGGATGGTGCTCGCCATCTCCGCCACGGCCCCCGCCATCGAACTCCAGGGCAGATCACGGAAGCACTTGGGCTCCAGGTGGCAGGACTGCAGCCAGCAGGGGCGGCACGGGACCTTGCTGAGGATCTTGAGCCCGCGCCCGTACAGGTCGATCTCCTGGTGGCAGGTGATGCCGAACCAGACGACGGTGGGCTTCTTCAGGGCGATCGCCATGTGCAGGCCGAGCGTGTCGCCGGTGACGATCATGTCGCACGCGGCGGCTGCGCTGAGGCCGCGGCGGAGGCCGCTGAGGCAGGGGCTTCGCACCACCGGGACCTGCTCCTCGGCGAGGGCCTCCTCGATGGCCCGGTTGCGCTCGTCGTCCTCGCGACCGCCGCCCAGGAGCACGAAGCGGATGGCGTCCTTGCGGGGGAGGAACTGCCAGGACATGAGCATGAGCTCGACCTGGTCCTCGACCGTGAGCTTCTTGTAGCCGTAGCGGGGGCTGCAGCCCGTGTTCCAGCCGACCAGCACCTCGTCGTCCCCGACCCCGGCGACGCGGCGGTCCTCGCGGGCGGTGCGGCGCTCGTCGTCGTCCAGGATGGCGACGTAGCGATCGTGCTTGTAGGTCAGCCCGAGGCACTCGGTGGAGACCTGCTGCTCAGACTTGTCGTTCTCGAAGAACTTGGCGTGGTTGTCGAGGCCGAGCTTGTAGAGGTACTCGGCGTCCGGGCCGAGGGGGGCGATGGCGCCGCCCTTGTCGATGCCGAAGCCGCGCTTGTCGGGGGCGTTGACGAGGGCCATCAACGAGCCGGCGGGGATGGACTTGTCGGGGCACAGGGCGACGTCGAAGGACAGCGCCGACAGCACGGCCGAGGTGGCGTCGCCGAGCACGAGCACGCGGTCCACCAGCGGGTTGTATTTCAGCAGGGGGGCGGCCTGCGGGCGGGTCAGCCACGTGACGTGGGCGCGGGGCCACTCGCGGCGGATGGCGGGCAGCAAGGAGGTGCAGCGGAGCACATCGCCGAGGGCGTCGAGCACGACGAGGAGGATACGGACGTCGACGGGGTCGTAGTGGGGGCAGCCCGGGCAGTCGCGCCGGTAGCGGCAGGGACTGAACCCGGTGAACAGCCGGCAGTCGATGGCGTAGCTGTCGCCGCCGTAGGGCTCGTCAGTCATCGTCGGCCTTCCCCGGGCTCATCGTACACCTGGGAGCGGATCCGCCTCGGACTCCAGGAGCTGGGGGATGCCGTCGACGATGGGGAAGCGTCGGCCGGTGGTGGGGGCGACGAGCCAGGCGCCGTCATCGGAGAGAACGAGGACCTCGAAGGTCTTGGGATCCACCAGTTCGTGGTCTTCGAGGAAGGCGTTCGTCTCGGCGGGGAGCGGCATGGTTGAAGGAGGTTAACGCTTCCATCAACGGTCGGAGCGGTCCGCAAGATGCTCGGCAAGGCGCTCCCGCGCCGCACCGCGCCCCGAAGGGCGCGTAGTCGCCAAGGAAGCGCCGTGGATCGTCCGGCGACCGAGATCACAAGCGGCGTATAGGCGGCTGCCCGCCCTTGTACATCTCCGCTGCAACGCTATTGGACTCCGAACCCGGTCGAAGCTCCAAGCGGCAGAGTCTCAAAGTGAGGTGGGCTTTCGGGCCACCAGATTGAAGGTGGCCACCGCGCCCTTCTAGTTTGCAAGTGACGAAACAAGCGAACGACGAAGGAGATCGCGATGACCGACTTGAGCATGACCTTGGAGCAAT
>PVBE011465411.1_pt1 | contig 11694 bp, 11 predicted proteins | sample 1631181 | NCBI WGS metagenome assembly PVBE01 (sample SAMN08397723, study PRJNA350692) | Marine metagenome, whole genome shotgun sequencing project. | isolation source: water | place: Pacific Ocean | collected 2012-04 | reverse complement strand
TGGGTCTGCTATTAATACTTCGTCATCTACAGGATTTCCATCAATATCATTATCAATTACGACTTTTCCATCTTCTCCTGTCTCTGACGGAAAGTAGTTCTCTTTAACGGTTTCTAACTTCTGCTTATAGTCTTCTTCGTTTTCAAAGTCAATACCTTCAGCTAGTTCTGTAATCTTTTCAACTTCGGTATCTACTAAACCGTCACAAACGTCAGCAATAATATCAGATTTTGCGAAATCATCATTGGATTTTCTTAATTTAATGTTTGTGTCAATTTCATGGTTAAGATTTGCTTCAAGTTCTTCGACTTTATTTCCTAATTCCTCGACAACATCTACTTTATCTTCTGGAATGTCAATGAAATGGTCTTCAAACAACGTCTTAAGACCTGAAATAAACTCCTCAGTAAGTTCGTTACGGATACCCGACTCAATAGCAAGTTGATTCTCGGTCATCCATTCTTCGACTACATATTCAAGATATTCATCAACTTTAGCTTCCATCTTTGATGTAGTTTCGGCTGTTATTGTACTTGTGATTTCTTCTAATTCTTTTTCATTTTCCTGAGTGATTTCGTCAAGTTTCTTATTAACTTTCGTAACCACCGCAGTTTCAAAGATTAGGGTTGCCTTGTCTTTAAATTCATCAGAAAGGTTTTCATCACCTTTGAATAGGGCTTCAACGTCATCTTTAAGGTCGACATCTTCTTTAGTAATCTTCTTCGCTTCTTTCTTTACTCTACCTTTTGATTCGGTTGTTTCCATATCATCGTCATCAGAATTATCGGATTCTTTGCTCTTGAGTTCAGATGGTTTGGTTTCTTCCTCTTCCTCCCCACCTTCTTCATCATCTTCTTGAACAAAATTCTTCATAAGGCCGGGGAAAACAGCTTCTAATTCAGCCTTTTTCATACCTTTAACCGAATCTAGCATAGCATTAATCATACCAGCTTTTGTTTTAGGAAGTTTAGCGGCAGGTTCTTTATCTTCTACCTTCATATCAACCTTAGTTACTGACTTGGCGGCCTTTTCAGCGCCCTTTTTCTCTTTGTTATCAGCTTCAGGATCTTCAGCTTTCTTCTTTTCGGGTTCAGCAACACCAGCAGCCGGAACGTCTTCACCACCACTATGGTCAGCTTTAACCTTTACGTCTTTTGATTCTTCGATGGCTTCATCCTCTAAGGTTCCTCGCATATTTTCTCCAACCATTTTTTTATCTCCTCGTGTTAAAAGACTTTTGTAATTATTACTTCTTATATTTATACTTTTTCTTCTTTCAACTTACAATTTTTGTATAAAATTTGAAAAAGCGTTGAGTTGTGTTGTTTCTAGTTCGCTTCTATTCGACCCAGAAATTGCTTGGTGGTACTTAGCAATATCGACCTCTCGGACAATACCGTTGTCCCAAATCCATTCCCTACCTTCCATGATACCGTTCACAAATGCTTCCTTTGCAGATGGGTCTGCTACTATGTCGGCAGGAGTTGCGAGATGGAAATCATCTTGTACTTCTTGAACACCTTTACTCGCTTTCAATGAACCCATACCTCTAGATGAAACACCTAAGGATGCGTTTTGTTTAAGAAATTCCTGCACAATCTTTCCACTTGGTGTGTCTAAAACCAATGCCTTACCAACAAAATTGTTACCATCTTCAACCAATTCTTTGATCATATGTGACACACGGTCAAGATTGATGGTGGGACCTTCGGGGTGACCTAACTCACCATAGGCCCGGTTCTTCTTGATATTCTCTTTGATATATCGACCAACTTCTCGCTGTAGTATCTCTTTCTTATACAACCGGCCGTTGCGATTCTTTTCACCAGACTGCATAAAGATGCCTTGGATGTAGAAATCTTTACCTTCTCCATCCTCTTTTGCTTCTGTAATAACTTCTACGTCTTCACATATTTCGGTTATTAATTTCATTTCTGTTAGCTCCCCGTCCCCGTTGGTGTTTCTGGATCAAATGTGGAGGATTTATGAAATTTGAGAATAAGACAACCATTAGCATTGGCACTCATACTGCACACAACATTAGACACTTGTTCACCAGCATTTTCAACAACAATAGGTTCTTGATGTAAATCCCACCTGCCTGAACCTGTGAGGGTCAAAACAACATTTGCACCTCTTTGAATGGTCCAAGTACCAGATTGGTTTGCAGACCAAAGCACATTTGACAGTTTCATTGAATTGACGGTTTCACCTACTCCATTGGCTTCATGAAGCCAACTAGACCCAGTATTATTGAATCTTAAGGTGACGTAACCACCTTTAATGTTTTTATCAACGATGTGTTGGGAAGACATTTTTTAACTCTCCTTAACTTACGTTTGACCAAGCAAAGTCCACCATCTTTAAAAATTCATTTGGTCCTTTGGCTAAATTCTGTCTGTATTTCTTTTGGTTTTGTGGTCTTAATGCATCATGAACTTTGATAAGAACATTTGCTGTTTGTGAATCCACTGAAAGGGTTTTCCTATTATCAAATTTTACGGTTTGAGCACTTTTTTTCTTAACAATATTTGTTAATGTATCATAAACATCTTCAATAATTTCACGTTCTTCCATGGTATTAGGCGTTTTGGGCTTCGCACCTTTTTGGCCCGGAACTTCATCAGACTCTATAGGTTCATCTGTACCCTTCCAATTTTTATCTATATAATCGAAAAACTTTTTCTTTTCTTCATCAGACTTAAAATCTGCTGGAGAATCTACACCAAACTTTTCTAATGTTTTCTTAAAAAATTTCTGATATGCTTCCTTATCACCTTCTCTGATGAGTTCTTCTGTTACAATATTATCACTCGGTCCTACTGGGTCCCTTGAACCACTAAAAACGTGTTCATTGCCCTGAGGATGTCTCATAAAATGGACAACATGCTTTTTAAAGAATGCTCTTTCAGCTTGTCGGTTATCTGGTGTTTCATTACCTTCATCATCAGACACCAATGATAATTCTCTTTTATCTGGTGCTTCCGAAAGTTCGTTACGTAATGACCTAAAGTTTTTCATCTCCGTCCTCCAAAGGCTCCTTTTCTTCTACATTAGTATTAAGTTCATCTGTTGATGTTTCAAGATTATCGTCAATATCTACACTTGGATCAACTTCTGGTTCATTGTTAAAATAATTACCAGAGATTTCCATACGTTTTACATCTAAAGCATCTTTAACTTTAGACATAATCCTTTCATTCATACCATCTTTAAAGGTTGACGCATCGCTATCCAAAGCAGATTGTATCAGATTTTTTGTGTCCATTATTAACTCTCCTTATCCATTATCATATATTTATAAGAATCACTTTTTATCATTACCATTGGTTTTACGTAATTTGGTATTTGCTACTTCTTTAAGTTCAGGTCCCGTTGGAATATATTCCGCAGAGGCTGGTGCTGGAGATCCAGCTGGGAACTCTGCACCTCCGAATGATCCAAAGTTATCATCATTATCTTCACCATCTTCACCTTCACCTTTTTCTATCTTCATTTGTTTGTCCATATCCTCAATATCATCATCAGTTTGCATAAGAATTTGCTTTTTAACCCATTCAATAGAGAAATAACGACCAATATAGTTATCAACTTCAGTTAAAATTTCAAACCTTCCTCGGAGCATTTCATGGTTTTTCAGTTCTTCAAAGTAGTTGTCCCGTTTGAAATCATAATGGATTTGCTCTTTGATAGTCTTCCAATCTTTTTTGTTGGTGACGCCTTTAAGAATAAGTTGTGTTTCAAGTAATTCGTCGAATAGAATAGAAAATCTTGAACGTATTCTATTAACAAATTTAGAAAATTTAAGTTCATCTCTAGTGATTTCTGAAGCTCTGCCGATATTAAACATACTGTTTTCGGTGTCTAACCTGGACACAGGGACATTTAAGGCCTTATATAATTTGTTCAGGAAGAATTGAATGTCTTCAATTTCACCAAGGTTTTGACCACCTGGGAGTGTAGAGATTTCAGTTCCTTTACCACCTTCTCGGCGGGGAAGCCAAAAGTCTTCCAGCATGGTCATAAACTTTCGGTCATCTCTAACTTCACCTGTAGTAGAATCATAAACCAACTTGTTTTTATGCTTCACCATCATGTCTCGTAGGTACTGCTCAGCCTTCATTTTTGGGAGGTTACCAACGTCAATGTAGAAAATACGTCTTTCTGGTGCTCTAGAGATACGATAGATTGCAACTGCATCTTCCATCCATCTCAATACATTCATGGGTTTTAGAGCTTTATGTAGGTGTGATAATACTGCAACGGCCCTCTCGTCAATCAGACCAGACGTTACATAACAGATGGAGTCTTTAGAGATTTTCAGACCTTCGGGGTTGTCCACCAACCCCTGTTCGTTATACACGAAAAACTCGTTGATCTTTTTGTTGAAGTGGGTGGAAAGGTTACCAACACTACCCTTTATCATCCTTGTTTTATCTGGTATTTCTTGTCTAATTTTTCGGATTTTTCGGGGGTCAATATACCTGAGTTCCATAATACCCTTGCGGGGTTTCTGTTCATCAATCATTATGTGGTAATACAACCTACCATCAACATACCATCGTTTGAAAATGTCATATCCTTCATTATTGAAGTCCAACAGTTGCATGATATGTTCAAATTCGTCTTTAATCTTATCTTTGATTTTCTTTGGTTGTTCTAAATCATCTAGATTAATTTCAATTGGAGGAGCATTTTTTTGCATGACAATTGCTTCATTAACAATGTCATCAATTGCTAGTTCTGCTTCTGGTTGTAATGAAAGGGCTCTGTATTTGGTGATGAGTTGTGCTTCGTTTTTAAGTTTCCCAGCACCATCCATATTAACATATGTACCAAAGGCTCCACCTTCAGCAACAACAATTGCACCATCATCTTTAGCGGGAGGAGCAAAAGATTTTACTCTATCTTGTCGTTTTTTGTCTTTTACTGGGCGGGATACACTAAAACCGAATAATTCAAATGCCATATTTTAATCTCTTTATGCTAATACGAATATAGGGACATTACTATTTATATAGTAATGCCCCTATAAAACTCACTAAGTTTTGGAAAAACCGTAGTTAGGCGGTTTTAGCTTTTATTAGCCACCCCAAATGTTGCCGCTTCCAGGGCTGTATGTACCCATTACTGTGCCATCATTACCAGATATCTGGGCGGCCGCCATAACGTCTCCGGCACCTGATCCCACAGTCCAGTAATCATATTGGAGAGTAACAGTATATTCTTCTACGGCGTCGTTTGTATCCCATGCCAATTCAATAGCTCCAATCTCTGATGGCCATAGTCCAACAAAATTATATGTCCTTATAATACCTCCAGTCTTTCCCATCTGATGTACTTGAGCATCTTCTTTATATGCGGGCATGGTTCGGAGATTAGAGCTGGCGTGATTTACTTTGGAGTGCCAATTTTCTAATCCTTTGCGGATTAGCATATCTTCATCATTAATGATTGTAATACTCCATTCAGCATAAGTCCTATCTCCTGCTACTTTAACTTTACGACCAAAGTAACTAAGTTCAATAGTACCTAAAGTAGAAGCTGGAAGGCTTGCGGCTTTTGCCATAAATGGTACCTGGGAGTACTCACCGCCGCCGGCGTCCAATTGAACGTAGAATAAAGTTGGTCTAGCGCCGCCACCTGGTATATGTCCTTTAAAAGTATCAATATTAAATGTCATTTTTGTTTAGCTCCTTTTCCTTAAAATTTTCCGACAATTTCACTAAATTCTACACCAGTTCTTACTGCCACAAAGTTTAGTTGAATGAAATTAATCGCTCTAGCAGGAACAACATAAATGTCACCAACGAACTCATTTCTGTCAATAACTTCTGGTGTATTATTCGTTGAATCTGCAACAACTTGGAAGTCTGTGATACCACGACGACCCTGAACATCCCTCAAGAATGGGTTAACCATATTCCTAAACTGTGCTCTAGTAAACTCATCATTGAACTCAAACAGCATAAACTTAGCAGCAGTTGCAATAGCTTTCTCCAGAACAATGAACAATCTACGGACATTAATTCTATCAAAGGCACTTGGCTTGGCAAGCATCGTCTTATCACCAAACATAACTGTTCCTTGACCAGGAACCGTTAAGATGGGATTTACACTTGCTTTATAAAGCCGGTCCCTATCAGCTTTTGCTGCCGGATTATATGCAAGTTTATAAACATTTTTAACATGTCCCCTATTATAGCCAGCAGGTGACCACCACGGGTCTTTAGCAAGGTCTGTTCTGACCATAAGACCAGCAATATCACCATTTAGAGGAACATATCGGTATAAATCAAAATACTTATCATACTGATATTTCCATCCACTATCCATAACTGCATAAGACGATGAAGGTAATGTATCACGATATGTTTTAACAGCAGACGATTCGTCTCCTATATTATCAACAACATTAGCACGAAGCGGAGATAGACATACAACACAGTCTTTTCTTGTTTCAGTAATGTTATTAATAACATGTGTTGCAATAGTTTGGTTAGCATCACCACCAAGAATTAATGAAACATCAACGTCATCTGCATCTTTAAATTTATCATATCCCCTAATGAAGTCTGCATTTGAAGGTGCAGCTCCTCTACGACCACCAGCCAATGACCTTGTTGAAGGTTTGGATGGAGTGCCAAATGTCACACCTTTAGCATTACTACCTGCATTTGTTTTAACAGTTAAATGGTCTGCCCAACGAATCCATTGTGACTGTTGGTTGAGGACCTCTTTATAATAGTTTGTAGAGCCGTCATCTTGTTTTGCATCTAAAGCAGCAGAAACAGCAGGATACCGTTCTAATACTTGACCAGCGGTTCCAGTAATGTCACCATCTTCATCTATAACAACGACATGCATTTCATCAGCTGTTCCACTAAGATTGTTTGCATATGCTGAAGTTCCTGGTGCAGTATCAACAAGATTGTGATATTCCCACCTACGGGTTACTGCAACTCCTGATGCACCATTTGAGTGAGCAGAAGCAAGGGTCAGTGAGATTGTGTTACCAACAGCACTAACTTTAATCTCTTTACCAAAAATGGTAAGCAGATCACCAACTTCTACTTCACCAACGAAAGATGTACCACTACCAGTTACAGTTGTTGAATTAGCTGTAACTGTAACGGTACCCGTTAGTGTGCTTTCATAAGCAGCAGACGACGGACACATAGAAACTTTAAGTGAATTGCCTAGTGTTCCTGGATATTTTGCAATCCATTCACCACAATTGAGTGTACCATCATCCCAATTATCTTCATAATCATCATCATTCTTTACAAGGAAGCCAGCACCTGCGGTGTTACTTCCTGTAGTTGCTTCGGACGTGGCATTATAGGTACTATTTGAACCTTCGGATGCTACACGAACTTGGTATAAGGCATTGCCATACGAAAGAAAGTTAGCAGAAGTAAACCAACGATTTGCAATATTATTATCGGGTTTCCAGAATCTTGCAACTAATCGGTCTTCTGAATCTAAAAGAACTCTTTCATTTAAAGGACCCCAAAGAAATTCGCCGACAGCAGCACCTTCAGTAGTGCTAACAGCAGGAATAATAGTGGTTAAGTCAATTTCACTAACATTAACGCCCGGACTGATTTGAAACGCCATCGTTTTATTCTCCTCGTTATCTAATTATAAACTCTTATATGTTTACTTCTTTTATTTATAAAATACAGGTATTAAAGGTTTATCTCCACATCCATTTAGGATCATCGGCAATATCTTTTCTTTCTTGGTCGATTTCCCACCTCTGACCTGTATTATCTACAATGTGGGTTTCTACTTGACCATCATCAATAATACCAAATGGTGTCATATAATCCTCCATTTGTTGCATCTTTTGAGCATAAAGTCTCTCTCTAATATCTGAATCTGTCATCTCTTTGAAATACCCTTGGCCGGCGGCCCAAGCAAAGATCACCAATGACATAACCAAATCGTCATTAGCACCTTCTTCAGCTGCAAATGATTTACCATTCGACACAAAAGTCGTCAGTTCTGCTATGGTTTCAAAGTCTTCGATAATCAATTGGTCTTTTTCTATAAGGTCTTTGAGGTTTGAACAACCAATCTTTTTGACTTGGGGTGTAGTCTTGACACCGAATTGTGATTTGGTACCAGCAAAACCACCACCAAGTTTTTGACCATTTCGACCATGGAATGTAGTCATAAGAACGTTTTCGTATTCAAATTCAAAGTTCAGAGCTTGAGCAACTGACAATCCAATCTCATTGTTTTCTACAAGGACAAATGCCTCATTATATGCTTTCGCAACTTTCTGGATGATATCAGGATACAATAAAGGCGACAAGTCTCGTTTATACAACTTACCAACAAATTTGTAGGGCATTTCTGTAATGTCAATCATGGTTAGGGCTTGATGATCCAATCCTTGACCATGAGACACATCAACATTACACATGTACGTGTGCCCCTGTTCTGGACGTTCATAGACTTCAAAGTCATACCAGGTGTCTATAGGTGGTTTGAATGCCATAGTACGAAGTTTTGAGGGTTGGATAAGTGTGTTGGTTGACCCGATAAACTCACACCCAAACTCTTGCGCCCACTGGTCTTTGTTGGTGTTCTTGATAACCTGTTCTTTCCACGCCTTATCTCTACCGGGTATCTGACTCCAATGGACATCAATAGGTATATACTCATTTCTTTGGTCTAACGCATCCGACCAAAGACGATAATACATGTTCATGCCCTTTGGAGTAGAAACTATAATAGTCTTAGAAGTATCACCAGAAGAAATGGTAGGGTATGTAGATTTAAAGAAATTTTCAACCAAATTGTTGTGAATGTGGGCAAGTTCGTCAAGGAAAATTAGATTATACGTATCTCCTCGACCAGAACTTTCAGTTGTCCCAGATGCAATTATTTTAGACTTGTTTTCAAGTTCAATACTACCCTTGTTCCATTCTAAAACACCTTGTTGTAACCATTTAGGTAACCATTCATAGGCAAGTTTCAACCTACTCAATAACTCTCTTGCCAACTCGCCTTTGTTAGCAAAGATAGCAATTTTGTAATAATCATTAAATAGCACCAACCATAACATATATGCAAGGCTTGTGACAGACTTACCACTCTGGCGGGGCCATTTACATATAACATGCCTGTTTGAATTGAAAGTGTTTATGGTATCTTCTTGGAAATCATACATATCAAATGGCACAAGACCCTCGTCAACAGTAACAATTTTGATGTAATTTCGGATGAAATGAACCACATCTTTAGAACATTTTTGGTATTCCATGATGTTTTCTTTCGTAAACGCTACCCGTTCACCTTCTCTTTTGAGGTTTTTATTTCCTTTAAACCCAAAAAATTCATTCATCGGATTGGTCTTTTAACATTTTTTGTAACTCTTTAGTAGAACCGATAAACACAGCATTGGTCACATTTTGGGGGTCATCCTTATCGGTCTGGAGTACATCTTTCTTCTGTTGTTGGACACTCAGTAAGTCTTTAGACGCATCAGCACACGTTTTCATGAGGGCACTGAGAGCCTCAAACGACCGAGGGTGTTCACTTGCCGTTGCCAAATCAGTCAAGGAATCTATTGCGGTGTTACCTTTGTTGATAATACTACGCAGGTTCTCTCTAGCGATTTTATAATCGGCTTGGATTTCATTCTCAGACTGCACATCCTTCATGTCTTCTGGAGGCAACACTTCACCATGAACCTTTTTTACCTCCGATTCAGGTAAATCAAATATGTCTTCCATGTTCTTTTCAAATGTGTTTTTAACCATTATTAACCTCTGGTTAGTTTCAAAATCTTTTCCATCTGAGCCTTAATAATTGGACCACGATTGGGCCAATGTATATACGGTTCCTCACTCTTACCTAAATTGTATAAGAATGGTAGGACGATTCTTTCGAGCTCCCTAAATCTTGCTTTAACATTTTCATCAACAACTCCTGCTGTTAATGCATCTTGTTCACCAACCCTCTGCATTAGTTCATTTGTCAATGCCTTGATAGCAGAGACATCTGAGGCTAAAGTCGTATCGGTAGCTGAAGGTTGTGTAACTTCTTTTGGTTTTTCACTAACTGCGGTAAATCCCCAATCGAAGTCTTCCGATTCAAATCCTTCCATATAGTCTGGTAAGTCGTTAGCCATTAGTTTAATCCTTCTTGTTTCTTTCTACTATTTATTATTATTCGTCCACACCGGTAGCTGGATTACGTTTTAATCCATCATCATAATGTTCAAAATCAATAGCAAATCCAAAATTATCTGTTGCTTGAATTGTTGTGTATGCAACTGAAGCAGTAGTATTGCTGGTTGGAGTATTAGCGGCTGTCAACCCCGGTTGTATGGTTATTCTTTCTGACCTACCGGTAGTTGAAATAATTTCAGGTGTAACATTACCACTAGGTACCCATACACCATCTTTAATGTAACCACTTCCGACCGGGAAATCAATAATGATTTTCTTGATAATACCTGAAGTGGTCAACGGACCATATATATTACCCTTCAGAACAAATTCTAACGTCCAAATAAGAGACCTTCTGGTATCAAAATCTCCTTCATATACATCTTCCGACGTAACTGATGTTAATATAATAGGTGTATCATCAACCCGGCCGATTTCTGGTATCGTATTAATAGCAATTGTCCATTCTGGTGTAAAAAATGGCAATATTTGTTCCATTATTTTCGTAGCATCACTAGAATTTTTTACCATAATAAACAGAGAAAAATTCAAATCATATGGTACAGGTGCATATTGTGATATTAGTTTTTGGGGGTCTGTGGTGCTACCTTTGACATTTCTCTGTATGGTGTTGATTTTCCTATTTGCCGCATATGTCATAGATGTTAATTCAAATCCCATTCTGGGTAATTGAAGTGCAACATCCTTAGATAAAGTTGGGTCCTGTCTAAGTCTTGCTATGAATTTCTCCTTAGGAGCATATGATAAAGGCACAGGTATACTTTGTACTCTTGTACCCGAAGAGTCAGAACGTTCAATACCTATATCATTGAACAAGTTACCAAATGCAATAACATATTTTTTAAGTATGCCATGGTCGTAGTATTTGTTTCCTGCAAAGCCCATGTTAGCTCCTAGTAAATATTATCCCCAAAAGGATTCCATTCTGAGAAATCAACAATCTCATCAGATAATACTTTAGTGCCGAAGAATTCCGTATTAGCACCCTTATCGAATGTTTCAACACGGTAAGATTCACTAATTATGGAACCACCGTCTTCAAGAAGTAGTTTGTCACCAGCACTAGCACCCGGTGTTTCGTCTTCCAGTAACATCTCGTAGAACAACATGTCAGTAGAATATGTTGTCTCAATTGCGTCAATAGTAGCATCACCTGTGCCGAGTCTTTCTGATGCATATGTAAATAATTCACAACGCAAATCATATGTCTGTAATGCACCCATTTGATAAAAGATGGCTTCATGTTCCACGAATTTCACTTCAAAGAGTTTGCCCACCATTGGAAAATATATCAGGTCACCTTCCATGGGTCGGGTGAGGGTGATTGTGTAATTATCACCTACAGCATCTTCTAGTTTTATCATATCACCAGTCTCAAGTAACAACTGATACCCAAACTCGGTTATCAACTTTTCTGTCTTGAACTGGCCGAATCTCTTTTGAGCGACTGAGAAGGTGATGTTGTCCCTTATTTCTAGCCCAAACC